>Ga0265342_10003847_pt1 | contig 12078 bp, 8 predicted proteins | sample 4CB327metaG_FD_203125 | JGI IMG/M metagenome (GOLD analysis project Ga0265342, IMG submission 203125) | Rhizosphere microbial communities from Carex aquatilis grown in University of Washington, Seatle, WA, United States - 4-CB3-27 metaG | ecosystem: Host-associated > Plants > Roots > Rhizosphere...
CCGTCCGCGGGGGGAGGGTTAGCGAGAGGGGCCGTCGGGCGTCGCGGCTCGCAAGGCTTGCCCTCTCCCTAACCCTCCCCCGCGGACGGGGGAGGGGATCGGATTCCCCCGTACTCGTACTGGTACTCGTACTCGTCGCCGTCCTCGATCCCGGCTGCTCCCGATCGCCGCCTCCGTCCGCTTCATCCGCGCCCCCCACCGCCCTCCGCATCGGCTCCAAGACCTTCACCGAATCCGTGATCCTCGGCGAGATCGCGGCCGCGCTCACCCAGGGCCACGGCGCGCCCGTGGTCCACCGGCGCGCGCTCGGCGGCACGCAGATCGTCTTTGGCGCGCTGGCCGCCGGCGAGATCGATCTCTACGCCGAGTACACCGGAACGCTGGCCCAGGAGATCCTGCGAGGCGTGCCTGAAGATGCGCTCGCCAGCGCGCTCGCTGCGCGCGGCATCCGCATGAGCCCGCACCTGGGCTTCGACGACAGCTACGCGCTCGGCATGAAGGCCGACCACGCGGCGCGCCTGGGGATCACGCGCATCTCCGACCTCGCGGCGCATCCCGAGCTGCGCTTGGCGTTCAGCAACGAATTCATGGATCGCGCCGACGGCTGGCGCGGCTTGCGCGCAGCCTATCAGCTCCCGCAGCGCAACGTGCGCGGCGTCGACCACGAGATCGCCTATCGCGGCCTCGACGCCGGAGACAGTGACGTCGTCGATCTCTATTCGACCGATCCCGAGATCGTCGAGCACGGGCTGCGCGTGCTCGACGACGATCACCATCATTTCCCGACCTACGCCGCCGTCTGGCTGTACCGCGAGGACTTCGCGCGCAGCGCGCCAAACACGGTGGCGCGGCTCGACGCGGTCGCGGGCCGGATCTCCGCGCCCGCGATGATCGCGATGAACCTGCGTGCCAAGCGCGACCGCGTCGCCGAGGAGACGATCGCCGCCGAGTTCGTGGCGCACGAGCTGGGCGCGCCGCCGAAGAGCGCGACGGCGAACGGCACGCCGGCCCCGCCCGCGCGCGCACCCGAGGGCTGGCTGCGCGCGCTGGGCCGGCGCACCGCCGAGCACCTCTTCCTGGTCGCGCTGTCGCTGCTGATGGCGATCGTCGTTGCGATCCCGCTCGGCATCGTGGCCGCGCGACGTCCAGCACTGGGCCGACTGATCCTCGGCGTCACCGAGATCCTGCAGACCGTGCCGTCCCTGGCGCTGCTCGTGTTCATGATCCCGCTCCTGGGGATCGGCGAAGCGCCGGCGATCGTCGCGCTCTTCGTCTACAGCTTGCTGCCGATCGTGCGCAACACCCATGCCGGCCTGCGCGGGATCCCGGCGTCGCTGCGCGAGGTCGCGACCGCGATGGGCCTCGGGCCCGGCGCATCGCTGCGCGCGGTCGACCTGCCGCTGGCGTCGCCGGCAATTCTCGCCGGCATCAAGACATCGGCGGTCATCAACGTGGGCACGGCGACGCTAGGCGCACTGGTCGGCGCCGGCGGCTATGGCCAGCCGATCCTGACCGGCATCCGCCTCGACAACGTGGGGCTGATCCTCGAGGGCGCGGTCCCGGCGGCGCTGCTGGCGCTGGGCGTCGAGCGGATCTTCGATGTGGTCGAGAAGATCGTCGTCCCGAAGGGCCTGCGCTTGTAGTATCGCCGCCGATGCGCTGGAGCCTCGGTTATTTCGGCGTCAAGGACCTGTTCACGATGGTGAACGTCCTCGGCGGCGTGTTCGGAATCTACTACGCGGCGATCGGTGAGCCGGCCATGGCTGGCTACGCGATCCTCGCCGGCTACTTCTTCGGCGATGCGCTCGATGGGCCGGTCGCGCGCCTCACCAAGACCGGCAACCGATTCGGCAGCGAATTCGATTCCGCCGCCGATCACATCGGGCAAGGGATCGCGCCCGCGGTGGTGGTGTTCTCGGCGTACCGGCTGGCGGGGCACGAAAGGTTGGGGCTGCTATTGATGGCCGCGCTGATCGCCACGGCGTCGATCCGGCAGGCGCGCTTCAACGTCGCCAAGTTCGATTTCCCGCTGACCTATTGCGGGTTACCGCGCACGGTGAGCGGCTTCGTCGCGCTGGCGCTCCCCAACTCGATGTTTTTCAAGCACACCGCCGTCGGGTTCGCGATCGGCTCGGCGGTCATCGCCGTCGTCGCGGCGCTCAACATCATGCCGATCCCGTACATGACCCACCGAGGCAAGCGGGCGATGCAGCTGTGGGTGAAACCGCTGGTCGCGAGCTTTCTGATCTCTCCGTTCGTCGCGTTCTTCGTCGCGCGCGACTACACCTTCGACGTGATGCTCCTGCACGCGATGGCCTACGTCGTGGCCGGCTGGCTGCCGGTGCTGCCCGACGAGCGACGCGCGTTCTACGCCGAGTACCGGCGGTGGGCGAAGCTGGTCGCAACGCTGCCGTAGAAAACGGCCGCAGCACACGCGAGCTCTCGCAAGGCCTGCCTTCTCCCCGACCCTCTCCCGCAGACGGGAGAGGGAGAAAGAAGGGTCCGGTCCCCTCCCCCGTCCGCTCCCGTCCGCGGGGAAGGGTTAGGGAGAGGGCAGGCCTTGCGATTTGCGGCGCGCGCGCCCGCGCTACTTCTTCTTGGCGTTGCCGCGCGATTGCTGCGGCGCCGGCGCGGCGTGCGGCGGTGGCGCCGCCGAGCGCTGCTGGCCGGGCGGGCCGCCCGACTGATGCATCTGCTGGCCAGGCGGCGGACCGCCGGTCTGGTGCATCTGCTGGCCGGGCGGCAACCCACCACCGCCCTGGTTCGGCTGGCCCGGCGGCATTCCTCCCGGCGGACCTCCGCCCTGATGCATCTGCTGGCCGGGCGGCATTCCACCGCCCTGGTGCATCTGCTGGCCCGGAGGCTGGCCACCAGTCTCGTGCATCTGCTGCCCGGGCGGCATTCCACCTCTGGCGTGCTGTTCCTGCCCGGGCGGCATTCCACCGCCCACCGGACGCGGCTCCTGTCCAGGCGGCATCCCGGCGGGCGGTGGGCCGCCCATGCCCGGGCGACCGCCGGGCTGGTTTCCGTAGGGGCGCTGCTCCGGGCCGCGCGGCGCCCCCGGAGGTGGTCCACCCGCCGGACCGCCGCGGCGGTCGGGTTCACGGCGGTCGGCCTCGTGGTGCTCGGCTTCGCGGCGCTCCACCTGGCGCTGCTCGGCCTCACGATGCTCCTCGCGCCTCACGTCCTCGCGACGCATCGGCGGAGGTGCGCCTCGCCAGCCACCGGCGGGGGCACCGGGCGCATTCCGCCATGCGGTGCTGTGCGCGGGCTCGGCCCGCCACGTCCGCGGCTCGTATTGCGGGCGCGCGCGCCAACCGGCGGGGCTGCGCGCGCCGACGTACGCGTAATCGCGATAGCCGCCGGGCCCCTGCCAGTAGCTGCGGTAGTAGACCATGCGCCCGTCTTGCCAGATGAACCGCGGACCAATGAACACGTACCCGGCGCGCTGAGGGTTCCAGTAGCCGCTATTCCAAGACCAGTCGTATCCGGTCCAGTCCCAGTAGCCCCCGACCCAGTAGTAACCGTAGCCCGGCGCGGGCGGCTGATACTCTGGGATCGGATCCGGCGGCGGCGTGGTCGGATAGAACGTCGCTTCGGCGGCTGCCTCGGGCGCGGGCGGCGGCGCTTCTGCGTAAACGGGTGGCGGCCCGGCTGGCGGCGGCGCCCCGTACTCCGCTTGCGGCTGCGGGGGCGGCGGCGCGTAAACCACCGGCTGCGCAGCCGGATAAGTCCGGACGTAGCAACCGGCGGCTAACGACGACAACACCAGGACCGTTACACTGATGACCACTGAGGGCGCGCGGTTCATGGAAGTCTCCCGGTTAGAAGGGGCGGCCGATCGTAGCTGAATGCTCCGCCAAACGCGAGGCGGCGTAAGCGAGCCCACGGCACACCAACGCATACATTGCGACCGCGCTCACTCGGCGGGGGCGTCGCGAGGGAGCTGGCGCTGCGCGCGAAGCTGACTAGGTTGCGATCCGGAGGGAGGGCATCATGAGTAATACCTACCAGCCGGGAAAGGACCGTCCGGGACGCCCGGAGAGCCACCCGCAGCCGGACCAAGGGTCCGAGGAGGAACAGGAACCGACGACCTTCGACGAAGCGGAGTCGATCCGCTCCGGTTCGCAGACGGCGCAAGACCGCGATCATACGATCCGTGGCGGCGACGCTCACACCGGGCCAATGAAGGAGTTCCCGACGTAAGATCGCGGCGACGTGAGCGACGCGACCCCAGTCGATAGCAAAGCTGCGCCAGCGGACGCCGCGCCGGCGAGCGGCGACCCCATCAAACGCCTCGTCCCCTGGTTGGTGGCGGTGGCGTTCTTCATGGAGTCGCTCGACACCACGATCCTCAACACGGCGGTACCGACGGTCGCGGCGGCGCTGAAGATCGCGCCGCTCAGCATGAAGTCGGTGCTGTCCAGCTACACGCTCAGCGTCGCCGTCTTCATCCCGGTGAGCGGCTGGGTCGCCGATCGCTTCGGCACCCGCCGCGTTTTCTCGGCGGCCATCGGCATCTTCACGCTCGGCTCGTTGCTGTGCGGGCTCTCGCGGAGCATCCACATGCTGGTGTTCTTCCGCATCCTGCAGGGCGCGGGCGGCGCGATGATGGTGCCGGTCGGCCGGCTCACCATGGTGCGCACCTTCCCGCGCTCGGAGCTGGTGCGGGCGATGGCCTACGTCGCGATCCCGTCGCTGGTGGGCCCCATGCTCGGACCGCTCGCGGGCGGCTTGATCGTCAAGTGGCTCCACTGGCGGTTGATCTTCCTGCTCAACCTGCCGTTCGGCGCCGTCGGGCTCTATCTCGTCTATCGCAACCTGCCCGACTATCGGGCCGAACGCAGCGATCCGCTCGACGTCGTCGGGTTGATCCTCTTCGGCGCAGGTGTGGCGCTGCTTTCGTACGTGCTCGAAGTCTTCGGCGAGCACTTCCTGACCGGCGCCGCGATCGCGGCGCTGCTGGTGCTGTCGCTGGCGCTCCTGTTCGCGTACGGCCGGCACGCGGTGACGACTCTGCATCCCTTGCTGCGCCTCGGTCTCTTGCGCCTGCGCACGTTCCGGACGGCGATCCTCGGCAGCTTCATCACGCGCATGGGCGTCGGCGGCATGCCGTTCTTGCTGCCGCTGCTGTTCCAGGTCGGGCTCGGGTACAGCCCGGTTCAGTCCGGCTTGCTCATCCTGCCGCAATCGGTGGCGTCGATGAGCCTGCGCATGACGATGCCGCGATTGCTGCGCCGCTTTGGCTACCGCCGCGTGCTGCTGACGAACACGGTGTGCATCGGCGCGATCATCGCCAGCTTCTCGCTGGTCGCTCCGGGCACGCCGCCCGCCCTGATCGTCGCGCTCGAATTCTGCTTCGGTTTCTTCTCGTCGTTCCAGTACACCAGCATGAACACGCTGGTCTACGCCGACGTCGCCGCCGATGACACCAGCATGGCCAGCACCATCGCCAGCACGTCGCAACAGCTGTCACTGAGCTTTGGCGTGGCGACCGCGTCGCTCACGGCCGCGTTCTTCATCCCCGATCGTTTCCGCGCCGATGCGTCCCAGATCATCCACGGCATCCACCGCGCCTGCCTGACGCTGGGTGCGCTCACGATCCTCTCGACGCTGCTGTTCCGCGCGCTGAAAGAGAGCGATGGTCAGAGCGTCAGCCAACACGAAGTCTCGCTGCCCGAGACCTGAGCGCTCCCCGAGCAACCGAGATCGAATCTCGACAGTCTCAAGGGCATGCGACGATCATCGGTGGCAGGTTGGCGACGGTTGGTGTTGGCGGGCGTGATGGCGGCGGGGTGTGGAGCGTCATCGCATGGCACGGCGCGCGACGACGGCGGCGCGGACGGCGCGACCGAGAACGACGGTGGCGGCAACGATGACGGTGGTTTCACCGGTTCGGACACAGCGGCGGGCATGCAGCTGGCGTGGTTGCTCGGCCTCCTCAACGGACCGCCGACCGCGATCACCGCAGACGCGGTCGCGCCGCACTTCGCGGCCAGCTTCCTGCAGCAGGTGCCCGCGCCGATGCTGGCCACGACCCTGTCCGGCATCGCCGCCGTCGATGCACCGATCGCGCTGATCCAGATCTCGACGTCGACGCCGGGAGCTTCGTTCCCACCCGGCAGCGCGTCCCCGTCGACGATCGTCGCGATCGCCGAGACCGCTCGCCATCTCTTCTATCGCGTCAGCCTGGCCGCCACGCCGGGCGGCAGCGCGCCCAACACGAATCCGATCGTCGGCTTGCTGTTTCAGGGCGCGCCAGAATACGACACGGCGCTGCGCGATCCGGCGACGTTCGACCAGCGCCTGGCGACGGTCGCGCCCGAGGCGCGCCTCTACATCGGCCGCGTCGCCGCGGGCGCGTGCACCGCCACGCACACCGTCGGCGCCGACCAGCCGATGCCGCTCGCGTCGCTGTTCAAGATCTACGTGCTGGGCGCGCTGGCCGCCGATATCGACTCCGGCAGCCGGCAGTGGACGGATCCGGTGACCATCCAGGATCAGTACAAGTCCCTGCCCTCGGGCATGCTGCAGGATCAGCCGGCGGGGACCATGCTGCCGGTGCAGCAGGTGGCCACCGCGATGATCTCGATCAGCGACAACACCGCCGCCGATCACCTGCTGCGTCTGGTCGGACGCGAGCGCGTCGAGAGCTACCAGGCGGCGATGGGCCATTCGATGCCGGCGCTGAACACGCCGTTCCTGACGACGCGCGAGCTGTCCATCCTGAAGATGACCGCGACCGCCGACGAGCGCGCCGCGTACATCGCCGCCGGCGCCGACGCGCGCCGCAACCTGCTCGACAACGTCTACGATTCGCGGCCGCTGCCCGACCTCGCGACCGCGATCGCGTTCGCCGGCGGGCCGCCGCTCGACGTCGACCAGATCGAGTGGTTCGCCACGCCGGCCGACATTTGCCGCGCGTTCGCCGCGCTCGAGGTGGCGAGCGAGAGACCGTCGGGCGGGCCGATCACGGCGATCCTCTCGGTGAACCCAGGGCTGCCGATCGACACCACCACGTTTTCCTATGTCGGCTACAAGGGCGGCTCCGAGCCCGGCGTGCTGACGATGGCCTGGCTCCTTCGCCGCGCGAGCGACAGCGCATGGACCGTCGTGGCGTTGGGCTTCGCCGACACGGCTCAACCGATCGACGAGAACCTCGCGATCTACTACGCGCTCGCCGCGGTCCAAGAAGCGGGGCGTTGATGCCAGCGTCGGCGAAAATGTGAAACCGCGCACCCCACCCATACACTGGCGCTGAATGTGCAACCAAGTGAGGGCGTGAGCACCATCGGCCTTCTCAACGACATTGCCCTCGCCACCCTCGCCGCCGCGAAGCTGGTCATACGGTCCGCCGCGCAAGCGGGCCTCGACCTGAATGGCAATCCCGAAGTACTGGAATCGATCGAAGAAATGTCCGACCGAGCCGCCCAGCAGCATCTGGATCAGGTCGCCGCGAGCTTACTCGGAGATCGTCCAGAACGTGAGATTCTGCATCTCACGGCGGCTCAAAGACATTTGCAGCGCATCGCCGAGAACGCATCGCCCGGAGCCGCCGGGGATGGCCCTCTCCCGGGCCGCGCAGCCCACGTCCTCGGTGAGATCATGCTGCTCCTGTCCCGCTCGCGCGAGGCGGTCGCGGGTGATCGCCGCGCCGAAGCTTACGAAGATCTCGCACAAGTTCTGGCGATGATGGCGCTGGCCAAGGTGTTGTTTTCTCTGATCGAGAACGAAGTCGGGGTCGCGCAGGGCACCGACCGACCGACCGACCAGAAATGAAACGGCCTGCCCGCACCGGTGGGGCGTCCCCTTGGCGGACGAAAACGTCCGATTGGCGGACGGTGGCTGGACGAAATCGGCCAGCCGCCCGCTCGGACGACGCCATTCCGATCAAATACCAGAGCGCGGGACGAGGGGCGACCCTGCAGTCCGCGGTGAGCCTTCGGCTGGAGCGGGGGTATCCCCCCGCGGCGGATCGTCTGCGAGGCCCTTCTCGACGCGCCGCTCGACCGCCTTGCGGTGCACCCCGAGGAGACGGGCCGCCGCGCTCTTGTTTCCGTCGCAGAGCGCCATCGCCTCGGCGATGAGCGCCTCCTGGATGGCCGCGAGCTTGTTCTCGACCGGTAGCCGCAGGATCGCGCGCACGATCGGCTCGAGGCTGGTGACCGACTTTTCGGGTTCGGTGTTCGACGCCAGGAACGGACGCAGAACCTCGGGCGTGATGTGATCGTTCTCGGTGAAGACCGCCAGGCGATCGATCAGGTTGCGCAGCTGGCGCACGTTGCCGGGCCAGGGCATGCAGCACAGCAGATCCATCGCCTCGGTGGTGAACCGCAGCGTGCGCGGCTGTTGCCGCACGAAGTGAGCGACCAGCGCCGGGATGTCCTCGGTGCGCTCGGCGAGCGCGGGCACGGGGACGGTGAGGACGTCGAGGCGATAGAGCAGGTCCTCGCGAAACAGGCCGCGCGTGACCAACTCCGAGAGGCTGGCGTGCGTCGCGGCGACGATGCGGCCGCCGAAGCGGGCCACCACGGTCGCGCCAACCGGGCGGAAGCGCCCCGACTCGAGCACGCGCAGCAGCTTGGCCTGCAAGGGCATGGACAGCTCGGCGATCTCGTCGAGGAACAGCGTCCCCTTGCGCACCAGCGCGAAGTAGCCGTCCTGGCGGCGATCGGCGCCGGTGAACGCGCCGCGCTCGTGGCCGAAGAGCTGCGACTCCATCAGCGCCTCGGGGATCGCGCCGCAGTTGAGATCCAGCAGCGGCTCGTCGGGGTGCGGCCCCTGCGCGTGGATGGCGGCGACCACCAGCTCTTTGCCCGAGCCCGTGGGGCCCACGACCAGGATCGGACGATCCGAGAGCGCGGCGCGCCGCACGGTCTCGCGCAAGAGCTGCATCGGGCGCGACGACCCGACCAGCCCCATCGCCGGCGGCTCGCTGGCGCTGCGCGCCCGCAGCTCGCTCACCTCGCGTTCGAGGCGATCGCGCGAGCGGATCTCGGAGAGCAACGGGAGGACCAGCTCCTCGCACAGATCGTCCTTGAGGATGTAGTCGTGGGCGCCGAGGCGCATGGCCATGCGGATCTCGGCCATCTCGTGCGACGCGGTGACGATGATCGGCAGCGTCGTGGTCTTCTCGCGGATCTCGCTCACCAGCGTGAGCCCGTCGCGATCACGCGCGTCGCTGGAGAGGCGCAGGTCGATGAGCGCGACGTCGAAGCGCTCGGCGGCGATGACCGCGCGCGCCGTCGCCAGGCTGTCGGCCTCGCGCACCTCGACGTCCTCGACGCGCGCGACGATGCTCACCAGGTAGCGCCGCGCGCTCGCCTGGTCGTCGACGATCAGAATCTTCACGACGGCCTCGACTGGCGGTGGGCGCGCGCGTTCTCGCCGGGCACGTCGACGCGAAAGATGGTGCGGTCATCGCGCCGGCCGACGCCGATGGTCCAGCCGAAGCTGCGCACCAGGCGCTCGGTGACCGCGAGCCCCAGGCCCATGCTCCCCTCCTTGCTGGTGACGAACGGATTGAAGATCTGGTTCTGCAGCTCCGCCGGCACGCCCGGCCCCGAATCCCACACCTCGATCGCGATCCGATTGACGTCGTGGCGCGCCACGATGCCGATCGGCCGCCCGCGCTCGACCGCCTGCGCGGCGTTGCGCAACAGATTCGCGAAGATCTGCACCAGTGGGTCGGGCTCGGCGACCACGGTGAGATCCGACGGCACGTCGACGACGACGTCGATCTCCTTGGCGAGCAGTGTCTCGCGGATGAGGTCGCAGGCGCGGCGCGCGCGCGGCAGCACCAGCACCGGCTGCAAGCGCGGCATGGGGATACGCAACTTGCTCAGCGTCGAGAACATGCGCTCGAGGCGCCCGATCTCTTCCTGTCCGATCTCGACGTCGCTCGCGTCGAGCGTGCGCCCGGCGCTCCCCTGCCCTAGCAGGTAGCGCAGGAAGTTCAGCGGGTAGGCGATCTCGTGGGTGATCTCCGCCCCGAGCAAGCCGAGCGCGAACCGCTTCTCGTCGCGGGCGGCGTCGACCTCGACGCGGCGGAATGTCTCCAGCTCGGCGATCACGTGGGCGTTGTGCAGCGCCACCGCGCCCAGGCCGGCGACGATCTCGAGCAATGCCAGATCTTCCTGGGTGTAGAGCTCCGCGTGGTGCTTGGGCGCGAGCTGCAATACAGCGCGCAGCTCGCCGCGCGACCGCATCGGCAGCAGCAGGTGGCGCCGTCGCGGCGATTCGGTGGTCCAGACTGCCTCACCTGCCAGCAGTCGTTCGCGATGGCCGGGCGGGCAGTCGGGGACGCGGTGCAGGTCAGTCGTGTGGACGATGCGCGCTTCGCGCGTCGGCAGCCAGCGCAGCACCGCCGCCTCGAGAGCGCGCGCGATCGCACCTGCGTCGCGGTTCGATGTCAGGTCATCGGAGAGGTGCTGGATGATGGGACGAAACTCCGCGCGCACCGAGAAGAACAGGCGGTTGGTGAAGCGGTAGCCGAGGAAGGCGAGCGCCGCGCACGCCGCCACGCCCGTGGCCCACGGAATGTAGGCGCGCAGATCGAGCTGGCGCAACAGAACGTCGCATCCGAGCCACGCCAGGATCGCGCCCGCGCCCGCGGTCGAAGCGATCGGGATCCAGAGGAGGCGGCGCGTGAGCACGGCGCGCGTCTCGAGGATGTTGTGGCGAAACAACGAATACCCGATCGACAGCGGCACCTGTGGCGCGAGCAGCGGCAGGAAGAGGTGGATCGCCCCCGCGCCGGTCAGCACCCCGAAGAGGAAACCGACAAAGATGAGACCCGGCACCGCGGCCAGGCCCCACGTGGCCGATCGCAGCTCGTCGCGCCGCTCGCGCGGCGCCAGCTGCAGGCGCGTCAACACCGCGACCAGCAGGACCACCAGGCTCCCGATGGCGGAGTTCCCCACGATCACGCGCAGCACGGTGACGTCGCGACCGATCCGCGGGCCAACCAGCAGTGCGACGCCGGCGACGACCGCGAGCGCCCCGAACGTCAGCGCCACCGCTCGCAGCGCGCGCCGGTGGCGGCGCGGCGGGGTCGGGAACGAATAGGCGAGCCAGACCATTGCGATCTGGATGACCACCGTCGACAACGTGAACAGCGGCACCAGCTGCCCGGTGGTGTGATAGTCGAAGAAGGTCACCAGGAACACGAACGTCGCCAGCGTCCACGTTGCGTAGGCTTTCGCGGCCGGCTGGCGCCACGCGAGCATCATCACCGCGACGCCCGACCAGAAGACGAACAGCGCGACCAGCGCATAGAGCCCGAAAAAGAAGACGATCTCGTCGATCCCCAGCGTGCGGATGGCCCGTTCGAGGGTGACCTCGCCCTTGCTAGTCGCGAACGTGAGGCGCGTACGCGTCTGGCCGGTGCGCTGGAGCTCCGCCAACCGCGTCGAGATCCAGCGCGCCGCCGGCGAGCCCACGCGGCCCACGACCGGCTCGCCGTCGACCGCGACCAGTTGATCGGGGAATCGCAGCGGGAGGGATTCGGCCTGCCAGCCCGGCCAGCGCACAGCGGAGAAGGCCCCGTAGGGATCGGTGAACAGACCAGCGAACGGTCGCCCGCGCGAGCGCCGAGCGTTCCGCCCGGCGAAGATCATCAGGACAGCGAGGGCAAACCCCACCGCCAGCAGGATCGCTCGCCAGCGCGATTCAGCTCGTCTCACTCCGTCTGCGATCACCTCCGGCATCACCTCCTGCATCACCGCCACCCGAACGCCCGGGATATCGGCTGCCGTATGCGAACAGGGGGCGATGATAGACGGGCGCCATCCGGGAAGGCATGAGACCGCTCCCGTCGGTCGAAAAATCCTGACTGGTCTGTAGGTGCGTGGCCGTGCGTGATCGGTGCAGGACTCGAGCTACTAGCCCAGCAAGGATCGCGCCGACGAGAGTGGAATCGCTGGCCGAGAGCACGGCGCCGAGGCGATCTAGCCAAGCGGTCACAGCGACGTCCCCCCCGACTGCTTCGGCCAGCGACTCGACAGCGTATTGCACACGGTGGGCCAACGCGCCGTGATCTTCCCGACCGGCGAGCCAGCTGTCGATCGCCTGTTGCGG
>Ga0265342_10003849_pt1 | contig 12075 bp, 9 predicted proteins | sample 4CB327metaG_FD_203125 | JGI IMG/M metagenome (GOLD analysis project Ga0265342, IMG submission 203125) | Rhizosphere microbial communities from Carex aquatilis grown in University of Washington, Seatle, WA, United States - 4-CB3-27 metaG | ecosystem: Host-associated > Plants > Roots > Rhizosphere...
CTCGCTGGTTGCCGCGTGCGTGGATCACCGGCTGCGGCCGGAATCGGCCGAGGAAGCGTGCTCGGTCAGCCGAATCTGCCAGGCGCTTGGCGTCGTTTGCGAAGTCCTCGAGGTCGATGTGAGCCCTGCGCGCACGGCTCACGTGTCCGTGCAGGAGGCCGCCCGAAACGTGCGCCTGGCTGCTTTGGAGAGCACCGCCCGCAGGCTTGCGTGCAAGTCGATCGCACTCGGCCACACCGCAGACGACCAAGCCGAGACCGTGCTCTTTCGCATCCTGCGCGGTACGGGAATCGCCGGGCTCGCCGGCATTCCGTACCAGCGCGGCCCCTTCATTCGGCCATTGCTCGACGTGCGGCGAGCCCAGATCCTGGCTTTTCTCGCCAAGCGCAAGATCGACTACGTCACCGATCCGTCCAACGCCAACCGCCGCTACGCCCGCTCGCGTATTCGCCACGACGTCCTTCCCGCTCTGGCACGGGAAAATCCGCGTGTCGTCGAGGCGCTTCTGGCCCTGGCTCGTGAGGCCCAAGACAAGGGCATGGCAACTTGGCGCAAGGATCTGCCGGCCGAGCTCTACTTACCGAGACAGGCCGTCCATGCCGTTGACGGCTTGGTGCGCAAAGGGTGCGGCACTCAGACGATTTCGGTGCGAAAGGGCGCGCTTACCATTCGCTATGGGAGGGTTTCCTGGTTGCCGAGCAGGCCGGGCGACCGGGCGCAGGCTGAAGCGAAGGCAGGTCAAGGGCAACTCGTACCCGGGCCGGGACAGTACCGAGTCTTCGACCCTCCAGCCCCTGGTCTGAACATAGCGGCAGGGTGCGCGGGGCCGTGGCCAGGGGGAAATGCCGCATGTTTCGATACCGCGAAGCTGGAATGGCCGCTGTGCGTGCGCGCGTTGCGCCCAGGGGACCGCATGGCGCCGCGAGGCGGTCGCGGGACGCGCAAGCTCTCCGATCTGCTCATCGACGCCAAGATTCCCAAGCAAGAGAGGGCGGCACTTCCCGTGCTTTGCGACGCTTCGGGGGCCATTCTGTGCGTGCCCGGCCTGCGGCCGTCGGAAACCGGACGTCCAGACGCGGGGACGCTAGAGTGGATCGAGGTACACGTGTTGCGTTGACGGATCCCCTTTTGGTGTCAATATCCTGAGTACAACCTTCGCGTAAGGAAATCGGGTGCGAAACAGCCACAAAACCGTACTGGTCTGGGTGATGATGATCTTCGCCTTCATCGTCGTCTGGCAGCTCATCAATCCACGACAAGTCGAACAGCCCTTGACGTTCTCGGAGTTCATCCAGAAGGTCGAGAAATCGCCGGGAGACTTCAAGCCAGCGCCCCCGCTGGAGATCCGCATGAACGGCAACCACGCCGAATTCCGCGGGGCCCTGAAGAAGAACGACGAGCCTTTTGTCACCACCGGCTTCATCGGGGAGCAGACCCTAGAGAAGCTGAACAAGGCCGGCATCACGTACAAGATCGTGCGCGAAAGCGAAGGCGGCTTCTGGCAGCAGATCCTGATCACGTGGCTGCCCATCTTGGTGGTGGCGGTCGTTTTCCTGCTCTTTATGCGCCAGCTGCAGGTTGGCGGCGGCAAGGCCATGAGTTTTGGCAAGTCCAAGGCCAAGCTCCTGTCGGAGAACCAGAAAAAGGTGACCTTTGCCGACGTGGCCGGCATCGAGGAGGCCAAAGACGAGGTCGAGGAGATCATCGCCTTTCTCAAGGACCCCAAGAAATTCACGCGTCTCGGCGGCCGAATCCCCAAGGGTGTGCTCATGATGGGACCGCCCGGAACGGGCAAGACCCTTCTTGCGCGTGCCATTGCCGGCGAGGCGGGCGTGCCGTTCTATTCGATTTCGGGCTCCGACTTCGTCGAGATGTTCGTGGGCGTAGGCGCCAGCCGCGTGCGCGACTTGTTCGAGCAGGGTAAGAAGAATGCCCCTTGCATCATCTTCATCGACGAGATTGACGCTGTCGGTCGTCATCGCGGCGCTGGACTTGGCGGCGGCCACGATGAGCGTGAACAGACGCTGAACCAACTCCTGGTGGAAATGGACGGCTTCGAGTCCAACGACGGAGTCATTTTGGTTGCCGCCACCAATCGGCCCGATGTCCTCGATCCTGCGCTGCTTCGGCCTGGCCGCTTCGATCGGCGCATCGTCGTGCCCCAACCTGACGTGAAAGGCCGTACCGGAATTCTCAAGGTTCACACCAAGAAGACCCCCATGGCGGCCAACGTGGATCTGGAGCTCGTTGCGCGCGGAACTCCCGGGTTCTCAGGCGCGGATTTGGAAAATCTGGTGAACGAGGCTGCGTTGCTCGCGGCTCGCAACGACAAAGACTCACTGGATCGCCATGACTTCGAGCAGGCCAAAGACAAGGTTCTCATGGGCCCCGAGCGACGATCGCTGATCATCAGCGATAGGGACAAGAAGGTGACAGCCTATCATGAAGGTGGCCATGCCCTGGTCGGCAAGATGATGAAGGGCTCGGACCCCATCCACAAAGTCACCATCATACCGCGCGGGCGTGCCCTGGGGCTGACCCAGCAGTTGCCCGTCGAGGATCGCCTCAATGTCTCCAAGGACTTGGCCAACGATCAGATCGCTGTGGCCATGGGAGGTCGGGTAGCCGAGGAAATCATCTTTGGGCAGATCACCACCGGCGCCTCGAACGACATCCACACCGCGACCGATCTAGCGCGCAAGATGGTGTGCGAATGGGGGATGTCGGAAAAGATGGGGCCGCTTCACTTTGGCCGCAACGACGAGATGGTCTTCCTGGGCCGTGACTTCGTCGAGCACAAGGAGTACAGCGAGCAGACCGCTCTCGAGATCGACGCCGAAATCAAGCGCATCGTGATGGAGAACTACGATCGCGCGAAGAAGGTCGTGCTTTCGAACCTCGACAAACTCAAAGTGCTGGCCGAGGCACTGCTCGAAAGGGAAACCCTCGACGCCGCCGACATCGACGTGCTGTTCGCGGGCGGAAAGATTGACAACACTCCGCCGGTGGCGACCTTCCCCAGCCTGTCCAAGAGCTCGGAGCAGCTCAAGGCACAGCGTCCGGAAGGCTCGGGCACATCGTCGGCCAACTACCCGATTGTTCCACCCACGCCTGAAAAGGCGTAGCCGCGGTCGCGGCGCCATGCCGGTCCTTGTCGCCGGAGTCCTCAATCTCACACCAGACTCCTTCTCGGATGGGGGGCGGTTTTCCTCGGTCGAAGGCGCAGTCGCGGCCGGGGTGGCCATGGTCCTTGCAGGGGCCGACTGGATTGACGTGGGTGGTGAATCCACGCGACCAAACGCCGCGCCCGTGACCGAGAGCGAAGAGATCCGGCGGGTTGTGCCCATCATTGAGCGGCTGACACCGTTGCTCGGGCAGCGCGCTCGCATTTCCATCGACACGTACAAGGCTGGGACGGCTCGCGCGGCACTCCAGGCCGGAGCCACCATCGTCAATGACGTTTCGGGCGGACTGCTCGAACCCTCCATCCTCGACGTGGCGGCCCGGGCGGGGGCGGCCGTTGTCCTTGGCCACCTGCGCGGCCATCCCTCGACGATGATGGAGAACATGCACTTCAAGGACGTGGTGACCGAGGTGACCGTGGAACTGGGTGAGCGAATCGCGGTGGCGCGCTCGGCCGGGTGTGGCGAGCTTTGGGCCGATCCTGGCATCGGTTTTGGCAAGGGACTGGCGCACAATCTTCACCTGCTGGCCCATCTGCCCGAGTTGCGGGATCGTCTGGGCGTTCCCATCTTGGTCGGAGTATCGCGCAAGCGGTTCATCGGGGAATTGACCGGACGGTCGGTAGACCAGCGGGTTTTCGGCACGGCTGCCGCAGTCGCTGCGGCAGTTCTGGGCGGGGCTGCCGGGGTGCGGGTCCATGACGTGCAGGAGATGCGCGACGTGGTGAAAGTGGCCGAAGCTATTTTAACCATTCGCGTCGCCTAGGAAAAGCACTACAATGGCAATCCCCATGGCTGAGCTTATTCCTCAACGAAGACTTTTCGGCACCGATGGCATCCGCGGTGTCGCCAACCAACACCCCATGACCGCTGAAATGGCGCTGGCACTTGGCCGCTCCGTTGCCGAGCACTTTCGCCAGCGTGGAAAACGCTGCCGGATTGTCATCGGGAAAGACACACGCCTGTCCGGCTACATGTTCGAAAGTGCCCTGGAAGCGGGCATCGTCTCGGCCGGCGCGGATGTCATGCTGGTGGGTCCCTTGCCGACCCCGGCCATCGCCTTCATTACTTCCAGCATGCGCGCCGACGCCGGCATGGTCATCAGCGCATCCCACAACCCGTTTCAGGACAATGGCATCAAAATCTTCGGCCCAGACGGTTTCAAGCTGGCCGACGACATCGAGATCGAAATCGAACATCGCCTCGTCAATCCCGACCCTCTGACGCCAGGGCCAGAACCGCGCATTGGCAAGGCGGTTCGTCTCGCCGACGCCGAGGGCCGCTACGTGCAATTCATCAAACACACCTTCCCCAAGGATCGCACCCTCGACGGAATTCGCATCGTGGTGGATTGCGCGAATGGTGCTGCCTATCGCGCCGCGCCGCAGGTGTTTGAAGAGCTGGGCGCGGAAGTCAGTGCCCTCGGGGTCGACCCTGACGGACGCAACATCAATGACGGGTGCGGGGCTCTTCACCCCGAAAAGGCGGCCGCCGAGGTCAGGCGGACCAAGGCCGCCATCGGCATCGCCCTCGACGGAGACGCCGACCGCGTGATTCTGACCGACGAGCGGGGCGAAATCGTGGACGGCGACCACATCCTGGCCATCCTGGGCACGCGCCTCATCGCCGAGGGTAGGCTGCGGGGTAATACGGTGGTGTCGACCGTGATGTCCAACCTGGGGCTCGAACGCGCCTTGGCTGCCCATCAGGGCAAGTTGCTGCGCACGGCGGTCGGCGATCGATACGTCGTCGAGGCCATGCGCGAAGGCGGCTACGTGTTCGGCGGCGAACAGTCGGGCCACTTGATTTTTCTGGAGGAATCCACCACCGGGGATGGTCTTCTTGCCGCACTGCAAGTGCTATCTGTGATGGCGCGAGAGGGGCGGAGTCTTTCCGAATTGGCGAAGATCATGATCCGCTATCCCCAGGTCCTGCTCAACTTCCCAGTGGCGCGCAAGGTGCCCATCGACGGCCTGCCCGGCGTGCAGGCGGCCATAGCGAAAGTCGAGAAGGCGTTGGGGCAAGACGGCCGGGTGTTGGTTCGCTACTCAGGCACGGAGTCCAAGGCTCGGGTCATGATCGAGGGCACGGACGAGCCCACCATTCGCGCCTATGCCGAGGATATCTCGGAGTGCTTGCGCAAGGCCCTGGCGCAAGCCTAGCCCGCATTTTCTTCACGACGATCGGCCCACCGGCGGACATCTGCAAACCGACCGACTGCTGTCCACGGAAGAGGGGCGGGCTATTCCACCCATTAACTTGGTGCGGCTTATGAATTGTGCGGGCTAGCCACATGCGCAAGGCTATCGACGAAGGTGTGCGTAGGGCCCCTTCGCGAGTAAGCTCATCCGTCATGGCTCTCCTGCTCACAGCGGCCCAGATGCGGGCGATGGACAGCGCGCTCATCGAAAAACTGGGCCTTCCTGGTCTGGTCTTGATGGAGAACGCGGGCCGAGGTGTGGCGGACGTCATCGAGCGCGAAAGACCCGAACTTGCAGGTCTTGAAGTGCGCATCGTGTGCGGGGCAGGGCAGAATGGCGGCGACGGGTTCGTGATTGCCCGACACCTGCTACGCCAGGGAGCCAAGGTTCGCGTTTTGCTGGCCCTGCCGCGTGAGAAAGTGACCGGTGACGCTGCCGTGTTCGCCAATGCCTTGCAGACGATCGACCCCAACTGCATCCAGGATCTCTCGTCGGAAAGGGATGCCAAGGTTTGGCAAACAAGCTTGGCGGGGGCTGCGATCGTAGTGGATGCGCTTTTCGGAACGGGGTTGCGCTCGCAGGTCGCGGGCGTGCCCGCAGCGGCCATTGCGGCTATCAACGCCACGAACGCTTTGCGCGTGTCCGTAGATATTCCTTCGGGCCTGGATGCTGACGATGGAACGGTGCATGGCTGTGCGGTGCAAGCGCACATCACAGTGACCATGGCGTGCAGAAAACTCGGACTTGTCCTCGACGCGGATGCCCCAGTGGGTCGAATCGAGGTGGTGCACTTGGGCGTCGCCGTGGAGAGTGTTCTGGCTGCGGCCCGCGCCATTGGGCCGCTGTGCTTCTGGCTGGAGTCGGAAGACATCGTGCCGCCTGCTCGCCCGGCGACTGGTCACAAGGGCACCGCGGGACATTTGCTGGTCATCGCGGGCTCGGTCGGCAAGACCGGGGCTGCCTTGCTTGTGGCACGCGCGGCTCTGCGCAGCGGGGCCGGTTTGGCCACCATCGCCACGACCCGCTTGGCGCAAACGGCGCTCGAAGCCAAGGTTGTGTCCGAGATGACCACGTGCTACGCCGTGGGCGAAGCCGCCGACGATAGCAGCTTCGCTACGCTCGAAGCGCAGTCGGCGCGTATGAAGGCCGCGGTGCTTGGCCCTGGCATTCCCACGGGCCCCGGTATGGCGGAGCTCGTACGCAAGCTGGTGACGGACTTGGCCATTCCGATGGTCGTCGACGCCGACGCGCTCAATCTTCTTGGCACCGAGGCGGCGGCTTTGGTCGTCAAGGCGGCGGCTCCGCGCATTCTCACACCCCATCCCGGAGAAATGGCACGGCTTTGTGGCTGCACGACTTCCGAGGTGGCGAAGGATCGACTCGGACTTGCCCGTCGGCTAGCTGCGGAATCGGGCGCGGTGGTGGTGCTCAAGGGGGCGCGCACCATCGTCGCTATTCCAGACGGCACCGCCTATGTCAATCCGACGGCCAATGCCTCACTCGGCACCGCGGGAAGCGGCGACGTTCTTTCCGGGACTATCGGCGCGCTGCTCGCGCAGGGATTCGATTCCGGGAATGCGGCGTGCACCGGTGTCTTCCTGCACGGCGCAGCAGCGGATCAAGCCACACGGGCACTGGGCTCAGGCAATCTCATCGCGACCGATTTGCCGGATGCGATTGCTCGCGCATGCGAAGCGCTGCGGCCGGTGTAGACTGCGGCCATGACGAAGGAAACACTCATCTACGCCCTCGGAGCCGAAGGACTGAAAGTTGCAAGCGACAAGGTCACAATTCCAGACGAACGGGATGCCTCGTTCGTCGTCGCGGCTTCCGGTGAAACGATTCAGGTGGGCAAGGTCATCAAGATCGAGCTGCGGGACAGCGCGCTTTGCCTCGAAACCAACAAGGGCGAGCGCTACTGGTTCACCTACGATCTCGTGCTCGGTATGCGTGTGAGGGCCGCGGAGGATACCAAAGTCCACGGCGCTGGTTTCGCCAGATAGCGAAATCTATCTAAACGACATGGACCAGCTAGCGATGGTCTTCTTGCCCTTGTACTGGGGCCAGCCGAACGACTGCATTTGATCCTTGATACACTTTGCTACGCCGCCCGAGCGCTGACCGTTGAACTGGAGGGCCGAGATTTGGCCGGTCGGCTGCACGACGAACTCAAGTTCGACGGTACGAGCTCCGCTTTGCATCGCGCAGGGGACGATCTTGCGGTAATTGGCGCGCATGACGCGATCGATGGTGCCCTCGTCGAGAATGGCATCGCCGCCATCCTTGGTGACATCGCCATAGTCCATGGCGTTGTTGAAGTCTTCGGCGCGACCGGTGACCCCTCCGCCCGGACGACGGTGCCCACTGCCGCCAGTGGCGTGCTTGGGCTGGGCGAATTCGACCTTGACGCCGCTCAAGAACTTGTCGATCTCGGCCTCGCTCATGCGCGAGGCAAGAACCTCGTTTTCGGCGGCCTTGCGGTTCTTCAGATAGAAGGTCATGCCGCCGGCGACGGCGAGCACGGCGATGCCGATGATGAGGATGGTCCAGCGGCCCTTCCGGCGCTCGGTGTGCTCGTGGACAACCTCCGCACGGGTGCGTCGTTGCGCCTCGAGCTTGCGCTCCACCACGCGCGTGAATTCGGCGAGCTGGGGATGCTCTTTGATCTTCTGACGGTCGCCCGAGTCCGCGTCGACGATAAAGTTGTCCCCGGAGAAGACCCCTTTTTCCATCTGCGCCATGACCTGCGCAAGGGAGAATGGGCCAAAGTCGAGATTGTCCTTCTGGATGAGCCAGCGCTCGTATTCCTCGGAAATTCGCACGGCATCGGAAACGCTGAACGACTTGCCCAAGGTCAGGCGCGGTGTTGCCAGGGCCGGATCCTTCTTGGGCGAGGTGTGGTTGGACAGGAGTGTCCCCACTTCCGCGATGAGCTGCGACGGCCGGGCGAAGCGGGTCTCGGGCAAGGACGCCAGGCCGCGGTCGATGATCTTGTCGATACCCTTGGGTAGGTCACTGTTGACTTGGGTCGCGGGCCAGGGCGGCGCGGTCGGCGCGTGACCGGTGACAAGTTCGTAGAGAACGGCGGTCAGCGAGAAAACGTCGGCGGCTGGCGAAGGCGCGGCGCCGGCCACGACTTCGGGTGCGAGGTACGGGCTGATGGTAGCGCCTTCTGGCAAATCCGTATTCGCGAGCGAGGGCAGGGCGCGGGTGAGGCCGAGGTTGGCGACCCGAACTCGTCCGGAACTGCCCAGTCGGATGGCGCCCGGGTGGATACCGCCGTGACATACATGTGGGTACGCCGCTTCGACGGCGTTGGCGGCGTGGCCGAGCAGGACGTGTGCGTGGGCGAGGCCGACCACCTGATTCTGGGATCGCCTGGAATTCACGATCTGCCTGAGTGTGGCGCCGTCTGGCGCTTCCGTGGCCACGTAGACGCGATTGCCTTCGTAGCCCCAGGCCAGCAGCGCACACAGGTTCTTGTGGGTGAAGGAGGCGGCGTGCGTGAGGTCTCCCTCTAGGATGGGGCGGGCAGCTGCCGGACACTGGAACAGCCGCAACGCGGCCGGCGCGTTGTCGTGGGTGTCGGTCGCCTCATAAAGCTCCGTTCCAGCCTCTGCGCGAACAAAGGACTGAATCTGGAATCGGCCACCAATTACGGTCGCGAGCGGAAGTGGCTCGACGGACCCCTTTGCATCGAGTGTGACTGCGTCGTTCATCAGAAGCCGTTGTCATTATAGGCCGCGGCCATGCGGACTTGGCCAGTAAAAACCTACGAGAGTTTGAATCGTCGAACCAATTCGCGCAAGCGGCGTGAGCCGCCGCCCTCGCGGAACATGAACTTGAGCCCTATTTGGCCGGGGCCGGCATGGTAGATGACCCGACCTGAAATGGACATCGGCGCGATCCCACCCGGCGGGACGATATCGACTATTACGTCGGTACCAATGGCTGGTTGAATCTGGGCGGTGACCAGGCCGCCGCTGACGCTGATCTCGCGAAGCTCGGCCTCGACGGCTTCCGGTTCGTTACCCACCCGTACCCGGATCGCCAGCCCCACCGGGATACGCGCGTGCTTGCGCTTCCGCGTGTCCGGGCGGGTGCCAAGCAGGGTCTGCAAGACGAAATCGCGCTTTGCGGCTTCATCCGCCGCGAAGCGGATGAAGGCCCCAGCCCGGACACGTAGCCTGGGTAAGGCCGGACGCCAGGATATCACGACGCCGCGGAGTAGGACTTTGTTGGGCAGACCTTTGCACGCAAGCTCGACCACCACCGGCGCTTCGCACGGGATCTGGCTTGTGGTTGGGCAGAAGAGAACTCCGTCGGGATGATCGGTGTTGTAGAGGCTTCGGAATTCTTCTGCGCTTCGGCAGCGGACTCGGAGAATATTCAAAGGCTCCCTCTCTCCCAGCGTAACGGCACTGTGGCTAACCTGCCTTCTCTGTACTAGCTTCGTCCGACCCGAGTCCCATGTCAATTCGTGTCTACATCGACGGCCAGGTTCGCGAGCCCCAAGCTGCTAGGGTGTCCGTATTCGACCGAGGTTTTCTCTTCGGCGACAGCGTGTATGAAACCATCGCACTCCTAGACCGCCGACTCATTTTTCTGTCGGAGCACCTGGATCGTCTTGTACGCTCGGCTGGGCGTATCTATCTGGCCCTCCCTCCGCGTGCGCAGGTGGAACGGGCCATTCGCGAAACCGTCGCAGCGGCCGCGGAAGTAGATGCGCGTATTCGCGTGATGGTCACTCGCGGTGCGGGCACTATCGACCTGGATCCGGCCAGCGCGGCAACGCCCGAGCTCGTCGTGATCGTCCAGCCCCTCGGCGGACCGACTGCCGAAATGCTTGAAACCGGCGTAGCCGTGGCCCTGGTGAAAGCCTCGCGCACAGCGCCCACAGGTCTGGATCCTGCCGTAAAATCAGGAAACTACCTGGGCAGCGTGCTGGCTATCGCGGACGCCCGGCGAAGGTTGCCTGGTGTGCATGAGGCGATCCTGTGTTCGAGCCGCGGCAGTGTCGCGGAAGGCGCCAGCAGCAACGTCTTCGTGGTGGAAGGCGGCCGGCTCAAGACCCCGGCCATCGAGGTCGGCATCCTGGATGGCGTCACCCGCGGCAAAGTGCTGGAACTCGCGCGTGGTGCCGGTGTGGAAGCGCGCGAGGTTTCATTTATGGCACCTGAAAGCTTACAAGTTGCCGACGAGGTCTTCCTTACCAGCGCGGTTCGTGGGATCCTGCCCGTTACCGTGGTGGACGGCGTTGGGGTAGGAATTGGTCGCCCCGGCCCAGTTACCCGGCGTCTCCTGGCACTCTATCAGCGCCTAACAAGTGAGGCCCGATGAACATTGCAGCATACGGACACAAGTTCTTCCTCGTGGGAGGGGCGATTCTGATCGCGACCGCAGCCCTGCAGGTGCTGATCCGGCCGCGTCCCGAGAACAAGGCGCTGGGCCTGCGCCTACTTGACGCAACCACGATCAAGGCGGTCCTGTTCGTCACGATCGGGGTGCTGGCCATTCTCGTTGGCACCGGCACCATCCCCATCAGCGGTGGGCGGTAGGCCCTGCGCAAGGCATTGAATAGCAAAGCGTTGAATAGGATCAGCTCTTCCGCTAGAACCACGCATCCCGCACTTTGCCTCGCTCCGCAAAATGGATGGCGGAGCCTGAAACAGGATCGAAGATATGATTGAGAGATACACACGCCCAGCTCTGGCGACAATCTGGACCGATGTGCGCCGCTACGAGACTTGGCTCAGGGTCGAGTTGGCGGCATGTGAGGCCATGGAGGCTGCTAGCTTGGTGCCGGTTGGAACCGCGGCAGAGGTACGGGCCAAGGCCAGCGGCAAGCTTGACGCCAAGCGCATCCTCGAACACGAGGAGCGAACCCGTCACGATGTGATTGCGTTTCTGACCCATGTGGAAGAGCTGGCAGGCGTGAGCGCGCGCTGGCTGCACTTGGGCATGACCTCGTCCGATGTGCTGGACGCAGCGTTTGGCATTTTGTTGCGGGAGTCGGCGGACGAGATCCTAGCTGGCGTGGATCAGCTTCGCGAGGCGCTGGCACGCAAGGCCGACGAACATCGCGAGACGCTGATGATCGGGCGCTCGCACGGTATCCACGCCGAGCCCATTGTTGCGGGCTTGGTATTTGCTGGCTTCTTCAGCGAGGTGGGCCGAGCGAGGCGGGCCTTCATTGCGGCACGCGACGAGGTCTCGGTAGGCAAGATCGCTGGTGCGGTTGGCACCTACGCCAACTTGAGCCCGGAGATCGAAACCCGAGCCCTGGCGGCGCTGGGACTGCGTCCCGAAGTCGTCCCGACGCAGATCGTCGCCCGCGACCGACACGCGGGTTACTTCCAGGCACTTGCGCGTCTGGGAACGGCGGTCGAGAGAATCGCATTGACCGTCCGCCACTGGCAGCGCACCGAGGTGGGAGAGGCGGGGGAGGCCTTCGGCAAAGGGCAGAAGGGGTCGTCCGCCATGCCGCATAAAAAGAATCCGATCCTCTCGGAAAATCTGTGTGGACTGGCGCGACTTCTGCGTGCCTATGGCGATTCGTCCCTGGAGAACGTAGCGCTTTGGCACGAGCGCGACATCTCGCACTCGTCGGTCGAGCGGGTCATCGGTCCGGATGCGACAGGGATCGCGGATTTCATGGTACGTCGGGCGGCGGGGCTCATCGAAGGCTTGGT
>Ga0265342_10003853_pt1 | contig 12071 bp, 8 predicted proteins | sample 4CB327metaG_FD_203125 | JGI IMG/M metagenome (GOLD analysis project Ga0265342, IMG submission 203125) | Rhizosphere microbial communities from Carex aquatilis grown in University of Washington, Seatle, WA, United States - 4-CB3-27 metaG | ecosystem: Host-associated > Plants > Roots > Rhizosphere...
CTGGAGATCATCCTGGCACCCACGCGGCCGATCTTGCTGCCCAACCTGCAGGGCATCCGGGTGTTCGCGGATCGGTACCGGGGGGCGCTGCTGGCGGTTGGGCTTGCGCTGCTTGGCCTGTGGCAAACGGCGCTCGCCTTTTTCGCTTCGACGGTGGTCCGGGCTTCGCAAGACGTGCTGACCTCGGGCATGATCGCGCTGTGGCCGATCCTGATCTTGGGCGCCTATCTTTGGTGGCGGCTGCTGCTCAGACGAACCCGGCCTATCGAGGACTATTTCGATGTGGCGTTACGGACCAAGGGTGGCAAAGGTCCCTCGCGTGACGATCCCAAGGCCGTGGCCGCGTTCATTGCTGCGCAGGGTACGCCCTATGCGCTCGGTGCGGTGCAGGCCGTGTGCTTTCTCGCCGCCGCGCTGTCGGCGGTGGCCTACCTTGGCGCTCGCGGCGATGTGGATCTGGTCACGGCCGGCCGGCTGCTTCTTCTGGCAACGCTGCTCTCGCTGCTGGCGACCCTGTATCAGACTCTCCTGATTCAAAGTGTTCTTCGTCCCATCATCAGGCATCTGGGCTCGCGCCATGCCCTTCCCTTGGATCTGGTGCGCTCCCCCTTCGGCCTGCACGCGAAGCTCGGTGCAACCATGATCGCCGTGCTGGTCAGCGCCTGCGCCTTCGTCTGGCTGGTGGCACGGGCCAATGCGCCGTGGGGCTTCTCCGCACTGATGGTGGCCATGGCCCTGATCCTTGGGATCGTGCTGCTCGTCGTTCGCGATGTGGTGGCGCCTCTGCGCGTGCTCGAGGAGCGGTCCAGCGACATGGCGAAAGGACAGCTCGCCCGCCCGGTACCACCGTGGGGCGAAGCGGACGAGATCGGCCGACTGGCCGTCATCTTCGAGGAAATGCGGCGGTCGCTGCGCGATCGCCTGCGCTCCACGGAATCCATCAACGTCGATTTGGAACGCGAAGTGCGCAGGCGCACCGAAGCCCTGGAACAGCGCAACGCAGAGTTGCACGAGGCCATGGAGAAGCTGCGGCGTGCGCAGGACACCCTGGTGCGCAGCGAGAAGCTGGCCTCGATGGGACGTCTGGTGGCCGGCATTGCCCACGAAATCAACAACCCGGTCAACGCCGTCATCAATTCGCTTGGTCCCCTCGACGACGCCGTGAAACGGATCGCGGCGGGCGAGGGCGGAGCACCGACAGAGATCGCCAAGGAAGCAGAAGAGATCTTGGCCGTGGTCCTGCGCGGGGCCACGCGCACCAAGGCCATCGTTCAAGCCCTGCACGGATACGCGCGGGGCGACGACTCAGTCCAGCGGGAAGTCAATCTGGTGCGTAGCGTGGAAGAAACTCTCGGACTGCTCCAGCATCGCCTTCGTAATGTGAAGGTGGTCAAGGACGTGGAGCCCAAGGCGCGCATCCTGGGCTTTCCGGGGCAGGTCGACCAAGTCTTGATGAACCTGCTGACCAACGCAGCACAGGCCATCGGCGACAAGGGCGGTACCATCAGCGTGACCGCCCACAATCAGGACGCCCGCGTGTTGCTCACGGTTGCCGACGACGGTCCCGGAATCCCTCAGGATATCCTGCCGCGCATCTTCGACCCCTTCTTCACGACCAAGGACGTGGGGGAGGGCTCGGGCCTAGGACTGTCTATCGTGCACGGCATCATCGAACGGCACGGTGGGCATATCGACGTCGAAAGCCAGCCAGGGCAGGGCACCAAGTTCTCGATATCATTCCCACTTCCTCCGGCCCCTCGAACTTCCTGATGCGGACACTCGGCAGGCGAAGAAGAAAGAACATCGACCTGAGCCGTTTGACTGGGACCGCTCCACTGTCTCTCCAAGCAAGCAATCGGTCGATTGCTTCGACGTGCGAGCAATTCCATCGTCATGCATTCCGAAGCTCATGCCACAATCTATTCCGTGTCCCGGCGCGATTCGCACGTCGATGAGCCAGCCTTGGGCGAAACCTCGCCTCCTCTCTCTGTGCTGCCCAGGTCGAAGATGATGGAAGCGCAGGACAAGGTTGCGAGCGAGCGGGTTGGTTCGAAGACGGACGACGAGACTCTGGTACGCGAGACGCTGGCAGGAAAGCGCTGGGCGCAGCGGGAGGTTTGGTATCGATTCGCGCCCATGGTGCATGGGCTGCTTCGGCGCGCCCTCAGCTCGCGACCCGATCACGATGACCTTGTCCAGGAGGTCTTTCTTCGTGTCTTCCGTCGGTTGCAGACGCTGGAGAAGGCTGCGGCCCTGCGCAGCTTCATCTATTCGGTGGCGGTTCGCGTGGTCAGCGAAGAGATCCGCCACTTCTACGTGGTCAAGCGTGCGCGCGAAAAACTCACGCTCATGGCCAGCGATGTGTGCAACTCGGGCGCCGATTTTGAAGCGCGTGAAATCTTGGAGCGCGTCAAGGATGTTCTCGATGGCATGAAGGACAAACACCGGGCGGTGTTCGTCCTGCGCCATGTAGAAGGCCTGGAACTGCTGGAAATAGCGGCAGGGCTAGACGTCTCGCTGGCCACGGTCAAGCGCTACCTGGTCAAGGCCACGGGGGCGATCCACAAGGCAGTGTCGCGCGACGAGGTGCTGCGCGCGAATCTTGGCCGGGCCTTGCTGCCGAGCTCCGGCGGAGGTGGCCCATGAGCGGCGAGCGGAGGCAGAAGGTCGTGGATGCGGTTGCCGAAGCGACCAGGAACGGTCTCGGCAAGGTGATGCCCGAGCAGCTCGACAGCGGGTGGCAGCGGCTGGAAAGCGCCTTGTCCGACGGCAGGTATCCGTCGGTGCCAATGGTGTCCGCTCCCGCGCGCTGGTGGTTGCGTGGATTTGCGCTCACTGCGGCCGCGTTGGCCCTGGGATTCGCAAGCTACCGTCTGCTACCGCTGCGCCCGGCATCGCCTCTGCACTACGTGCTCGAAGGCGCGACCCTCGGCCCCGGCGAAACCATCAAGGCGGAGCCCGCGGTACCGGCCAAACTGTCCTTTTCGGATACCTCTCAGATCCGCATTTCACCTGCGGCGAAGCTGTCCGTTCTGTCGCTCGATGCCCACGGCTCGCGCATCGCGCTCGCCGACGGGGAGCTCGACGTACAGGTCCAGCACAGGCCGGGGTCGTCGTGGCGCTTCGAGGCCGGACCGTTCACGGTGCAGGTTCGAGGCACGGAGTTCCATCTCGCCTACGCGGCAGAGCGCGGCCGGTTCGCATTGCAGATGGTGACCGGTGCGGTGGAGGTTCGAAGTCGATTTGACGATCGCGTGCTGAACCTTCGCGCCGGCGAGTCCCTGGAGCTCTTCGCGGGTGCGCAGTCCAAACCCGCGGCACCCGCCGTGGTGCGGCCGGCCGCAGCGGAGACGTCGGCTACCGCAAAGTCGTCCGCGGAAGCCGCGCCACCTCTGCCCACGCGCATTTCGCCCAGCTCGGCTCGGCACCGGGCCTCTCCAGCGGAGCGGGCATCGGCGGGTCCAGAGGCGATGGTTTGGGCCAGCCTCATCGCCCAAGGGGACTTCGCCGGCGTGGTCGAAGATGCCGAACGGCGTGGCCTCGAGGCAACCCTGGCGAGCGCGTCGGCCGCCGAGCTGACCTCTCTTGCCGATGCGGCTCGCTACACCCGGCACAACGATCTGGCGCGCCAGGCGCTGCTCGGCGTGCGCGCCCGTTTTCCGGGCACGGCTCGCGCCGGCGATGCGGCGTTCTTCCTGGGGCGGCTCGCCGAGCAGCCAGCGTCGTCGCCATCGTCGTCGCCATCGTCGTCGCCAGGTTCGGCCTCCGGCGCGGCCCTGGCCTGGTACGAGACCTACCTGCGCGAATCCGAGCGTGGTCCGTTTGCTGGCGAGGCACTTGGGCGCGAGATTGCGATGCTAGCCCACACGGATCGGTCGCGGGCGCAAAGGGCAGCCCAGATCTACCTCGAGCGATTTCCGCAAGGGACTCAAGCCGAACTGGCCAAGTCTCTACTAGAATCCCCGGTTAGGTGATCCCCTCCACACTGGTGCTAGGTCTGTTCGGATTGCTCCACGCCGACGTGGCGGGCAACCCCGCTGTCGTCGAGCAGGGCGAGACGGGGCCGCCTGCGCTGGTCGTGGTGGCCCTTCCTTCCAATGCCAACCGGGCTATCTTGGAGGCGCTCAATCGTCTGCGTGGTGAAGCCATGTCGGTTGGCTTCGAGGTTCGCTTCGTGGATGCCGCCACGGAATCCATGACCCTCACCCAGCTCGACGGCATCTCCCGCGGGTTGCGTTCGGCCGCGGTGGTGGCGTTTGCCGGCCCCGAGGGCGGCGCGCAGACCGCGCATTCTCTCGACGTGTGGTTCCTGGACCGTGCCAGCGGCAAGACCACGGTCGCGCATTTGACCGCGGACGACGCTGCCGATGCCGCGGACAGGGGCGAGGTCGTGCTTGCCGTGCGGGCGGTGGATTTCATTCGCGCGCGCATGTTCGACACCCTGGCCGGGCGGCAGGTCGAGCCCACGCAACCAGCACCGCCACCGGAACGCGTGCGAGCCCGGCCGAGCTATCTTGCGGCTGGGATGGTTGTCCTGGGCGGCACCGCGGGTTTCTCGCCCGCCTTGGCTCCGCAAATCGAGGTTGGCTATCGCGTGACCGACTGGGGGCGCGTTGGCGCCACCGCGTTTGGCCTCGGTACGAATCCATCCAACGATGGCATGAGCGGGCGGGTGAGCTTGGACCCTCGCTTTGTGGGTGCCAGTTTGACCGTCTTCGGACGGGTCTGGCACCGTTTGCAACCCATGCTAGAGGCGGGCGCCGGCGAATTCTGGGTTCGCGTGCGCGGCGAGGCCAACTCCACGAACGTGGGAACGACTGTGACCCTGTCGAGTCCCTGCGCCGACCTAGCCATCGGAATGACGGTGAACCTCCTGCCCTATCTGGCGCTTGAATTGCGTGGCGGAACCCTGTGGCTACAAAGCCAGGCCAAGATCTACAGCACCGCGGATACCTATTTGGGCAGCGTGGGCCGACCAGCGTGGTTTGCCAGCGCGCGATTGGGTGCCAGGTTCTAGCCGGTCGGGAAGGCCTGTCTGATCCAGCCATGGCCGCCCTGTTCATGAGTCTTCTTGAAGCGATGCGTTGTTGATTCCGCGCCCGCGCGGAGTTGCTGCTCGAAATGTGAAGAAAGTGTTACATCGGAGTTCCCTTTCCGACGGTCGCGCGTGTCGAGAGTTGGCACGGTGCCTTGGGTCCCTGGGGCTAGCCGTTCAGCACATCGACCTCGCAGGACCACTTCATCTGGGAGTTCAAGATGAGTACCAGCTCCAAAGTTCATGGCACAAGCAAGTTGCTCTCGCTGTCACTGCTGCTCGGCATGGGCCTCGCCCAGGCCTGCTCGAGCAGTGGTTCGGGGGGCCGAGGCGGCGGCTCAGGTGGCGATTTCGGCGGTGGAATGGGCGGGCCTACCGGAGGCTCGAGCAGTGGCGGTATCGGCGGTCCGTCCTCCGGGGGCGGAGGTAGTCCGACCTCCGGCGGCGGCAACAACGGCAAGGGCGGCAGTGGCGCAACCGTCCCTTCAGGCGGCACCAGCTCCGCTGGAGGCGGAAGCGCGGGTACCGGCGGTACCAGTTCCGTTCCCTGCGCGGATACTCAGCCCCCCGGAGACACTGATTGCGCAACCTGGAAGACCTGGGGCCAATGTGGCTCGCAATGGTTCCGGGACAGCAGGCTGTGCGACATCACCTGCGGCGTTTGCAGCGGCGGCACCGGCAACACCGGCTCCGGTGGAGCCGGAAGTAGCCCAACCGGGGGTACCGGAGGCACGACAGTGCCCAAGACCGCCACACCATTCGTCCCTCCGGCAGACGCGAAGCCGACGCCCGAGAGCTCGGGCACGAGCGGAGCCTTTCGCGTGAATGCGCAGGGCCACCTCACCCACGACGGCACCGAGTTCCAAGTGCGAGGCGGAAACTGGTTCGGGCTCGAGGGACAGGACGACATCGCCCGTCCCGGCGCCATGGAGCTCTACATCGGTGCGGTGTTCTGGGCGGATGCCTCGAACAAGCGCACGATGGACCAGACCATGAAGGAGATCACGGCCGGGCCGCTCAACCTGAACACGATTCGCGTGCCGGTCGCGCCACAGACGTTGGTCGCGAATCACCCGGACGGCCTTTACTCTCGGACGGACGTCAAGATCCGCAACAACGACCCCGCCTACTACCCGTACACGGATGCCCTTTCCGCACTCGAAGATTTCCTCGTGCAGTTGAGCAAGAACAACCTGTACGTCATCCTGGATCTCCACTCGTGTTCGAACCACATCGGCTGGCGTGCGGGCAAGATCGACGACGGCCCGCCCTGGGTCGACGCAAACCGTGAGAACTACAAGTACAAGAAGGAAGACTACACCTGCAAATCGGGTGAGGATGCCTACGACAAGACCAAGTGGCTGGCTGACATCCACACTCTCGCACAGCTGCCCAAGAAGCTCGGGATCAAGAATATCGTCGGGATCGACTGCTTCAACGAACCGTGGAAGTATTCCTGGTCCGAATGGGCCGACCTCTCCAAGGAGTGCTACGACGCCATCGCTGCCGAGGACGACGATCTGATCGCCGTCATAGAAGGTACTTCGGGGTCTCACGAGGACGCCAGCGGCAATCTGCTCGACGAGCCCTACGGCGACGTCACGACGAACCCGAACTGGGGCGAAAACCTCTACGGTCAGCAATTCGATCCGATCCAGATCCCCAAGGACCGCCTCTGCTTCTCGCCCCACACCTATGGTCCGGCGGTCTACGTTCAGCGCCAGTTCATCGAACAAACGCCCACCTGCGCCGGGCTCGAAGACGATGCCGCCGGCAAAGCCAAGTGTAACCTCGTCGTGGAGCGTTCGAATGCGGCCGTGGTCGCGGAGCTGCGTAAGGGATGGGACGATCGCTTCGGGTATCTGCACGACAACGGGTACTGCGTGATCATCGGCGAATTCGGCGGGCATACGGGGTGGCCGTTCAACAACCCGGTCAAGCCGCAGGCCGCGACCATCTGGGCGCACCTGCCGAAGGACGTTCGATACGACTGGGAGTGGCAGAATATCTTCGTCGACTACCTGAATGCGAAGAAGATGACCGACTTCCTTTACTGGTCGGTCAATCCAGAATCCGGTGACACCGGCGGCCTGTACAACCACGCCTACACGCTGTCCAACGAATCAGGCTGGGGCGTCTGGCAGGGCCTAGATACCGAGAAGGGTCAGATGCTGAGTAACCTGAAGTAGCGAGCCCGATCTCGACCAAACGCCACCACCAGGAAGCGGGCGAGCCCGGCCGAGCTATCTCGCGGCTGGGATGGCTGTCCTGGGCGGCACGGCGGGTTTCTCGCCCGCCGCGGCTCCCCCATCCCACGATGGTAGCAGCGGTCGGGCGGCGCCGTCGCGTGCGATTTCGCTCGTTCACGTTCCGTTTGCGGAGTCGTTGAGTCCGCAATAATCTGTGGGTACGTGAACACATTTTGTAGAAGCGACAGGTGGCGCGGGAAGATGACCTTTCTGCCGGAGGCGTAGCGTGATTCGAAACTCAGCGGTGATTGACTCGACCGAGCGAGCTTACGACCTGCAGACATCAAAGGATCGTTGGCTGCTAGAAGTCATCGAGCGGCTTCGACCGGCCCTCGACTCTGGGCTCGGGATTCTCGGCTGGCTCTACGACGCCAGTGACTTCGGAAATCTCGTCTTCACGAGTCCGGTGTTTCTTGACATTCCAGAAGGGCTTCCTAGCGCACTAATGAATTGCAGCAAGGATCCCGACACGCCACTTTCGCTACTGAAGATGCACTACCGCACGCCCGCGGGACCCTTCAGTATGAGTCTTGGGGATCAATTCGCACACTGGGCGCCTTGGCGCAGACATGTGCATCCACTGGGCCTTAAGGACCTGCTCGTAGTGAATGGAATCGATTCGAATAGGCAAGGCTGCGCGATCTCCGCACCCCGCCGACAAATCGTCCGCATCTCACCCGAACGCATGGCTTTGTTGCGCTACCTTTCCGTGCATCTTGCGACAGCACACCGCCTTCGACGTCGCATCGAGGGGCTCTCCCCCAATCAGCCAGGGCCAGAGCACCCGCAGGTCGAAGCTGTTCTCTCCTCCTCTGGGCGCTTGGAGCATGCGTCCTCGCTCGGGCGCAGTCGTCAGGCACGGCAGGCCCTTTCGCTTGCTGTGCAAGCCGCTGAGCGGGCCCGAGGGAAGCTGAGGCGAGCTCAGCCTGAAGAAGCCATGAAGATGTGGAGATCCATGGTTCGTGGTCGCTGGTCCCTTAGCGACCATTTCGAAAGCGATGGACGGCGCTACATTCTCGCGTACGTCAATCCAGCTCATGCTCCGACCATTCGTTCTCTATCGACGATGGAGCGGCAGGTTCTATCCTGCTCAGCGCTCGGAAAGTCCAACAAACTGATCGCCTACGAATTGGGAGTGGAAATAACGTCGGTCAGTGCGGCGTTGACACGAGCCACGGTGAAGCTAGGAGCAAGCAGACCCCGAGATCTCGTCGCCCTCATGGATCGGGTATTGGTGGCACCCGTTGCGGAAGAGTCGTAGCCGCGGCCTTCTTTCCCCGCATCGCGGACAGTAACTCCCGACGTGAGTTTACGCCAACCTTGCGAAAGATGCTGGCGACCTGGTGTCCGATGGTTCGAGGCGAACGCTTGCGGGCACGTGCGATGGTGGCATCCGAGTGTCCGAGTAAAAGATGGTGCAAGATCGATGATTCCGCAGGTGTCAGCGGGTATGTCCAGTTTGGATCCATTGACCCGACGGGGGCCGATTCGGGAAAGCTCAGTAGTGCGAGTCTCTCCTTCCCCGTTTCGAGCCAGAAGAGCTCGGCGCCGCTTGGTAGGCGTTCCGGATCCAGTGCAGCATAGCGACTAAGCAGCGCGACGTACGCAGATGTAGCAACCTGCTGCGTCCTCGAAGTCAGAGACCGCTTCCCGCTGGGCATCGCCCAAAGCCTATTCGATGGCCGATTTTGGGTCGAGACGAAAAGCCTATCTGCTTCGTCATGCGCCGAAGCGGAGTCCACAAACTACCTATGGCGGTAGCAGATGCCTCGATTCATTTTGTGTCTGGGTCACAAAGAGGAGCAATGTCGTCCGCTTTTAACATGCCGGAAACATCAGGGGACTTGTCGATGATGCGGTGCAGATCTGGCGGTTGCAAATTCGGTCGATTGCATTTCAAAGCCGGAGTGACTTTATCCGCATTAAATTATGGCCTTGCACCCCGCTCAACGTCCGGGCAGCCACCACAGCAGGATGAGGCGCTCCCCTAGGGCCATGCCATGAGTCCCGACAAGCAGTCGATAGAGGCGCTGATCGGGACCGTGCTGGTCGACGGCTCGTACCGGGTAGAGCGCCTGATTGGAGAAGGCGGCATGGGCGCCGTGTACGAGGCGACGCACCTTCGCCTGGCCAAGCGTGTGGCAGTGAAGGTGATGGCGCGAGAATTGGCCTCGAACCCGGAAGCTCTGGCGCGCTTTCACCGCGAGGCCATGGTCACGAGTGGACTCGGCCACCCGCACATCGTGCAGATTCTCGACTTCAGCAGCACCCCGAGAGGCGAGCCCTTCTTGGTCATGGAGTATCTGGACGGCGAAGATCTCGACCATCGCTTGCACCGCGTCGGCTGCTTGCCTGCCGCGAAGGTGGTTCATATCGTCAAGCAAGTCGCCTCCGCGCTGGCCGCCACCCACGCCAAGACCATCGTCCATCGCGACCTCAAGCCCGCCAACATCTACTTGCTGGAGGTGGCCGGGGAAATCGACTTCGTCAAGGTGCTCGACTTCGGCATCAGCAAGGTTCGCTCGGCCACCACGAAACTCACGCAGGCGACGTCGGTAATGGGGACACCCCATTACATGTCGCCCGAACAAGCCATGGGCAGAGTGGACGAAATAGATGAACGCACCGACCAGTGGGCACTGGCCTGCATCGCCTGGGAGTGTTTGTCGGGCGAAGGTCCCTTCGTCGGTGAGAACGTCCCGTCTATTCTCTTTCAGATCGTCCACGAGCCGCCGCCAGCGCTCGCGGCAAAAGTGGCTGGCCTGCCATCGCATGTCGAAGAGGTCCTTCTGCGCGCCTTGGCTAAGAACAAAGGCGATCGCTTCGCGAACGTGAACGACTTCGCGGTTGCGCTGGACGCCGCGGTGGCCGGTTCGGTGACAGTAGTGCCGCCCTCCGGGGTTGCGGTGACTGCCCTCTTGCCAAGCGTGGCTGGGCCAAGAAACACGACGTTTACGCAAACAGCAGGTGAGCTGGGCGACGATGATGATCTCGACGTCCCGCCGACGCGCCCGAAATGGCAGTGGGCCCTGGGCGCAGGCGCCGCCGTTGTTCTACTCCTGGGAGGTCTATTGCTGTTCCGTCCGCGAGCGGCCCCCAAGCCCGTGTTTGCCGATCCGGCGCCGAAGGCTGAGTCTCCGCCCCGTCAGGTTTCCCCTCCTGTCGCACGCCCGCAGTCTCCGCCTCGCGAAGAACAGCCCGTGGCCGATCAGGTCGCACCTGAGCCCCTCGCTGATAAGCCGCCCATCCCCATTGTCGCTCCATCCCAGCGGAGACCCAGGGCCAGGGCGACGGGTCCTGAATCTCTGCGCGATCCGTTTGAAAACCAAGCTCCGGCACGCCGCGCAAAGGCCCCGAGTGCGAAGTCAGCGCGGCCTCCTGGTCCGCTCAACGATGACCTGTGACCGAGGGAAACGAAATGCACAGTCCAGCGAAATACGGCGCAATTCCACTGCTGCTCGCCATCGCGCTCCGGTCGACTGTGGTCAGCGCTCAGTCCGACGATCCGGCGAAAGCAAAAGCGCAATCCACCTTGCGCGAAGGCAACGTGGCGCTAGAAGAGGGCCGAGCGGCGGAGGCGCTGGCCAAATTCACCGAGGCCTATCGCCTATTTCCTAGCCCCAAGATTCATTACAATCTCGGGCAAGCGTACAGCCTGCTCCCTGGCCGCGAGGCGCAAGCCTACGAAGAGATGTCCAGATTCCTGGATGCGGCGAGGCACGCGGAGCCGGGGCTTCTGGTGGCTGCCGAGAAGCAACGCAAGCAATTGCGGCTCAAGGTTGGTATCGTCACCGTCGTCGCCGAGCCCGGAGATGCAGACTTGCTAGTCGACGACGTCAACGTCGGCAAGATCTCGAGCGAGTGGCCTACCATCCTTGGCATCGGCCCACACCGCCTGGCCCTGATGAAGGACACGGCGAGCTCGGCCGTGCAGACAATCACGATTGCTGGGGGAGATGGGCTGGAGGTACGCCTTCGCTTGCTTCCAGCCAACCTGCCGCTCGCGCTGGCAGCGCCGACGCAAGTCCCGGCGAGCAGCACCGTAACTACGCCACCCGTCAATAGTGTCCAAGCCGGGACCGCGCCGGCGAAATCGGACTATTGGACGTGGCGGCGCAAGGCAGGGGCAGGGCTCGCTGGTCTGGGCGTGGCCAGCCTGGTGCTCGGAATCGTGGAGCACGTGAGCTACTTTGGCAAGGCGAGCGACTTCAAGAACGCCGGTTGCGGCACCAGCAATCTCTCGGTGGGCACGAACTGCAAGAGTCTCGATGACCAGTTCAACTCGGCGCGAACCTGGTTCGTCGTCGGGTACATCGGCGCCGCAGCTCTGGGCGGGGCCGGCGGTTACCTTCTGTGGTTCGCGCCGACCGAAACGCCCAGGGAGGGCGGCGGCGTGGCATCGGTGAATTCGGGAATGACCATCAACTACCAGAGACGGTTTTGAGGGAGACCATGATGATGAGGGTCACATTCGCAGTCGGCGTTCTTTGCACACTAGTCTGCGTTGATTGTACGACCTTACCGACGACGCCGCGTGCTGTTGTGGAAGACGCTGGCGGCACACATGGGGGGGGCGAGACGAATAGAAACATGAATGGTGTGGATGTTGGAGCAATGGAGGATACGAGCGGTAGCGATGGGACTGGGGCTTCGAGGTACGACGTTCCCAATAGCAGTGGGGGAGTGGCCGACAGTGGCATTACAAACGGGAACGACGGACTTGGCGGTGGTGGGGGACGCGTAGACCTCGGGCTGGATCTCCAAAAGAATGCAGACGCCAACGGTGT
>Ga0265342_10003855_pt1 | contig 12070 bp, 12 predicted proteins | sample 4CB327metaG_FD_203125 | JGI IMG/M metagenome (GOLD analysis project Ga0265342, IMG submission 203125) | Rhizosphere microbial communities from Carex aquatilis grown in University of Washington, Seatle, WA, United States - 4-CB3-27 metaG | ecosystem: Host-associated > Plants > Roots >...
CGCACCACGGTCCCGCTCCCGGCCGACCGTTTCATCGCATCGGAGCAGCCCGAAGTCACGCCCGAACCACCGGCTCCCGTCGTCCATGACGCTCCAGTTCCTTCGCCCGCTCCTGCCGCTTTCCAGGCTCACTACGTCGAGGAGACTCAGCCGGTCGAGTCCTCTGAGCCCTTGCCGGCCCCCATCCCTGCCCCCAAAGACGACTTCAGCGAATGGGACGACATCCACCTCCGCGGAGCGCAGCCTGCCAAAGCGGTCAAGCCCAGCCTGAAGTACGCAGGGAAAACCAAGTCAGCCAAGAAGGAAGCAGCCTACGCCGCCGACGAAATCGCTGAACCGGCCCCCAAACCGACTCGTGCCGAAATCGCCGAGCAGCGCGCCATGTTTCGCGAGATTGCCGCCGAAGACGGCATCCGCACACCCCGCGACAAGATGATGTGGATTCTGATCGGAGCAGTGCCGATCGCATTGGCTGTCATCCTCTCTCTCGTGTTCATGCACCCTGCCCACCACAGTGCACCCGCTTCGGCACCGGTGCAGAATGTCGCTCCACCCGTCTCTACCAACGCTGTACCCGATTCTGCGCCTGGCGCTGCACCGCCCACCGCAGCAACGCCCCAACCAGCCCCCGCCAAGCCGTCACCCACCGCGCCCGCCGCCCAAGTCGGCGCACCCAGCGCTCCCAACCGTGGCAAAACGGTCTCGCCCGACGCAATGGACGCCCAGCTCAACGCGCCCAGCCGCATTTCGCCCGAGATGAAACGGCCCGTACCCAGCGAGGAAGCGCCATCGGGCTTCACTCCGGTTTCCATGGAAGGTAGTGGCGCCGCTCCTATTCTCGGCAGCGCGAAACACGTCAACGTGGTGCCCGTCTCTTCGCGCGTCTCCGCCGGGGTGGCGCAGGGCTTGCTCATTCGTAAAATCGAACCCGTCTATCCGCAGATTGCCAAGACCAGCCGTGAAAGCGGCACCGTCGTTATGAGCGCCGTCATCACCAAATCCGGCGCCATCGGCGACCTGCACGTCGTGAGCGGTCCGCCCATGCTCCGCCAGGCAGCCCTCGATGCCGTCAAGCAATGGCGTTATCGGCCCTACATGCTCAATAATCAGCCCGTCGAAGTCGAAACCACGGTCAGCGTCGTCTTCAACCTTGGCAACTAGACCACTTCCCCCCACTCCTGCGGTCTCTTAGCTCGCGGCCTCTCCCACTGCTGAAAAATCACGCCAATGCCGTCGCGCGAAGCAACTGCGTTTCTCGACATCTCTGCGCGCCGCAATTCGGCATGCCGATCCCGCAAAATCAATCCGCATAGTTCCACCGACCTGGCGTCCCGGAAAGAAGCGCGCCTCTTCTCCCCCACGTCAGCGCTGGCGCGTGTTTGCCAGGGCCCGAAGAATGGTGCGCGTGTTCTTATTCATCACCTGGCGAAGATACATGGCGATGGCGAACAGCATGATCAGAAAGAATAGGTCGACGCGCAGCAGGGTATGCAGCAGATCTCCCAGCGATTCCGGTGGAAACATATGCTGGTGCATCCAGATAAAGACGACGAGGGCGAGCGCGGCGAGCACGGCAACAATGATCCGCGACGTGCGTTCTGACCTGTCGGCCGCTTCGAGTGCTTGCTGCACGAAGGCCAGTTCCGCGTTGGTGTTTTCGGAGTTGGGCTGCTGATGTTCGGGACTCATGCTGGTTTCCTTTCAGAGGTGAGGTATTTGCGAAGTGTGGTCACTCCGTAATGCAGGCGCGACTTGGCGGTGCCAATAGGAATCTCGAGAATTGCCGCAGATTCCTCAAGCGTGAGATCGTGCTGATAGCGCAGAAGCAGAACCGCTCGGCTGGCGGGCGAAACCCGGTCGAGCAGAGCGAAGAAGGCCTCGTCGGGTGCCTCACCGAGACTGGAATCAAAGCTGGTGAAGTGATCCGGTGGTGCGTCGTCGAGCGGTTGCCAGCGGCGCGCGTGTTTCAGATGCGCGAAGGCAATGCGCGATGCGATGCGGAACGTCCAGGGGCGGAAGACAGAAGGCTCCCGCAGGTACGAGAGCTTCCGGAAGATCTGCAGCGAAGTCTCCTGAAGGACGTCGTCGGCAAGGGCGGCGCCTACCAAACCGGTGATGTAGCGGCGCAACGGTCCATACGCATCCCGCAGCAGTTGTTCCAGCGCAGCGCGGTCGCCCGATTGCGCCAGCAGTACCAGCAGGGTCTGGTCGGGCGCCGCGGGCTCAGTCGCTGGAGTTTGGGTCTGCATGCTTGAGAGAGGCGCTAAGAGCGCTGAAAGTTCGGTTCCGTCGAATAAATAATTATGAACGCGTGAGGCGTGCTGGATGCCGATCTCCTGCGCAGCCCCCTGCATTCCACTTTCTTAAAGAATGTCAGGATCGCTTTGATCGATGTTATTCATAAGCTTGGCGCGGACATGTGATACGCTACGGCCTCGCCGGGCAACCCGTGCGCGGCGTAAAGCCCGTTCCTCAACACCCTTCGAGGGGAGTAGCAGATGAAGACCTACGTTGTTGAAGTGGCGAATGGCCCCTTTCGAGAAGTGGATGTCTCAAAACCCATGCCGGGGCCGGGCCAGGTTCTCGTGAGGATAGGCGCGAGTGGCGTGAATCCTTTAGATACGAAGATTCGCGCTGGCCAGGCGCACCATGCGCAGCAGCCGCTTCCTGCCGTGTTGGGCCTGGACATGGCGGGAATCGTTGAGGCCCTGGGACCCGGCGTCTCCGCATTCCAGCCTGGAGACGAAGTGTTCGGCATGGTTGGCGGAGTAGGTGGCTTGCAGGGAACTCTGGCTGAGTTTGTCGTCGCCGACGCTGCGCTGCTTTCTCCCAAGCCGAAGACGCTGACGATGAAGCAGGCGGCCGCCCTCCCACTCGTCACCATCACGGCGTGGGAGGGCCTGGTTGATCGCGCTGGCGTCCATGGCGGCCAAACCGTGCTGGTGCACGCGGGCGTCGGGGGAGTGGGGTACGCCGCGGTGCAGATTGCCGTTGCGCTCGGTGCCCAGGTCTTCGCAACTGTGTCCGCCGACAAACGATCCGTTCTCGAAGCGTTGGGGGTAATCGCGATCGACCGAAATACTTCGCTCGAAGAATACGTCGCGCAGCACACCGGGGGCGAGGGCTTCGACATCGTCTACGACACCCTTGGCGGACAGATACTGGACGCATCGTTCGCGGCCGTCAAACGCTACACGGGCCGCGTAGTCAGCTGTCTTGGCTGGGGCAATCACTCGCTTGCGCCGCTCTCCTTTCGCGGCGCCACCTATTCCGGCGTCTTCACTCTGATGCCTTTGTTGACGGGCAAGCACCGTGCCCATCATGGGAAGATTCTTCGCAAGGCAGCGACGCTCGCGGAGCAGGATCAACTGAAGCCGCTGCTCGCAGAGCGCCGCTATTCACTTGAACAGATCGCAGACGCCTACGATGCGGTTGCACACGGCACCAAAGGCAAAGTGGTCATTGAGCATTGATCGTCGCGGGTTTCTGGCATCTGCCTTTGCGGCCGTCGGCGCGCATCTCAATAGAAATGCTTCGCTCCATTTCACCCAGCAATCCGCTCTATCGAGGAAACCCATGACAGACGCCGCCAAAATTCCAATCACGTCGCACCATCGCATTCAAGCCGACGGAGTCAATGTCTTCTATCGTGAAGCAGGTCCGGCCAACGCGCCCGTCGTCCTTTTGCTCCATGGATTTCCCACTTCGTCATTTCAATATCGCGAACTGCTTCCACGTCTCGCCGACCGCTATCACGTCATCGCTCCCGACTTGCCCGGCTTCGGATTTACCGAGGTTCCGGCAGAGCGCAGCTACTCCTATACCTTCGATGGCTTGGCAAAAACCATCTTCGCCTTTACCCAGGCTCTCCAACTCACCCGCTACGCGCTCTACGTATTCGATTACGGAGCACCCACAGGCTTCCGCCTTGCGCTGATGGCCCCCGAGCGTGTCACCGCCATCGTCTCTCAGAACGGCAACGCTTACGAAGAAGGCCTTGGCGATGCGTGGCAGCCGATTCAGCGCTATTGGCGTGAACCCAAACCGGAGCATCGGAATGCAATCCGCGCGGGCCTCAATCTCGAAGGCCTCCGCCACGAATACGCGGTCGGAATTCCAGATCCTTCTCTCATTAAACCGGAGGGCTACACACTCGACGCTGCACTGTTGGCGCGTCCCGGAAACGTCGACATTCAACTCGATCTATTTCTCGATTACGCTAACAACGTCAAGTTGTATCCGGAGTTTCAGGGATATTTTCGAAGTGCGAAGCCGCCGCTCCTTGCCGTGTGGGGCAAGTTCGATCCCTACTTCATCCCGCCCGGCGCACATGCGTTTCAGCGCGACATCCCCAACGCCGAGGTGCACCTGCTGCCCACCGGCCACTTTGCTCTGGAAACTCACTTGGAAGAAGTGACCCTGCTCATGCGCAAATTCCTCGCAAACCACGCGTCCTGACCATCGCGAGTGAGCCACGAATCGCGTTCCTGCTGCGTTTCGAAGTGTGGTGGCCAATCCGGAGAGTTCAGATTCGATGGCGCTCTACTTACCTTTCGTCACCGCGTCATATGCTTCCTTCAAGCTGGGGTCCCCGAGGCCCATCGCCTCCAGGCGTGCCTTGATCCGCCCGCTTACGGCCTCGGCATCCGAAAAGCTCTTGGTGGTCCAGAAGCGCTGTGCCGGATCGAAATAGCCGGCATCGCGCAGGAACAACGCTCCGTACATTTGGGCATCGCCTAGTGTGTCGTCGATCTCGCTCGTCTTGAACGATCCGTCTGCCTGCAACGACTGCGACAGGCACCAATCCAGCATCCGCTGAATCTCGTCTTGAACGCGCGTCCGCGTGGCTTCATCCAACTCAGGCCACGCGTAGCGGAAGACCTTCACCAAGTCCCAGTTCAGGTGGTTCTCGTAGTGGCCGCTCATCCGCGGACCAGCCGGGTAGTCGAGCTTTTCGAGCTCAATGAGCCGCCGCGCGATCCGGTCAAGGTGTTGGACCCGCCCGTGAAGATCGCTGATGACATGAAACGTGATTCCAGTGTCATCCATCTTCCACACGCGCCCATGGCGGTCGACGATCCACTGCCCCCAGCACCCGGTTTCTGAGTTTTGCCACTTGTTGATGTAGTCGCGCATCGCGTCTGCAAGTCGCGGATCAAATGTGTACCCACTGTGTTCGTGGCCGTAAAGCAGTCGCATGATCGCCGATGCGGTCTCGTCGAGTTCCTCGCGATTGAACTCGCCGGTGCGCGTGAAGTCGTCGTAGAGTACCGAGTTAAGCTGCGCGTCAAGCTTCTCGGGCGAGTTGATGCGATCGAGCAGGCGCAGCGGATATTGCGGTTCATTGTCGCCCGTGAGCCCGTCTTCGACCGTGTAGTAGAGTCGCAGGTACCAAACGCTCGGGTCGATGCCCATGCCCCAGCTGCCGTCGCCCGACTGCTGCTGCTTAGCCTGAGCCTGCTTTTCGGGCTCATCCAAACTCTGCCGCAGATCTTCGATGCGCGCGCGTGTCGTCGCCGCATCCGGAGTGAAGTTAAGCCGCCAGCGGATCTCTCGGTAGATGTGCATGGAATACTGCATGTTCTGGCCCGCGGCCTGGCGCCGGCCAAGCTCGCGGATGAGCGGGCGCAGCGCAGGGTTGAGTTCCTTTAGCCGCCTTTCCCGCGCGATACGCAAAATGGAGAAATCCCAGAAGAAATGCGCATCGTGCCAGCAGCGAACCCATCGCGCCTCACCCGGCGTAAAAGGCGGCGGGGTGAAGATGCCCGCGCGCCAAATGCGGTATGCGACGATTCCGCGCTCGACCTGCTCCCGGCACGCGAAGACGCCGATCGCGATCGCAAGCAGAAGAGCGGCCGCAAATACCGCGCGTCGTTTCCACTTGGTCATGAGCAACACATTCCCTCACCCTGCAAAGGCATTTATATGCGCTCGTACCCTTATCCTTCTCGGTCATATTAGAACGCGTACCAGATCCCGCGGAGTCTAAAATCATCTTCGCAATTCGGGGTAATTGGGCGGGTGGCTCTAGATGAGCAAGACGTTGTTCCTGCGCTCGCAGCCCACACAAATCCTTACGGGCGCTGCGCTTCGACGCAGTCCCACTTCAAGTTGAGAAACACCTTTTCCCGTATTCCTGTGGAGTGCCCAGAAGAGAGCACCCATTGCGTCAGTCTTTACGCGAAGCGATTGGCCCCATCTCAGGTGGCCTTCCACAATAGGTAGAGTCCCCACGCCGCCAGCGTGCTCGCGTCGCTGATCTCGCCGCTCAGCATCATCTGTTCAAACTCTTTCACGGTGAAACTGTGTACGGAGAGGTCGTGCTCCTCGGCGTCTCGATGGGTCTCAAGTTGCCTCAAGCCCGTAGCCAGAAACACGTGCTGCTTTTGTTTGGTGAACCCGTAAGCAATCCACAACGTGCCCAGGTGGATCATGTGCTCGGCGTCGAGACCCGTTTCTTCTCGCAACTCGCCGCGCGCCAGTTCCTCCGGTTTTTCGACCGCCATCTCCCACCCGCCTTGCGGCAACTCCAGCGCGCGCTGTTGAATGGTATAGCGAAACTGTTCCACTAGCCACACGCGCCCGTCGTCGATCGGCAGAATAATTGCCGCATCGTCTTTTTCCACCACGCCGTAGATGCCCTTTTGCCCATTGGAACGAAGAATCTCGTCTTCGCGCAGACGCATCCAGTGGTTGCGATACACTTCGCGGCTCGACAGCGTAGAAATCGAATGCTTGTGCTCAGTGGTTTCGGGAGCCATGCAGAGTCCTCGATGCAATCAAGGTATTCCGGAAACAACGCGACTGCAACATCACGGATGGGCAAGATCCTACTTTTCGCGAATTCGATACGCGCGCAGCCGCCCCAGCAGCGAAGCCGGGCCACTCACCTGCAGGCGCACCAGGTTGCCTTCATACGTCCGCGCATGCACCACCATACCCGCATCAATCGCGGCAAGAACTCCACCTTCGTGCTGCGGCACGCGAAGCTCTGCGTCGATAATCGGGTCGGAAAGGAGTGCGCGATCCAGCGCCTCGCACAATGCGTCCATACCTTCACCGGTTCGCGCAGAAACCAGCACCTCGTCGCGCGACTCCAGTCCTTCGCGCTCATGCTTGTCAAGAAGGTCTACTTTGTTCAGCACTTCAATGCGCGGCTTGCCCTGCACCGACAATTCGGCCAGCACCTTCTCCACCTGCGCCTTCTGTTCGGCGCCGTAACTCGATGCCGCGTCCCGCACGTGCAACAGCACTTCGGCCTGCTCCACCTCTTCGAGCGTGGCCCGAAAGCTGGTGACAAGCGTGTGCGGCAGGTTGCGAATAAATCCGACCGTGTCCGACAGCAATACCTTGCGACGGCTCGGTAACTCGATCGCCTTGAGTTTGGGATCGAGCGTCGCGAACATGCGGGACGATTGAAACACATGCGCGCCCGTCAGCCGGTTGAACAGCGTGCTCTTGCCGGCGTTGGTGTAGCCGACCAGAGCCACCGTTGGCACCGGCACAGCCTCGCGCCGTTGGCGTTGCTGCTTGCGGACTCGACGCACCGATTCAAGATCCACCTTCACCTGATCGATGCGCCGCTGAATTTGCCGGCGGTCGGTTTCAAGCTTCGTTTCGCCCGGTCCGCGCGTGCCGATGCCGCCGCCCAACTGCGACATAGATTTGCCACGCCCGGTCAGGCGCGGCAGCATGTACTCCAACTGCGCCAGCTCCACCTGCAACTGACCTTCGCGGGTTCGCGCATGTCGCGCAAAGATATCGAGGATCAGTTGCGTGCGGTCGAGCACACGGCACGGCAACGCCGCTTCAAGGTTGCGCAGTTGTGTGGGAGTCAGATCGTGGTCGAAGAGAATGAGGTCTGCTTGAGTGGATGCGGCGACACCTGCAATCTCCTCGACCTTGCCCGCGCCGACAAGAGTCGCAGGGTCAGGCTTTGGACGCCGCTGCATGACTTCCGCGACCACTTCTCCGCCGGCGCTCGCGACTAACTCGCGAAACTCCGCGAGCGACTCTACCGCATCCAGACCGGGCACGCTGGCGCCTGCCGCATTCGACGCAACGAGGCTCGCGTCCCTCGGCTGCACTTCCTGGGTGGCTTCGCCCAATGCTGCAGCCTGTCCCGCGCCGGCAGCCGCAAGGCGCGCGCCCATCACGCCAGAACGGTTTGCCCGTGGTCGTTGACCTATGTCGACGCCAACGAGAACTGCGCGCTCCACCCGCGCGTCCTTAGTCGCGGAAATCGAAGTTCCACGCGGAGACTGCAGAGACGGCTTTTTGGGGATTCCCGCCTTCGCGGTCTTCCCTCGAATGCTGTCTTCCGCAACTGTCAATTGAGAACGCTCGCCGATCTAGCGCTGTTCCGCTGCAGCCGTTGCAGCGGCTGGCGCTGGCACCGCCGCGGGGCCCAGGCCCGTGTGCGCAACGCCCGGTCGGTGCTCCGTGTGGAGTACGCTGCGATTGCTCACAACGGTTGAGATCGCGTGTTTGAAGATCAACTGCTCCTGACTATTGTTTTCAAGCAGTACAGAATACTTGTCGAAGGAGCGGATCTTCCCGGTCAGCTTGACCCCGCTCACCAGGTAGATCGTAATAGGGGTCTTGTCTTTGCGAACCGTATTCAGGAAGGTGTCCTGAATGTTTTGTGCCGGCTTGTTCTCCATTTGCCGATCTCCTGCTTTCGAAATTTAGGGATGTGGGTGCGAACGTTCTGCACCTTTTGTGAAAAAACAAAAACCGCAGGCACGGCGCTGGAAGCCCCCGAGCCGTCAATTCCCGCAATGTGTAAACAATAGCGAGGTTTACTTACCTTTTCAACTCCGACCCATGTGCCCAGACTGTACTCGAGCGCCGTCGCACCGAAATGGGACTTCTTTTTCGCGATGGCTGCTACGATGTTTTGGTGCAAAATCCAGACAATCCTCCTGCCGGTAAGTCTGTTCCCATGCTCGACCTGAAGCGCCAATATCAGCCTCTGCACGCTGAGTTATTGGATGCTCTCGGACATGTACTGGAGACGCAACAATTCATTCTTGGTGAGCCCGTTGCCGTTTTCGAGCGGGCAGCCGCCGCACAACTCCTTGTTTCCCATGCGGTTGGATGCTCTTCCGGCACGGATGCGTTGTGGCTGGCACTAGCCGCGGCCCAAATCGGCCCCGGAACGTCGGTCATTACGACGCCCTTCAGCTTTTTCGCTTCGGTCAGCGCCATCCTCCGCGCGGGAGCAACCCCCGTCCTGGCGGACATCGATCCCGCCTCATTCAATCTCGATGCGACGGCGGTCGAAGACGCCCTCCGAGATCGCACGGCCGGCGAAATCAAGGCCGTGCTCCCCGTCCATCTCTACGGCCAATGCGCTGATTTCACGTCTTTTGGCCGCCTGAGCCGGGAATACGGATTCGCCCTGATCGAGGACGCGGCACAAGCCTGGGGCGCGGAATGGAATGGGATCAAAGCCGGTGGACTGGGCGCCGCTGCCGCCTTCAGCTTCTACCCCACAAAGAACTTGAGTGCCGCGGGCGACGCCGGCATGGTCACCACCAACTCGGACGAACTGGCCGAACGTGCGCGCATGCTACGCCAGCACGGCATGCGCCGCCGTTATTATCATGATGAGATCGGCTGGAACACCCGCCTCGACGGATTCCAGGGCGCCATCCTGAACGTCAAGCTGAAGTACATCGAGGGCTGGAATAACGCCCGGCGCGCAGTGGCGAACACCTACGACGCGCTCTTCCGTGCCAAAGGACTTGCTGAAAACGGCACCTATCCTTCGAATGGAGTGGTTCTGCCGGACGAGGTCCCCGGCTCAAAGCATGTCTGGCACCAGTACGTCATCCGTACCGCGCGCCGCGATACGCTGCGCGAATTCCTAACCTCGCGCAAGATCGGTTCGGAGATTTACTACCCTGTACCGCTTCATCTGCAGGAGTCGCTCAAGTTCCTTGGCTACGCCGAGGGTAGCTTTCCTGAGGCGGAGCGCGCCGCCCGTGAAGTGCTGGCGCTGCCCATCTTCCCGGAACTGCGCGAGGACGAACAAGAGACCGTGGTCGATGCGATTGCAGAATTCCTCGATCCGGCGTGGAAGTAGACTGATCGCGATTTGCCGTTCGTAACTCCTTCACCTCTATGCCGTAGAATCGCCATAGGATGAAGTGCCCTTATTGCGGCTTTGCTCAGGATCGGGTGGTCGACTCACGCGAAAGCAAAGAGGCCGACTCCATTCGCCGCAGGCGCGAATGCGAAAAGTGCAACCGCCGCTTCACCACCTACGAGCGAATCGACGAAATCCCCTACATGGTTGTGAAGAAAGACGGGCGCCGCGAGCGCTTCGACCGTCAGAAGATCCTCAACGGCCTGCTGCGCGCCTGCGAAAAGCGCCCGGTCTCCTCAACTCAGCTGGAAAAAGTTGTCGACACCACCGAGAGCTTTCTCGTCGATGCGCCCGAACGGGAACGCAGCACCAGTGAGATCGGCGAACTGATCATGAACCAGCTCAAGGGTCTCGACACCGTCGCATATATTCGCTTCGCTTCGGTCTATCGCGACTTCAAAGATGTGCGCGAGTTCAAAGAAGAGCTCGAAGGCCTGCTCGACGCGCACCGGATAACCAAGGGCAAAAAATAGCTAAAGGACGGCTGCATGGCGGACAAGAAGACGCACAAGGTAACGCTCATTCCCGGTGATGGCATTGGCCCTGAAGTCACGCAGGCCGTCATCCGCATCCTTGAAGCCACCGGCGTGAAGTTCGAGTGGGAACGCCATGCCGCCGGCGCAGAAGCCTTCGAGATATTCGGCGAGTACATCCCAGCCGCGCTCTACGAGTCCATCGAGCGCAACAAGGTCGCGCTCAAAGGCCCAGTGACGACGCCCATTGGCGGTGGATTCAAGAGCATCAACGTCACTTTGCGGAAGAAATTTGACCTCTTCGCCAATTTCCGCCCCATCAAGAACCTGCCCGGCTTGGAATCGAAGTGGCCCGGCGTCGACCTGATTATCGTGCGCGAAAACACCGAGGGCGAGTACGTTGGCCTCGAACACGAAGTTGTTCCCGGCGTGGTAGAGAGCATCAAGGTCATCACCGAAAAAGGTTCGACGCGCATTGCCAAGTTTGCCTTTGAGTACGCGCGCAAACATGGACGCAAGAAGATTCACTCCATTCACAAGGCCAACATCATGAAGCTGTCGGACGGCCTTTTTCTGCGCTGTGCGCGCAAGGTTGCGGAGGGCTTTCCTGAGATCATTTACGGCGAGCACATCATTGATAACACCTGCATGCAACTGGTCATGAATCCATTCCAGTACGACACCCTGCTGCTTGAGAATCTCTATGGCGACATCGTGAGCGATCTCTGCGCGGCCTTTGTCGGCGGGCTCGGCCTGGTGCCCGGCGCCAATCTGGGCATTGACTGCGCTATCTTCGAAGCGGTTCACGGCTCGGCGCCTGACATAGCAGGCAAGGACCTGGCGAACCCAACGGCTCTGTTGCAGTCTGCCGTCTTGATGTTGCGCCATTTGGACGAAGAGGCCGCAGCCGATAAGGTGCAGAAGGCTTTGGAAACGGTGTACTCGGAGCGCAAAACCCTGACCCGCGATGTAGGCGGCACGGCCGGCACCAGCCAGTTCGCCGACGCCATTCTTGCGGCGATGGGCTAAGGCGATTCCCGAAGGAGACACCTTCTCCAATGCATTACCTGCTCTTCTACGAAGTTGGCGACGATTTTTTGGCACGCCGCGCGGAGTTCCGCGACGCACATTTAACCTTGGCATGGAAATCCAGCGAACGCGGCGAACTGGTCCTCGGCGGCGCACTGGCGAATCCGGGGGATGGAGCGGTGCTGCTGTTCAAAGGCGATTCGCCCGCGATCGCTGAAGAATTTGCAAAGGCCGACCCGTACGTCACTAGCGGCATCGTCAAGCGCTGGTATGTGCGGGAGTGGACGACGGTGGCTGGCCAAGGCAGTGCGAAACCAGTCAGGCCCTCCGCAACGACGCCGGCTACTTGATTGCCATTTACGGCCCCCGTCGCCGCTGAGTTCTTGGAAAACTTCGGCTCTTCTCTCCTGTACAC
>Ga0265342_10003857_pt1 | contig 12063 bp, 6 predicted proteins | sample 4CB327metaG_FD_203125 | JGI IMG/M metagenome (GOLD analysis project Ga0265342, IMG submission 203125) | Rhizosphere microbial communities from Carex aquatilis grown in University of Washington, Seatle, WA, United States - 4-CB3-27 metaG | ecosystem: Host-associated > Plants > Roots > Rhizosphere...
GTATTCATCATACAATGTTTGCTGCAGGCGCGCTGAGTCAGCCATAATCCCATCGGCGTAATGGTTTTCAGCCTTCAGATAATCTAATACTTCGGGATTTTCTTTTTCTCTCAGCCAATCGTAATAGTCAACGAATTTATCATTGTGAAGTGTACGTTCGGAAAATATTTTTTTTGCTTTTGGAGGAATTAAAGTTTCGGGTTTTGTCATGATGACCAGGAATTAATTAACAACTGTTAATGAGAAAATTTAACTTATGTTATTCAAATATAGATGACTTTCAAAAATTAAAAAAGGCGCTTTGTGTGGGAAAAATACAAATAGATTTTAATTCCTATATAAAAGTCATAACTAATAATACTAGCTTTCTCATATTTCATTTTCAGAATTTATACAATATATTTGTACAGATCAAAATTAAAGAGATTAATATGAAAAAAACTGCACTCTGCCTTTCGATCGCCCTCTTTTTATCTAACGCAATTTTATCTTACTCCCAGAGCTGGGTTGACTTGTTCAACAACCGGAATGCTAATTTCTATGATATCCAGAAAGCATTTAATAAGTACTGGGCAGGAAAAACACATCAGCGGGGCCAGGGATGGATGGTCTTCAAGAGATGGGAATATGACATGGAGCCCAGGGTTTATCCAACGGGTAAGCTTCCGGACCCGGCTATTACTTATAAAGAAATTCATAAGTACAGGCAGGATCACGGAGACAGGGTTAACGACCTTGCCGACTGGACGCCGATGGGTCCATACAGCTGGCTTTCGATAAGTTATAATCCGGGAATAGGAAGAATAAACTGCATAACGCAATTTGAAAAAAGTCCGGGCACAATGTTTGCCGGCTCGCCCTCGGGCGGGATGTGGAGATCTTCCACCGCCGGACAAACATGGGAATCCGCCACGGATAATCTGGAAGTGCTTGGTATAACATCGATTCAGATAAATCAGTCGAATACTAATATAATGTATATTGCCACTGGCGATGGCGACGGAGGTGATTGTTACAGCATTGGTGTTCTTAAAACAACTAACGGCGGCATGAACTGGAACACCACAGGACTTAGTTACCAGGTTACGGACGGGCAAAGAATATATGCGCTTGTAATGAGTCCGGCCGATCCGAACATTCTTCTGGCAGGAACCAACTCAGGTATATACCGCACTACAGATGGAGCCGCAACATGGACTCAGATCAACACGCTCAGAGTCAGGGCTATTGAATACCATCCGATAAATTCTTCAATAATTTATGCGACGGGTTCGCAGTTCTTTTACTCAACAGATGCGGGCGTATCGTTTAATGCAGGTTCAACAGGGCTTCCTACTTCAGGAGTTTACAGGTATGCAATTGGCGTTAGCCCTGCCGGGCCAAATTATGTTTACCTGCTTGCATGTAATAATACCGATTACGGGTTTTACGGTTTTTACAAATCTACCGACGCCGGGATGAGTTTTGTTAACACAATTACAACTCCGAATATTTTAGGATATGAACCGGACGGGTCATCCTCGGGCGGGCAGGGATTTTATGATCTTGCATTAGCCGTATCGCCGCTGAATGTTAATGAAGTTTATACAGGCGGCGTCAATATATGGAAGTCAACAGACGGAGGCGCAAGTTTCGTTTGCAATGCGTATTGGGTTTGGCCGCCGGATATATACGGATATGTTCATGCGGATATTCACACATTGAAGTTTATCGGGAAGACATTATATACTGGAACTGACGGCGGACTTTTCAAAACAACAAATTTTGGATTGAACTGGGTTGATATAACAGAGGGAATGTCGACTACGCAGTTCTATCGTTTCGGCGGCACGCCGCAAAATCCGGATTTCCTTGTTGGCGGAACGCAGGATAACGGGTCAAACCGGTACGACGGAGTTTGGACCCACATACTCGGCGCTGACGGAATGGAAGCCGCGGTAAATCCAACAAATCAGAATACTATTTACTGCAGTATATACAGCGGTAATATCAGCAGGTCATATAATGAAGGGGTCGATCTAACGCCGATTCGCAACAACATAACAGGTTCAGGCGGGTGGGTTACTCCGTTTGTTTTGGACCCTGTAACTCCCACAACCATCTATGCGGGTTATCAGGATATATGGAAATCGACTAACGAAGGCGATTTCTGGAAACAGCTTTCAACATTTAATGGCGGCACATTTGTATGTATTGCTGTGGCAAAATCAAATAAGAATTATATATACGCCAATACAATTGACAAAGTTTACATGTCAAGCAATGACGGCGGAAGCTGGAACGATATTACAACAGGCCTTCCCAACGACGCTTATACTTATCTTGATGTAAGCTCGACCGACCCGGCGAAAGTATGGGTAACGCTATCTGGCTATACAGCCGGCCAGAAGGTTTACCAGTCGACAGATGCAGGTATGAGCTGGACGAATTTCAGTGGTACGCTGCCAAACATTCCGGCTAATTGTATAACATATCTGGATCCTAACAGGCTTTTTGTAGGGACGGATGCCGGAGTATTCTACAGGGATAATACTATGAGCGACTGGGCCGCGTTTATGACAAATCTGCCGAATGTAAGGGTTAATGAACTTGAACTTAATCTTCCTGCAAACAAAATCCGCGCGGCTACTTATGGCAGGGGAATCTGGGAATCGCCGATCCCCGATATGGTGGGAATTGCTTCGAACAATAACGGTGTGCCAAAGAAATTTGCGTTGTATCAGAATTATCCTAATCCGTTCAACCCCACAACAGTTATCAGCTTTGACGTGGCAACAAGAACAAACGTTTCGCTCAGAATATTTAATATACTTGGACAGGAAATAAGGACGCTTGTTGACGCCCAGTTATCGCCGGGACATGATGTAATAACATGGGACGGGAAAAATAATGCGGGCGTATCAGTGAACTCCGGAATTTATATTTATTCTCTGCAGGCGGGAGATTTCAGGGATTCGAAGAAACTTGCGCTGGTAAAATAGATCCTAAATAACGAAATCCCAATACATAAATTCGAAACAAATTCGAATTCAGAATTTGAAAAAAGGCAGTTGAAAGGCTGCCTTTTTTATTTGTATCAAACTGTTGTTGGTGATAACACCAACAACGGCGATAGTTAAAACGCATAAGACAAAGTTAAACCGTCGGGTGAGGGGCGTAAAGAGAACTTTCCGCCGGAACCACCTTTTTTATCCACGCTCTTGTTCCTGTTGTTTTCGTTATGAACTACAAACCACCCCGAGCTGAATCCAAGCAGGCCGCCGAAGAATGTATCGCTTAACCAGTGCATGTTGTTACGAACGCGCGCATAAGCCGTCATGCCCGCCAGCGAGTAGAAAAAAACTCTTGACCACCATGTATCAATTCTCTCGGCCATTACCGTTGATAAGGCAAATGCAAATGTTGTATGCCCTGACGGGATCGACTGGTAATCCTCATTTGTCTGGAACGCCTTAAAACGGTATTGATTATCGGATATATACGGCCTTTCCCGGCCGATAATAAACTTACACACATAACTTAGCGAACCCGAATAACCAACGCTTTCAATAAGCATTCTGCCGGTGACCCTGAGCTTATCGTCCCCGGTAATTAATCCTAAAATATAAGCTCCCCCGGCTGCCGCGCCGCTATAAAGTACAAAACCATAAGCGGTGGGGAAGTCCCAAAAGTCACCGTGATAATCATCAGAACCGCCGCGGCTTACCTGCTGCGTCACTTTCTTATCTGCTATCGATACCAGAAACCCTGTTCCAATCGCACCGCCGCCTATCAGCCAGTCGCCGCCTGACATATGCAGCGGGTAAGTAAGGTATTTGCCCCAATCCTGCAAAGCGATAATTACATCGCCGCCTAATTTCTGCATTCCGGTTTTATGCGGATGGGAGTACACTTTGCCCGAATCAGGCGCTAACGACCATGAGTAATTTGTAACCGGTTGGGAATAAGACGAAGTAAGAGCGGCAAATGAAAAAAATATATAAAAAATTATTGCGGACCGCGATTTGCGCATTGGCAGTGAGAAAACGATTAATAACAGATCTTAAACTTTAAATTAACCTGAATTTAATTCAGGAACAATATAAAATTAATATTGAAAATTTAAACCGTCAAATCAGTGTGAAATCCGAAACAAATCCGATTGCGGCAAATTTTTAAATGAGCGGTTTCTTTCCCAGCGTATATCCAAAGCGGATATTTTCAAAAAACTTATCCCGATCATTAAATTTGATTAGAGCTGACTTAAGCTCCGTTTCAAATTTATTTACATTAACTCCCAAAACTTTTTTTGAACATCGGGAAGTTGAATATAGATTTCCTAAGATTGATTCGAACGTCCAGTAATGCGGAAAGTCAAATGAATAACTTTTGCATTCATCGAATCCTTTGTCTTGTAAAATCATACGGCAATGTTCAGCGTCCATGCCGGCGCTAATGTTAGCTGAGTAATGCGGCGTCCATTTATTAACCAGTTCTTTAATAATTAATTGCCACTGTTCATTGCCGCTTAAGATGCCGTAACACCCAAGTATTGCGATATTTCCGCCGGGTTTTAACCATCGGTAAGAAAGTTCAGCGATAATACTTTGGTCAAGTCTGTGGAATGCCTCGCCGATTGTAATCAAATCAATCGAATCAGATTCTATTTCAAGTTCTTCTGCTTTGCCGGCTAACCATTCGATGCTATTTACGTTATGTTTTTTCGCTTCTGCTTTACCCGCGGCAATCATTTCGGCATCAACATCATTAGCCAATACTTTGGAAAAGAGGGGTGCGAGTGGAACAGCGATCCTGCCGGGGCCACTTGCAATATCAAGTAATTTAGCCTGAGCAGGAAGCGCTGAACGTTTTATTAAATCATCAAACAGTTCTTTAGGATAAGGAATCCGATAACGCGAATAATATTCCGCCGTTCCCTCAAACGCATCCGCAGCAAAATCAGGTTTTGTGTATTTGATTGATTTCATACAACATTATGTAATATACCCTAATGCCATAAAAAAATTATTATTTCTTGTGCGACTCCTACGGAGTCGGACGTTTGTAGAGAACCTAAACTACAAGTATTCGACCCCTAGCGGGGTCGCACGTTTTTCTTTGGACATTGATTTAAAGTTTCTGATTTCAATATTCGAATTTGTTTCGCATTTAGGTATTAGGATTTAGGATTTATCCATTACATATTCTTTAATTCGGTAAACTTATATCCCATAATAAGTTCATTTTTCGTCTTTTTATCTGAAGGCTTCAGCTCTAATTTATATGCAGGTATTTTCTTATGAACATTTATTACGTCATCAACGTCGAAAGCTGTTACGATATGCTTATCGTCAAGATGTGAGCGCGTTGAATTTTCTAAATTCTGTCCTTCAAGAAAATCCGGGTCCTGTTTTAGCTTTTCTGAGATGCTGTCGCGCTCGCTGGTTAATACAAACGGAATTAATTTGTGGAATTCCGAAAACTGGCCTGCTTTGTAATATCCAATATTAGCGACTACTAACATTGGGAATTTATTTTCAGCGGGGGAGCCTTCGGTTATCTGAATATCATATCCGTTAACATGTTTAACAATCATGTATCCGTCAACGTGGGTTACGCCGGGCCAAGATTTTTTCATCTGCGGCAACAATGAACTTAACTCACTTCCAACGCCGATAAAAAGATTATGCGACTCGATCAAATCATGTTCGTTGTACCCGCCAAGAAGAACGATAAATAGATTTAAATTTTCCATAGTGGCGCAATATTGCGGATGCGAGGAAATTATTCAATGCAAATTTGAAATAATAAAAGGAGTCCCAAAAATTTCAGGACTCCTTTTTTGAAATCATCCTGTAATTCCTATTTTATCAGCAGTCCCGCCAATGCGGGATTACCGAAAAAATAACTACCGTTATTTAATCAGTAACATCTTCTTTATATCTGTATAATTACCTGCTTCTATCCTGTAGAGATATACGCCGCTTGCCAGTTTTGATGCGTCAAACATTACCTCATGTTCACCTGCTGTAAGCTTTTCATTAACAAGAGTGACAACTTCTCTTCCCAATATGTCATATATTCTCAAAGTTACGTTACCATCGGTTGGGATCTGAAACCTGATGTTTGTCGATGGATTAAACGGATTAGGATAGTTTTGCTCTAACAAAAAGTCTTTTGTTACTTCCTGTTTTGGTTTTGATTCGCCTCCGCCGAGCTGCCTGATAGCATCATTTGCAGAGTTAATTAACGGGCGCCCCTGGTCTTCAGTAAGCCTTCCTGAATCAATAAAATAGTCAATACGGTTGTTGAATGATTCAAGATGATCAATTGCCGCTTCATTGTGCCCATGATCTATACTTCTTACTGCGGCATCCAGCCTGATAAGCAATGAATGTCCATTTTCCTCATTTAGCATACCATTATTTATAAAAGTCTGTACCTGGCTGATTAATCCAAGAATAATGGGTTTTGGTAACAGTGGAAATTTAATGCAGATCTCAGTTAATATGCCGCCACCACCGGCTGAACTTGATACAGATGCAACAGTAACCGTTGCTCCTGTAACAATTGGATTTGGGCTTCCTATAATCCCACCGGTACCAACAATGCTTTGTCTTGAAGTTGTAATTGCACATGTAGACCAATTTTGGTTGAACTTTACAATGTACATGTCGCCGCTTTGTCCTGCTCCAAAATGCGACGTAGTGCCACAAACTGCATATCCGCCGTCATTGGTTTTTATGATGCCAGCGCCATAGTCAAAAAAGATTGGGGCATTCACCGGGTCATCAATAGTCTTACTCCAAAGAAGATTGCTGTTCGCGTCAAGCCTCACTACATACATTTTCTGCCATGAATTGATTGAGGTGGTGCCGAACAGTGTGTATTGTCCGTCTGAAGTTTGAATGATTGAACCTCCATCACCGCCCATATTGGGTAAGCCCATAGTCCTTGTCCATTGAAGATTACCAGCGGCATTAAGTTTAACAACATAAGCATTATATGCATTTAGTCCAAAAGATGTCGTTGAGCCGGCAATTGCATAACCGCCGTCCGTGGTTTGTATTATAGAATTACCAATATCAAGATTGGCTCCGCCAACGGTTCTGCTCCACTGAATGCTCCCGACAGCATCTAACTTAAGAATAAGCATATCAAAATTATTGGTGCCTGATACAAGAGACGAGCCGGCAACAGCATAACCGCCGTCTGAAGTCTGTATAATTGATTCGCCGTCTCCTTTGAATCCGCTTGCAAATTTGCACCACGTAACATTACCGCTTGTGTCAAGCTTTAAAAAGAAGCAATGTTTCGTTTCCCAACCGGGGCCGGCAACACCTGTGACTGCATAACCGCCGTCCGTCGTTTTTATGATGGAATATGCAAGGCCAACCGAAAAGCCGGCCATGTAAATAATTTTACTCCACAAAAGATTTCCACCCGTGTCAAGTTTCACAATATATACATTACTATTCGTTGGTAATCCAAAAGAATTTGTTTCACCGGCTGCAATATATCCGCCGCCACTTGCAGATACGATGGACCATGCCCGTTCATCGCCTGTTCCGCCAATAGTCCTGTCCCATTGAAGATTCCCATAGCGGTCAAACTTCACAAAGTACATATCTTCTCCTCCTGCTCCCAAATGACTGGTATAACCTGCCATAACATAGCCGCTATCGGGAGATTGTATAATAGAGTACGCTTGCTCCATACCTGTACTGCCAATAGCCCTCTCAAATTGAATTTGCGCTTCTGCAGCGCCTGAAAACAGACATACTGCAAAAATCGCGGAAAGAAAGATCATGGAAAAGCATATAATGTTTTTCATTTTATTGAGTATCCTTTCTCGTTTCCGGAACTATCCGGTTTATGATTTATTGAAATAAACTCTGTTCGTTTGCGTGGAATTCAGAAACAAATATGCGCCGCTAAAATTATTATTTTATTAAAACCATTTTCTTTGTATTAATATAGTCTCCTGAAGTAAGTTTATAGAAATAAACGCCGGATGCATATGAGGAAGCGTCAAATTCAATTTTATACATACCTGCTGTTCTGAATTCGTTTACAAGCGTCTTTACTTCTCTGCCCAGTATATCATAAATAACCAGCTTCACTAAACCTGATTTCGGCAAGCCGAATGATATTTGCGTTGACGGATTAAACGGATTAGGATAGTTCTGCGAAAGTGAATACGTATTAGGAATTGAATTACCCTTAGGTTTCATTAAACCTGACCCGTTAGCGCCGCATACATTATCAATGTATATATAATCCCCAAAGCCGCTCATTCCCAGGAACTGAACCATATTTGTACCTATAGGAACCTGGTATTTTCTTGTAAGCCATTGGTTTGCTGTCGGGAAAAACGGGTGACTGCCGGAAGTTGTAGTTTGAAGTGAAAAACCCCCGAGTCTTACCAGCGGAGAAAACGAGTTACCGCCATCTGTTGACGTTGAAATTATTAATGAGTCCAGATAGTCTGTCTGGTAAATACAATAGGCCATATCAACGCTAAGCGAATCATTGCCGGCGGTAGTTGGCTGAAACGGAAAAGTGGTTAATGTTGTGGTTAGTCCGGAGGCTCCGTTCCAGCAATCAAATACCGCGGAACCCGAACCATTTCCGAAACCGCTGTATGTAGTTTTATACCAGAGGGATGAAACTAAATCTGCAATTTGCCAACCCATGGGCGGGAAAGTTGTTTGTTCAAACCTTTCACAAAGCGGAGCTAATGGGGCCGTTTGATTGTAGAAAACCCATGCCGCGCCTTCGTTATCGTTATCTCCAAAACCACCCGATATGAAAGTATTTCCGAATGAAGAAATTGCAACAGAAAAGCCCTGATAGACGGGACTTCCGGATGAACCGGTCCCTGTAAGTTTTGTACCTTGCTGTAACCAGGAACCGGCGCCCTTTGAGAAAGTCCATATTGCTCCTGCGGAGTTATTATCCATGGGACCTCCCACAACAGCCGTATTACCATCTGAAGAAATGGAAACGGAAAAACCCTGCCATGCATTTCCGGCAGCGCCTGTTCCGGCAAATTTTGAACCCAGATGCGACCATAAGCCGCCGCTTCGGATGAAACCCCATGCAGCTCCGGTAAAGTTATTATCCAATGGGCCGCCTTCCAGAGCTGTGTTGCCATCTGAAGAAAGCGCAACAGAAAAGCCCTGATAGCTGATTCCAAAAGCGCCGGCTCCAACAAGCTTATTCCCCTGCTGTATCCATACGCCGCCGCTTCGGATAAATATCCAGACTGCCCCGGCGCCGTTATTATCCTGATAACCGCCCCCGATAACAGTATTGCCATCGGCAGAAATAGCGACCGAAGAACCCTGGAGCGAAGCTCCAACGTATCCTGCTCCCACAATCTTAGCGCCTTGCTGCGTCCAAACGTTTCCGCTTCGAGTGAATATCCAGATCGCGCCAATAGAGTTATTATCGCCTCTGCCGCCTACTACTATTGTATTACCGTCCGAAGAGATTGCAACTGACGAGCCCTGTAAAGTCGCTCCGACTCCGCCTGTTCCAACCAGCTTTGAGCCCAACTGCCACCAATTGGGCCCGATCCGGTTGAATATCCAAACTGCTCCTACTGAGTTATTATCTCCGGGACCGCCTTCGACAAGAGTATTTCCATCTGCAGAAACAGCAACTGAAGAGCCTTGCCCGGAATTTCCAACGGCTCCAGTTCCAACTAGTTTTAATCCCTGCTGAGTGCCCTGCTGCGTCCAAACGCCGGCGCTCCGTGTGAAAGCCCATATTGCTCCAACACCGCTATTATCCCCATTACATCCTACAATAGTGGTATTACCGTCTGAAGAAATTGCAACTGATGAGCCTTGCTGGGCAAATTCAGAACCGATAAGTTTTTGCCCCAACTGTGTCCAAACGCCGCTGATTCCGGTGAACATCCAAACTGCTCCTGTGATAGTATTATCTCCCGGGCCTCCCTCGATTGCAGTGTTCCCATCTCCGGAAATAGCAACAGAAATACCTTGATAAGTAATTCCAACAGCGCCTGTTCCAACAAGTTTTTGCCCCTGTTGTGTCCAGGCGCCTCCGCTTCTTGTGAATATCCATGATGCTCCTAAACTGTTATTATCATGCCAGCTTCCCATTATAAAAGTATTACCATCCGAAGAAACGGAAACCGAACACCCCTGATTTCCTTTTCCAACAGCGCCTGTCCCAACAAGCTTTTGCCCTTGTTGTGTCCAAACACCGCCGCTTCGAGTAAATACCCAGACAGCTCCCGTACTACCGTTATCCCCATGACCACCCACTATAATTGTATTACCGTCTGAAGAAGCTGAAACAGAAATACCCTGAACTGATTTACCGATGGCTCCTGTCCCAACAAGCTTTTGGCCCTGCTGCGTCCAGACGCCTCCGCTTCTGATGAATACCCATACCGCGCCTACGCCGATATTATCCCAATAACCTCCCACAAAAGCAGTGTTACCGTCAGAGGAAAGAGCGACTGACATCCCTTGATCGGAATTTCCAGCGGCTCCTGTTCCTACAAGCTTTTGCCCCTGCTGAATCCAGACATCCCCGCTTCTGGCGAATACCCATACTGCGCCTGCTAAACCATTGTCATAATAACCTCCTTCAATAATAGTCTTCCCATCTGCAGAAATGGCAACCGATGTGCCTTGCCTGGCGCCATCTACACCATTAACAGCGCCTGTGCCTACAAGTTTTTGCCCCATTTGCGTCCAAACGCCGGCGCTTCGTGTAAATATCCATACGGCTCCTGCGCAGTTATTATCAAACGGACCTCCTACTACAGCGGTATTCCCGTCACCGGAAATGGAAACGGTAATACCCTGACAAACATTTCCAACTGCTCCTGTTCCGACAAGCTTTGGCCCCTGCTGTATCCAAATGCTGCCGCTTCGAATGAATATCCATACTTCTCCAACGCCGAGGGTATTACTCCCGACAATTGCGGTATTCCCGTCAGCAGAAATAGCGACTGATGAGCCTTGGTAAATAGTATAAGCGCCATGCAGCTTTGGACCCTGCTGTGTGAATTGCCCGAAAAGTAAATTAGGAATTAAAATTCCGGCAAAAAAAATAAATAAAAATAATTTTGTTTTCATATTTAATTACTTATGAATTTATTTTATAAAAATCCCGCCAGCGGCGGATTTCAGTTCAGGTAATTTTTACTTGATCATCAATCCCGATAAATCGGGATTTCTGATAAAGTGACTTCCGTCATTTTATCATCAACATTTTCTTTGTTTCAACATAATCACCGGCAATAAGTTTATAAAAGTATACTCCACTTGGAAGATTAGTGCCATCAAAATTAATTTCATATGTGCCAGGCTGAAGCTGTTCGTTAACAAGAGTTGTTATCTCCTGTCCCAAAATATTATATACTTTAATAAATGTGAGAGATGATTTTGTGATATCGAATTTTATTTTACTTGACGGGTTAAACGGATTTGGATAATTTTGCGATAAGCTGAAGCTCTTTGGTATCTCACTGGAAATAGGCGTTATGCCAATGGTGGGATCGTTAAAAATCCATGCCGCTCCTGAAGGGACATCGCCTAAACCGCCTTCTATTACCGTGCCTTCTGAAGAAATTGCAACCGAGGTTCCCTGCAGAACAGCAGTTCCGTTAGGGCCTGTTCCAACCAGCTTTGATAGCTGCGTCCAATTTACTCCGTTCCGGGTGAATACCCAAATTGCCCCGGCATTGTTATTATCATAATAACCTCCAAATACTGCAGTATTCCCGTCAGCAGAAATAGCGACTGAAGCGCCCTGACGGGCATTCCCAATCGCCCCGATCCCAATAATTTTTGACCCTTGCTGCGTCCAAACATTACCGCTTCGGGTGAATACCCAAACAGCCCCTGTTACGCTATTATCATCCGGGCCCCCAGAGATAAAAGTATTTCCGTCAGCAGAAATTGCGACTGAAGCGCCCTGCCTTGCAATTCCAACAACGCCCGACCCGACAAGCTTTGGACTTTGCTGTGTCCAAACCGCTCCGGTTCGTATGAAAACCCACATAGCTCCTGCAAAGTTATTATCAAGCTGACCTCCAAC
>Ga0265342_10003859_pt1 | contig 12061 bp, 7 predicted proteins | sample 4CB327metaG_FD_203125 | JGI IMG/M metagenome (GOLD analysis project Ga0265342, IMG submission 203125) | Rhizosphere microbial communities from Carex aquatilis grown in University of Washington, Seatle, WA, United States - 4-CB3-27 metaG | ecosystem: Host-associated > Plants > Roots > Rhizosphere...
GCCTTGTCAGAGCGTCGTGCGGTTGAGTTTCTCATCACCTTCGCACAAGATGAGCTCAATCGGACGGTCGCTCCGGAATTTGCAATGGCTCACGTCCAGCTCGGCGATACCTGCCCAGACCTTGCCAATTCCCTTACGGTTCATCCAATCGTTGGTTCGTTTGGAGAGTCCGCGGCCGACGGAACCCTGTTGCCACTTGGGCACACCAATTACCGAACAGACATCCCGTCCCTCGTACTCCAGGCGAAAAGCCAGCGAGCGCGTGGGTGGTTGTTCACTCACTGTTAATAGGGCAGCTACCATCCGCTTCGTCCCCGCCCGGAACGCATTGACCACCCTGGTGGACCGCCTGCTCTCTTCGACGGTTTGTTCGTCTTCATGTTCGGCGTACGCCAGCATGGCGGTAAAGCCGCGCGTCGGATGCCACCCTGGTCGCGGCATCAGGGGCTGCGCTCCTTCGAAGGCGTAGTCGAGGGGAACGGCGAACCCGATACTTTCGGCCTGATTCTGGATCATGGACACGACTGCCACGGCCCGTCCCTTGGCGTCCAGCACCGGCCCGCCGCTATTGCCGGGGTTGATTCGGGCGTCGAGTTGCAGATAGCAGACATCCAGCAACACCCGATGAGGGTTGCTGACGGTTCCCACGTGAAACGTGCCTTCGAGCCCCATCGGAGCGCCTGCAATCATGACCGTGTCACCGGACGCCAGCTCACCTGCGCTGGCAAGCTTCAGGGGCGGCCCGTTGAGCGTGGTTTCCACCAACGCCAGATCTAGCCGTTCATCCGAAGCAATGAGATGCGCCTCACCTCGGGTGCCGTCGGCGAGCACAATCGCGAGCAATCCGTCGGCACCGCAGGTGGCGACATGTTCATTGGTCAAGAGCTTGTGCTCTGTGATGAAGAAGCCGGATCCCATCTTGGTCCCGCAGCGCAGAACCGCAACGCTGGGAAGGGCGCGCGCGGCCACAGTACGGGGCGTCGGCCGGCTGAGTCCAAGACCGATAAAGAGCGCGATAGCTAGCGCCGAAGCTCCGCCGAGCAGTAGCCAGGTCATCTTTCGGCCGATGACTTGCTGATGAGCGCGCGCTTCGGCGACGACTCGGGCGGCGCGCAGCACCCCCAATACTGACTCGGCCCGGGCAGCGGTCACGCCCTTCAGCATCACCCCGCCCTTTTCCAAGCGGCGCGCCCAATGCCCCAGCCGAGGCTTCGGCGACAATGCAGTCAGCGCTCGCGACAAGTCGTAGCGTTGTCGTGGATTGAGCACGGGATCCGGGAGCAACACGTCCAGGGTGGCGTCGCGCCGGCAATGCGCGCAAACCCTCGCGGCCGGATCGATGGGTTCTCGGCAATGCGGGCAGGGAGTCCGCGCCTGGGCCGGACCAACCCCACCTTGCAACGTCTCAGAGATCCTTGGCAGAATAGCCTGCCGTGGCTGGGCCTGAGCAGGGACCGTCTGGGGCGGCGTCACCACCGGCGCCTGGGAGGAAGGTGCCACCTGCGGTGCTATCGGGGCCGGCGTGGCCCCGTCACGTAAGTCGCTAGGGTTCTCCTCTGGCCCAGCAGCGGGCGGCGCAGGCTGCAGAATCGCAAGCACTTCGCGACGGAAGAGAACCACCAGACCAAACGCGCCCATGAGGAATCCAAAACTACCCCAGCTGTTCATCAGCCCAGTTGGCAAACCGACAACCAAGGCGACAGCGGCCAGGGCGCGCTCGGACTTATGCAGGTTGCGCAGCCCAGCGACCAGTTGAAGAACGCCAGCGCCCAGCCCCCAAACAATGATGTCCGTCACCGGTGATAGACCCAAGAATCCGACGGCCCCACCTCTGCTCAACGTCAGTGTTGCGGCAACCATCAGTATCCCCCTGAATGTCAGGAGAGCGCCGTGAATAGCCAGCGCTATGGCAACGATGCGGTTCCAACGATCCATGACTGGCCTCCAGACTGATTGACGAGCAGCCCGTCGCGCGATCGTAGACCAAGAGCAATTCCCACACAAGGGGGAGGCAGTACTGGCACCACCCACACTTACGTCGGGGATCGTGAATCCCGAATTGTGATGGATGACCGCGACTTCGCAGGATTTACGGGTCTGGACGCCGAATGTCGATGCTGTTGCTTGACTGTTGGTTGACCTTGGCCATTCCATCGGACATCCTCCCGCGCGCTGCGGGCCACGGAAGATCGTGTCCTGCCGCGCCGAGGTCTTGCTGACAGATCTCGGCGACACTGAAACCAGGACACAAGGACCCAAAATGAAGCGCGAGGACTGCATCTGTTTTAGCGGCGCCGCAACCGGCGCCGAGGCGACATTCGGGGCCGCGGCGGAACGCTACGGCATCGACGAGGTGAATTTCACGTTCGAGGGACACAACCCCGCGCGCCAGCGCGGCCGGCGCGTGCTGACCCGGGTTGAATTGCGCCGCGGCGATGTCAGCCTCGGCTACCTCAGCAAGCTCATGCACCGCAAGTATCCCGATACACCCATTTTCCGCAGCATTCTGCAGACCATCTGGCACCAGGTGCAGAACGGGCAAGAAATATTCGTCGTGGGAAGAATCAATCCCGACGACACGGTGACTGGCGGCACTGGCATCGCCGCCGAGTATGCTCGCCTGTTCAACAAGCCGGTTTACGTGTTCGACCAGGTGCGCTCCGGCTGGTTCCGCTGGAATGGCGAACTCTGGGAAGGCGCAGCCGATCCGATCATCCGTCAGCCCCTGTTCTGCGGGACCGGCACGCGCTTCCTTGAGGCAAATGGGCGCGCCGCCATCGACGCGCTCTTCGCCCGTAGCTTTGGCTAGCGTGACCAGGTACAACCATACGGCGACGTTGTTGCCGAACGGGCTGGTGCTCATCGCTGGTGGCTGGAAAGACGATACCCAGAAGAACGCGAGCGCGGAGCTATACGACCCAAGGGCTAGGAAGTTTACTGCCACCGGCAGTATGAGCGTGGCAAGAAACGGCCACACCGCAACCTTGTTGCCGAGCGGAAGGGTGCTCATGGTCGGCGGTCTAGGCAACAGTGGCGGTGATCGAGAGGGCCTCGCCAGCGCGGAGCTATACGAGTAGCCCTCGCCGGCAAGCGCGAGGCAGAATTCGCTGTCGATCAGCGCCACCGTCGGAAACGCGCGTCGCGGATGACGTCCGGGCGAACTACAGAAACGCGGTTGTAACGATTTGAACGACGATCTCCACGTGCGCTAGACTGTCGGTCGTGTGCAGACGTGCGACTCGCCTATGCGCCATGTTGGCGGGTGTGGCTACATGCATCGTCGACACGGCAAACGCGACGGAGAAGCCGATGGACAACACGGCCGCCGAAGCGCTGGCCAGAAGCACCTGGTTCGATTTCGAGCTCGGCGAAGTGACGAGTAGGTACCACGGTGACTGGCTGGCGTTTTATCGCGCGAAACGCGCCGAGGACGCTGCGCTGACCCAAGCGAGGCAGACCTATCATGTCCGCGAGTGGTACTTGCCCAAGACCCCGAAACAAGTGCGCGCCCGACGCGTCCTGCAAGAAGAGTTCGAACAGGTTGCGAAGACCAAGACTGCGGAGATTGTCGCTGAAGCGCGCCGCGCGGTGGCCGCGCTCGCCCGCGGCGACATTGAGACCGTGGCCGAGCTCTGCATCGGGTACGAGGAGGGGCCCAAGCGACGGCAGCGCACCCGCGATTTCTTTAATGCACATAGAGAAGAACTGCTCACCGCCGCCAATGCCTTGACGGCGAGTGACCGTGACTTTGGCAAGGCGCTGTACTTCGAAAAGCCCGACCCGGCAACTGGCCAGGTGGGCAGGGTGCATGTCCAGTTCGGCCCGACTGTCACACGACCGGCGTCTGCAAGACCGAATAGCTATCCCAGCGAGGTCGAGCTTTGGTGGTTGGGGCAGGTCATGCCGGAACCAAACGGGAAACTCTACTCATCGCCACACCCCAGTGCACCATCACCGGGCCATTGGCGGTTCTACCAGCTCACGACGCCCTACTCATTGGTCCACTATGGCCGCGAATGACAAAAGGTGTCGCCTTGCGCGCGCGGCCGCCTGGTACGCCCTGTCTGCGCCGGTCGGCGAGTCTTCCATGCAAGAACTCGAATGCAGCGATATGCTGGAGTACCGCCATGGTACGTCAAAGGGAGCCTCTGATGAAGTCCGCAGAACGTGCATCGAAAATGGGTCGGCCGCACCCCCTGATTCTTTTCCTAGTCGCTGGCCTGAGCGTGTTCGCCACAAGCAATGCATCTGCTACGGAGTACTACGTGGCCACCACGGGAAGTGACACCAACGTCGGCAGCATAGGCAGTCCCTTTGCCACTCTGCAGCAAGCGGCCAGCGTGGCGGCGGCTGGAGACACGGTCTATATCCGCGGCGGGACTTACATGATTACGACGCCCGCCTCTAGTGGCGCTGGCATCACGATTTCGAATAGTGGGACATCGGACACCAACCGAATCAAGTTCTGGGCCTACCAGAGCGAGAGCCCAGTTTTGAACTTTTCCACGATGACCATATCGACGAGTGGATACACCCACGGGATCGTGGTCACGGGTAGCTGGCTACATTTCAAAGGGCTCGAGATCATAGGCGTCCCGATGAACACCAACTCCAATTGTGGCATGCACGTCGACAATGCCAGCAACAACATATTTGAGTTGGTGAACTTTCACCACAACAGTGGGGCGGGGTTGTTTGTCAACAACGGGACTGGAGGCCATCAAATCCTAAACTGTGATTCACACGACAATTACGATCCGACTTCACTACAGGGCGATGGATTGAATGCCTCTGGATTCGGCGTCCACTATCAGACCAGCGGCGCGACCACGATCATCAGGGGCTGCCGGGCTTGGTGGAACTCGAACGACGGCTACAGTTTGAACGTTCAGGAATTCCCGGTCACGGTTGAGAATTCCTGGGCCTTTGGCAATGGGTTCGCCAATTACGGTATGACCAGCCCCGCGTCGGGAAATGGCAACGGCTTCGTGATGGGGTCCAGCAAGACCGGCGTCAGGCACCTCGTTCAGAACAATGTCGCCTGGAAGAACAAGACGATCGGATTCTATGCCTACCATTCCGCCGGGGGAAACACCTGGTACAACAATACATCGTATCAGAACGGAACTCAGTACAACATGTTGGCGAGCAGTTTCGATGGCGCCGGCAACAGGACGGACGGCGTTACCCTGACGGGGGACAAGGTCCATATAATGAGGAACAACATCGGGTATCCAAACAAGAACAACTACATTGACGGGTACGGGGTCGACACCCAATTCAACACCTGGGATCTGGGCATCACCCCCAACGCCAGTGATTTTGTCAGTATCACAGATCCAACCGTTTCGGGCACGGGACAGGCAATAGAGACGAGCTCACCCGCGCTGGGACCTCGCCAGGCCGACGGAAGCCTGCCGAATGTCGACTTCCTGAAACTGGCTGCTGGCAGCCAAATGATCGACCAGGGCACGAACGTCGGGCTTCCATATTTGGGCGCTGCTCCAGACTTGGGCGCCTACGAACATGCAGCCGGCGGATCGGGGGGCGGTGGGACTACAGGAAGCGGGGGCGCCACGGGAACCGGCGGCGCCACAGCAAGCGGCGGGAGCACCGGAGCCGGCGGGGACACAGCAAGCGGCGGGGCTTCGGGAACCGGCGGTGTCACGGCAAGCGGCGGTGCCACACCAAGCGGCGGTGCCACACCAAGCGGCGGGACCACGCCAAGCGGCGGGGTTATGGGAACCGGTGGTGCGACTGCAAGCGGCGGGGTTACGGGAATTGGCGGTGCGACAGCAAGCGGTGGTATCACGGGAACCGGCGGTGCGACAGCAAGCGGCGGTACCACGGGAACCGGCGGCGCCACACCCACCGGCGGGACCACCGCAGCCGGCGGCGCCGTGGCAACCGGTGGGAGTGCTGGCGGTGGAACGGGTGGCGTGGTGAACACAGGGGGCGGCATCGGCGCTGGGGGAAGTGTGGAAAGGGACGGCAGCGTCGCGAGCGGCGGCGCAGTTGGAACTGGCGGATTAGCTGCAGGCGGCGACGCAGCTAGTACTGGTGGAGTCGAAGCCGGGGACAGTGCAGCCAGCGGGGGAGCTCAAGCGCCGGACGCGGAAATCTCTTCGGACGCCCGCGTCGCAACTCGCGACACGGGAGGACCGACAACTCTGGTGGATGTCGGCTCGTCCCTCGCGGACGCACCCGAAGATGCTGGAAGCGCCTCCGCGGACGCGACCGAAGCCGAAACGGGAAGCGCCACCGACGGTGGCGGGATTGACTCCGGCGGGGCCATCTTCGCTGGGCGCACCGGGCGCCACGGTCTGTATGCTGCGCCTTCCTGCGCCTACGGTCAGCGCACGGGGCGCTCATGGGGCAGCATCGTCGTCTTGCTGGTTGTTTGCCTGCTACACGTCCGGGCGCGACGCCGACGGGCCGTGGTCGTCGCCGTGTCCGCTTTGCGCCGACGTCGTCCTGCCCTCGATGAGGTCGATGCCTACCCCGATGCGCTATCTGATAGTATATCCTCTTCATGGGGGTGACTCTCCAACCAGGAACGCTGCTCGCCGACACGTATCGGATCGTTCGTCTGATTGGCGCCGGTGGAATGGGCGAAGTCTACGAGGCCACTCACAGTCGGCTCGCGGGTCGCTATGCCGTCAAGGTCTTGCTGGCCGACGTCTCCAATCGCACCGACATGGTCAAGCGCTTCCAGCGGGAAGCCGAGGTAACCTCGAAGCTGCACCACCCGAACATCGTGCAGGTTCTGGATTTCAACCTGACGCCGCAGGGGCATCCCTATCTGGTGATGGAGTACCTCGACGGTGTCGAGCTGGCTGCGGAGATCCGCCGCGTGGGTGCCATGCCGTTGCCGCGCGTGCTGGACATTGTGGGACAGGTCGCCTCGGCCCTGATCGCGGCGCACACCCACAAGGTGGTACACCGCGACCTAAAGCCGCAGAACCTTTTCCTGGTGCGGCTGGAAGGTGAGGATCGCGAAGTGGTCAAGGTTGTGGACTTCGGCATTTCCAAGGTGCGTGAGGCGACCACCAAGTTGACCCAGGAGGCGACCATTATGGGCACGCCTCAATACATGGCGCCCGAGCAGGCCTTGGGACGGTTGTCCGAGATCGACGAACGCACCGATCAGTTTTCCCTGGCGGCCATCACCTACGAATTGCTGACCGGCCGCGAAGCATTCCGTGGTGAGGCAGTCCCGGCCATCCTGTATCAAATTGTCCACGAGGATCCTGACTCCATCACCAGCCTCAACCCCGACGTCAGCCCGGCGGTTGCGGCCGTGGTGATGAAGGCGCTGGCCAAGGATAGACAGCATCGCTTTCCCACGGTCTATGGCTTTCACACCGAGCTGGTGCGCGCCGCTGCCGGGGAGCAGGTGACCGGCACCACAAAACCTGCATCTCCCCGGGTGGGCACCGCCGAATTTGCACCAGGAGACTACGCCAAGCCCACGACGCTGCGTCTGGCACCCGCTGAGATGGAGGCGTCTGCGAGCCCTGCGCCAGACAAGGCTCGCCGATGGTGGCTCGCGGCCGCGGTCGGCGGCGTGGTCGTGGCCGGTGCGGTGGCCGTGGTGGCGCTGTGGCCCAAAACATCGTCAATGGGGCCAATCCTTGAGCCGCCACCACTCCCCGTGGCGTCCGCGTCGGGGCCTCCGGGCGAGCCGACCCGGAACTCCCCGCCCAAGCAAACCGCGCTCATCGATGTGGAGAACGGCCCGCCCGGTTTGCAGGTGACGGTCGACGGCGTGCTCAGGGATCTACCGCTCACGCTTGCACGTGATCCGCAGGTGCACCGCCTGCGTTTTGTCGCCGCCGGTTACGAATCGTACGAGGTGGGCGTCGATGGCATGCGCGAGCAGCGCACGTTGGTGCTGAGTATGAAGAAGATCGAGCCGCTCGAAACTGGCACGTCGCCCAGAAAACCCCGCGCTGCCGTTGTTGGCCGCGGCGTCCCGCGCGCGGGCGGTGCCGCCGCGCCCGGGCGTCCCGCCATTTCAAGCCAGGCGTCCGGGCGGCCGAATGCCGACATCCCGTTCGCCCCGGCTCCGCCCAAACAGCCGGCGGCCAAGCCCGCCAAGAGTGCGAACGATCTGCTGATGGATCTCTGAAATGCGACTTGACCTTCACTGTGCCCGCGTAGCTCTTGTGGTAGTAGGGTTGGGGACGCTGATTGCACCTGCCCTCGCCCAGAAGCCTGACAGCCGCACGGCCGCCCGAGAGTTGTTGCAAGAGGGAGCCCAACTGTACGATCAGGGCGACTACGAGGGCGCTCTGGCCAAGTTCGAGCAGGCTTACCAGCGTTTCCGGAGCCCGAAGATCTTCTTCAACCTTGGTCAAGCCTACCGCGGCCTGTCTCGCAACGTCGAAGCGGTCGAGGCATTCGAGCGCTTCCTTGCCGAAGCCAAGGATGCCCCGGCGGCTTCACGCCAAGAAGCCGAGAGCTTCTTGCTTGCGTTGCGCGCGCGGGTCGCGCAACTTGAGATCGAGTGCGACACCGCCGGCGCACAGGTGCTCATCGATGGCCGGGTGCATGGAACCACGCCGGTTGCGCGGTCCATACTCCTGGCGCCGGGCCCTCACCAGGTCGTCATCGAGAAACAGGGCCGGTCGCCCTTTTTGCAACGGCTGGACCTGCAGCCCGGAGCGGCGACGCGGGTGCGGGCTGTCCTTGCGGAAAACAATGAGGAGAAGACACTGCCGCCTGCGGAGACGGCGGTGCTGCCTCCGCCAAATCGAGACGCGACATCAACCCCCTCAACCCAAGTTGCGTCGGGTCAGTCCGAATTGAAAACCGCCCTGAGTCCGCGAACCCATGACGGACAGTTCGGGGCGTTTGTCCAATTCGAGCGTGTCCTGGTTCCTGGTCTGTCTTACGGTATTGGTCACGGCATCGAGATCGGCGCCGGCGCATTGATTGGCTACTACAAAGGAACCTGGCTTGGGGTGCGCTACCTCTTGTTGGATGGCGCCTTGAAACCGGGGGTCGTGGTTGCCATGCCTCTATTCATTGTGGACGGCAAAGCGGTGGCCGGCATTCAGGCTGGCGCCACGCTGCAATGGGACTGGACCCGACATTTCGGACTGTATGCCGACCTGAGCGTGTCGTACTTTCCGGGAGCGGCCGCCGACTTGGGTTCTGTGTGGTTTGTGCCCGGCGGCGGTGTACAGGCGAGACTATAGGAACTTCGGCGACTAGGTCCCCGACCGAGGCTGACTGGAGACCGACACGATGACCTCAAGCGGCGGCGAAAAGCGCCGGGAGCTATTTGCCAAGGACGAGATCGAGCGCTCGTTGATCGCGCGGCTCGCGCACGTGGCGGAAATCCACGCCGAGCGGGTCGCCCTGCGCGACGGGCAGCGCACGCTGACCTACGCGGAACTCGGAGCCAGGGTCACTGCGGTCGCCAACGCCATCTTGTCGTTGCGCCCCGACGATTCGACGCCGGTAGCCTTGATCCTCGATCACGGCGCCGACATGGTCATCGCCTTGCTCGGGGCTATCGCCGCGGGCCGCGCGTATGTGCCGCTCGACCCGAGTTACCCTCGCGCCCATCTGCAGCAGATGCTCACGCACAGCGGGGCAGGGCTCGTCGTCTCGAGCGAAGCGCACCTCGCGCTATGTCGTGAGCTGCAGCCAGGCGGCAGCGTGCTCGACCTCGGCGCGATTGCAGCCCGAGGCTCCGACAATGAGCTGGCAGCGCTCGCGGCACGCTCCTGCGCCGACTCGCACGCCTGTATCCTGTACACCTCGGGCTCGACCGGCACGCCGAAAGGCATCGTCCACACCCACCGCACGCTCCAGCACCTCGTCTGGAGCCACGTCACCAGTTACGCGCTTGGCCCCGCGGACCGCCTTGCTTTGGTCTTCTCGGCGAGCTTCGCCGCTTCGCTGTCGGAAATCTTCGGCGCTGTGCTCAACGGCGCGAGCCTGTCGCTCACCAGCGCCAAGCGCACCGGCAACCTCGCCGAGTGGGTGCGGCGCGAGCGCCTCACCGTGTTCAAGTTGCCGGTGTCTTTGTTTCGCGTCTTCTTGCGCTCGCTCGATCCCGGCGTCGACTTTCCCGACACCAGGCTCGTACTCTTGGGCGGCGATGCCCTCCATCGCAAAGATGTCGAGAAATTCCGTGCGCATTTTCCTGCGAGCTGTCTGCTGGTCAACCGACTCACCTCCAGCGAGTCTCTCTCCATCACGCGCTACCCAATCGACCGCGCACGGCCGCTCGGCGAGCAGGTGGTTCCCGTCGGCTACCCTGATCACGACACCGAGGTGCAGATTCTCGATGACGACGGCCGGCCGGTCCCCGCCGGCGAGATCGGACAGATAGCCGTGCGCAGCCGATATCTGTCGCCGGGCTACTGGCGCCAGGACGAGCTGACCCGTGCCACGTTCATCCCCGGCCCGCCCGGCGACGCACGCGTCACCATGCTTACCGGTGATCTCGGTCGCTTGTTGCCGGATGGCTGTCTTCAGCACTTTGGCCGCCGCGACCAACAGGTGAAGGTGCGCGGCCACCGGGTTGAGCTGCCGGCGGTCGAGGCTGCGCTCAGCGCCCTCGATGCGGTCAAGGAGGCCGCCGCCGCTGTGCAAACCGTCGACGGAGAAGGCGAGGGCAAGCGCTTGGTCGGCTATGTGGTGGCCGCCGACGGCAAGAGCCTCTCGGTCGGCGCGCTCCGGACTGCGCTGGCTCGCAGCTTGCCGGACTTCATGATTCCATCCGTGTTCGTCCTGCTCGATCGCTTGCCCACCACCGCTACTGGCAAGATCGATCGGCGCGCCTTGCCGGCACCGGGCAGCGTGCGGCCGCTGCTTGACGGCGCCTTTGTGCCAGCACGCACGGCGGCCGAGCAGCAGATCACGGCGATCTGGGCTGGGTTGCTCGGGCTTCGCACCGTCGGTGTCAACGACAACTTCTTCGACCTGGGCGGCGACTCGCTCCTGCTCTTGCGCATGCACGCACGCCTGCGCGAGGTGTTTGGCATCGAGTTGCCGCTGGTCGAGGTCTTCGCCCATCCGACCGTCGCCACGCTCGCCAGCCATCTCGTCCGGCCCGGATCTCACCACAGAGTGCACAGAGATCACAGAGACGGATCGGAACATGGGAAGGGAAGGAAGGGTTCGGACCCGGATGCGGCTCGCGCAGCTGACATCGCGATCATCGGCATGGCCGGCGTTTTTCCCGGCGCACACGACCTTGATGAGTACTGGGCCAACCTGCGCGCCGGGGTCGAATCGATCCACACGCTCGGCGACGCCGAGCTTGCCGAGGCCGGTGTCTCTCCCGCGCAGCTTGCCGACCCCGACTATGTCAGGACCGTGCCCGAGCAGCCGGAGCTGCGTCGCTTCGATGCTGAGTTTTTCGGTTTGCCGCCGAGCGAGGCGGCGATCCTCGATCCGCAACACCGCTTGCTGCTCGAGACGGCCTGGCACGCGCTTGAGCGCTCCGGGTGTGCGCCGGAAAAGTTCTCTGGGCGCATCGGTGTGTTCGTCGGCGCCATGCAGAGCGCGTATTTGCAGCAGCACCTGCTGCCCCAGCGCGATCGGTTGGCGGCAAGCGACCTGCAGCTACGCCTGGCGAGTGACCCTGAATTCCTCGCCACCCGCATCGCCTACAAGCTCAACCTCAAGGGACCGGCGATCAACGTCAGCACAGCATGTTCAACCTCACTGGTGGCTGTGCACCTGGCATGTCGCAGCCTGCAGGACGGCGACTGTGAATTGGCGCTCGCTGGTGGCGCTTCAGTCGAGAGCCCAGAACTTTCCGGCTATCGCCATCAAGAAGGCTGGATCACCTCGCGCGACGGGCACTGCCGGCCGTTCGATGAGGCGGCCCAGGGCACGGTCTTTGGCAGCGGCGCCGGCGTGGTTGTGCTTAAACGGCTCGAGCGTGCGCTGGCTGACGGCGACGCCATCTCGGCAGTGATTCGCGGCTCGGCGGTCAACAACGACGGCGCAGTCAAGGTAGGCTTCGCCGCCCCCAGCCTGGAAGGCCAGGCCACCGTGATAGCCGCCGCCCAGGCTGCTGCCGGCCTTGCGGGCG
>Ga0265342_10003860_pt1 | contig 12059 bp, 17 predicted proteins | sample 4CB327metaG_FD_203125 | JGI IMG/M metagenome (GOLD analysis project Ga0265342, IMG submission 203125) | Rhizosphere microbial communities from Carex aquatilis grown in University of Washington, Seatle, WA, United States - 4-CB3-27 metaG | ecosystem: Host-associated > Plants > Roots >...
CCGGCGTTCCAGGATAGCCTTTCTTTCGGCTGGTTCGTGTCGGGTTCCATCGGCCTCTCGCTCGCCACCCTCGCTCTCCGCTTCGTCGCGCAGCCGGGGTGGGACGAATGAGCGTCGCCCGCAAGGCTGGTCTAGGCGCGACCGCCGCCACCCTCGCCGCCCTGCTCTATGGCCATTGGGAGGGCATGAACCTCGTCGCCGAGCATCTGCCATTCGATCCGGCGGGCGTGACCACGGTCTGCGGCGGCATCACCAATTACGACTGGCCGTGGCTCAAGCCCGGGATGAAGTTTTCCAGGGCCAGGTGCGAGGCGGAACTAGCCAAGTTGGCGCCGCGCTACGCCGCCCCGCTGCAAGCCTGTATGCCCGGCTTCAATGAAATGCCGCCGCATCGTCAGGCGGCTTTGATTAGCCTCGCCGTCAACATTGGGCCGGGTCGGGTCTGCCACTCCGCCGTAGCGCGCAACCTGAACGCCGGCAACGTCCGCGCCGGCTGCGAGGCGATCGGCCAATACGTCAAGTCCGCGGGCGTCGTGCGCAAGGGTCTCGTCAACCGCCGCAATGACCGCACTTGGGGCGAAATCGCCTGGTGCCGTCGAGAGGATTAAATACATGCTCGCCATCCTGACCCACTACGCACTCGGCCTCGGCGCGATCACGCTCTGCGTCCTGCTATTCGTGTTCGCAACGGCGCTCGCTGCGTCGGCCACAACCGTTCCCCTCGTCGGCCCGTGGCTCGGTCGCAACATCAACCACATTCGCGATTGGGCGCTCGTCGCCGCAGTCATCATCGGCGGGGCAACCGTCATTTATGGAATCGGAGTCCACGATGGAAAAGCATCTGTGCAAGCCAAGTGGGACAAAGCCGAACAGGCTGCGGTTCAACGCGGCACTGACGCGCACGCTGCTGCCGTGCGTAGCGTTGGCAAGTCTCCTGCTACTCCCGGCCTGCGCGACAACTACAACCGCGACAACTGACACGGCGGCGCAGTGCGCGGCGTGGCGGGCGATCACCTATTCGCTGAAGCACGACACCAAGACGACCGTCGAGCAAATCCGCATCCACAATGAAACCGGCCATCGTCTCGGCTGCTGGTGAACTCCGAAAGGTAGCACATGCGCGACTTCAACAAGTGGCTGCTCCCCGTCCTCGTCGTGCTGGCGCTCCTTGCCGTCGTTGGCTACGCCCGCGCCGATGGCTGGAAGATCGCGGACATGAATCGGCAGATCGACCAGACGAACTTCCTGGTCAACAAGGGTTGTTCGGGAACGCTGATCGACACGAATCGCAACTATGTGTTGACCGCAGCGCATTGCGTCGTCAGCCAGTACGAGACGGTCGAAAAGGACAAGGTCGACAAAGACGGCAAGGTCACCAAAGAGAAGATTCAGATCGTCCGTCCCGGCACCGTCAGCCAGGAATATTACGCCGGCCCGAGCATCGTCCAGACGAACAGTTACGTCTATAAGGTCGTGGACACCGACAAGGCGCTCGATCTGGCGCTGCTCAAGGTCCAGACGAAGTTGCCCGCGACGCAGGCCGCCATTCTCTCCTGCACCGACCCGATTCGCGGCGACACTGTCTACGCCGTCGGCAATTCCTATGCAGTGCTCTATTCGACCGTGACCAAGGGCATCGTGTCGAGCGTCGAGCGGTCGTATCGCGACCTGCAACTCGCCGGCAGCCTTGGCGATCTTACGGACAACGGCGAGCACGGCCTTGTGCAGCACTCGGCACCCATCGCGCCCGGCAACTCTGGCGGCGCGCTCTACAATGTTCGCGGTAATTTCATTGGCGTGAATGTGCGCGGTACTGCCGCCGGCGGCTTCAGTTTCTCCGTACCGCTGTCCGACATCAAAGCCTTCCTCAAGACGAACGGCGCGGCGGACCTGTTCGCCCGTTGCGGCGCGAAATGATACTCGACTGGACCACACTGGCGGCCATTTCCGTCGTACTTAGCGCCACCGTCGGCTTGGTGCGGTGGATCAATGGCGCGTTCGCGACACGCGACAAAAAAATAGTCGACCTGGAAAAACATGTCGCGGTTCTACAAGCCAGTGACGCAGCGTTGAATAACGCGCTCGTCGCCGCCGAAGGGCGCACGGTGGTCGCGGTCGAAGGGATGCGCAGCGACGTGAAGCATATGTCGGAACGCCTGGACAATCTGTTCGAGCTTCTGACAAAGGATCGCGGCAATTAGGATGGGCACCCTCACCGATAGCCAGATCAACGAGGCGTTGGATGCGATGGCGAAAGCCAAAGGCAACCAGACAGCAGCGGCGGAGAGTCTCGGCATCTCACGATCCACCCTTCAAAACCGCATCACACAAGCCGTTCGACGCGGCCTAGACGTGGTTACGCCCGACACGCGAACGCCGAACGTGGTCCGCGCCACTGACAATTCCGACCCCATCCGCCTTCGCGCAGCGAATGACACCATTGCGGATCTACGTTCCGCGCTCAAGGAAGCGGAACGCCGCGCCGCCGACGCCGAGAACCACCGCGAAAACATTCTCGGCCTGACCCCCGAGCCAGCCCGCCTCCAACCGAAGTTCATCCGCGGCGGCGATGGCAAAGGCAAAGGGCGGCAGGCAGTCGTGCTTCACCTGTCCGACCTTCACGTTGGCGAGACGGTCCACAAAGAGGAAGTGTCGAACGTCAACAGTTACGACATCGGCATTGCGCGCAAGCGCATTGGTCGGCTGTTTGAGACGGTCTCGATCCTGATGACGTCGGCGTGGCCTGCGAGCGACGGCGCCCCGCAGCGCGTCAATGTGCTTTTGGGCGGCGACCTTATCAGCGGCGCCGGGCTGCACCCCGAGCACGCCGAGACGGACGGCGGCACGGCGTTCGAACAGGTCAAGTTCGCAGCTGAATACATCTCCGCCGGCATCCTGCGGCTGCACCTGGCGCTCGCCGAGCGGTTCAAAAAGCAGGTCGAAATCCATTGCATCTCCGTGGTCGGCAATCACGGGCGATCGACGCCGGGCAAGCCGCGGACGAAACTGGTCACGCTGCAGTCTTACGACACACTGGTCGCGGATTTCGTCGAAGCCTCGCTGCGACATATCCCGACCATCAAACATTTCCAGCCCCGCGGCTTCGACGCATATTTCGACGTGGCGGGTTGGCCGTGCATCCTCACCCACGGTGACCGCATGGGATCCGGCGGCGGGACGGGCTTCATCGGCCCGATGGCCACGATCATCAAAGGCCACCGCAAGATCGTCGACACCGAATATCGCCAGCGCCGCCCGGTGCGGTGGGTGTTCTCAGGCCATTTCCACACGACGGGCGTGACGCCGTTCGGCTTTGCCAACGGCTCTGGCGTCGGTTATGGCGAATTCGCCAAGTCGCTGCGCGCGGACCCCGAGCCGGCGCAACAGAACTTCGTCGTTATCCACGAGCGATACGGCCTGATTCGTTACGCGCCGGTCGGCATGGGCACGGTCGACGAAGGCTCGATTTATGACGGCTCGCACAACATGATTCTCCCCTTGGTGGACGGCGCCGTCGCTTGACACGCCCCGCCCTTGGTGTATTGTCAACGCATCGGGGAGCACAATTCACATGCAATCACCGGGTCAACTGCACGACGCTGCCATTCTCGCCCAAGAGGAAGGCATCCGGTTCGAGCTGCAACTGATCCACTCTGAAATCACCGAAGCGATTGCCAAGTTCCTTGACGACCCGAGCACGGCAAACCTCCGCACCTTGAACGGCCATTGGGCGCACGGAACCAACATGATGAAGATCGCGGCGCGGAAGGCGCGGGCCCGTGCGTAACATCATCGCCTTCACCGGCCTCGCCGGATCCGGCAAGACGACCGCTGCCAAGCACCTCTGCAACTGGCACGGTTTCGAGCGCGTGCGCTTCGCCGGCCCGCTCAAGGACATGATGCGCGCGTTGGGTCTGTCCGAGCGCGAGATTGAAGGCGACCTAAAAGAAAAGCCCTGCGACATGCTGTGCGGACGCACGCCGCGGCACGGAATGCAGACGTTGGGTAGTGAGTGGCGCGACCTGATTCACCGCGAACTGTGGACGCGAATCTGGCGCCGGCGCGTCGAGGCGCTGCCACCGAACGTGCCCGTGGTGGTCGACGACTGCCGCTTTCCCCACGAGCTTGATGCCATCCGTGACATGGGCGGCACCCTGGTCAAAGTGGAGCGGCCGGGCCTCGTCGCTGTGTCGACGCATATCTCCGAAGGGCAGGACTTGGGGCCGGTGGCGGCTACCATCCACAATACCGGCACCGTCGCGGCCTTCCTGGACCGCTTGGACCGCCAGATGCGCGACCTGTCGTGGGTTGGACATACGCATTAGGAGCGCCAGATGTTAAATTACGTTCACGTTATCATATACGCGACCGGCCTTTTGGCGTGGGTCATGCTCGCCGTCGTCGGCTTGTCGGCATTTGCGGATCGCATCTGCAATTGGGTAATTATCGCGTGCTGGACGAAGCAGGAGTTTTTCGCGTTCGTGGCAGATCGCCTGAAACGTAAGCACCCGTTCATCCCAGGATAAAAGAAAGAAGCCGATCCGCTCCGAACGGATCGGCTTCCTCATTCTGGCGCAACCATCTCGCAACGAAATCAAAGCATAGCATCCGATTCGCCTTGCGGCAAAGGGTGCACTCCGTTCTTTTTGGCCATTGCCTCGACCACTAGGCGCACGCGCTCGGCGGTGTCCTCCATCCGCCGCGACTCGCGCACCAGCACCATCAGGCACATCTCGTTATAGTTCACGATTTGTTCACGCATACTTTTGTTCCTTTCCCGGCTCAATCCGTAGGAACATAAGCTAACCGCACAGCAAGGACGAGTCAATGCCCGAAACCTGGACATTCGACAGCGACGGCACCACGGCGACCGTGACCGGCCGCGTGCGCGTGCCGTGGACAAAGAAGATCAACCCCGCCTGGTGGTTCGGCAACGATTCTGAACAGACCGTCGACCAAGCGACGTGGTATAACCCCGAGTGGCCATATTGGCGACGCTGGCTCGTCTGGAATGTCTTTCGCAACCCGCTCCAGAACTTCCGATGCTTCGTCGTCGGTGTGGCTGATAGAAACTACGCAGTCACCGGCCGCGCACCGGTCGGCACCATCCAGCGCAATGACCTAGGCGAGACCGGCTGGCAGTGGTGCGTGCTTCACGTCGGGATCCCGCTGCCGTTCGTGAGCTACAGCGGCAAGCGTGTCGTCTGGTACGCGGGGTGGCAGCCCTCGGGGTTCTTTGGTGCAAAACTGAATTGGTAAAGAAAAAAGGCAGCATTCGCGCTGCCTTCGAGTCGCCCACTCGCATCTCGGTTATGCCGCCACCTTCACACCGCGACGCATCGCGTGCGTGTTCACCAGCGTCTCAATCCGCTCTTTGACCTCGGCCAGCTCGCGAGCCGCATCGAGTAGCGCCATCGCGATTCCGTCGTCGATTTCATCCCCCGATTTCGGGCCTACCAAGGCCGCCCGCTCTGCCCCCGTTATTTGTTTCACGCTCCACCCGTTCGTTGCATGTGTGCACTAACGACCACAACCTTAGTCAAAATTTATTCACCCGCAAGCAAAATTTGCTCACGGTCGGTTGAATTATAGTTCACAGGTTCCCGGTTAAGTGTTAACAGCGACAAGCATTGAAAAACCGTGAATTTTCGCCATGTTGCGCGCCGAGAGTGACTCTTGGGGGTCGGTGCAAATGCAGACGATTAGGGCGATGTCGCCGCGCCAGGCGCGTGCGGCGCGTGCGGTACTGTCGCTCTCGGTGCGGCGGCTCGCCGACCGATCGGGCGTTTCAGACAGTTCTATCCGGCGCGTCGAGGAAGGACAGGCGAGTCTCGATTTGCGCGCACGCTTGCAAGGATACTACGAACGCGAGGGCGTGCGCTTCACATTTTCGGGAAATAGCCGTGGAATTATTTGGGATGAGACTTAGGGGCGGCGGCGGCGGCGGCTACGCCGCCTGGTCGGTCGTGACCAGTGATTCGATATACGCCAATAGTTCGGGCGTGCGGCGGAACCACTCTCCGCGGATGTGGAGATGGTCGAACTTCCGGTGCAGCCGGCGCTCAAAAATCGCGTCCTTTGTCGGGTGAATGGCGAGCGTCTGAATCTCGTAAGGTAAGGCGGTCTGCAAGTCGTTTATGCGCTGCCTGAACTTAAGCGAAATTCCGATCTTGACCGGGAAATCTGGGGCATCGGCAGTCACGAAATAGACGTAGTGATTTCGGCCGTTTTCCTCGATGTATTTGAACAGGAGGTTTTCGGCCTCCTCGCGCTCGCCGATCTTGCATCCCGTCCCGCGCTGAATGTTCGGCGTATCGAGGATAAACCAAAGATTTCGCTTGCGATTAAACCACAGGCGGGGGCCTTTCGATCTTCGGGACATTTCGTCGCTCCGCACATTATAATCGTCAATAGTTGACAATTTACTCGATTGTGCGCGAAAAGTCAACGGGGTAGCAATAAGCGTCAAAGATTGATGGCATTCTGTGGCGGTTCTGGTGGCGGTAGGTCGGTCGGGAAAACCTAAGCCCTTGATTTGATTGGTCGGAGTGGCAGGATTTGAACCTGCGACCCCCACGTCCCGAACGTGTTACCCCAGCGAGCAGACATAGCGATTACAGTGCCTTAGCGTGTACTGCGGTCGCGTGAGTTGCCTTCGCGTTCACGGTTATCTGTGGCGGTCCTGTGGCGCTTGCCGTCGCTCGCCAGCGCCGCGTGAACGCTCGCAAATTGGTTCGGCCGGAAATGACCATAGACCCGGATTAGCGTCTCGTAGGACATGGCTAGGAATTCGGCAGTCTCACCGGGATCCGCGCCGCGCTGCATTGCCCAAGAGGCGACCGTGTGCCGCCATGTGTGCGGCGTGACGTCCGGCTCCAACTCCGCCGCGGCGACCGCCGCCGCGTGACCCTTGGAAACGCGCGTGACGGGCTTGCCGCGCCACTCCACAGCGTAGCGTTGCCCGAGCCGCTGCCATCGCCGTAGGTGCGCCAAAAGCGGGTCAGGCACCCGAACTGTCTGCCGCCGCTTTTTGGTGTCCCGGTGCCCCTGCGGGCGCCCGTGGAAAACGCCCGTGGTCAAATCAATCCACGGCTTGCCGGCCGGACGCTTGGGTTCGATCGACGCGCCGCAGATGACCGCGGCTCGCGACCCCATGTACCGGGCGACTAGCATGAACTTGGCCACATGGCGCCAGGTGCGCCGCTGAAACGGGTTGTCGTCCTTGTGCCGCCACGCGGTCAGGATCAAGCGCGCGGCTTCCTCGCGCGATAGCCAGCGTTCGCGGGATGGCGGTTTCGCCGGAAGCACCACCGAGACGATCTTGTCGTGCAGCCCCTCTCGGCGGTGATAGTTGATCGCCGCGCGCAACTCCTCCAGTTCTCGCCGCGCACCGCCACCACGCTTTCGTGCGTATTCGCGGCACGTCTGCCCGGTTACCTCAGATAGCCTGCGGGCGTGCCAGAACGCCGCCAACCGCTTTATGCGGGCTGCGGTTTCGTCGGGGCGTGCGTGCTTGGGCGCGATGTCGCGGGCGTATATCGCGAGCACGTCGTCGACCAGGATAAAGGCGGGGTCGCGCTTGGTCGAAATAACGTGCGATGTGTGCTTGGAATCGATGTAGGCGGCTAGCGCCCTTTCGGCTTCTTTAGTTTCGCCAGCGCCGCATCCAGTTCCCTTTGCGCGCTGTCCGTCTCGGATGATCCAGGTCGCGAGATGTGTGACGGTGCCGGCCGCATCGTGACGGGCTGGTCTAAGCCAGAGTCGAGGCCCTTTGGCGCGACGCGACAAGATTCCACCATCTCCGCAACAGCCTCGGGCGTTGTCGCGTATGATCGACCCACCCGGTACACTGTCAACCTACCCTGCCGCGCCCGGCGGAGCAAGGTCTGAGAGGTGGCGCCGGGGATTTGGGCGGCGGCTTCGGACAGGGGGATGAGGGTCACGCCGCCACCTGTAACCGCCGGTTCGCGCCCTGCGCCGCCAAGATGCGTTCAAGTGCGATGGCGGCATATTCCTGGTTCAACTCGACGCCGACTGCGTTGCGACCAAGTTCGTTCGCCACAACGCCAGTGGTGCCCGCTCCGAAAAAGGGGTCAAGGACTGTGCCGCCCTTGGGGCAGCCGGCGAGAATGCACGGTCGAATCAGGTCGGGCGGGAACGTGGCGAAATGCGCGCCTTTGAACGGGCGAGTGGGTATCGACCACACGGAGCGAGGCTGGCGTCCGGCGGGATTGGCACCGCAAGTCGTTTCTTTACCGGTCGGCGTTGATCGCGCCACGGTATCTGTGCCGTTCGGGCCAGTACGAGTTGGAACACCTTTCCACCGTTTAAGCGTACTTTCGCTCAACGGTTCGCGAATTTGCTCCATGTCGTAATAGTACCGCGCCGATTTCGACAGCATGTAGAGCATTTCATGCGCTGGCGTGGTGCGATCGGTCACACTCACGGGCATCGGGTTCGGCTTGTGCCAAATGATTTCGTCGCGCAAATACCAGCCATCGGCTTGCAGTGCCAGCGCGACGCGGGCGGGGATCATCAGGCGGTCTTTGTTTTTAAGACCCGTCTGTTTTTTGGAGTGAATCGGCATCGTCGTACCAGCCGATCGCGATTGTTTAGGCCAGCGTTCCGGGTCACGAGCGCCACACCCTCCGCCGGCGTAACTATCCCCCAAGTTCAGCCACAGCGTTCCGTCTGGACGCAGCACTCGCTGCACCTCGCGAAACACCGCGACCATTTCCGCAACGTAGTCGTCGGGTGTCGGCTCTAAGCCGATCTGGCCAGCGCATCCGTAGTCGCGCAGTCCGAAATATGGCGGCGACGTCACGGCGCAATGAACGCTGTTCGACGCGATGCGCCGCAGCTCCGACCGTACGTCGCCGATGTAGAGGCGGACGGTCAACGATAGACCCAATGCGTGCAATAGAGGTGTTTGGTGGGCGGAACAGCAAAGAGCGCGAATCCTCCGTCCTCCCATATCTCCTCCGACACGCATCGCCCCTCCGGCGATGGATAGAGATAGGCCCAAGTCAAAACCACAGCGAGAACGCAGAGCGATACGGCGATCTTGATTTTGTCGCGCTTCATGGTCACCGCCGCACCATCCGAACCCGACCGATCGACCTACCCGAATCAACATGCCCGCAGTCCCGAAATGTGCAGCCGTCGCGCAGACCCCATTTCGCCGCCAGATCGGCCACCCGCCGCATCACCGGAACCGTCCGCCCCCATCCGCGTTGCGCGAAGTCGCACGCCTCGCCGCGGAAGTGCAGGCTGTGCGCAACGTGGCTCTTGGAATAGGAAAGGCAATGCACCGGCCCCCTGAAGCCGCGCGCCACGACGTCATTGATGAAGCCGACCATCTTCGGCGCTAGGTCACAGGCGATCGTGATGCGACCGGCGGCAGTCTCAGGGTGGCAGTAGCGGCTGTCCGCAATGTTGCCGTTGGCGTCGTGAGCGGCATGGTGGCGGGCGTGGTGCCGCTTGCTGACGACGGGTGCGGCGTGGCGCGACCAGTCTGAACAGCCGAACCGCCCGCACTCGATTGGGCTTGCATGCGCCGCGCTCATGGACAGGGCGATTACAGTCGCCAAGATCACGCCAACGACGACCAAGGCGCGCAAGACAACATCGTGGCGAATGCGATACGGGAAGATCATGCTGCCTCTCTAGGTCGGTACTTGTTGCGCAGTGCGACGATGTCGGGACGTTGGAGCCACTGTTCCCGAACGGGGGCGTTGAAGTTTCCGCGCGGACGGCGAGGCAGACCGGCGTCTCGGATGCGGGTGGAAATCGCCATCCCGCTTCGAAACAACGACGCGCCGATGTCGCTAAGTGCGTCGCCAGAATAGAAACGGAACAGCCATGTCGTGTCGGAACGGTCGTACAAAGCGAACTCACTGCTTGGGCATTGCTACTGGACGCATCCTACTCACCGACCGTGTATTGTCAACCCCCAAGCGCGGACAATTTGCTTCGCCTCGTCCAGCGAATAGGCCGTGGCCACACGCGCCCCGGCGGCGACTAGGCGGGGGTGCAGGTCCACTTGGGCGGGGGATAGCCGGCCCGTGGCGGTCTTGAATTCGAGGCAGTGGAGGGCGCCCCAAAGCAAATGCACGTCGGGGATGCCCGCCAGTATCCCCTCCTCTTTGAGCCGCTTGGCCTCGAACCCGTCGCGGGTGCCGCCGTTGGGCACCGACCAGCACACGACGCCGGGCAGGAGCGCCGGCGACAGGTTCTTGTGGCCGCGCGCCCATATAATAAATGCGCGCTGTAGATCGTGCTCTAGGGGCGCGCGGGCCATTACGGAATCACCAGCCGCCGCGCCTGGTCAACGTACCAAGCATAATCGACGTTGCTAAAATCGAAATCGGCCGCCACCGAACAGTCCGCCACCTTGAACCCGGACTCGATGGCCATTTCGCGAATGACGTATTTGCTTTTGTTCGCCGTGTGAATCCTTGCGTCCCATACGCCCGGTCCCACCTCCTGTGTCACGTCATGCCACAATTGGTCACTAATCCCGTTGCGGCGCTTCCAGTCCCCCACCCGCGCGCCCTTGACTGGCGGGCTGATTTTTTTCAGTTCGGCGCCGTTCACCGCCACGTAATAGCGCATGATCCTTTGCATTTCGCGCCCGCCCAACTTCAGCCGCGACGAGCGGTCCACCTTGGCGCGCAGCATGAAATCGAACGGGTCGCGGTGGCTGTAGATGAACCGCTCGATGTCGGTCCCGTTGACCATGTGGTCGACCGCCGCCTTGGTGGCGACGACGTTGGAAAAGTCCTTATGCCATGCCGGCGGGCTGGCGTTCGTGATGTCGTCGGGGAAGTTCTTGGGATACCAATACGCCCCTTTTAGCTTCAACTTGCCGTCGGTCGTTTCGGCGATGTAGTTGTTGACGTCGCGGATCCACATGCGCCGATAGCGCGCCTCCTCCAACTTCAACTTGGTGAGGGTTTCCCATTCCGACCGGACGCGCTCGGCAATCGGTGCCATCACGCGATGAATGCGATACGTGATGCCGTCCGTGTTGATCTGGATTATCTCCAGGCTCGGCACCATCAACAGCCGCTCCGCCAACATGCAGAGCATAAGTTGCCCGTTGATGGTAATTTGCATGGTGAAACGCGGGTCGTAGAACACCGAATATGCGTTGTTGCTATTGCCGTATGTGCCGTTCGCGGCGAGCTTGAACGCGGCGTTTTGCACGGTGCCCTTGGCGTACTTGCCGCGCTCCACTGGCAACTTCGCATATTCCTCGACGAACCGCGTTCCCAGGTGCTCGGGATAAAGCCCGTTCACGATGGCGATCGACGGGTACAGCGCCGCGACGTCAATGTCGCAGATAATGCGGTCGTCCTCGACGAACCGCTGCGCGCTGACGGATCCGTGAATTCCACCCGTGCCGAAGTGGAAATCGAGACCGCCGACCGTCGCCTTGACTCCCGTAAACACTCCCTTGGTCTGGATTGACTCGGTCAGTTCGTCCGCGGCGAGCGTCTGTCCGCGCATCCAGTTCAGAATGCGGTTGAACTCGGGGTGGTCGAACCGGATGTATGGGAAAATAATGTCGTTGAGCGGAATGGTGTCGCGGCGTGTCGTGCCGGCGTATTTATCAATACCGAGCCGCTGTTCGAGAATCTTGGAGCCGATCTTAGTGTCGTTCCAGTTCGGCACGTCGCCTTTCAGCGTATCCATAAGCCCGATACGGAACTTGATCGCGTCCATTGAAATGTGCGCGAACTTTTTGGTCTCCGCGACGTCGTGGCGATTATACGGAATGAGGTACTGGTCGATCTGCGCCCTGGTCAAAGGCTGGTCGAACGGCAGCGGCATTTCCATCACCGACTCGGAACGCATGCTGACCTGCAGCGCCTTGAGACTGGTGCTCTTGGCGCGGTTATCCATATGCCAGAGTTTGTATAGGTCGATAATCGGCAAGAACCGGTCGGACGGATAGACGCCGCCGAATCGGTTGTTCGAGCGAATGATGTCCATCGCGTAAGCATAGATGTCCTCAACGCTCACATACGGGTTCTGGTAAATGTAGTGCAACACCT
>Ga0265342_10003861_pt1 | contig 12058 bp, 12 predicted proteins | sample 4CB327metaG_FD_203125 | JGI IMG/M metagenome (GOLD analysis project Ga0265342, IMG submission 203125) | Rhizosphere microbial communities from Carex aquatilis grown in University of Washington, Seatle, WA, United States - 4-CB3-27 metaG | ecosystem: Host-associated > Plants > Roots >...
GAACGGCATTGCATCCGCGCTAGCCGCCCTGATGGGTTGACTAGAGGGTTTGACGAGCGTCGCCCGTGCCAGATTCAGAGAAGGCGGGCTATCTGCCGCGCTTTTCGGACGCCGGCTTCGGTTGGGGGCTGAAGGCGTGAACGGTCGCGCCGCCGCCGTTGCTGCCGGCCGCGCCCGCTTCCCCACCCGCCGCCGAAGGCGCGCCGCGGTCCCGGGCGATCCCATGGTGGATCAGAACCTTCGTCTCGATCTTGCGCGCGACCTCGGGGTGATCCCGCAGGTATTGCTTGGCGTTCTCCCGACCCTGCCCGATGCGATCGCCCTCGAACCCGAACCAGGCACCCGACTTCTCGACGACGCCGCACTCGGCGCCCAGGTCGACCAGGTCGCCCTCGTGGCTGATCCCCTCGCCGTAGAGGATGTCGAACTCGACCTCGCGGAACGGGGGCGCCATCTTGTTCTTCACGACCTTGACGCGCGTGCGGTTTCCCACCACCTGCTCGCCGTCCTTGAGCGCGCCGACGCGGCGGATGTCCAGGCGGCAACTGGCGTAGAACTTCAGCGCGTTGCCGCCGGTCGTGGTCTCGGGGTTGCCGAACATCACGCCGATCTTCATGCGGATCTGGTTGATGAAAATCACCAGCGTGTTCGACTTTGCAATCGTTCCGGTCAGCTTGCGTAGCGCCTGGCTCATGAGGCGCGCCTGCAGGCCGACGTGCGAGTCGCCCATCTCCCCTTCCAGCTCGGCGCGCGGGGTCAGCGCCGCCACCGAGTCGATCACCACGATGTCGACCGCACCCGAACGCACCAGCATCTCGGTGATCTCCAGGGCCTGCTCGCCGCAATCCGGCTGCGATACCAGCAGGTCGTCGGTGCGCACCCCCAGCTTGCGCGCGTAGCCGACGTCGAGAGCGTGCTCTGCATCGACGAAGGCGCAGATCCCACCACCCTTCTGCGCTTCCGCTACCACGTGCAGCGCCAGCGTCGTCTTGCCGGATGATTCCGGACCGTAGACTTCGACGATGCGGCCACGCGGCAGCCCGCCGACGCCGAGCGCGATGTCCAGACCCAGTGACCCGGTCGGCACCACCGTGACCTCGGGCGCCGGCATGCCGTCGCCGAGGCGCATGATGCTCCCCTTGCCGAACTGCTTCTCGATGGTCGAGACGGTCACCTCGATCGCCTTGTCGCGGCTGGCGTCGCGCTCGCGCACGACCGGCGCGGGGGTCACCGCAGCGACCGGCCCGGACGCCGCGCCTACCGATACGACAACCGGCTTCGACGAGGCCGCCGCACCCGCCGCCACCGCGCCAGACGATACGATGACCGGCTTCGACGAGGCGGACGCGCGCGCAGCCTCGGCCGACGCCTTTGCGGAAGCTGACGACGAAGATGACGCCGCGCTAGTTGATTCCTTGGTCTCGCTCTTTTCGGTCGCCATGGGTCGCTCCTTCCAGCGCGGCAGTGCCGCGCAAGACGTAAGTCGAGGCCTCACCACCGGTGATGCTCTCGTAGAGATGAACTTCGCTCACTGGAACCTCGCCAAACACGCGCTCGGCCCAGGGCGCCAGCGCCGCGGTCACATCGCCCGCACCGTAAGCCCGAAGGGCGTTTGAGGAAGACACCCGATGGGCGTTTGAAAATCGGCGCGGCGTGCGCCCGATGGTGACGTGCGCGCGGAACGGGCGGTTCCGCTGCTCCTCGACATCGCCAACCGCCAGCTGTGCGGCGACGTCGACGACGGCGCGCGCGACCTCGGCCAGGCGGTGCGACGGATCCTCGACGCCGACCCAGACCACCTGGGCGTTCTTCACCGACGGGAACGCGCCCACACCGCGCAAGGAGACCGCGAATCTCGAGTGCCTGCCCAGCGCGCCGCCGAGCGAGCCGCCGAACCGCGCCAAGAGTGAAGGCTCGACCTGGCCCAGGAACATCAGCGTGACGTGCAGGTTCTCGGCCTTGCGCGTCCACTTCACCTCGGGCACGCGCGCCGACAGCCCCGCCGTCGCGTCCAGGATCGCTGTCCGGACCGGCGCGGACAATGGAACGGCGACGAAGCTTCGAACGCCGCCGCGAATCTTCTGCTGCTTGCCGTGGGGCTGACCGCCACTCATCGTTTGCGCGTGTCGAAGTAGCGCCGCGCCAGATCCAGCGCGAAGTAGGCTGCCGCCATGCGCACCCGCTCGCGGTCACCGGCGAACAGCTTTGTCGCCGTGCGGGTCGTCCCCGGCCCGCAGACCGCGAAGCAGACCGTGCCGACCGGCTTGTCGGGCGCGCCTCCCTCGGGACCGGCGATCCCGGTGATCGACACCGCCAGAGTCGATCCGCAGAGCTTCTTCACCCCTTCGGCCATCTCGCGCGCGCACGGCTCACTCACCGCACCGAAGTCAGTCAGCGTCTCGGTCTTGACGCCGAGCACGCCGGTCTTGATCTCGTCGGCGTAGCAAACCACGCTGCCGCGGAAGAACGAGGTCGCCCCCGCTTCCGAAGTGACCAGCTGGCCCGCGAGCCCGCCAGTGCATGACTCGGCGATCGCCAGCGTCGCGTTCTGTGCCTTCAGCGCCTTCGCGACCGCCGACGGGAAGGTGTCGCCATCAACGGCGTAGATACCGGGACCGATCCGCTTGCGCAGCTCGAGGTCGATCTTCTCCAGCGTCGCCTTCGCTCGCTCCGGATCCCGGTCACGCACCACGACCTTGACGTGGTTCTCCGGGTTCGACGTCCGGAAGTGCAGCGTCGCCCCCTCGATCCCGGTCAAGAGCCCAGCCAGGCGGTGGTCGATGTGCGACTCGCCCATCCCGTAGACGTGCCAGGCCCGCACCGCGGGCGGCGGAACCCCGACCTCGACCATGCGCGCGGTCAGCCGTGGCGCGACGTGGTCGATGAACATCTTCTCCATCTCGCGGGGGACGCCGGGCAGAAAGAATGCCTGCGCGCCACCGAGCGAGATCTGGAACCCAGGAGCGATCCCCGCCGCGTTGGCGAACGCCTGCGCGCCGACCGGGACCCGCACCTGACGCAGGTTGTTGGGCGTCAGCTCGAAACCATGGGTCGCGAAGCGCTTCTTCATCGCCTCCAGCGACGGCTGGTCGGCCACCGTCCCCACGGTCAGCAGGTCGGCGACCGTATCGACCGTCCGGTCGTCTTCGGTCGGGCCGAGGCCCCCGGTCGCCAGGATCACGTCGACCTCGGCGCGGAGCCGGATCAACGCGGAACGGATCGCGGTCGGGTCGTCGGAGACCACCACGTGCTCGCGCAACTCCAGCCCCGCCTCGAACAGCCGGCCCGAGAGAAAAGCGGCATTGCTATTCGCCACTTCACCCCGCAGCACCTCGTCCCCGATCGCCAGTAGCGCCGCCGTTTGTGCCCGAGCCTCGGAACTAGACATTTGAGCAGTACCCTACTGGCGCCGGTACCCCGTGTCAATGCTTTGAGTCGATCACCCAGGATCTTTTCAAGAGGAGCGCAACGAGCCGGCGCAGTGAGCCGCGATGGCTCGTCGAGGACACGCGCCGCGAGCCGACAAACCGGATTTGACGCGATCGGATCTCGCCGCTACCCTGGACCGGTTTCCCGTCTCTCGCCAATGAACATGCGCATCCGCTACGCAGCCAAAACCGATGTCGGGATGAAGCGGACGCACAACGAGGACTATTTCTCGCTCATCGAGGACGAGCAGCTCTTTCTCGTCGCCGACGGTATGGGCGGTCACGCCTCGGGCGAGGTGGCTTCTAAGATGGCGGCCGAAGTGATGCGCGAGTTCTACACGCGCACCAAGGACGACGACGCCACCTGGCCGTACAAGATGGACCGGCACCTGTCGTACGTCGAGAACCGCCTGGTCATCGGAATCAAGATGGCCAACCAGCGCATCTTCGAGGCGGCCGGGCGCGACGCGAAGTTCAAGGGCATGGGTACCACGATCGTCAGCTGCCAGGTCGTCGGCGAGACGTCGTACATCGCCCACGTCGGCGACTCGCGCTGCTACCGGGTACGCGGCGGCGCCATCCAACAAATGACGCGCGATCACTCACTGCTCGAGGACTACAAGGACGCCAAGCCCGACATGTCCGACGAGGAGCAGCGCAAGTTCCCGCACAAGAACGTCATCACGCGCGCGCTCGGCATGCGCGAGACCGTCCAGGTCGACGTACTGGCGCACGAGATCGCCGATCAGGACCTGTTCTTGCTCTGCTCCGACGGTCTGTCGGGCATGGTCGAAGATCCCCAGGTGCTGGAGATCGTGACGAAGGCGCCGAGCCTCGAGGTCGCGGTCTCCGGCCTCGTCGACGCCGCCAACCACGCCGGCGGCACCGACAACGTCACGGTGCTCGCGCTGCAGTGCCTGGCGGGCAGTAGCTAGTCGGGGGTGCCCGCACCGGAGCGGGTAACCAGGAACGGTGACGGTGGCGGACGTGAGGAGGGCTCCGCTCTCTCCGTTGTGGAGCGCGAGCGGCGTGGGGGAGCGGGCGGGGGCGGGTATTGCCGCAGCGGGGCCTCTGCGGGCGCTCCTGCCTGTCCGCAGGCAGGATGCCAGCCCGCAGCGGAGCGCCCCCGTGCCGCCGCTGGTTCACGACCCAAGGTCGAGGAAACGCCCCGCATAGGCAGATTCAGTCATCGAGAGCCAACCTCTCCGCGGCGGCGTAAGGGCGCGTCCCCGCGGAGGCAATACCCGCCCCCGTCCGCTCCCCCACGCCTCTCGCGCCCCACAACGGAGAGAGCGGAGCCCTCCTCACGTCCGCCACCGTCGCCGTTCCTGGTTACCCGTGCCGGTGCGAGCTCATTCCGACGTCGAAACCGCCGCGGAGCCGCCGCGCGCGGGCGCCTTCCGCCACATCGCGAGGACCGGGTAGATGGTGAGCACACCCATGGTCAGCGTCATCGCCGCGCCGGAGAAGGCGTGGAGGAACGCGAGGCCGGTCGACACGTAGCGCACCAGCCAAGGCGTGGCGATGTGCAGGAACACCGTCGCCGATGCCGCGCCGACCCAGGCGAGCTTCGCGCGCGGCGACAGCGCCGTCGCGAAGAAGAGGTGCCCGACGATGAGCAGCACCACCGGCATGGTGAACAGATGGAAGTGGGTGACCTCGAGCAGCTTGCGGTAGGTCACCGCGACGACGATCTTCTGCGGCCGCGCCTCGACCTCGGGGGGCATGTCGATTGCCGGGCCCGCCCGAGGCCCCTCCGCCCCGCTCGGGGACACGGCGGCGGCGTCGTCGCTTTCACCGCCATAGTAGCGGCGCACGCCTGCGAGCCCGCCCCCGACGAGGTCGCCGTAGTACAGCGCCGACGAGACGATGCCGCACAGGATCAGGACACAGAACGCGGTGTAGAGCACCTTCGCCTCGACTGAGAGGTTCCAGAGGCGGAAGCCCCCCGAGGCGAACTGTCGCATCAGCGCGCGGCGGTCGTGCGCGCCGGCGACCGTTCGGCCGCTACCGTCGACAGCCCCAGCGCCAGCTCCTCGACGAGGACCGCGGCGCGGCGCGCGCCGACCGCCATCGACGCCGACGACACGGTCGCGCCGCTGACGGCGTCGATGTCGCGACTGACGCGCATCGGATCCTGCGCGGTCTTGCCCTCGAACTGGTGGCGGAAGCGCGCGTCGCGCACCTCATCGCCGCGCGGCTCGCGATAGACCATGATCTCGAGCCGTTCAATCACCCCGCGCGGCGACAAGCGCGTCGCGAAGGTGATCGGCTGGTGCAGCCCCTGCTCCTCGTCGATGATCGCGTAGCCGTCGACGTGGTTGTTGCTGGTGGCGACGAAGATGTTGTAGCGCTCCTTGGCCGGCGTGTAGCCGAGACGCTGGGCCAGCCGCGTCTTCAGCGACGGGTCGAGCGTGAAGGTGCGGAAGGTGACCTTTTCACTCTTCGGGAAGAAGTCGGCCAGCAGCGCGCGCGGCGTGTAGTAGGTCGTCTCCGCGAGCGCGCGGGCGGCCGGCAGCAGACAGCACCCGACGACGAGCGTCAGGCAGGCGACCCGCGATGCGGCGAAGCGAACGACTCGAGATTGACGGCGGCCCAGTCCAAACATGATTTTGAGAACCGTTATCAATTTCAACTCTCTTTAAGTAGCCTATCGGCTGAACGACTGTCAACTACCGTCTAGCTACCGTTCCGCCTTGGGGTTGCCGCCTTGGGTTGCCGCGAAAGTGATTTTCATCGGCAATTTCATCGCCGCGGTCGACGACACGGCAAAACCGAATGAACTCAGCGCCTTCCGGGCAATCCCGGTTTGACCAAACCGTCGCCCGGGCAGCGACCTCCAGCGATTCCCTGTGCCTTCTCGCACAGTCCGAACAGCTCGTGGCGGTGGCGCAGCACGTTGAAGCCCATGGTACGCGCGGCCTTGTCCTGCAGCTGCTCGATCTCGTCGCTCTCGAACTCGACGATGTAGCCACAGCGCTCGCAGATCAGGTGGTCGTGGTGGGCCCGGCCGCTCGCGACCTCGTACAGCGTCTGGCCCGACCCGAACTGGCGCGACGCCGCGAGCCCCGCCTCCTCCATCAGCTTCGCCGTGCGGTAGACCGTCGCCAGCCCAACGCGCGGGTGCTTCTTGCGCGCGTCGGCCAGGAGATCCTCGAGCGCGACGTGCCCCGAGCGCCGCAGGAACGCGTCGACGATCGCCTCGCGCTGGTGCGTGGTCTTGAGCCCTTTGCGGCGGAGGTAAGCCTGCCAGGGTGACTTCGGATCCTCGGCCTTCGCAGCGGCTCGTTTCATGACTTCCACTTGATGGAGCACCCCATGGACGGGCGTTGTTCGGAAGAGGGACGGCGCCCGTCGAGCAGCGCCTCCACCGCGTCGGCGAGCTCATGTCTGGTCACCTTGGATTCGTCTTTCCACGAATCGTCGATGCGCCCGCGGTACGCCAGCCGGCGATCTCGATCGTAAACGAAGATGTCGGGCGTGCAGACGGCGCCGAACGCGCGCGCCACGTCCTGCGTCTCGTCGTGCAGGTAAGGGAAGCCGTACTGCTTGCGCCGCCAGCGCTCGGCGAGCTTGTCGAAGGCGTCGTCGGGATAGGTCACCGCGTCGTTGGAGCAGATGCCGACGAAGGCAGCGCCGCGTGTGCCGAGGTCGCGCGCCAAGCGAATCAGCCGATCCTCCACCGCCTGCGCGTACGGGCAGTGATTGCAGATGAACATCACCACCAGCGCGGGCGCGCGATCGAAGTCGGCCAGGCGATAGCTTTGCCCGTCGACGCCCGGCAACTGGAAGTCCGGACAGGGCGCGTCGAGCCGGGCAGGTGGCGAATCTACGGCCATGTTGGTGTCGGGTGAATCATATTGCAGAGTTCTTGGGAGATTGAAATGGCCCCCGAGGAGTCGTACAAGAACGCGATGGACCCCGCCCCCAAGCCCGCCGAAGACGGCGAGCGCTTCGACGACATTCTGACCCGGCTGCGCGCGCTCGTCGAACGGCTCGAGGGGGGCAACCTGTCGCTCGAAGACAGCCTGCAGTCGTTCGAGCAAGGCATGGAGCTGTGCCGGCGGGGCGCCGCCATCCTCGACGCCGCCGAGAAAAAGGTCGAGGTGCTGCTCGCCGGCCCGCCGGGCGCGAACCGGACCGCGCCATTGCCTGGGACGCCGCAGCCAGGCACGCCCAACGAAAGACAGGGCGATTGAGAGGGTTCCGATCTTGATCCGGTCACAGGAGCTGGAGCGCTGGATCGCCGCCCGGCGCGCCGAGCTCGAATCGCTGTTTGCCGCCCGCTTGCCCGCGCCCGCGCGCGCCGACGACCCGGGACGGCTCACCGAGGCGGTGCGCTACTCGCTGCTGGCGCCGGGCAAACGCGTGCGCCCCCTGCTGGCGCTCGCCGCCGCCGAAGCGGTGGGCGGCAGCGCGACCATCGCCAGCGACGACGTTCGCCTGGCCTGCGCGTCGATCGAGCTCGTTCACTGCTATTCACTCATCCACGACGATCTGCCGGCGATGGACGACGACGACTTCCGGCGCGGGCAACCGAGCAATCACAAAGTGTTCGGCGAAGCGACCGCCATCCTGGCCGGCGACGCACTGGTGACTCTGGCGTTCGAGTGGATCGCCGAGGCCGGGCTGCACGCCGGCCGTCCGGGCGACTTCCTGCGAGCCGCGGTGGCGCTCGGCCGGGGTAGCGGGATGAAGGGCATGGTGCGAGGACAGGCGCGCGACCTCGGCGAGCCCCCACCCACGACCCTGGCCGAGCTCGAACAGCTACACACGGAGAAAACCGCGGCGCTCTTCCGTGCGGCGCTCGAGATCGGCGCCGCGGCCGCGGGCGCCGACGAGCAGACGACGCTGGCGCTGGCCCGCTTTGGCGAGTGTTACGGCATCGCTTTCCAGCACGCCGACGACCTGGACGACGCCGACCACCCGGGTCACGCAGCCGAGGCTCGGCAGCGGGTCGCGGCGTTGATTGCCGAGGGCGTGAGCGCCGCCCGCGAGCGTCTCGGCACGCGGGCCGGGACACTCGAATCCTTCGCCCGCGAGCTCCCGAGACGCGAGCCAGGCGCCGCCGCCTGAGCGCTTGTGTTACGATGGTGATTCCATGCCGCTCGACGAGAACACCCGTATGGGGATCCCTCCCGTCGTAGCGCCCGAGGGCGGGAAGCGAGATCGGGCCTATCTGGTGGTGCTCGCGGGCGCCAGCGTCGGCGAGATGTATAAGATCGAAGGCGAGAAGACCGTCATCGGTCGCGGGCAGAACGCGCAGATCCGGTTGCTCGACGACGGCATCTCGCGCGAGCACGCGCAGCTGGTGATCAGCAGCGACCGGGTCGTCCTGGAGGACATGGGCTCGACCAACGGCACCTACTGCAACGGCCTCAAGGTCGACCGCAAGGAGCTGGCCGACGGCGACAAGATCCTGGTCGGGTCGACCACGATCCTCAAGTTCACCTACCACGACAACCTCGACGAGATCTTCCAGAAGCAGATGTACGAGTCGGCCCTGCGCGACGGACTGACCAAGGCGTTCAACAAGCGCTACTTCACCGATCGCCTCGAGAGCGAGTTCACGTTCTCCACCCGGCACATGACGCCGCTGACCCTGGTGCTGTTCGACATCGATCACTTCAAGAGCGTCAACGACACCTTTGGTCACCAGGCGGGCGACCACGTGCTGATGGAGCTGTCGAACATGATGGGCGCGCAGCTGCGCGCCGAGGACATCTTCGCGCGCTACGGCGGTGAGGAGTTCGCGATCGTCTGCCGTGGCTCCGACGCCGTGCAGGGCCAGATCGTCGCCGAGCGACTGCGCAAGGTGGTCGAGGTGAACCAGTTCGCCTACGAGGGCAAGAAGATCCCGGTGACCATCAGCTTGGGAATCGCCACCCTGCCCGACCCGGCCATCGCCGACGCCAGCGAGCTCATCCGCGCTGCCGACGAGGCTCTGTACGCGTCGAAGAAGTCGGGCCGCAACCGAGTCACGCTGCACAAGCCCAGGGCGTAGTTGCGCCGGCCAGCGCCGAAGTTATTTGCAGCACAGGATCCAGGTTCGTACTCTCACTTCGTGCGCATCACTGCGACCGCGGTCCTGGCGATCAGTTTGGCGACGACCTCCGCGGTGGCCGCGACCCGCCATGCGAAGGCGCAGGAACCCGACGCCGAGACCGCGCCCAAGCCGGCCAAGTTCGATCCCGACTGGATCGAGCCGTTCTTCAAGAGCGGCCCCGCCAAGCAAGCGGCCGAGCGCTTCCGCGCCGAGGACTGGTCCGCCGCTGAGAGCGGCTTCGCCAAGGCGGTGAAGGCGCTGCCCAAGGCGTCGCCCGAGCGGCGCGCTGCGCGCTACCTCCAGGCGCTGGCCGAGGCCAACCAATCGAAGTGGGCCGACGCGGGTGCGCTGTTCGAGGAGCTCTACACCAGCTATCCGAAGCTCGCTCCCTATCACGCCTACAACGCCGCGCGCTGCCGGCTTCGGCGAGGTGACGCGCCGGGCGCTCTCGAGTGGAGCGGACGCGTTGTCAAAGGCTCGATCCCCGAAGCGGAGACGATCCTGGTCGCGATCGACGCGCAGCGCGCGCTCGGGCGCTGGGCCGATGCGCTCGAGGCGCTCCGCAACTATCTCGAGCGCTTTCCGTCGGGACCGCGCCGCGCCGAGGCGCAGTTCAAGAAGGGGGAGGCGCTGGAGAAGCTGGCGGCCGCGGGCCTGGGCGTACCGCCCGCGCCGGCGGTTGCGGCGGCCCCTCCGACGAGTGGCAGTTCTGATTCATCGACCGCCGAAACCCCCGTCGCGGCGACCGCCGCCGTGGACGCCGGCACGCCGCTGGAAGCGCTGGCCGAAGCGCTGGCGTCGTACCGCAAGGTCTGGGCGGAAGCGCCGCTCGAGTCCTGGTCGGAGCGCGCCGCGGACCGGATCACGGCGCTGACGCGCGCGCAGCCGTCGGCGGCCGGGCGCACCCACACTGCCGGCGAGTGGGTCTCGCGCGGCATGGCGCTCTTCGACGCGAACCGCAACACCGAGTCCGAATCGGCGTTCGTTGCAGCGCTGGCGGCGCCCGGGCTCGACACCGACCTCGAGTGCAAGGCGCGCTTCCACCGCGCGCAGTCGGTCTGGAAGCAGCGGCAGCGCCCGCGCGCGGCGCCGCTGTTCGACGAAGCCGAGCCGGTCTGCGCCAAGGCGGACAACCGCGACCTGCACGCCAAGGCGCTCTACCAGGCCGGGCGCTGTTACGCCTCGATGGCCGAGCGCGACAAGGCGGCAGCCCACTATGCGCGCATCGAGGCCGAGCACCCCGACCATAGCTACGCGGACGACGCGCGGCTGCGCACCGCCGAGCTGGCGACCGACGCCGGCGACGATGCCCAGGCGGCGAAGCTGCTCGCCGACATCCCCACCAAGTATCCGCAAGGCGACAACGTCAACGAGGCGCTGTGGCGCCTGGCCTTCGGCGCCTGGCGCGCCGGGCACTACGACGAGGCGCTGAGCTGGCTCGACGAGAACCTGCGCCTCATCCCCCACGAGGAGATCTGGTACGCCGAGGGGCGAGCCCACTACTGGAAGGGACGAATCCTGGCCAAGCAGGACAAGCCCAAGCTGGCGCGCGAGTCGTACATGCGCGCGATCCGCGAGTACCCGCTGTCAGTCTATGCGCTGCTGTCGTTCGCGCGCCTGCGCGAGAGCGCACCCAAGGCGGTGGCAACGCTGATCTCGGAGCTGCGGCACGACCTGGACCACCCGGTGAAGTGGTCGTTCGCGCCGCGGGCGATCTTCTCCGACGCCGGGTTTCTGCGCGCGGTCGAGCTGGCGCGCATGGGTCAGGGTGGCGACGCGCGCCGCGAGCTCGCACGCCTGGGCCTGTCGACGGTCGGCGAGAAGCATGCTTCGTCGAAATCGAAAGAAGAGGATGAGGATCTGCTTTGGATCACCGCGATCCTGCTCGATCGCGGCGGCGTCTGGAGCGCGTCGCACTCCATCCCGCGTTACATCGCCAACCGCTACCGGCTGACGTATCCGCACGATCTCGGCGCTTCGAAGTGGAAGATCGCCTATCCCCGCGCCTTCCCGGCGCTCGTCGAAAAGAACGCGCGCGCCAACCAGATCCCCGAGGCGCTGCAGCTGGCGATCATGCGCGAGGAGAGTGCGTTCAGCCCACGCATCGAGTCCTTTGCCAACGCCATCGGCCTCACCCAGATGTTGATCAAGACCGCGAAGCGCTTCGCCAACAACGGGCCGGTGACCCGCGACATCCTCATGGATCCCGCGAAGAACCTGGAAATTGGATCGCGCTTTCTCGGGTTCCTCTGGAAGCACTTCAACAGCGCGCCGCCGCTGGCCATCGCGGGCTACAACGCCGGCGAGGGCGCGGTCGACCGCTGGCTCGCCGACAAGAACAACGCCGGGATCGCGGTCGACGAGTTCATGGAGTCGATCCCCTACGATGAAACCCGCAACTACACCAAGAGGGTGCTCGCGTCGTACTTCGCGTATTGCTGGCTCTATGCCAAAAAGCCGATCCCGGAGATCTCGTTCAGGCTGCCGGGGCCGCCCGGAAAGGCGCCGGTGAGCGCCGCCGACAAGCGCGGGTAGACCCGGAACCCTTCTTCAGCGAGTCACCCTCTCCCGCGGTCCGCCGCGG
>Ga0265342_10003863_pt1 | contig 12055 bp, 9 predicted proteins | sample 4CB327metaG_FD_203125 | JGI IMG/M metagenome (GOLD analysis project Ga0265342, IMG submission 203125) | Rhizosphere microbial communities from Carex aquatilis grown in University of Washington, Seatle, WA, United States - 4-CB3-27 metaG | ecosystem: Host-associated > Plants > Roots > Rhizosphere...
GTTGCGAATCGCCGGGCGTCGGCGACATCGTGCTCGACCTTGGCGGCGTCGAGTTGTTTGGATCGTCGGCTGTGGGGTGGTTCATCGAGCTGTCGCACCGGATCGTGCCCCGAGGTGGGCGAATGGTGCTCTGCCGCGTGTCGGAGGTTGGCAGGGAAGTACTTCGGGCATCGAATCTCGAGAATCACTGGCCGCTGTACGGGACCCTCGATGAAGCCCAGGCGGCGCTGCTGAAACGCGTTTGACTAAAGACGATTACAACGGCGAAACAGGTGGAGCAAATATGTACGAGTTCAATGGGCTCTTGGTCCCGGTTGATTTCTCCGCGGCCGCGAGGGCCGCGTTTGATCGCGCGCTCGAATTGGCCTCGGGCGAGGACGCGATGATCATTTTGTTGCACGTGATGGATACCTCGTTGATCGAATTCGCCGCCGCAAACCAGTTGGCGGCCCGAGAGGAAGTGGTCGATGCGATGCGGGCACGTGCCGAACTGGCGCTCGCCGATTACCGGGCTCCCACCGGTGCTCCTCTTGAGGTCATGACGATCATCGTGGAAGGAGTGCCGTTCCTCGAAATCATCAAAAAGGCCGAGGAGCTCCGCGTTGATGCGATCGTGATGGGCAAGTTCGGGACCCGCGGCAAACTTGAGCCATATTTGTTCGGCACTACCGCCGAACGCGTTGTGCGGGGGAGCACGCGTCCCGTGTTCGTCCTCCCGGCAAACGGTTAATGCCATGTGGAGACTTGAAATATGGCAAATGACGATCTGGCTTGGCTTTCGGCCGTCGAACTGGCGACGGCTATTCGGACGCGTAAGATTTCACCAGTGGAAATAACCGAAGCCTTATTGGCCCGGATCGAGCAGCTCAACCCGAAGCTTAATGCGCTCGTAACAGTAGCGAATGGTGCCGCCATGTGCGCCGCCCGCAAGGCCGAAGAGGCGGTCATGCACGGTGATGCGATCGGCCCTCTGCACGGAGTTCCACTACACGTCAAGGATAATCTCTACGTTGCCGATTCGAGGACAACATTCGGTTCCAAGCTGTTCGAAGACAATGTGACTATCGAAGATTGTCCTACCGTCAAACGGATGCGCGCGGCGGGCATGATCGTGATCGGCCGCACAAACACCCCGGAGTTTGGTTGGAAGGGCGTGACCGACAACCGCGTTTTTGGTCCCACGCGAAACCCGTGGAATACCGGCTTGACGCCAGGGGGATCCAGTGGGGGGGCGGCGGCCGCGGTTGCCGCGGGGCTTGGGCCGATCGGGCTGGGAACCGATGGTGGAGGATCGCTGCGAATACCTGCGTCGTTCTGCGGTGTCGTGGGGTTCAAAGCCAGTTTCGGTCGCGTGCCTAATTGGCCGGGAAGCGGTGGCGCGATGCTGCGGCACATCGGCGCGATCACGCGCACGGTCGCTGATCAGGCTTTGGCGCTTGATCTGATCGGCGTACCAGATTCGGCGGACCTGTTGGCGTTGCCACCGACCGGGGTGAACTTTTCGGCCGATCTAGACAGCGGCATCCGCGGCAAACGCATTGCCTTTAGCCCCGATCTGGGCTATGCGCGGGTCGAGCCCGAAACAGCGGCAATCTGCCGACGGACTGCCGAACGATTCGCCGAGACTGGCGCCCAAGTCGAAGAGGTAACGCTTGATTGGCGCGATCCTTATGAGGCTTGGAGCGTTTTCTTCTACGGCACTGCGGCCGCCACGATGGAGAAACAGTTGCCAACCAAGGGAGAACTGCTTGATCCAGGGTTCAAGCGAGTGGTCGAACAGGGGCTCAAGCTCCGCGGCGTCGACTTTGCCAACGCATTGGCCGCGCGGCACGAATTGTGGGAGCGCGTGCGGCGCGTTTATGAGCAGTTCGACTTGCTGTTGTGCCCTACATTGGCGGTGCCCCCCTTTGCCGTGGGCCAGAATGACGCCGACCCCGTCGATGGCCAACGGTTCGGGCCGTTGCAATGGACGCAGTTCTCGTACCCGTTCAATCTCACCGGGCAGCCAGCGGCGAGCATTCCCGCCGGCTGGACAAAGTCCGGCCTGCCGATCGGCGCACAGATCGTCGGCGACCGGTACGCCGATCAATTGGTGCTGCAAGCCGCTCGCTCCTGGGAGCAAGTGCAGCCGTGGAGCGACAAAAGGCCCCCATTGGCGATCGCAAGCCGTGAATGAACGATGAAACACGAAGGAAAAGGACCCGCCCTACGAGTGCATTACCTGGCCGCCGTCTACGTTGAATGTCTGCCCGGTGATGTTGCGGGCACGCGGCGAGGCAAGGAACACCGCGGCGGCGGCCATGTCCTCAGGATCTTGCCAGCGGGCCAGCGGCACCGTGCGGCGGATCTTGTCGTCGGCCCAATCTTCGTAAGAACGTTCTTCGCCGATCATCTGACGCGAGTTCCAGGCTTGCCAAACCGAGCGGTTCAATTCGGTCTTGACCATGCCCGGCGAAAGGCAATTTACGCGCACCTGATATAAGGCCAAATCCTTGGCGGCGCACTGGGCGAAGTTGATCAAGCCGGCTTTGGCGGCACTGTAGGGTGGATCGGTCTGAGAACCGATTTGGCCGGCGATCGACGCAATGAAGAGAAACGTGCCGCGGCGCGCGGCGACCATCGCGGGCGTGAAAGCGTGTGCCACATTGACAGCCCCCAGCAAGTTGATTTTCAGCACCTGCTCCCAATCGCCAGGTTGGAGGTTCCAGAACGGATAACCAAATTTGCCCGAACCCATGCCAGCGGCATAGACTACGTGATCGCAACGCCCGAACCACTCATGCACGGCCTTGCTTGCCGCGAGCATCGTATCGTATTCCGCGACGTCGCCGGTGAAACCGTGGGCGGGACGTCCGTTCTTGACCGACATTTCACCGGCCAGGTCGGCAACCGCCGAATCGCGGTCGATGAGTGCCAGCCTGGCCCCTTCGCTGCCAAAGGCCTCGGCGATTGCTCGCCCGATGCCTTTGGCAGCGCCGACTACCACCGCCACCTCGTCGGTCAGTTTCAAGTCCATCGCAGTTTCAGCCTCAATCGTTTTGCAGCGTGTCAAGCGGCAAGGCACCGCCGGTGGAGGGCGCGGCCCCGGAGCTACCGACCTTCGCCTGTCCGCTGGCCGAAGCCTTCTCCGCGAGGCGCGCCGCTTTGCGACCCTCGGTTATCGAGCGGGCCGCCTGTCGCAACTCCCCAGCGCTCATCCGGCGGAGGTTGGTCAAATCGACGAGCGGCTTGATCGCGGCCACCGCTCGCTCGACCGTGTTTTCGAACATCAAGACTTCGGTCATCCAGTGTCGGACACGATCGAACGACTGAACGGTGTCCTCGAATTGATGATGCAGGTCGGCCGCGGTCTCAAGCGTTTCGACGGCCTCGGCCAGATCACCCGTCTGGGCGAGAACCGACCGTTTGAGCCCAACCAGGCCGTCGAGCTTGGTACGGGCTTCGGCCACTTCCCCCGCCTGACCGTGCAGCGTTTCGCGGATTTTGACCAACTCGTCCAGGGTTTCGCGGGCTTGCTCGGGATGCCGCGGGTCGCTGCCGCAAAGGATGTTCTCCTTGAGCGCGATCAATTCCTCGGCGGCCTGGCGGGCGGGTCCGGTGTCGGCGGAAGCGCTGGCGATCCGATCGTTGATCTTGGCCCATTCCTCGACGACGCTTCCGGCCCAGGCCATCTGATCAGCGCCTGCAACTGCGGCGTTCTTGAGCCGCACGAGGGCATCCAGTGCTTCCTGCGCCTTGGCGACGTGGGGCCCTTCGGCCTGAGTCATCGCTCGAAGCCGTTTGACCGCGGCGAGCGTCTGTTCCGCAGCCTGGATCGAATGGTACTGCTGCGTGATGCGGTCTTGCAGATCGCCGAGCTGGTCAAGTGCGTCGACGATGTCGGCGGAACTCTCCTGCAACTCAATCGCCTCGTCGCGGACCTTACCGAGCGAAGCCAAAACCGAATGGGCCTCGACTGTGTCGCTTTGCTGGGCGATCAATTTCTCCTCAAGCGAACGGATGTCATCGAGAGCCCCTGTCGCGAGTTGAGCCTGCCGGCCCTGGTCGACCAGGAGTTCGAGTAACTGAGTCGTCTCGGCGGTGAGGCCTTGCTGTTCGACCAATTGCGATTCCAGCGCTTGGATGCCGTTGAGCGATTCCACAGCGGCTTGAGTTTGCCGCCCCTGATCGGCCAGAAGCGCCAGCAATCGTGTCGTTTCGGCGGTCACACCCTGCTGGTCGACCAATTGCGACTCGAGCGATTGAATTCCCCGCAGTGCCCGTGCGGCGGCCTCGGTATGCTGAGCTTGTTTGGCCAGCAGGCCCAACAGATCATTCGTCTTGGCGGTCCCGTCGCGATACCCGGCAAGCTTGTTCATGCTGCGCTCCAGGTTGCCGACCTGGCCCTGCAGGCGAGCGAACTGTTCAGTCATCGGGCGAGTGGTCCCCAGGTGGATCACCAATAGCCCTACCGCGAAACCTCCGCCAAACAAGGCCCACCCTGGGAACTGCTTCAGTTTATTTGAGCGTGTGCCGTCCGTGGCCGCGTTTGAATCCATTCTGTCGGTAGTATTGTTCAAGTTTCCTTCTCCTACCCAACGTGATGCGAACCGCCGACCGTGGCGAAATGGCTTGTGAAAGCCCAGATTGTGGTATCGGACAACTCGACGCGACTTATCGACTCTTTGTAGACTTCCCGGTCTAGCTATCGTCGGAGCCGTGCGGTCGTTGTGAATAAACGACGTTCTGGTGAACCTCGACCCATCTTGCCCTGTCTTGCGTAATAGACAGTGAAAGAGTCAACGCAAGAGTTTGCCAGCTTGACTGGGCGGGTGGGGGGGCAAGCCGCGCGCACTTAGCGAGGGGAACGCAACCATGAGCCGTGCATCAAACGATCCAGCCGAAGAGCGACCGGGAAACCAGATCGGGGCTTTGCCACTCGCCAGGGTCGATTATGCCCCTTTCGGCCGGTGGCTCGACCTGGAGCTAGAAAAGCTCGTCGCACGTTGGGCCCATCTCGCGGCGCCCGCCGCGGCACGGAGCGAGAGGGTTTTGCGAAGCCTCAGGCGTTGAAGGTGTTCTGCGTGGACGGGTTACAGATCATAGTGTCCTTGGTCAGGTCCCAAATTCCGGACGCCGACGTTCGAGTTGGCTTTGCAGGCGCTGCACGATCGAACTGTGCATCTGGCTGACCCGGCTTTCCGAGAGATCGAGCGTCGCACCGATCTCTTTCATCGTAAGCTCCTCGTAATAGTAGAGGATGATGATCAATCGTTCGTTGCGGTTCAGCCCTTTGGTAACCAGCCGCATCAGATCGGTCTTCTGGATGCGGCGTGTGGGATCTTCGCCCTTTTTGTCTTCAAGGATGTCGATTTCGCGGACATCCTTGTAACTGTCGGTCTCGTACCACTTCTTGTTCAGGCTGATCAGACCAACGGCGTTGGCATCGAGGATCATCTTCTCCAGTTCTGGCACGCTGATGGCGAGATGGCTGGAGAGTTCGACTTCTGTCGGCTGGCGTCCGAGCTTGGCCTCAAGGGACTTCATTGCCTCGTTGAGCTTGCTGGCCTTCGAGCGGACGAGGCGCGGCACCCAGTCCATCGTGCGCAGCTCGTCAAGCATGGCGCCACGGATGCGGGGAACGCAATAGGTCTCGAATTTGACGCCGCGCGAAAGGTCAAAGGCGTCGATGGCGTCCATCAATCCGAATACGCCTGCAGAGACCAGGTCGTCGAGCTCGACGCCCTCGGGAAGCCGCGACCAGATGCGTTCGCCGTTATATTTGACCAGTGGCAGGTACAGCTCAACCAGTCGGTTGCGAAGCTCCTGATTCGACGTGTCGCTCTTGAATGCTTCCCAGAGTTGTGTCACATCCTCGGCTGCGACCGTGGTTGCCATGCATTCCTCCGTGATTGCGCATTCGGCCGATCGGCCGCGAAAGGTTTCACGCCCGCCGTCTTATCGGGCGGCCTAACCGGGCACGATTCCCTTCGGCCCGACCGTCGTTGAATTTGTCTTGCCCTTGGGCACCGGGGCGGCATGCCGCGCGGCCGGTTTCGCTGTGATCCCGTCGCGCACGGATTTGTCCGCGATCGGCCTCGTCAAATTTGATGTAATCGTTACAGTGTGACGGCGCTTTCGCGACCGACAGTGGTATCATTTATCGACCGAACAGGGTTGATGGCTTGAGCCGAATATTTTGATTTTTTGGGTTCCGCAGCCAGGGTCTCCGCCAAGGTTTCCATTGATGCAGATGCGGCGCAGGCCGGCGATTCGAGCAAGAATGGCATCCGCAACCGGGTGGCGGACGCGACCGAGCTATCCAACGGCACTTGCCCCCCATCGTTCAATTCGAGCGAAAGAAAGCGCCGACATGCGCGGGCGAGCCGCGCGTGCGCGTCGGCGGCTGGTACCGCATCGGCAACCAGGTTGACCAGGGTGTGTAACCGTGGCCGTGCTGCCGCGGCCGCTAAGAGTTTGATCGCGGCGTAGGTATTCATCACCGCCGGGTCGTCCGAGGAAGTGACGAACAATACACTGTCGGCCGCCTGCCAAAAACGCCGTACGACACGGTTCTGGCCACAGCCAGTATCGAGTACGATAAAGTCGGCGTGTGGACCCAAGCGTGAAAGCTGGTGGAGTAATTGCTCCTGCGCCGCCGGAGAGCATTCCCAAGCGTGCCCGGTGGCCCAAGCTCCCGGCAGCACTAGGATTCCCGCCGGGCCTCGCACAAGGGCCTCATGCACGCTACGGCGTCCTGTGAGCACATCGCCCACGGTATAGCCGTCGCCTGTGCGGCAGAGCGTCGCGGCGTCGGCGCGTCCCAAGTCGGCGTCGACGAGAACGGTGCGGTGGCCGTCCAGCGCCAATGCGACGGCCAGGTTGACCGCGATCGTCGTTGTCCCTACTCCCCCTTTTCCACCTGTCACGACCACCAGCCGCGATGCGCGTGGCTCAACACCCAGCGCCCCGCGCGTTGCGCCCTCGTGTACCAGTAGTCGGAGGCGGTTGGCCTGATCGGACATTTTAGTACTTCTACGATTCCCACGCCTTGCTTCCACGCCTCAGCGTGGAAAGATTTGATTTATCCCATTCCTAAAATAAACCGCGCCAAGCGTCGTCGGTCCGCATGCGATATGTCGTCGGGCACGTTTTGGCCGTTCGTCAAATAACTTAGCGGCAACTTGCACGACCGCAGCAGTGGCAGCAGGTTGCCCAATCCGTGGGCCTCGTCTAGCTTGCTCAAGATCAAAGCGGTGGTACCGACCTCGGCGAATCGCTCGGCTGTGCGGGCGAGCGTGCCGGCGCCCGCCACGCTACTAAGCACCAGGTGAACTTCGTCGACATGCGCTTCTGAAAGAAATGCGCGCAGCTCGTGCAATTGCTCCTCGTCCTTGGGACTACGGCCGGCGGTATCGAGCAACACCAGGTCGAGATCGGTCATGCTGTCCACTGCTTCGCGCATCGCGCCTGGTGTCGCAACCACCCGCATCGGCAGGTCGATGATGTCGGCATACGTGCGAAGTTGCTCCACTGCGGCGATGCGGTAAGTGTCGACCGTGATCAGTCCAACCTTGCGCTTTTCGCGGAGCCGGAAGTTGGCAGCGAGCTTGGCAATGGTCGTCGTCTTTCCGACTCCCGTCGGCCCAACCAATGCCACCAGTCGCCGTCGGCCGGGTGCGAGTACGATCGGCCCCGTCACGTCGATTTCGTCTTCAATCCAGCGCGCGATCCGCGATTTCGCCGGGAGCGTGTCGCCCAAATCCTCGTCGGGCGATTCGAGTCGCAATCGTTCGACAAACTCGCGGGCCAGTTCCTCATTGACCTCAGCCTCGATCAAGTCGGCGAAGATACGGAACGACGAATCGGACCAGTCACCCTGAGGCAAGCAGCGGCTTCGCAGGCAGAGATCCTCGACGAGCGACTGCAACTGGTCGAGTTGCCCTTTGAGCTCACTACGGAAGATCGCACGGCCCGCCCATTCCAGAGGTGGGACCACTTCCTTGGTCGAAGGTTGCGCCGACGATGGCAGACGGCTGGGAACGTTGAATTCTTTCGATGCGGTGACTTCGATCTGGCGTTTGGCGGGGATCCAGCTTAACAGGCCCTTGCCGCGCACCTCGCGGGTGTGCAGCACGGCGGCCGATGGTCCCAGTTCACGGCGAACCAGGGCCAGGGCTTCTTGCATCGTCGCGGCGCGGTAAGTGCGGACGTCCATGTTAGTCATTGGTCATTGGTTATTAGTCACTTGTTATTGGTCATTGGTGTCATTTGTCATTTGTTACTAGGCGGTTGGCCAGACCTAATGACACTTATACGGCCGCCCCTTCGGCAACGATCCCCACCGCCTCGATTTGCGTGTCGCGCGTGACCTCGCCGTAGCCGAGCACGTGAAGGTGTGGCAGATGCGGCGCCGTGAGCTGGCGGAGTGCGGCGCGAATTTGTGGGCTGACGAGCACGACAGGTGGATGTCCGGCTGCAATCAGTCGCTCGACCTCGCGAGCAAGCAATCCGCAGACGGCCTCGATTTCCTGGGGCGGCATACGAATGACGATTCCCTGCTCGGTCTGCTCAAAGCCCGAGCGTATCTGGTCTTCGAGTGCCGAATCAAGCGTAACGACGCGCAACCGTCGCTGGTCATCGCGAAAGCGAGAGCAGATGGTCCGTGCCAGTCGGCATCGTACTTGCTCGGTCAACAGCACTGGGTCCTTCGTTCGGCCGGCATGATCACCCAGCGTCTCAAGGATCGGGCCGAGCTGGCGGATCGAAACATGTTCGCGGAGGAGCATCTGCAAGATCCGCTGCACTTCAGCAAGGTTCATTTGCGCGGGAATCAGTTCGTCGACCACGGCGGGCGAGGTCTTCTTCACTTCGTCGATCAGGTGCTTTGTCGCATCGCGAGTCAGGATTTCATCGGCGTGCTTACGGACCAATTCGGTGAAGTGTGTGGCCAATACGCTTTGCGGCTCAACCACGGTATAGCCCAACAGTTCGGCCTGGTTGCGTTGGCCGGGTTCGATCCAGATGGCCCGCGCGTCGAAGGCCGGTTCGCGGGCGGCGATTCCCTTGATCTTGCCCGACGTGTGTGCGGATTCCATTGCCAGTAACAGGTTCGAGTAGAGCAGGGACTCGGCCACTACGGCGTCGGCCACCTTGATACGATAGGCATTTTGATCAAGCCGCAGGTTGTCACGGATTCGGACTTTAGGTACGAGAATGCCGATGTCAGCGGCAATGCTTTGTCGAACCTTTTGGATACACTGAAGCAGGTCCCCGCCTCGCTTGGGATCGGCCAGCCTGATCAGGGACACACCGATTTCGATCTCCATCGGATCCACCGCCAGATAATCCTCGATGCGCTCTTCAGGGGCCTTCGTTTCCTGCGCTTTGGCGATCGCTTCCGACCTGGTCGCATTTTGTTTGCGCGAGAGGGATAACGCGAAACCAGCGCAAGCTGCGCCCATGACGATTAACGGCAAAGTGGGCAGATTGGTGAATACCAAGGTGCCGAGAAATCCGCCCGTCACCGCCAGGGCCTGTGGCCGCGAGAAAAGCTGCCGCAGGAACTCGGCCGGCAAATTGACTTCATTCGTGCTTCGGGTCACCAGCAGACCGGCAGCAAGGCAGATCAGCAAGGCGGGCACTTGACTCACCAGGCCATCGCCGATCGTCAGCTTGGTAAATAGTGCTGCGGCCTCGGTGATCGTCATACCGTCCTCGATCACACCAATGAATAGGCCCCCGAAGATGTTGATCAAAGTGATGACGACGCCGGCAATTGCGTCGCCGCGAATGAACTTACTGGCCCCGTCCATAGCGCCGAAGAAGTCGGCCTGACGGGTGATGTCGTTTCGTCGGCGTTGGGCCTCGCGCTGGTCGATGGCCCCAGCGTTGAGGTCAGCGTCTATGGCCATTTGACGTCCCGGCATGCCGTCGAGCGCAAACCGGGCGGCGACTTCGCTGATTCGAGTTGCGCCCTTAGTGATGACGACGAACTGGATTACGACGATGATTGCGAAGATGATCAGCCCCACAACCAGTTTATCGCCGGCTACGAATTCGCCGAAGCTCCGCACGACGCCGCCGGCCGCTTCAAGCCCGTCGTTGCCAGCCCGCGTGAGAATCAAGCGTGTGGTGGCGACGTTCAAGACCAGCCGGCCGAGTGTGGTGGCTAACAACAGCGAGGGGAAAACACTGAACTCCAACGGCGTTCGAATGTAGACCGTTGTTAGCAGCATGATCACGGCCACACTGATGTTGGCGGCCAGTAGTATGTCCATCAGCGCCGCTGGCATCGGAACCATGATCACCAGCACGCTGGCGATGATTCCAATGGGCAAAATCAGCTCCGGCAAGCGCGCGAGGGCGGAGCCCAAGCCGCTTCCGGACGTGGCACCAGGAGGCATCGGGCATCTCCGGACGTCAGGCGGCGGACGGAACGAATGGAATTGATTTGTCGGTAGAAGAAGGGGCGGAAATTACTCAAAAGCCCCCCCAGTGTCCAGGTCGATTGTGAGGGCGATTGCGAAGGATGTATAACCCGGGCAGGTACAATTCTGAAAAAACTGCGTTCAAAACCGGACATTATGCCCGATTTTGTTGCGCTCCGGGGGCACGGGCCGCGATTTCCGCCAAATGCCCGTCGATTCGCAGCGGCTTCGGCGGTGCGAGATATCGCTAATGCGCTATATACTGCCACCGGCCACCACCTTGTGACAGAATGTCTCATCGTCGGCCGCGTGAAGCATAGGCCACTCGGGGGAGGTAATGTAGGCTAACCATACCCGCGTGACATCAACTTCGTGAATTCGTCGGCTTGGAAAGCCTAACCTACAACGCGCGCTTGTCTCACCGATCATCCTTCTTAATACATCATCCTTAACTATGTCCTGGGTTCAAGTTTACGATCCGCTCGAATCCGTCTGGCTCTCGACGCTGCTGGCGGCGGCGCCAATTCTGTTTTTGCTCGGCTTATTGGTAGCTGGCGTGCGCGCCCATTTGGCTGCGCTGGTGGGTCTGGCCGCGGCGTTGGCTGTGGCGGTGCTGGGGTTTGGCATGCCGCTTGCGCCGGCATTGGCATCCGCCGGTTACGGTGCGTGTTTCGGACTGCTGCCAATTGGCTGGATTGTCGTGGCCGCCGTTTTTCTGTACCACCTGACGGTCCGCTCCGGCCAATTCGATGTTGTGAAGCGGTCGGTCGCAGCTATCTCGCCCGACCGGCGGATGCAGGCTCTGCTGATCGCCTTCTCGTTCGGAACATTTGTCGAGGGTGCCGCCGGCTTCGGCACGCCGGTGGCCATCTCGGCCGCGCTCATGATCGGACTAGGCTTTTCACCACTATATGCCGCTGGACTGGCGCTGCTGGCTAACACCTCGCCCGTCGCTTTCGGCGCGCTGGGCACACCCATCGTTACACTGGCGAAAGTATCCGGGCTTGACGAAATGGCGCTCAGCCAGATGGCGGGCCGCCAGTTGCCTTTGTTTTCGCTGATCGTGCCGGCGTGGCTGGTGGCGGTCATGTCGGGCTGGCGGGGGGTCGTCGGCTGTTGGCCGGCGATCGTGGTCTGTGGCGGCAGTTTCGCAGGCTTGCAATTCATCACCGCCAATTTCCACGGTCCTACACTGGTCGATGTGATCGGGGGGCTCGGCTCACTTGTGGCGTTGACCGTTTTCCTCCACTTTTGGCAGCCTAAGGAAATCTGGCGATTCGCCGACGAACCGGGCGCTATCGACCAACTTGACGAACAGCCGCTGGTTGCCCGGCAAGTGGCCTACGCCTGGATGCCGTGGGTCTTGCTCTCGGTTTTTGTCTTCTTCTGGGGTTGGAAGCCATCGAAAACACAGCTCGACGGCGGCCCGCCCGCTGCGCGGAATTTCCTGGCTGGCCGTAGCGAATTCTTGCTCGAAGTGCCGCGATTGCACCGGCTTGTCCATCGCACGCGCCCAGTCGTCGAGGTACCCGAGGGCACCGATCGCGCGGCGGCCGAAGAGGCCGTGTACCACCTGAACTGGCTCTCGGCCACAGGGACTGGCATTTTTCTGGCCTCGGTCCTTTCGGCGGTATGGCTGCGAATAG
>Ga0265342_10003864_pt1 | contig 12055 bp, 11 predicted proteins | sample 4CB327metaG_FD_203125 | JGI IMG/M metagenome (GOLD analysis project Ga0265342, IMG submission 203125) | Rhizosphere microbial communities from Carex aquatilis grown in University of Washington, Seatle, WA, United States - 4-CB3-27 metaG | ecosystem: Host-associated > Plants > Roots >...
AGCCCTGATTGCGCAGGAGTTTCTCTGAAAGGAATATTAGACACCGGTATGCATCTTCGGTGCTGTTGCAAAACATATGGAAGTCGTCTGCAAAACGACAGAATGTAATTCCTTCTGTTTTTAGCAAGCGGTCAATTTGATTTAAAACAAGCTCAGATAGGATTCGCGCCGCCGGACCTCCGATCGGCAACCCAAAGGAGTTGGTATTAGTGAAATTGCTAAGCAGATTCATAATCCGCTTGTGGGCGTCCCCTTTGCTGCCAAGCTGCAACAGAGCGTTGTCGAGCCTGTGATGCCCCAGTCTTGGGTGGAACTCGGAGATATCGCAAGCAACCACGAATTTGTGATTTTCAGCAAGACTTAGTGAATGCTCCATAAAGGCACGCCAGTGAAATGACTCATTAAATAGTTGCACTGTTTCGTTGTTCCACTTGTATCTGTATGAAAACACGCACTTCAAATCTGGTGATAACCTGGCCGCCTCGATCTTGTCGGCAATCGATAGCACTATCCCTAGAAGATACAGATTCCAAAGTGGGTCGAGCTGTGTGGCCCAGCGGAACCCCGAATAATTTACTGGCGCCAGCGCACTCTCATTTGCCGGAGGAAATTTACTAAGGCGATCGTCAAAATGGTCCTGTATATCCTGTAACAAGGCCAGTGTTTCAGTTGCGTTGTCAAAGAAGACATGATTTTCTATTGGGAACGGAAAAATGTCCGTGTCGCCGTAGCGTGTGACGTTGCGTATTGCTCGCTCAAAAAACTGTTTCACTTCACATCTCTATGTATCTGATCAAGAGGCACTGCCGAAACTTTGTCGACCCCTCCGCAGAGTTGCAGCCTGTTCGGCAAGGGAGGGGCGGAGTGTTTGCGGGCAATAGAGTAACCCGCTCTTGCTACAATTATCAATATGCAATCGTGTCGACACTATCGAGAAAGGTGGCGCGTTTACACCCCAGGGCCTGTGTCAACCGGGCATTGACGTGTATCTACCGCAACCCGTCCTCGCCCTTGATCTCGTGCTTCTGCAGGCCGCCGACCCGGGCGAGCGGCCGACCGCTGTCGGTGACCGCGACGGCGACGACAATCTCGTCGGCCCGCGGCGCGTCGGGGATGCGAACCTCGACCGCGTCGAAATGGCTGCGCACGAAGGCCGCGTCCTTGTGGCCCAGGGGAACGTCGATCGGCGTGCCGAGGCCGCCCATCTTCTTGGCCGAGGGCACCAGGGCTGCCCCCTTCTCCACCGCGGCGCGCAGCCGCTTGCCGAGGCGCGGGTGGAGAATCGCCGCGGCATGCTCCAACTCGCCGTTCTCGCCGACGATGGCCGCCTTGCCATAGCTCTCGATCTGGGCGGGCTTCACCCCGAGCGCGGCAACGGCGCGCTCGCCGAGGAGGCCGCCCAGCTCCTCCCCGATGGCCATCAGCGGCTCCAGGTCCTGGGCATAAGCGCCGGCGAAGGGATTGCGGATGACGGCCGCCGCGACGGCCTTGCGCGTGGAGGGATTGACCTCGCGGCCCATCTCGCGCCGGGTCTCCTCGAGCACGACTACGATCTTGCGGATCTCGGCCTTCATCTGAGCCCGTCCTCTCCCTTGATCTCGGAGGCCTTCAGCCCGCCGACCCGGGCATGGATGCGCGGGCCCGTGGTCATGACCAGGGCCACCACCAGCTCGTCGGCGCGCGGCGCGTCGGGAATGCCCAGTTCCATGGCGTCGAAGTGGCTGCGCACATAGCTGGCATTGATATGGGTCACCGGGACGTCGAGGCGGGCGCCCGGCCCGCCGACCTTCTTGGTCGAAGGCACGATGGCCTTGGCGTCGCCGAGCACCCGGCGCATGGCGTAGCCGCCCGGCACATGCCAGAGCGCGCCATGCTCGAGTTCGCCCGCCGCTCCCACGATGGCGCCCTTGCCGTAGCCTTCCACGCGCTTGGGGTCGCCGCCGAGCAGCGCCAGCAGCCGTTCGGCCATGGTCAGCCCAAGCGCGTTCAGCGCCTCCATGAAAGGCAGGATGTCGGGCTCATAGCGTCCGGCGTAGGGATTGCGGATCGCCGCCAGCAACCCCGCCCGCTGCAGGGGCCGCGCCGCCCTCGGTCCGCCCTCGTGGAAGATTTCCTCCACGGTCGAATGGAATTTCCTCAGTTCGACTTCCATGAGGCCCCGCGATCCTTCTCTCGCCGCGCAATTGCAGCATCGCGGCCGCGATAAGTCCAGCTTCGGCCATGCGTTCGGCTTCCGCGAGACCGGCGTCGAGCGCCTCCACGACGGCCGCGCGCTCCAGCGCGCCCACGGCCACCGTCACCGGCAGGTCGCCGAGATCGCTGTCCGGATCGAGGGACGACGCGGGACGGCGCTCGATCGCCGGATGATCCAGGTTCACGGCGTTGGCGATCACCGTGGCCGCCGCATCGGCCACGGCGCCGGAAGACGCCAGCACGGTGACCGCATCGGCGATGCCGAGACTGAAGCTCCGCCCGCCGCGCCCGCTGGTGGCGATCCCGCGCACCGGGCTCTCCGCCGCAATCTCCGCCCGGCCTTCGATGGCGGGCGCATCGAGATCGCCGACGATCCCGGCGGTGAAGCGCTCGCCCGACGCGAGATAAAGCGCGATGTCGCCGCCGTCATTGACATAAGCCTTCGAGAGCCGCCGGCCTTCGATCAGAACCGCCAGCATCTCGTCGGCGACGGCGCCGGCAACCGCCGCCATGGGCGTGATGAAATGGGCGCGATGGGGCCAGACCGCCTCGGCCATGCGCCGTGCCACCGGCCCCGCGACGCGCGGCAGTGCGTTACCGATCGGCTGGCGAAGCAGATCCAGTTCATCGACCAGCGTCGGAAGAATGTCGGGGAAGCACCTCCAGGCTTGGTCGTAGGCCCGTGAGATTTCGTCGACTTCTCCGAAGGCCTCGATGATGAGATCAATCGGCCCGTGGTTCAGATGCAGGCGACCGTCGGGAAGGAACGCTCGCTGCGCGTTCATGGACAAACCACCTTTGCAACCCATTCGCGACAACGGTAGGCTGGCATGGCGGCTTCCACTCTGGTTGGGGTACTCCACATGAAGCGCTTTGCGCCCTGGGCAATGCTGTTGCTGCTCGTCGGCTGCGGTCAAGATCAGGTTAGCCCAGCGGTCGTCGCCAATACCAAGACGGTCGCTGTCATATCCTCGGTCGGCGACCAATTGACGATCTCCGGAATTGCCTTGATCTCATTGGGCGATGTCTGGGATCGGGGTGAAATACCGCAGTGGGGGAAAGACCGGCATATTGTGGATCTTCTGACGGAGAAGCTGCGGGCTCATTACCAGGTCGTCCCGGTCACCTATGCGCCCGCCGACTTCCATTACGACATCCTGTCCGCACCACTAGAATCTTGGAGCGGACAGCCGATCGGCAAGGTCATTCGCACCAAGACGTCGCTGAAGGACTTGTCCGGAAACGGCGGATCGGGATCTGCGCCGCCGACCAGCGTCGACCTCTATGTCGCCATCGTGCCGAGCAGCAACTACTACTTCCACGCCAGCGGCCTCGCTCTCTACCGGCAATATGGGCAGTCCAGTGACCTCTACGAAATGACCGCGTCATATTTCGTCGACGTCATCGATGGTCACACGTTCAAGGTCATAGCCGTAGTGGACGGGTCCGCATATGGTTTCGCCGACGCGACTCTCTGGTCCGATACCGTCGCAGGGCTGACGCCCGCACAGCAACAGCAATTGGCCAAGATCGGTGCCGACATGTTCGATGGCCCTCTCACCACGGCGCTACAACAATTGAAGCTCATTCCGTAGCCGAGGCTGATCAGTCGGCACCGCTTTCTTCGTCACCCCGGCTCCAGCGGCCAGGGCTGGTCGCTGCGCCATCCCGTCAGCTGGAGCGTGCCGCGGGATTTGATCGATTCCAGCGGCTGCACCGAGTCCATGTGACCGCCGAGTGCGCGATAGTCCTCGAGCCGCATGGTGAACTCGATGGGCCCGACGATGGCCGGCGTCGGCACATGGCCGAAGGCCTTGTCGGGCATGGCCACGACATCGACCATGTAGGTGATTCCGCCACCCGGCCAGATGTAGACCGGCGCGCCACCCGATGTGACGCGGACGAGAGCTTCCTTGATCGACCGCGTAAGGCGGATCGGATTCTCCGTCACCCCGGCGCGCAGGCTCCCTCCCGCTCCCGCCATGAACAGCACGCTCGTCAGCGCCGGCTCGCAATTCTCGCCAATGCGCTCCACGACCTTGCGCACCGGCGCCGGCATCTCCGCCGGGCGGGGGGACAGCTTCTCGTCGAGGACGAACCAGGCGGAGTCTTCCCCCGTCGTGCTCACCATCAGCATGCGCAGGCCGGGCCAGGCAGTCTTGGGATCGATCTTCTCGATGATCGAAAGCGGATCCTCGACGTCGGTCCCGCCCCAGCCGAGCCCCGGATTGGCGACCTGGAAATAGCGGCCGGGGGTCGAGCGCCGGCCGCGCACCCGGATGCCGGCGGGTCGCATGTCGAGGAAGCGCCCAGCTTGATGCTCGGTCAGCACGCCGGTGATGTGATCGTCGACCACCACGACTTCGTCCACATGGCCGTGCCATTGCTTGGCGAAGATGCCGATGGTGGCGGAGCCGCAGCCGACCCGCATGCGCTCCTCTTGGGTGCCGTTGATGACCGGCGCGCGACCGGCCTGGATCGTCAGTCTGGCCCCGCCGTCGACCGCGAGCTCGACCGCGCCCTTGTTGCAAAGCTTCAGCATGGTCTCGCAAGTGACCACGCCTTCCTTCTTGCTGCCCCCCGTCAGATGGCGCACGCCGCCCAGCGCAAGCATCTGGGAGCCGTATTCCGCCGTGGTCACATGGCCTACCTGCTCGCCCCCGGCCCTGACCGCGGCCTGCTCGGGACCGATGAAGCGGTCGGTGTCGATCTTCACCTTGAGGCCGCAGTAGCTGAAGATTCCCTCGGTCACCACGGTCACCATGTCGATGCCGGCATGCCGGCTCGAGACGATGAAGGGCGCGGGCTTGTAGTCGGGATAGGTGGTGCCCGCGCCGATGCCGGTGACGAAGGTCTCGCCCGCCGGCAGCAGGTTGCCCTGCCATTCGCCCGCGCCGAGGAAAGGCACCATGGCCCCCTGCTTCTCAACCGTGCGGGAGGCGACCACCATGGGATCCATGCGGGTCAGCACACCCTCGACATTGCCGTAGCGGTCGCAGGCGCCGAGCCGGCCCGGGCGGATGCGGCAGAGCACCGGGCAGGCATCGCAGGTGATGATCAGGGGCGAATCTGTCATGGCCCGAAATCTGGCGGAAAACCTCGGGCCACCCTAGCACGTCACGGAACAAAATCGGAATTGCCGGCGGTTGGACGTCCCCAATGGGCACGCCGTGCAGGGATATGACCCCACAAAGATTCGTGAGCCCACTGCACAAAATACCCAATGAGGTCCATATGTCAGACGTCGCTGACGCAGTGGCGCCCCTTCCTGCAAAGTCGATCCATGTCCTTTGACGTTGCCAACCTCGCGAAGCGCTTCCGCCCGCCGCGGCGCCGGGAGCCGGCGGACGGCCTCGGCAGTCGGCGCACGGGAAGCCGAGAGGGCAACGGGCGCGCAATGGTCAGGAACGGGTTCTCTGCCGTGTTTCTCGGAGCGGCCCTCCTGCTCGGCGGCTGCGATCTCCTCGACAGCGGCATGCTGCCCTCTTCTGGCGGAGGCTCCGGCGGCAGCACGAACGCGAGCGCTCAACCGCCAGGCAATCCCCCGGCGACCAGTGAGGTCAATGAAATCCAAAGCCAGGTGCTTCTGTCCGGATCGCCCGGCGCCACGACCGCGACCCAGTTCGGCACCAGCAATTTGCAGCATTACTATCTGGGCGTGAGCAAGCCTCTGAGCCCGATCGATCAACAGCAGCTGATGGTCTACAGGGACCAGCTCGAGCAGCAGCAACGCGTGCTTCAACTGCAGCAGTATCGCGGGACCAGTGCCCCGTTGCTCCCCATCGATCCGACCGGGGCGCGAATCAATCCCGCAACGGTCAGCCGCAACCTGTCCGAAACTCAAAACGAATTGGACAGGGTCAACGGCCTGCTCAATACCCCGGTCCCCAGCCCGACCTATTCCCCGGCGCCGCTCAGCGGGACAAGCGGCGTCCCACCCTCGGGGTTCTCGTCTATGGGTGCCGGCGCGCCGCCCGTCTTCAGATAGGCCGACGCGATAGCTCGGGCGCCGTTGTCATCCGAGAGCAGCCCTCAATGAGGTGACAGGCCGCGGCAGGCGTTCCGTTGTGCTGTCCGTCCGGCTCGTCCGCCCAACCGCAGACCTCAGAGCGCTGCCTTGATGGCGTCGACGAGCAGCCGATCTTCCGGAGTCACGTCTGGGGCGAACCGGCCGATCACGCGGCCGTCGCGCGCCATCAGGAACTTCTCGAAATTCCAGAGCACCTCGTTCTCGCTGTCGGGCTTGATGCCATAGTCGGCGAGATCCTTCTTGAAGCTGTCGTCCTTCGCACTGGCCCTCGGCTGAGCCGCCGTCAACGCGGCGTAGAGCGGATGCTGATCTTCGCCCTTGACGAAGATCTTCTGAAACATCGGAAAGGTGACCCCGTAAGTCGTGGCGCAGAACGCGGCCACTTCTTCATTCGTGCCCGGCTCCTGCCCGCCAAAATTGTTCGCAGGAAAGCCAAGGATGGTCAGGCCCTTGTCGCGATACGTCTCATAAAGTTTCTCCAGACCCTCATATTGCGGCGTGAGGCCGCATTTGGAGGCCACGTTGACGATCAAGCGCAACTTCCCCGTCCATTCGGCGAGAGTCGTCGGGGTGCCATCGATTTGGGCGACGGGGATGGATTCAATTTTGGAGGTCATCGGCCAGCTCCTCATTGGTTGACGCAATATTCGTCGGGAGTTTTCTCGCACATCGGGATGCGGCGGTCTGCCTCTGGCGCCGCTCCATTTTGCGGCAATCGCGCTGGATCGGAATGGCCGGCTCAAGCAGGCTTGGTCAATGCCTTCCACGCGGCCAGCGAATCCATGTAGTCCCTCCACCGCAAGATCTTGCGATTCTCGATCGTGGCAATCGAGACGAACCTGTTGTCGTAGGCATTGCCCGTGGCGAGCACCTTGCCATGGACCTGGTATTCGAGCGTTACGACGCGGCCATTGTCGGAAGGATGCACGAACAGCGAATCGCCCCGGTCGAGCTGGATGTTGCGTCCGTACCCGGAATAGAGCGCCATGAGGTTGTCGCGGCCGCGCATCACCCGAGGCCAGCCCGGGAATTCGTAGAGGAATTCGAACAGAACGTCGTCGGCCAGGGTGTCGAAGTAGTGCTCGCCGTCGACGAACTGCGAGAGGCCCTCCATGACCACCTCGAAGAAAGGATCGAGAGCGCGAAAAGCTGTGTCGTCGCCCTTGGGCATCGCTTTCTCCCAGCGGTTTCTAGTCGACTATGGATGGGACCTGCGACGCCGGACACGCGTCTGTCACGCTAAAGGAACTCCGCAAGCTGCAACGACACGCCCGGCGCCGAGCCCGCCGGGGCTGATGCGACAGCGCACCGCGCAGGCATCGCAGGCGATGGTACCTTCCTATGCATCCCTGCCATGCAGGCCGCTTCTCCTCGCTCATTTCGTCCGCCCCTCGCCCTCGGCCGCGATCGCCGCCAGCACGCGCTCGGGCGTCGCCGGCAGGCGGGCGATGCGGGCACCTGTGGCATGCCGGATGGCGCCAAGGATGGCGGGCGCCGTAGGGATCAGGGCCGGCTCGCCGATGCCCTTGGCGCCGTAAGGGCCCAGCGGCTCCGCATCCTCGACGATGATCACCTCAATCTCCGGCAGGTCGCCCACGGTCGGGATCAGGTAGTCATGCAGGTTCTCGCTCACCCCCGGCACATACTCCTCCATCAGGGCGAAGCCGAGACCCTGGGCGATGCCGCCGTGGATCTGGCCCTCCACCTGGGTCGGGTTGATCGCCTTCCCGACGTCATGGGCGGCGACGATGCGCAAGACCTTGCAACTGCCGAGTTCGCAGTCGACCTCGACTTCGGCCATTTGGGCGGCGAAGCCGTAGGTCGCGTAGGGCACCCCCTGGCCCTCCTTGTCGAGGGCCGTGGTAGGCGGATCGAACCGACCCTCGCCGGTCAGCACGTCGCCCTCGGGGCCGGCCGGCTCGAGTTTTCCCAGCTCGATGGTCTTGCGCCGCCCGGCTTCCTTCAGCAGCACGCGGCCCTCGCCGAGTTCGAGCTTCGCCCCCTCGCCCATATTGGCCATGCGCAGGAGTTGCCGGCGCAAGTCCTCGCCGGCGGCCTTGGCGGCGTTGCCTGAGACGAAGGCCTGGCGCGAGGCCGATGTCTTGCCGGCGTCCAGAGTCCGGTCCGTGTCGCCGGTCACGAGCCTGAAGGCGCCGACGGGCAGGCCAAGGGCATCGGCGCAGATCTGGACCATGATGGTGTTGGAGCCCTGGCCGATATCGACGGCGCCGCTGTAGAGCGTCAGCTTGCCCTCCCGGGATATCCCGACGCGCATGGCCGAGGGATTGGGCAGCGAGGTATTGCCGATCCCGTACCACATGCAGCCGATGCCAACCCCGCGCTTCAGGGCGCCGCCGGTCCGATTGATCGTCTCGACGTCGCCGAGCGCGCGGCGCCAGGGACGGCGCAGGGCCTCGAGACAGCGGGCGAGCCCCGCGCTCGCGGTCAGCCGCTGGCCGGTGGCCGTCTCATCACCGGCCCGAAGCGCGTTCAGATGCCGGAACTCCAATCGATCCATGCCGATCGCCTCGGCCAGATCGTCCATCAGCGCCTCATGGGCCACGGCCACCTGGGGCACGCCGAAGCCGCGGAAGGCGCCCGCGGGCGGGCCGTTGGTGAAGATCGCGCGGCTGCGGGCGAGGACGTGGGGCACTTTGTAAGGCCCGGTGGCATGAACCGGCACCCGGTTGGCGACGGTCGGCCCCCAGGAGGCATAGGCGCCAGTATTGAAATCGGCTTCCATCCCGAAGGCGAGCAGCCGGCCTTCCTGGTCGCAGGCCGCCTCGGCGCGGATCCGCGCCGGGTGGCGCTTGGTGGTGGAGCGCATCGACTCCGGCCGGCTGTAAGTGCAGCGCACCGGCCGATCAAGCTTCCAGGCGGCAAGCGCGATCAGCGGCTGGAGCGACAGATCGAGCTTGCCCCCGAAACCGCCGCCGCAGGCCGAGGGGATGATGCGGATCCGCGCGGGATCGAACCGCATCACATGGGCAACCTCGTCGCGGTCCATGTAGGGGGTCTGGGTGCAGGCGAAGATCTCGATGCGCTCGCCCGCCCGCCGGGCATAGCCGGCCTCGGGCTCGATATAGGCATGCTCGACCCAGGAGGTTTCGATTGCCGTGCTGGCCCTCACCGCGGCCTGGGCCAGGCCCGTCTCGAGCGCGCCCTTCTTCACCAGGCCGCGGATCAGGACATTGTCGGGATGCGAGGCATGGAGCACGGGCGCGCCGGGCGCCAGCGCCGCCTCGATCTCCGTGACGGGCGGGCGCGGGTCCCAAGTGATCGGTATTTCATTGTCCGCGATGCCCTCCACCGTCACCCGGTCGCCGACCAGAGCCAGCACGGCCTCGCCCCGGTAGCGGACCAGGCCTTGGGCCAGGACCGGCTGGTCCTTGATATCGGGATAGATGCCGAAGCCGTTGTCCGGAACGTCAGCCGCGGTCAGGACCAGGGCAAGGCCCGGGTGCCGGCGCCTCAATGCCTTGAAGGAGTCGAGAGTGAATCCGGCGCTGGCGTGCGGCGAACGGATGGCTCGAAGCCACAGGCAATCGGCGGGGAAGGCATCGGCGCCGAAGCGCTCGCTGCCGGTGATTTTCGCCAACCCGTCAAGCTTTGAAAGCCGCGCCCCCACCGCGGTGCCGACGCGCGGCGGCTTGGGCGCGGGCGCGGGCGTTACGTCCAGCACGGCCTCGACGATCTTTCGATACCCGGTGCAGCGGCAGAGCACCCCGCCGAGCGCGTCCTCCACTTCGGCCTGGCTCGGCCGGTGATTCCGCCGCAGCAGGCTCGCCGCGGCCATGACCATCCCCGGGGTGCAGATGCCGCATTGGGCTGCGCCGTGCCGGTGGAAGGATTGCTGCAGGCCGCTCAACATGCCGTCCGGGCTGAGGCCCTCGACGGTCGTCACCTCGCGGCCCTCGACCTGGCCCAGCGAAACGAGGCAGGCGCAGACCTGTTCGCCGTCGAGCAAAATGGTGCAAGCGCCGCAGTCGCCGGCATTGCAGCCGACCTTGGTGCCGGTGAGGCCGAGATCCTCCCGCAGCACGTCCGAAAGCCGCCTGCCCGACGGCGCCGCGACCTCGGTGCTCCGGCCGTTGAGGGCAAAGCGGATCACCGCAACCCTCCCAAACCATCCAGCGCCCGGCAGACCAGCACCAGCGCGGCCTGGCTCCGATAGGCGGCCGAGGCACGGATGTCGTCGATGGGCGAGAGCGCCGCCATATGCGCTGGCTCGACCACCGCGCCCAGCGAAGGCCCGAGCGCCCGGCCCTCCAGCGCCTGCTCCAGCGCCTCCAACCGGCAGGCGACTTCCGAACATGCGCCGACGGCGATCCTGGCGCTCTTGATCCGGTCGCGGTCGATGTCCAGGACCGCGGCCACCATGACGATGGAAATGACCAGGTACTCCCGCGCTCCGAGCTTGAGGAAGGTGCTGCGCGCGTCCTCGATCGCGCGAGGCACCAGGATGGCGGTCACCAGCTCGTCAGGCCGGCGCCGCGTCTTGCGATTGCCGGCGACGAACTCGCCGACCGGCAGGCGCCGCCGGCCATCGACGGAGGCGAGATCCACCGCGGCGTCGAGAGCGAGCAGATTGGGCAGGCCATCGGCGGCGGGCGAGGCGTTGCAGAGATTGCCCGCGATGGTGCCGGTGTTCTGGATCTGGATTCCGCCGATTTCCCGCGCCGCGAGCTTCAGGCCGTCGAAGCAGGAGGGAAGCTCGGCCCTTGTCAGGTCTGTCCAGGTGACGCCGGCGCCGATGCGGAAATGCCGCGGCGTCACCTCGATGCCGCGCAGTTCGGCGAGCCCGCTGATGTCCAGCAGAGTCTCCTCGGGCGTACGTTCGACCCGGGCCGGAAAGTGGTCGGTGCCGCCGGCGAGGATCGTATGAGGACCGGCGGCGAGCGCGGCCAGGGCCTCGCTCAGCTCCCGGGGTCGGAGATAGTGCGACATGAGCGAAAGATTACGGGGCGCTGACACTCGTGCTGTCAAGCAATCGTCCGGAGCGGTAGCGGGTTGATCCGCCGGCCTAATCCTTCGACAGGCTCAGGATAAGGCCGATTTGTTTGACCCTCATGCTGAGCTTGTCGAAGCATGGGGGTCAAACTGGCCCACAACCTCCGGAGCGAACGAAACAAGCTAGCTGCCGGAATGACGGCTGGGCGAGCGCCTGCGGAGAACGACCGTCGGGTCCCCGTGGTAGATCGCGTGGCCGGATACGTGGAACCCCAGCTTCTCGGCAATTCGCAGAGACGGCGCGTGTTCCGGCGCGACGATGCAAACCGTCTCGCCCGGCGGAAGCGCCGCGTCCCGCCAGGCGAGCGCGTTTCGCGCCGCCTCGTATCCGAGTCCCCGGCCCTGGGCGCGGGGCGTCAGGACCCAGCCGATTTCCGGGATGCCATCCAGCGAGGGAACGATGTCGCGCCGGTAGTCGCCGAACCCGACTTCGCCGACGAAGTCGCCGGTCTCGGCCGTTTCCACCACCCAGTAGCCATAGCCCATCACATGCCAATGGCCGATGTATCTGAGAAGGCGCGCCCACACCTCTTCTCTTGTGCTGGGGCGGCTAGCGATGAAGCGCGTAACCAGCGGATCACTCCACATCGCATAGCTTTGGGCGAAATCATCCAGCGTCGGTGCCCTCAGCCGAAGGCGATCCGATTGCAGGACCGGAAAACTGCATGCAGCCAGGCTCAATTGCTTGTCCCTGTGGTCTGGAGGGTCCGATCCGAGTCAGCGCCGGCGCAATATTTGAAGTCTCTGCGGCTGGTCGCGCGCGGGAATCTCGAAGCGTTCGCCCTTGGCCGCGATCGGCCCTCCATCGAGCGTGGCGAAGGC
>Ga0265342_10003872_pt1 | contig 12041 bp, 11 predicted proteins | sample 4CB327metaG_FD_203125 | JGI IMG/M metagenome (GOLD analysis project Ga0265342, IMG submission 203125) | Rhizosphere microbial communities from Carex aquatilis grown in University of Washington, Seatle, WA, United States - 4-CB3-27 metaG | ecosystem: Host-associated > Plants > Roots >...
CGACGAAACGCGGGATTGACCCGCACCAGATTTCCCGCGGGATCGCTAACCACCAGGGGCTCGGTAAGGGAGTCGAGGATGGCGTCGAGCTCGGCCGCTCGTCGCTCGGCCATGGTGCCTCGCTAGCACAGCTACGAGCCAGGACATCCTGGAGTTATGGCTTGGTGTCCCGAAAGTCGTCGCTGGAATTCTGGCACGAATTCGCGGAGATACACAGCTTGAAGGAGCATGCCTGAGCGAGCAAAGTGGCGACCAATGCTGCCGGCGACGCTCCAGTTTCTCATCACGATGATCGCGTGCGCGATCAACGAGCGGATGCAGCGGAAGCTGGACTACACGCAGGAGGAGGTCCGGGTTCTCAAGGAGATCCTCGCGGCGCTCACTGGCAACGGTCGGATCTCGTTCACCGGGGATCAGCGGCGTCGGCTTGCCGTGGCGGGCAAGGCACTGAGCCCGGAAGAGCGGAAGAAGTGTTGCCAGATCGTGAAGCCCGGAACGATCTTGGGCTGGTTTCGGCAGCTGGCGGCGCGGAAGTACGACAGCTCAGAAAGCAAGGCCGGTCGACCTCGGAAAAGGAAGGACATTCGGAAACTGGTGGTCGAGATGGCGCTGGCGAACCTCGGCTGGGGCTACACGAAGATCCGGGACGCACTTCGCACCGGGTTGAAGATCGAGATCGGGCGGACGACGGTGGCCAACATCTTGGCAGCATAAGGAATCGAGCCGGCACCGGAGCGCGAGAAGAAGCGCACGTGGAAGCGGTTCATGAAGAACCACTGGGACACGCTTTGCGCGTGCGACTTTTTCAGCGTGGAAGCCTTGGGGATCACGGGGACGGTCCGCTATATGGTGTTCTTCGTCATCGAGATCAAGAGCCGCGCTGTCGAGATTGCCGGGATAGCCGTCGACCCGGGCGAAGAGTGGATGAAGCAGGTGGCTCGCAATTTGACAGATCGTGTGGATGGCTTTCTGCGAGGAGCAAAGTACCTGATCCACGATCGGGACCCGCTGTTCTCGAAGGCATTCATCGCCGTTCTGAAAGCTGGGAGAGTGAAGAGCGTGAAAATCCCAGCGCAGAGCCCCAATTGCAATCCGTACGCGGAGCGCTTCGTGAAGACCATCAAGTACGAGTGTCTCAATCAATTCGTCATCTTCGGCGAGCGACATCTGCGCCACCTGGTCAATGAGTTCGTCGAGCACTACATGACCGAACGGTTTCACCAGGGCATCGGTGGCCAACTGATCAGGAACGTCGATGCGACGAATGACAACGGGGCCGATGGCAACGTCGCCTGTCGCTCGCGCCTCGGCGGTCTCCTCAACTTCTACTACCGCGAGGCCGCATGAGCCTCGGCGACGGATTTCGGGACAGCAAGGGGATGTCTATCATCACGAAAGCATCACCAACCTTGGCTCGCCAGCAAAGAAACTCAACAATATTAAGTCCGTCGAAGTTGCGTACAGGAGGGTGCGGAATGTCTGCGCACACAGCTGGGCTGCATGTGCTCGGCGACGCCTTTTGGGACAGTAGGGACAGTACCGGATCCGATGGGTTCTACTGGGTTGTCTTGGTTGCGAGCTGTCGCCGAGTCTTCTCGATTTCTTCGACCAGAGCGCGCTCCTTGGGCAGGGCCATCCTGTACTCGGCAGCGAGCACCTTGTTCGGCAGGCCTTCGAGTGCGTACTTGGCGACGGCGTTGTCCTTCTCTGCGCACAAGATGAGCCCAACCGGCGGATTCTCGCCTGCGAGGGTCCAATGCTCGCGAGCGTAGTTGAGGTAGAGGTGCATCTGCCCGGCGTCGGCGTGAGTGAACTTGCCGAGCTTCAAATCGATGACTACCAGGCACCGTAGCCGACGGTGGAAGAAGAGCAGGTCAATTCGGTACCACTCGTTGCCCACCCGCAAGCGACGTTGACGACCGACGAATGTGAAGTCGCCGCCGAGCTCGAGCAGGAAGGTCTCAAGCTTTGCGACGAGGGCAGCCTCGAGATCGGTCTCGCTGTACTCGTCTTTCAGGCTCAGAAACTCGAGGACATAGGGCTGCTTTATCTCCTCCTCTGGCGTGACGAGGTCGTCAGGCGTCGCCACCTGGCCCTTGCGGAGCATCGCGGCCTTGTTTCGCGACAGAGCTGTGCGCTCATAGAACTGGCTACCGATTTGTCGATCGAGCTGGCGCACTGTCCAGCCGCCGCGAAGGGCCTCTACCTCGTAGAAGTGGCGGGCTTCGGGGTTGGCCACGCCGAGCAGTCGTACGTAGTGCGACCATGGCAGAGGAAACACCGGTAGCCCGGCGAGAGGATCGGCCGCTGTCGAAGTCGCAGACGCCGTCTGCGGAATTGGGGATGTCCCGGCAGGGGCGGACAAGAATTTCGCAGACGCTGTCTGCGGAATCGACCAAGTCAGGAAAAAGCGTCGCATCTGCTCGAGGTTGCGCTCGGAGAAGCCACGGCCGAGCTTGAGCGTGAGGTCGCTGGCTAGCTTCTTGAGCAACTCCTCACCGTAGGCCGCCCGGTGCGCACCGCCCTGCTCGTGCTCGACGATGCGCTGGCCGATCGCCCAGTACGTGGCGGTCATGACGGCATTCACCGTGCGCGCGGCGGTGCTGCGGGCCATCTCTATGAGGTGGACGACGTCGGCCAGAACGGCATTGTAGCCGTGCACGCCGGGCCCAGAGATCTTCGCCTGCTTCTCTTTCATTGAAGGCGAGAGTGCCGTGATACCGAGCCCGGCACAAGTTCCATTCTTGAGGCTGCTCGGAGGTAGCAGGGGTAGAATGGGTCAGCGTTTTCCAAGCGGGCAGTGATCTCGGATGAGCAATGCCGGCCGCTCAATCTTAAGCGCCGCAGAGGCCAGACAGGTCGGATAACCGCTTCCACCTTGACCGAAACGATGGGTTTGGCACGATGGGTCCGTGCTCGCACTACTGGTTCGGACTGCGGAGTTCCTCTTCTATCACCTGCTCTTGTCGATAGTGGACCGCGTGAGCCGTCTGCCGCGGAACACGATGATGCCCGAGGCGATGCGCCTCTATCGTGAGAACATCGCGCTCAAGGCGCAACTCGACGCGCTCGGGGCCCACCTTTCGCGCATGGAGAAGCCTGCTGCGCGGTTACCTGCGCACAGTCCGAACCTGAACGCCTTTGCAGAACGGTTTGTGCTTTCAATCAAGAGTGAATGCCTGGAGCGAATGGTGCCGCTGGGAGAAACTCACCTGCGACGGGCGGTCGCCGAGTACATGCTCCACTACCATCACGAGCGGAATCATCAGGGGCTGGGCAATGGTCTGATCGATGGTGGTCACCAGGATGCGGCTGGGACGGGAGCTGTCGTTCGTCGCGAGAGGCTGGGTGGGCTTCTGAATTTCTACCAACGAGAAGCGGCGTGAACGGCGGCGATCGAGTGTTGGCACTGGGCGCCATTCTACCTTCGCCGAAATGACATTATGCAGAATATCCGATAGAAACCCTTACGTCGCCTACACGCAAACAGCCCCTATACCCGGCGAGGGTGGAATAGTGTTTGTTGTCCGTAACGTCGACCGCGAACTTTAGCGCCTGCCACGCGCGCGCACACATGCAGTCGTCAACAGCGGGAGCGGACGCTGCCGAGTCAGGCAGCGCTGGTGCACGCCAGGTGAATGGAACCGACGAGCAATCAAATGACCGAAACGGCACAGATGCCCCCCATTGCTCGTGCAGTGGCGAACGCTCGCGTTTTTGCCGTGTGGTGTCACATTGAAGGTGATTCCGTCGACCAAATTTCGATCGCGTGAGAGTCTCGTATGTCCATAGTTTTTGAGTCCTTCTACAGTTTCTAAAGTGCGCGATAGTGCGCCCGTTAACTTATCCAATTCGTCTTTGAAAAAGCGATCCGCGATGGCACAATCTGAGATCCGAGTCGTGCCCCAGACTTAAGGGTGTTACAAAATGAACAAATCGATTCTCTTCTGCGCGGCTATCGCCGTGACTGTTCCTGCATGCTCAAGCAACGGCGGTTCCGATCCCAACAACCGCGGCGTTGGTGGCTCTCCTGATTCAAGCGGCGGAGGCTCGTCTGCCGTAGGTGGGAGCAGCTCCGTAGGCGGTTCGGTTGGCACTACCGATCACGGCAGTGCGACGGGCGGTGCAGGCGCGGGTGGCCAGACGAGCACGAAATCGGCAACCGGCGGCATGAGCACCGTCACTAGCGTAACCGGCGGAACGAAATCCACCGGAGGTTCCACTGGAAACGCGAGTTCAGGCGGTAACACGACCACGCAACCTGGCACAGCGACGGGCGGGATCAAGGCCACAGGGGGCACCAAGAGCACCGGCGGAATCGGCGGAATCGGTGGCAGCCAAGCGGCGGGTGGCACCCAAGCGGCAGGTGGCACCCAAGCGGCGGGTGGCACCCAAGCGGCGGGTGGCACCCAAGCGGCAGGTGGTTCAGCGGACGCGAACCCGGGCGGTTCAGGCGATTGCGTGCCGGCGCCCACCACTTACCCCAACTTGTTCGTAACGCTGTCGGGACACACGCAAGCGGAGTCGGACAGCAAAGTCAGCGCTGCCTGGTCCACCCTCTTCAACCCGTCGGGCTCGGGCACTATCTACTATGATGGTCCGGGTTCGGACGAGTCTTACGTCAAGGACATCTACAATGGAGACGTGCGCACCGAAGGCATGTCGTACGGCATGACGATCGCCGTGCAGCTCGGCCATCAAACGGAGTTCGACCGCATCTGGACTTGGGTGAGGAACCACATGGCAAAGGGTTGCTCAGGCGACAAATGCACGGGTGAAATCGCCTGGTCTTGCCCGACGTCAGGGAACTGTAACAACGGCGGTGCACCAGACGGTGAGGAATACTTCGCCACGGCCCTCATTTTCGCGCACACTCGTTGGGGCGATACAGGCAAAATCAAGTACGGCACCGAAGCACAATGGGTGCTCGACCTGATCCGGACCAAATACTTTCACACGAGCCCGAACATCGTGAAGTTTGGCTCGAACTCCGGCGTCACTGATCCCTCGTACGTCTTACCGGCGTTCTACCAGGCTTGGGCTTGTTTCGACACCGCCAATGCCGCTTTCTGGAACACCGCGGTGACGGATGGTCGCGCGTTCTTCCCCAAGGACGTTGACGGAAGCGGCGTATGTCCGTACCAGGCTAATTGGACTGGGGGGCAGACAGCGGGGGCCAACTCTGACTCGGTCCGCTGCGTCATGAACATCATGATGGACTACAACTTCTTCAAGGCGGATTCCTGGCAAAGCCAAACCTACGCGCCGAAGTTTGCCGCGCACGAGAAGAACGCGGGCCCACCCTCATCCTACTGTGATGCTGTCCTGGGCTTTGGTTTGCCTGCTTCTGACGGCAAGGCCTTCGTCGATAAGATCTGGTCGGCAAATGTTCCGAGCCACGATTACTGGAACGGGGTTCTGTACGTGCTGGCGCTGCTGCATGTGAGCGGCAACTTCAAGCTGTACTACTAGCTGCGCGCGCCGGTCAGGCGAATTCGCCTGAGCATAGGAAGAACAAGCCCACTTTTCTCCATGCTCAGCCCGCCTTGTGCGAAAAGTGGATCGCGTCCTGTGCGAAAAGTGGATCGCGCAAAACCGTTGTGATATCGACCGTTTCTCCTCGGTTCTTACGGAATGCTCGTCGGCGAATCCGTGGCTTTTGGCACTGTCATGTCTGCCCGAAAGTTAGCTCTGACGCTTCCGTTGCCCTTCCTGTGCCGAAAGTAGATCTGACGAAACCGTTGTGATATCAAGCCGTTGCTTGCGAGTCGCGGATGTCTGCGGAGTCGCAAGGAGTCTGATTTTGGCACCGTGATGGCTGGGCGAAAGACAAGATGACCGGCGCGATGTTGCCGCTGCCGCTGCAGTTTCTGGCAGCATGGCTGGCGGTCTGGCTCGAGCGAGTTTTGCAAGCGCAAGTCGACTACCTGAGGGCGGAGAATCGTTTGCTTCGGGAGAAGCTCGGGGCGAAGAGGCTGCAGCTCACGGATACGGAACGAAGGCGGTTGGCAATGCTGGGCAAGCGCTTGGGCGGCAAGGGATTGGCGGCAATCGCGACGATCGCGTCGCCGGAGACGATTCTGCGTTGGTACCGAGAGCTGGTGGCGAAGAAGTACGACGGCAGCCAGCAGCGAGGGCAGGGCGGCCGAAGACGGCGGCCGAAATCGCGGCCCTCGTCATCAGGATGGCCAATGAGCGTTGGGGCTACACACGCATCAAGGGCGCGCTCACAAACCTTGGCCACGAGATCGGACGCAATACGATCAAACGCATCTTGCTGGAAAATGGCATCGACCCCGCACCTGAACGAGGGCAGCGAATGTCATGGGCGTCGTTCATCAAGGCACACTTGGGTGCGATCGTCGGCATGGACTTCTTCACCGTAGAGGTCGTACCAGGCTCGGGCTGATTCGCTACCACGTGCTGTTCGCCATCGACATTGCGAGCAGGAATGTGGAGATCCTTGGAATCGCAGTGAACCCTGGTGGTCCCTGGATGGAACAGATGGCACGAAACCTCGTCGATGCGGTCGACGGATTTTTGCTTGGGAAGCGGTACTACCGAGAGGCCGCGTGAAGCGGGTTCGGATTAGCGTCGAGAGGTTGCGATCGAGTTTCGGCACACGACGAGGTGGGCTTCTGAATTTCTACCATCGGGAAGCAGCGTGATCGGCGACGATCGAATATTGGCACCCGACGGGGATGAACTCGGCCTCGGGCCGGTCCATCCCCGTGAGCGGGCAACGGTCAAGGACGAAGGCTAGTCCAGCTGTAGGTCGAGAATCGCCACACTATCCGTCGTGACGGCATCGGCGCTCAAGTTCATGCTCACTGAGTTTCCCGTAAAGCTGATTTTCGTGGGAGTGAAGTTGCTCGTGGGATCCAGCGTGACATCAAGAATCGTCGGTGCGTTCGCAAACACGAAGACGAACCCGTTGAATGTCCCACTGCCGTAATTGACATTCGCTAGCGGCCGGTAAGTGATCTGATTGCTGGTGACGTTGATTTCAAACGCGCTATTTCCCAGAATGGTTCCATTCGGGAAGGTCGGATCGGACGCGCCAACGACAGCCGTGGCCGGGCCGCCCAAAATAGTCTGAAGGTCCGGGTTGTAGAGCGTCGCGGTTACCGTGGCTCTGCTCAGCCCATTTCCTCCGTCGACGGTTGCGGCGCTATCGACCGAACGGGAACTGTCCAGGCCGTGTGCATCGACAGCGCCAGTGTCCACCGGCGTGCGCGCATCGATGGCGCCGGTGTCCACCGGTACATCCGTCGCGCCGGCGTCGAGCTGCACGGGCACGTCGACGCCTCCACCGCCGTCGCCCGCGTTGGTGTCGAAGGTGAGGGGAACGTCCGTGGCTTGGCGCGTATCCGCGCTAAGGCCTCCGTCGAGGACTGCGCCGTCCGGGACGGGGTTCTTCTTTTGGCTGCTACCACACCCGGTCAGAACAATCGGGACCAGTAGCATCAGCACGAGCACAGGTATCGTTCGCGTTATCATCGATGGACTCTCCATGTGTTGATAGGGGATCGAAAATAGGATGTCGCTTCGCACCGAATATATTCAGGGGCGGACGCACTCGACGTCTTTTCTTCGTCCTGAGAGGCGGAACGCTACCTAAGCGCGGATCGGATGTCGCGTTTGTAAGCCACATCACAGTCAATAGGTGTCCTTCGTCAGAGAGTCATCCGACGAGCAGACATGGGTATCGTGACCTGAAACGGGATGTTCAGCGGCACGATCTCGGGTGCCAGAAGTCCTGTCTGGACCGGGATCAGCGTCGGATCCAGTACGAAGTCGGGCTTTGGACGGACGTGCGCCCAGGGCACAGCCGCTAGGTTGCGGGACTGGCCCGTTCAAGCCGCGAGGCGCTCGTACCGGTGATGGGGGCCGCCGACATCAGGCAACTCCACGATCTTGCCCATGCTTGCGGGGCACGCCTCCCTCGTGTCGGGCGCGTCCTTGCCGAGCGACAGATGGGTTCGCGACCTGTGATAGTAGGCGAAGTAGGAGTTCAGGATCCGGTACAGGTGCCGCTCGCGGAGCGCAATGACGTGATTGAGGCACTCTCGCCGTACAGATCCCGCAAGCCGTTCGGCGTAAGAATTCTGCCAGGGGCTTCGTGGTCGCACCGCCCGACGAGGCTTCAACTCGCCTGCCCGAAGCCGAGGTCATCGACGTCGCCGTGATTCGCGCTCGAAGGCTCGTTCGGCGTCCGTACGCGCATGGGCTGCTCCGGGGCTATTCGCTCGTCGAAGACGACTCGGCCCGCGAAGCCGCGTAGGCTGATCAGGGTGACCAGCCCGGGCTTCCACGTGCGGATCGCACGAAGACCGCGGCATGAGCCTCTGGCGGCGGTGACGGGGCCTATTTCGGCCGCTTGCCGTGGCCGTGCAGGCCAAGCCGTTGGGGCAGGCCGTGGAGGTCAGGGCAGGTATGGGCTGATGGCCCCGTAGAACAGATCGCCGATAACGGCATACCCGTTAGCGCTCGGGTGAAGCCCGTCGCTGGAAATGTAGTCGGCCTTGTAATTCGCATCCTTGACGAACGCCGCGTGAGCGTCGACGAAGAGCACGTGCTTGCCGGCTTGGGCACGGGTCTTCACCATGTCTGGAATGGTCGCGTTATAGGCTTGGACCGTCGTGTCGTTGCAGCAGGGAGGAATCGACGATACGACGAGGAGCGCACTCGGGGCATCGGTCATGATCTCGTCCATCAGACTCCCGAGCCTCGTTGGAGCATTGCCGAGGTCGATGGTCTGGAGAATATCGTTCGTGCCAATCATCAAGAGCACGATGTCCGGTTTGTAGGTCGAGCAGGACTGATCGGTGATCGCACCGGCTATCCCTCCCTTGGAGGAAGGACTGGCGATTGTGTATCCGCCATTGCCTTCGTTTCCCTGCGGAAATGTTTGCCCAGCGACCGTCGTGGGACCGTTGGGCTTCGCGTCTCCAATGCTTAGAGTGCCCCCCACGAATGTGACGTTCTGTTTGCTGTTCACCGCCTTCGTAAAGAGCTCGATGCGGTAACCACCTTCGGGTGCAGTGCAACAGCCTTCCGTGATTGAATCCCCTAGAGGCAAGATCTTGCACGGGCTGCTGGTGCACGGCTGATAGCTTGCGGCATCGGTGGCTGAGCCCGTGTCGGCGACTTCGGGGCGGGCTTCGTTGTTCGGCCGTTCGGCGATTCCGTCCAAGCGCGGGGCGACGTCGGCGCCACCATCCTGGCCGGTGCTGCCTCCCAATCCGGAACCCCCGGAACCTGATCCACTGTTGCCACCGCTGCCGGCTGCACCGCCTTGACCCGCACTTCCGCCCGAAGCCGCACCCGCTGAGCCTCCACTGGCGCTGCTGCCACCGGATCCAAGCCGACCGCCGGTTGCGCTTCCTCCCGAGCCCACGCTGCCGCCCGAAACCGTACCGCCGCTGGACGCAGCAGTTCCGCCCGAGGCCGAGGTTCCGCCGCCGCCGGATTTCCCGCCCGAGGCCGAGGTTCCACCGCTGCCGGTGCCGGTTCCCCCGCTTCCGCCGCTGCTTGGTACGCCACCGGCTCCTGCCGTTCCCGTGCCGCCACCGCCGCAGGCGAGGGGAAACATCCCCGCGCAAAGGGCAAGCGTCACCGCTACACTGCGCGAAAACGCTTTCGAATTTCCTTGCACGCTAGGCATGTCTTCTCCGCGACCGCGTTCAACCAGGCGACTCGATATTATAACGGCCACGCTGTTTCTAAGCAACCCTATCTGCGGACTGTACCAGCGCGAGCAGCTTTGTGGATAGGTGAAGGACAGGTGGCCCAGTAGCCGCATTCAGGCGCGGATTCGATGATGGCCGTGAGCTCGCACTCCATGATCTGAATTTGCGCTACGTCTGAGCCACAGTCCAACCAGGACGCCAGCGGCGGCATCCTGGTTGCAACGGACACTTCAATGCCGTTGCGGGCAAACGCCTTGGCAAGAGCGTGACCGATCTTGCCAAAGCCGATAATTGCGTAGCTCATATATTTTCCTTTTTGGTTTACCGCGCCCTTCGGGCTCCGAATATCGAATGGAGTGACCGGCGGGCCTAGCACATCAGAGTTGCGCTGGGCCGCCGTCGACGGCGACTTCGCTGGCGTCATGAAGCTGCTGTCCGACGACGCGAGAAAGGCGGCAACCGCCCCGACCTCCGAAGACCGGCACGGTCAAGAATGGCGAGCAGGTCGTCGCCAACAAGACGCGCGTGAACGTCCGGCGCCTACTATTCACTCGGCGGCGAGCTCATCGCCAAAAGGGCGCTTGTTCCTCCTACGCAGAGCATAAGCCAAACAAGTGCCGTTTTCGACTCGGGCTGGAGCAGAGAAAACGCCGATAGAAGAACGTTACGTAGCCTTCGGCCCCCTACTCCCGGTGAGCAGGCCAAGGTGGAGGTGACGTCGGGCTGACGGCCCTCTTTTGCAGGCCTCCGACCGAGGGTAAATGAACCGTAAACTACCCTCGGTCAGGATGCCGATTAGTGGGTACCGGACGCGTTGAAATGCGACCAGAATCCGGTACTTGATGGACTTACGGTTCTACGATGCTCTAACGGCTGGTGGAATACAGAAATACCGGGCAGAGTCTGAGCCCATTGATACCGTGCGACGGCAACTTGGATTCCCCCCATCGAAATGGAGGCCTCTCGTGAGCCGATTCTCCCTCTCTGGTTATGCCTTTGCGTTGGCTGCCTTGCTGGGCGCCATGGGTTGTTCATCGAATGACACCACGCCAGGCACCGGAAGCGGCGGCCAGGGTTCGGGCGGCGCCAAGTCGGGCGGCGCTGGTGGCACGGGTGGTAGCAGCCAGGCGGGTGGCTCCGGAGGAACGGTTGGCAGCGGCGGCTCCTCGACCGTGGGGAGCGGCGGCGCGAGCACCGGGGGAACCACCGGCAAGGGCGGAACCACCAGCGCGTCGGGAGGGACCACCGGGGGCTCGACAGGTCCCCGTGACGCCAGCGCCGGTTCCGGCGGATCGACGAGTGCCCTTGACGGAGGCCCGGGTTCGGGCGGGGCGACCAGCCCCCGTGACGGCGGCGCCGGTTTCGACGGTCGCACGGCCGAAGACGGCAAAACCGGATCAGGAGGACTGGGCGGTGGAACAGGCGGCACCGCGACCGGCGGTACCAGCGGCAACAACCCCTGCAAGGCCAGCCCGTGCGTTATCCTGCCGCTCGGCGACTCGATCACCCACGGATTCAATTCGAGCGACGACGCTGGTTACCGCTCGGGTCTTTTCAAGCTGGCGGTTGCTGCCAGCCAGAACATCACGTTCATTGGCTCGCAAACCAATCCCAAATCGCCGCTGTCGGTGTCAGGAAAAGATCTCCCGAGAAATCACGAAGGCCACGACGGGTACACGGTCTCGCAGATCGCGGGGCTCGTTTCACCCAAGCCGGCATTCTCGGGCACACCCCACATCGTGCTCCTGCACGCCGGGACCAACGATATGACCAGCAATGCCGATCCCACAAAGACCGCCGATCAGCTGGACACCTTGATAGGCGACATCGTCGCGGCAGCGCCGGATGCCCTGGTGGTGGTGGCGAAGATCGTGCCGCTCGGCTACAGCAACTCGAACTACACCAGCTACATCGCGAAGATCCCGGACCTCGTGAAAGCGCGCGCCGCCAAAAACCAAAACGTCGTGATGGTGGACATGAGCGCGCTGCCCTCGTCCGACATCCGGGGCAACGGCAACGTCCACCCCACCGACAAAGGATATTCGGACATGGCGGACCTTTGGTACGGCGTTATCAAGGGCTACCTGCCGAAGTGAAGTCTTCCAGACACCCGACCGAGGGTAAATGAACCGCAAACTGTCCTCGGTGCCGGCCTGGCTAATCGTTTGCCGTTCAGCTGCATGGGCGCCGTCGAGCCGGCCCCTCGATATTGCACCAAGGTCCCTGCGGCAGGGTTGTCTATGCATAGGTGGAGAGGCAAGCCTGGGATGGTGACTGATCTTTGGCGATTAACCATCGGGTCGACATACCGATCTACTGGGGTCCCAGAATCAACCTCGGCAAAGATCA
>Ga0265342_10003873_pt1 | contig 12037 bp, 5 predicted proteins | sample 4CB327metaG_FD_203125 | JGI IMG/M metagenome (GOLD analysis project Ga0265342, IMG submission 203125) | Rhizosphere microbial communities from Carex aquatilis grown in University of Washington, Seatle, WA, United States - 4-CB3-27 metaG | ecosystem: Host-associated > Plants > Roots > Rhizosphere...
AGGAAACGATTAGAAAAATCGCGCTGCGCCATTGGTCCACACAAAAAACTCAGCCGCGGTGAGCCGCGGCTGGCTCAAGCGGACACCAGTGTAGGCATGCGTAGACCATCGCTCTCGTCCGCCCCCCGCTCACTGGTTGTGCCCATGTCATTCGCCTTCGCACTGTCGGGGCTCGCCTGTGTGACCGGCACGCCCGGCGGCGGCAGCGACGGGACCGGCAACAGCGCCGGCGACGGCAGCGGCGGCAAGACCACCACGGGCGGCGGCAGTGGCGGCAATACCACGACCGGGGGCGGCAGCGGCGGCAGCACCACTGGCGGCGGCAGCGGCGGGAACACGACCGGCGGCGGTAGCGGCGGTAGCGGCGGCTCTACGGTCACCGGCGCGGGCGGTTCGACGGTCAGCGGAACCGGCGGAAAAACCGGCACGGGCGGCACGACGACGACGGGCGCGGGCGGTTCGACGGTCACCGGCGCGGGCGGCGCGGCGCCGCCGCCTCCGCCTCCCTTCGCCTGTAACCTTCCAACCTGGCCAACGCCGACAGGCAATAAGGTCAACATCTCGTCGACGATGAAGATCAGCGGCACCTACGACGGCAAGATGGCGCTGCACGACGGCAACGGCAGCGGCGACTTCGCGAAAGATTGCACCGCCGCCGGCACCGGCGCGCAGGGCACGACCAACGGGCTCTTCGAGCTGGCCGACGGCGCGACGATCCAGAACGTCATCATCGGCACTCACGGCGCCGACGGCATCCACTGCGACGGCACCTGCACGATCAAGAACGTGTGGTGGCAGGCGGTCTGCGACGACGCGGTCACCGCGGCGTCGGGCTCGTCGGGCACCGTCACCATCACCGGCGGCGGCGCGATCGGCGCACACGACAAGCTGTTCCAGGACAACAGCCACGGCAAGTTCATCATCGACACCTTCTACGGCCAGAAGCTGGGCAAGCTGTACCGCGCGTGCGGCGTCGGCGGCGCGTGCGGATCGACCAAGGGTAACCTGACCCTGACCAACACCACGGTCATCGGCGTCAGCGAGGTTGTCGGCATCACCTCCGGCCGCGACACCGCGACGATCTCCAAGTTGTGCGTCATCCAGACACCGGTCATCTGCCAGCCGTACGACAGCAGCGACAACAAGCTCGCGACCGACGGCAACGACGGCACGACATGCAAGTACGCGTGGAACGACGTCCAGGTGATGACGAACTACAACGTGCCTGCCGTACCGCCTTTCTCGACCTACGCGGAGTGTCCGTCGTACTTCAAATCCACGAGCTCGACGGCCGCGGGCACCGCCTGCCTGGCCGATCTGCCCGCGTGCCTCAAGTACTGCGCGCCCGGCGACTACGGCCTCAAGCAGTGCAACTGCGTGAACGGCACTTACACCTGCAAGGGCTGCGCGACCCCGGCGAATGACCCGGCGAAGAGCGGCCTCGCGCCGACCAACGCCACCGGCGCTCCGGCCTGCACCGTTTCGAGCAACACGTCGTGCCCGACGGAGTGGAACTGGTGCATCAACGGCACGCAGGACTGCGTCTGCGTGTACAAGCCCGGAACGCTCCAGACCGCGAACACCGTCTGGGATTGCGTGAACCCCTGGTACTAAGGTAACGCGGGCCGAGCCCGAGCCCCGCGCGCCCCGCCCTCGTCTTCGTCCGGTCCGGCCGAAGACGAGCGGTGGGTGGGCCCGGAAACGAGCACGAGGACGCGGCCAACAGGGGCGCGGGCCTCGCAGATACTAGAAACCGCCGTAAGGTCGTGGAGCTCGCGTGAGCCGCAGACTGTGGCGATGGACACTAACCGAAGCCAAGTGTCGAGCGACTCACGAGATACGATCTCCCGCCGCGACTTCGGTAAGGGGTCGGCCGCCCTGGTGGCGGCAGGGGTGACGGCCTCGCGGAGCGCGATCGCGGCGGTTGACACGCGCCAGCGCCGGTACGCGATCGTCGGCGTGGGGCACCGCTCGCACCTCTACCAGAACGCGATTCACAAGACCTACGCCGACCATCTGCAGCTGGTCGCGGCGGCCGACGTCAACATGGGTCGCCTGCACGTGGCGTCCGAGTTCGCGCGCAAGAATGGCCGCGAGCCGCCGAAGCTGTACCTCGCGCACGACTTCGACAAGCTGGTCGCCGAGACCAAGCCCGAGGTCGTCATCGTCACCACCGTCGACGGATTTCACCACGAGTACATCTGTCGCGCGATGCAGCTCGGCTGCGACGTGCTCACGGAAAAGCCGCTGACGATCGACGCCGAGAAGTGCAAGCAGATCCTCGATACGCGCCGCTCGACCGGGCGGCGGCTGCGCGTGGCGTTCAACTATCGCTACACGCCCGTGCGCACGCAGGTGAAAGAGCTGCTGATGAGCGGCGTCATCGGCGACGTGCTGTCAGTCGACTTTCACTGGATGCTCGACACGCATCACGGCGCCGACTATTTCCGCCGCTGGCACAGTCAGAAGAAATTCTCGGGTGGCCTGATGGTGCACAAGGCGACGCATCACTTCGATCTGGTCAACTGGTGGCTGTCGGCGGTTCCGGTGAGCGTGCGCGCCACCGGCAAACGCGACTTCTACACGCCCGCTACGGCCAAACGCCTGGGCCTCTCTGGCCCGCACGAGCGCTGCCGCACCTGCCCCGAGAAGACCAAGTGCGCCTTCGAGCTCGACATCTCGAAGATCGAGGAGCTGAAGACGCTGTACCTCGACAACGAGCAGTACGACGGCTACTTCCGCGATCGCTGCGTCTTCCGGCCCGACATCGACATCGAGGACACGATGAACCTGGCGGTCACCTACGACAACGACGTGTCGATGTCGTACTCGCTGAACGCGTTCACCGGCTGGGAAGGTTACGTGATCGTGTTCAACGGCACCAAGGGTCGCCTCGAGCACAAAATGGAAGAGGCGGTGATGCTGGGCGCGGACGTCAAGACGCCCACCGGCTCGACGCTGAAGGGCGACGGCACGTACATCCGCGTCTACCCGCTGCGCAAGCCGGCCTACCAGGTCAACGCGCGCACCAGCGAAGGCGGCCACGGCGGCGGCGACGAGGTGATGCTGGATGACCTCTTCGCGCCCAATCGCCCCGCCGACCCGACCCTGCGCGCCGCGGACGAGCGCAGTGGCGCGTACTCGATCCTGACCGGAATCGCCGCCAACCACTGCTTCCTCACCGGACAGACCACCAAGATCGCCGATCTGGTCCCCAACATCGGCCGTCCCGACTATCCAACGATGCCGAGCCACCTCGCTTCGCTCGGAATGCCACCCAAGGTGTGAACGCCATGTCGCATGTGATTCATTCGAAGCTCCGTACGCTCTTCGTGGTGCTCGCGCTCGCCGGCGCCGCCGCGTCATGGTCACGCGCGGCGGCTGCCGAGGCGCCGCTTCCCAAAGCGATGAGCGTCCCGCCCGAGCCGAAGTACCCGCCGCCGTGCGCGACGCTGCTGGCGACCAAGACCGCGGTCAACGACACTCTGGCGGCGGCCGACGAGAACCTGCCCGACACCACGCGCATCCAGGAGGCGATCAAGGCCTGTCCGTCGGGCCAGGCGGTCAAGCTGACGACCGACGGCGCGAAGAACGCGTTCCTCACCGGGCCGCTGAAGATGGCCAGCGGCGTGACTCTGTGGGTCGACGCTAAGACCACGCTGTTCGCGTCGCGCAACCCGCGCGACTACGACACCGGCGGCGGCGAGGCCGCGTGCGGCACCGACAAGTTCAACGACAGCAACGGTTGCAAGCCGCTGATCCTGGTCGACAAGGTCTCCGACGTCGGCATCGTCGGCGAGGGCGTGATCGACGGCCGCGGCGGCGAGCCGATGATCGGCAGCAAGGAAACGTGGTGGGACGTCGCGCAGCACGCGAAGGGGCCCGACCTCAAGCACAGCAACCCGCGGCTCATCGACGTGAAGAAGGCGCGCAACTTCACGATGTACAAGATCAGCCTGTTCAACTCGCCGAAGTTCCACGTCGGGCTGGGCGCGGACGGTTTCGTCGTGTGGGGCGTCAAGGTCATCACGCCTTCGCGCAAGACCAATAGCGTCGGCCGCCCGCTGAGCGCGCACTACGCGCGCAACACCGACGGCATCGACCCGACGGGCGCGTCGAACGGCTTCATCGGCTACAGCATCATCAGCGTGGGCGATGACCAGATCGCGATCAAGGGCGGCAGCCAGGGCGGCACGACGAACCTGCTCATCGCGCACAACCACTTCGGCACCGGCCACGGCATGTCGATCGGCAGCGAGACCAACAGCGGCGTCAGCCGCATCAACGTCTTCGACCTGTCGATCGACGGCAGCATCGACGCCGGCAACCCGCCGCGCTCCGACCTGAACGGCATCCGCATCAAATCGGACGCCAGCCGCGGTGGGCTCGTGCAAACCATCATGTACACCGACGTCTGCATGCGCGATCTGCCGAACCCGATCATCATCACCCCGCACTACAGCAAGGAAGACGGGACCTCGATCCCCGAGTTCAAGAACATCATGCTCAACAACGTCCGCGCGATGTACACCGCGGGCAAGACGTTCAAGCCGGTCGTGACGTTGATGGGCTTCGACGCCGAGAACCTTTCCGTGGTCAACCTCAACAACGTCGTGCTCGACGGGCCGGAGGTGCCCGAGGTGAAGTCGACGTTCGCCAAGGTGATGCTCGGTCCAGGCCCGGTCAGCTTCACCGCCAGCGGCGACCACGTGACCGTCGAGAACAAGGTCAACAAGCCCGCGCCGCCGAATCCCTGCGCCGGCAAGTTCATCAAGCTGCCCGTGCCGTAAGGGGCCGCGCGCGCCGCGTGAGGTCCGGTCCCCTCCCCCGTCTGCGGGGGAGGGTTAGGGAGAGGGCAGGCCTTGCGAGCGGCAACGCCCGACGGCCCCTCTCCCTAACCCTCCCCCCGCGGACGGGGGGAGGGGACCGGAACAGGTGACTCGATAATCGGTGCTAACCTCCGCCCGTGCGCCGCTTCCTCATCGCCCTCGCGCTGCCTTTGCTCCTCGCCGCCTGCGGCGGCAGCAGCAAAACCACCACGCCTCCGCCTCCGCCCCTCGCCACGCACACCATCGAGATCGACATCGATGACCACGGCCTTGCCGGCCTGTGGATGGCGAACGCCCCCAACCTCAAGGGGCTGATCGCGCGCGGGACGTTCGCGTTCTCGCGCGTGGTCGTGCCGACGCACAGCAACCAGAACAACATGGCGCTCATCACCGGGCAGTACCCCGATGGCGACAACCTGCCCGCGAACGCCTGGCTTTCGCGCGCGCAGAGCTTCGGGCCGCCGATCAACCTGCCCGGCGTCTCCATCGGCGACTACACCGACTACGGCCGCAACCCGCTGCTCACGCGCGGCGACAGCGTCTATCATGCCGTGCAACGGGCGGGCGGGCGCACCGCGTACTTCGGGCAGCTACCGCCGTTCGAGGCCGGCGCCGATGAGGTGCATCTGTCGATCATCGGCGCGACCTTCGGCGCCACGACAATCAGCGCGCCGTTCGCGACGAGCCTCTTGACCGACGTCCTCCACTACCCCAAGGCGGTGGTCACCGGCTATCACCTCGACGGGCCACCGCCCGCCGGGGAGTCGTTTCTGACATTCACGCTGCGCAACGCCGCGACCTTCATCCGCGCGACCTCGGCGCAGGCGCCACTGCCGGCGTACATGTTCATCTGGGACTTCATCGCCATCGACGACGACCCGACCTCATCGTATGGCGCCGACGGCAACGCCATCGTCCAGGTCGTCGAGGAGTACGACGCGGCGCTGGGCGACGTGCTGGCCGCGCTGCAGGAGAAATCGCTGCTCGACAGCACCAACATCCTGTTCACGCTCGACCACGGCAAGGTCGACACCCACAACCAGGTCGTGCTCGGCAGCCAGGGCGAGAGCACCGACAGCATGGGTGCGAAGATCGCCGCCGACGGCCAGCTCGGCGCGCTGGTCGCCGCGCAGGGCGCATCTCTCGGGATAACGCCCGCCGACTACGCCATCCTCAACGAGGACGGTGACGCGCAGATCTACGCGCGCGTTCCCGGCGCCGGCACCGAAGCCGGGGCCGCGAGTCAGGCCACCGTGACCCACGCGTTGCTGTCGCTGATCCAGTCCGGGCAGATCCAGGGACTGGACATCACGCGCACCATGACCGCCGATGGCGCAATGGGGACGCGAACCTTCCACGACTTCCGCGGGTCGAGCCCCAACACCGCCGACATCGTGGTCTTCCCCATCGATGACTGGACGCTGAACCAGGTCGACGCCAACAACGCGCAGCCGGGTCCGTTCGTCGAGCATGCGCAGTTCCCCTACGGCCGCCACGGCGGCTTCTCCGACGACGAGCTCTACGTGCCGCTGATCCTGGCCGGCCCGGCGTTCAAGCAGGGCGCGCTCGTCCCGCACCCGATCGAGCACCCCGACGTCGGCGCAACCGCGGTCGCGGCGCTGGGGACACCGCGCCTGGCGACGGCGGCGCGTGGCCCGATCCGCGCCGTGCTCGCCGGCGACCCGACCGAGGTCTGGCCGCAGCCCGCCGACATGACCACCGCGCGCGCGATGGTGCTCGACGCTTCGGGCTTCGGCGCGCGCCCGGCGCTGGCGGGGCCGCCGGCGACGGCCGCGGTGATCATCGACGTCGGCGGGCTCTATGACGAGGAGGTCTTCTCCGACGACGCGCTCGCGACAGCAGCGCAGCCGCTGCGTGACCTGGCGGCGACCGGCACCCGATTCAGCGACGTCTGGTGCCGCAGCCGCGACTGGCCGGTCACGGAGTACCAGCTGCTCGCCGGTGGCTACCCGTCGCTGACCCCGTTCTTCGCGGCCGCCGAGGACGATCCCACCCAGACGGTGCCGCCCGGCGCGGGCTTGCTTCAGATGCCGGTGGCCGCCGGCTTCATCGCCAACCGCCCCGCCTACGATGCCTGGCGGCAGCCGACGGTGTTCGGCGGTGACTCCATCCTCGACGCGGCCCACGCCATGGGCATGACCACCGCGCTGGTCGGGCAACCCGACTTTCAGGCGCTGCACCTGGCAGCCGGCTCGATCGACGTCACCACGCCGGCCGACGTCGCGGGTGCGGCGGTGGCCGTCGGCGATCTGCTCGCGCAGCATCCGCACTTGCTGGTGGTGGTCGCGCTCGGCGCGCCGCGCACCGGTGATCACCACGCGGCCGGCGCGGTCGCCGACCTCGGCACGCTGGCGAGCGCGGTCTCGGCGATCGCCAGCGCGGCCAGCGGCGCGCTGATCGCGGTCACCAGCCGCGGCGCGACCGCGATTGACGATGCGATGGCCGATGCGTACGGCGCGGGCACCTCGCGCCACGTGCCGCTGATCCTCGTCGGCCCCAACGTGCGCGCCGGCGCGGTGAGTGGCCAGCCGGCAACGCCCGCCGACCTGCCCGCGACGCTCCTGTTCGGCCTCGGCGCGCCGGTCGCGAGCGATCTGTCCAGCGGCACCTGGGCGCAAGGGACACCCGTGAGCGGCGTGCCCCACCCGACGCCGTCCACCGCGACCGAGGGACACGCGCTGGTGCGCGGCTTCAACGTCGTGGCATCGCCGTAGAACAGCGGACGGCGACGGCTCGCAAGTCTGCAGGTGCGAAAGTCACATGCGGATGATCGCCGGCAGGACGAAGGACGACAACAGGGCGCAGCGGTGGCGATCCCCCGGCCGCGCGATCGCGACCGGGGGGGACGTCGTTTACGGTCCGACCTGGAAGAGGAAGGTCCCGTTGAACGGCGTCAGCGGCGTGGGGCTGGTGCCGAACGAGCAGCTCGACATGGTCGTACCGCCCGCCCACGAGATCTCGCCGCCGGGGGTCCACGCATTGAAGGACCGGACCGCGCCCGATATGCCGCCCCGGTAGCCCATGACCAGCATCTTGATGTTGTTGTAATAGTTCGGCGCCGAGGGGTAGATCACGATGCCGTAGCCATTTCCCATCGATCCGCCGCAACCGCTATTACTGCTGAAGCGTCCCGCGATCATCAGCTTGTCGCCGTTGTCGAGCATGATGATCTGATTGTGGTTGGCCGAGTTGTACTGCAGGTTGGCCACCGCCGTCGAGGTCAGGGTGTTGAACGGCGTCCAGGTGCCGTTCTTCGGACCGCTGGCCTGGTAAACCGTGTTCCCGCTCGCGTCGAGCAGCAACACACGAACCGTGTTTCCGGTGAGGCTGGCGCAGGTATCGAACCAGCTGTTAGCGGTCAGGTTCTCGGTGCTGTCATTCGTGAGCGTGAAGCAAGCGTCGTAGCAGGTCACCACGACGTTGGATACGTTGGCGGAGCCGATGGTGCCGCTACCGCTGGTCACGAAGCAAGCTTGACCGCTGGCGTGCGTCTTGACGGTGACGGCGAAGGCTCCTCCACTGGTGACCGGAGTGGCGAAAGTGAACGTGCCGTTGCCGTTGATGCTCAGGTCATCGCCGCCATTGTCACGCAGCACGAGGCCGGTGCCAGTCAGACCGCTCACGGTGCCACCGACGGTGTAACTGTTCAGCGCGCAGATCACGTCGACGCTCACCGGCGAGGAGCCCGCGGTGCCGCTTGGCGACGCCGCGTTGCAGGTTTGCGCCGTCGGCTGCGCGGCGACGCTCACGTTGTAGGGCTGACCGCTGGCGACTGGCGTGGTGAACGGCGTGCTCCCGTTGCCGCTCACCGCGAGATCGTCGCCGCCGTTGTTGCGCAGCACCAGACCGGTGCCGACCAGCCCGCTGACGTTCGCCGACACCACGAAGGTGGTCGTCGTGCAAGCGATCGCTACATTGGTGACGTCGGAGCTGGTGACCGTTCCGTTGCCGGCCGTCACCGTGCAACTCTGCGTTGGGCTCGCGGGCGCGGTCTTGACCGTCACGCTGTACGCCCCGGCGCTGGCGATCGTGTTCGGGAACGCGAAAGTGCCGTTGCCGGATACGGCCAGATCGTCGCCGACGTTGTTCGACAGCACCAGACCGGTGCCTGCCAGACCGCTGACCGTCCCGCTGATCACGTAGCGGTTGGTGACGCAGTTGACGGTTACGCTGCTGACGTCGGCCGCGCCGACGGTGCCGGCGGCGCCGGAAACCGTGCAGGTCTGCGTCGGCGAGGCGGGCTGCGCGCCGATGGTCACCGCGAAGCTCTGCCCGCTGGCCACCTTGGTCGAAAACGTGAAGGAGCCGTTGCCGCTGGCGCCCAGCGCGTCGCCACCGTTGTCGAGCAACACCAATCCCGATCCGGCGAGGCCGCTGACGGTGCCGCCGATGGCGTAGGTGTTGGTGACGCAAGTGACGGTCACGCTGGTGATCGCCGCCGAAGTGACGGTGCCGCTCGCGCTGGCGACGGTGCAGGTCTGCGCCGGCATGGTCGGCTGAGCATCGACGGTCGCCGCGTACGGTTGACCGCTGGCGACGCTGGTCGTGAATGTGAACGAGCCATTGCTCGACACCACCAGCGCGTCGCCGCCGTTGTTCTTGAGGACCACGCTGCCGGCGAGGCCGCTGACGGTGCCGCCTACCGGGTAGGTATTGGTGACGCAGCTGATCGCGACGTTGGTGACATTGCTGCCGCCGACGTTACCGGCGCCGGTCGATACCGTGCAGGTCTGGCTGGGGTTGGTCGGCTGGCTGGCAACGGTGACCGCGTAGGGTTGACCGCTGGCGATGCTGGTCGCGAAGGTGAAGGTCCCGGCACCGCTGGCGACCGTCCGATCATCCCCGCCATTGTTGCGCAGAACCAGCCCCATACCGGTGAGACCGGTGACGGAGCCGCCGACCGTGTAGTGATTGGTCGTGCAGATGACGGCCACGCTGGTGACGTTCGACGAGGTCACCGTGCCGCTGGCCCCGGTGAGCGTGCAGGTCTGCCAGGGGTTGGTCGGCTGGTGGGCGATGGCCACCGCGTAGGTGTCGGCGCTGGCGACCGTGTCCGGAAAAGCGAAGCTGCCGTTGGCGCCCACGACCAGCGACGTGCCGCCGTTGAGCGAGAGCGCGAGGTCGCTGCTCTGCAGGCCGGTCACGTTGCCGCCGACGGTGAATCGATCGACCTGACAGTTGACGACGACCGACGTCACGGCCGCGCTGACCACCGCTCCGTTGGCGCCCGAAACCGTGCAGGTCTGGTTCGGCGAGGTCGGTTGCTGCGCGATGGTGACGGCGAAGGGGGTTCCGCTGGCGACGGAGGTCGCGAAGGTGAAGGTTCCATTCGCCGACACCGGCAGTTCGTCCCCGCCGTTGTCGCGCAACAAGAGGCCCGAGCCGCTGAGGCCGCCGAGCGTGCCGCCGATGGCGTAAGTGTTGGTCGTGCACGTGACTGTTGCACTACTGATGGCGGAGCTGGTGACGGTCCCCATGCCGTTGGTCACTACGCAGGTCTGACTCGGCGAGGTCGGCTGCGCCAGAACCGTGACACCATACGTGGCGCCGCTGGTAACGTGCGTGGAGAAGGCGAAGGTTCCGTTGGCGCCGACCGGCAGGTTGTCGCCGAGATTGTTTTGCAGCACGAGCCCGCTGCCCTCGAGCCCGATCACGGTCCCGCCCACCCCATAGGTGCTGGTCGAGCAGGTCACGGCGATGGTGGACACGTCGCTGCCCGCCACCGTGCCCGTGCCGTTCGCAACAGTGCATGCCTGGGTCGGGTTCGCGGGCTGGGTCTTGACGGTTACAGCGAAGCTCGAACCGCTGTCGAGCGCGCTTGGAAAGGCGAAGCCACCGTTGGCCGTGATCGGGAGATCGACGGCGCCGCTGGTCAGCACCAGCCCGGCGCCCGTCAAGCCGGAGACGGTTCCACCAACGACGTATTGATTCGTGGCGCAGCTGACGACAACGCTGACCACGTTACCGCTGCCTACGGTTCCTGCACCGCCCATGACCGAGCATAGCTGCGAGGGGCCATTGGGCTGCTGTCCCACGCTGACGCTGTAGAGGCCGCTGCTCGCCACGGAGGTCGCGAAGGTGAAGGCGCCATTGTCGTGGATCGCCAGGTCGTCGCCGGCGTTGTTCCTGAGGACCAGGCCGCTTCCGGCGAGGCCCATCACCGTGCCCCCGATCGTGTAACGGTTGGTGACACAGGTGACCGCCACGTCAATGGCGGTCGCGCTCGTCGCGATAGGTGCGCCAGAGACCTGGCAAGTCTGCGAAGGTTGCGTGGGCTGTGCCCTGATCGTGACGGCGACGGCTTGCGCCGACATGACCTTGGTCTTGAAGGTGAAATGCCCGTCGGCGTTGACCGACAGGTCATCGCCGCCGTTGTCTTGCAGCACGAGGCCGTGTCCCGCCAGACCGCTGACGCTCGCACCAACCGTAATCGATATCGGCGCCACGTCCATGCCACCGTCGGTGGCCGTCGGCTTCTTCGGCGCGTTATCGCTACATGCGCTGCTCAGAATCAACCCACAGAGCGTCCCGATCCAGATCCGTCTGACCATGACATCCTCGTTTCTCGTCGAGGCCACACGTGCCGCGAGTGCGACCCCTATCGGAATCCACGCTGGTGACTTGAGGCCGGCGCGCGATCATCGCGTCGATGCCGGTCCTTTGGCTGTCGGACCAAAAAGCACGGCTCGATCCGAGCAGGCGTTGCGAGCGGGCGACTATCGCAGGTCGTTCATGCGGTTCGACGAGCGCCGGCCGCGCGATCCAGCCCCACGTGTCGCTCGCCGCGTGGGCGCAACCGCGGTCGGCAGCGCGCCGGCGCGCAGGCGATAGCGATGGGCGCGCGGGCGCAGCGACGGTAGCTGGGCCGCCAATTCCAGATAGGCCGCGCGCGAGACCGCGCGGCGCACGCGCACCAGCTCGTGCCAGATGCCGGCCTCCGCCGCCTCGGCATCGCGCGCCGCCGCCAGATCGAAGCGCGCGGCCACCGTCGCCGCGCGCGCGCCGATCACGCCGCCCGCGACCCGCCGTGCGAGCGTGCGCAGCACGCCCTTGCCGTAGCGCTCGTAGTAAAAGACGGTGTGCGCGGTCGACAGCGACCCCGCCCACGGGTAGCGACGCAGGAGCCACCCCGAGGCCAGCTCGTCGACCGCGCCGTCGACGCGCTCCGGGTCGTCGCCGGTCTTCGA
>Ga0265342_10003875_pt1 | contig 12035 bp, 7 predicted proteins | sample 4CB327metaG_FD_203125 | JGI IMG/M metagenome (GOLD analysis project Ga0265342, IMG submission 203125) | Rhizosphere microbial communities from Carex aquatilis grown in University of Washington, Seatle, WA, United States - 4-CB3-27 metaG | ecosystem: Host-associated > Plants > Roots > Rhizosphere...
TAGGTGCTCGAGCGAGGAACGCCTTGGAAGTCACCATGGCGGTCAGCAAAGCGCGCAGCGAATACCCGTCGGTGGCGGAGGCGCTGCGATAGGCGACCTCCAGCGAGCCCTGCTCGGCGGCGCTCTCTGGTCTTCCCAGCATGTAGCGGAACCACTGGCGGTCGAGGCACCATCTGACCTCCGGGCTGGCCGCCAGCTGGCGCGACAGATCGATGGCGTTCGTGAAGGTGATGGAGACCTGGCCAGGCGTGACCATCGTCCCCGTCGAATCGACGGGAAGACCGGAGTCGGTGGTTCGAAACACGCCGAGGCCATCGTAGTTCTCGAACGCGAACCCCGGGGGGTTGACGTGGGCGTGGCAGCCCGTCGCGCACGACCCCGCTGTGCTGGAGGTCCAGCGTTGGCGCGTGGTCTGGGGCCCCGTCGGCACGACGGGCAGCGGCGGCACGGCGGAAGGGTCGGGAGGCACCGTGCCGCACAGAAGATTCTGGTAAACGACGATTCCGCGCGCGACCGGATTATCGTTCACGTTGTCGGCCGTCGAGGACAGGAAAGCCAGTTGTGTCAGCAGGCCCCCGCGCTCGACCGGATTGAGCGCGACCTTGGTGAACCCCTGTGCGGCGGGCACGGCAACGCCGTAAATTGGGGCGAGATTCGCGTCGACGAAAGCGTACGGCGCCGTGAGGAGCGTGTTCAGGGTCCCATCTCCCGACAAGTAAACGTCCGTGAGGAACCTGTTGAGTTCCTCGGGCAGCGACGCGGCCACCCCGGCTGTGAAACGCGGGCTTGATTTCGTGAGCGCCGGAAGATCCGCGAGCGAGCCAGTGCGAATCAACAGCTGCTCGTGAAAATGTTCGAGCGCTCGCGCCGCCCGCGGATCCGCGAGCATGCGGCTCGCTTGGGCGCCGACCTGCGCGGGCGTTGCAAGTCTCCCGCCTTGCGCGGCCGACAGCAGGTCATCGTCCGGGCCGCTCTCCCACAGTGTTGCCGCCAGGCGCGCGGCCACTTGCCAAGGAGTAAGGGGAACCAACCCGGTCGTCGGATCGACAGTGGGAGGCGTGGCGCCGATCTCCCAGTGATAAAGGAAACTGGGTGACTGCAGCATGCCCTTGGCGATCTCGGCCAGTGCTTCCTGGAAACCGAAGCCAAGCCCGCGGGCGGTCGTGAACAGAGCTTGAAGATCCGTGACCTCGTCGGTCTCCACCGGGCGCCGAAACGCCCGCAGACCGAACGCCGTGATGAACTGACCTGCGCAGGTGGTCTCGTCCGCGGGGGCGGGGGACTGACAGGTCGCTGGAAGGTTGCCGTTTGCGAACAGGTTGCCGTTCGCCAGCGCGGTCCCCACCACGGAGTCGGCGGTCGCAAGGTACTGCTCGATCTGCACATCGGCGACGACACTCGTCGGGGCCTCGAACGGTGGGTTCGAGGGTACGTCTGCTAGGAAGGTCGCGCCGGGATTGGTGGCGTCTGCCAAAAGGTCGCTCAAGATGTGGCTGTACTCGCGGTTGGTGAGCCGGCGCATGACCATCGGCCCGGCCGACTCAGGCGTTGGCGGGCCGCCGAGCGGCGGCACCAAAGAGCCGGCGATGCCGCCCGACACGCCACCGGCCCCGGATGTTCCGCCAGCTCCCGCGGCAAGGCCCCCGGCGTTCCCGCCGGTCGCGGTTGGCGCGGTCGGTCCCGCGGCCCCGCCGACCATCGCCGACGCTGCGGAGCCGCCCACGCCCCCGGGGCCGCTGGATGAGGACTGTCCGGGCAGCTTTCGCGAGGCGGAAGAGCAGTCCGCGAAGGTCATGGCGGAACCGACCATCGCCAAAGCCCAGACGGAGCGGCGTTCACGAGTTCCGAAGCTCAAGATGTTTCCTCCGTCGCGATTTCCTCGGCCCCGTCCATTACCCCTTCAGCGCGGCTAACTCGCCGCCGTATCTCGGCTCTCCAAAGGTGGCGACCGGAAATCCCATCCCGTCGCATAGTGACACCAGCAATTGGTTGTTGGGAATGCCGGTGAGCGCCAGGCTCCGCCCGGTCTTGAAGTAGCCCCCGCAGCTTCCCGCGAGAACGGTGGGGACCTGTGTGGTTTCGCCCAGGCCCGAACGCATGCTGCTCATCCCCACGACCACGCCGCTGTCGAGGGCCGACTTGCCACCGAGATCGACGATCCCCTTCATCTGCCCGATCATGTACGCGACCTGGGACTGGAACCAGGTGTCGACAATCACCTTGTCGGCCCCGTTTCGCTTCGCGATGGCGTGCCAGCCGTTGACGTCTCCCGTGTTGGCATCGGCGGGATTGGGCCCCCCGGCCGCGAAGCCGAGGTTCGTGAAGATGAGCTGGCCCCCAAGCTGATCGCCAATCTGCATGACCACGACCCGGGTGAGGTCCGATGCGAAGGCCATGGCCGCCAGATCCATCTGCAACTTCGCCAGCTGTGCGACGTTGCTCGAGTTCTTGGCGGGCAACGTCGGTGTCTGGAACTCGTCGGTCGGGATGCCGCAGATCGATCCGGGCGGCGTGGACGACGCTCCGCCCTCGCCCCCGGCGCCACCAGCTCCGGTCACGGGCGTGGGGGGGAGGCGAAGCTCGACCCTTCGAACGGCATCCAGGTGCTGGGCAATCCGCTGTTTGTCTTCTGTTCCCACCTTCTTCGAGAAACGACCGAGGTCTCCCTGCACGTAGTCGAGGATGCTCCTTCGCATAGCGGCACGCGCCGAGGTCCCGGCTCCTCCCGCTCCGCCCGCGCCGGATGCCGGCGTCGGAGCGAACAGACCGCCCTTGAAATACGTCGCAAAGACGTTGTTGGGATCGAGGTCGGGAAGGACCACCTGGCCCGCCGATTTCCAGGACAGGTGCCCCGTGCTCTGGACGAAAACCCCGAGGTTGAGACTGGCGAGCCCAGGATACCCACCGGCTTTCAGCTGGCCCCCAATGTACTGGTCCACCGACGGTCCTCCGGCGATGTCAGCCGCCGTCGATGACGAGAGGGTTTGGAAAAACGCTCCCGTTAACAGCCCGGGATAAGCGGCCTGACCGGTCCTCTCCCCCGCACCGGGCATGTCTCTGAGGAACGAGTAGTCGAGCCCGTCGAGCAGGAGGAGATCCTGCTGGTAGGGCGCCAGGCTGGCCATGAAGGGAGGCAGCGTCCAGGCCGAAGGCGTGTCGCCCGTGGTGGCCCAGGCTGACACGCTGCTCAACATTCCGTTCGGCCAAACGAGAATGAAAAGGCGCTTGATTCCAGTGCCCGCGCAGGCGGCGTCGATTGGATCGGATTCGAGCAACGGCAACAGCGCCGCGCCGGCACCCACCGCGCTAAGAAAGCGGCGACGCGAGTACTTCTGCTGATGCTTCATCATGTCGGAAAGCCCCTGAGTCGGGTTGCGGTCTGGCACAGCTTCCGCGTCAAGGGCGAGCTCTGCCAAGACGCCACTCCACGAACGGAAGGGACGCGCCGCGCCGACATTGACGTCACCTCTCAATTTAAGGCCCTCTATGCGCGGTCGTCTCTAACCATGATGGCGCCCGACGGCGATCGGCCTCATGGCCCGCGACGGCGAGCGCCTCGATCCATGCTCCAAGCCACGTTCCAAGCGACCTCGCCCGGGAGTCGAGCCCGGGCAAGGGACGAGGACTCCGTGGAAGCCCGGCGGTGGCGCCGCCACGAACGCGAGGCCACGGGCCTCCGCGACGTTCCTGCCGGCGTCCGCGCGCGCCAGCGCGTCGAGCGACCGGCGCACCTCGGACGGGCTGCGCTTGATACCGAGCTGCTGAAGGTGAAGGGCCCGTTGTTCCTTCGCCCGTGCAACCTCGTCCCCGAAGCCGTACACCGCCCGCGGCTCCGCAGAGTCGAGCCAGGCGGGCCCACGGAGCTTCACCTGATCCCCGAGCGCCGGCGCGATCTCGTCGACCTGCACGCGCAGTCGAGGGTGGGTGGTCTCGCGCGCCTTAGCTGTGACACAAGATCGGTCGGCACCTGCCAGCGGCCATCCGGAAGCTCGGCAACCAGCTCATGGCGCGCGAGCCGCTGCAAGCGGCGCACATTGGCGTCGACGATCGCGTCCGGCGTCACGCTCACTCCGCCCGCGACCACGGACCTAGACTCGAGGGAGCGGAGGTGGTGCTGCGGGTCATAGATCCCGCCGCTCTCGACCGCGACCTTCTCGAGGACTGCGTCCATGGGCTTGGCCCAGGACTCCTTCTTGACCCCCGCCTGGACGATGGCCTTCCTTGAGGGGCTCGGCTGCCGCGCCATCGATGGGCACATAGTGCGCCTGGCCATGCGCGTCCTCGACCACGCCATACATGTCGCCACGGAACTCGTCGTGGAGTCCCTTGCGCCGAAGAATGCCCTCGATGGGCTCGATCTCGCTCTTGCCGTCGACGACGAGGTAGCGCGACCCGTCTCCCGGCTGGGGCAGGGCACCGTGGATGCGCTTGATGATTTCGCCGCGCTCCCCGAGCTCCTTCAGCGCCGACTGCCAACCCTCGTCGAGCCGCCATCCTCCCGGTCTGGTCCGCTCCGCGAGCCCGAGCTCCTCCAGCACCGCGAGGCGCCCGACCATCCGCGCTTGTTCCTTGGGTTCACGGCCGCCGCCAGCTCGGGGAGCCCGATCTGGCCGGTGTCAGACGCCACCCGCGCCAGATCCCGGTCGAGGCTCGTGAGCCGCTCCTTCTGAACCTCGCTGTCCCGCTGACGATCGATGTCGCTCACGTCCCGGGGACCGAGCTCGCGCGTGGCGATCTCCTGCGCCCGCCAACGCATTCCCTCCGAGATGTAGGCCGGATCGAAGCGGAGTGGCCTCCCCTTGACGTCGACTCCGCGGACGACCACGTGAACGTGGGGGTTGTCGGTGTCGTGGTGGTTGACGGCGCCCCACACGATGCGCCGCCCGAGATCGGCCTCGACCTGCTTCATCAGCTCGCGCGTGTACAGGCGCAGGTCGAGCTCGGCACCGTCCTCGGGGGACACGATGAACCGGAACTGGTGCGCCTCCTTGGAGAGCTCCTCCGCCAGGTGCTCCGGCTTGAAGTCCCCGCCATCCGCGCCATAGAGCTCACCCTTGGCGCCGTCGCGCTCGACGCTATCCCGCTCGATGTAGGACAGGTGCAGGCGCGCGGCACGGATCCCACGGCCCGCCATCGGCACGATGCGCGCCTTGACGATGCACCGCCGGGACAACGCCGTGGGCTGGCTCCCGTACCCGCCCGCAGCGGGCCGGCGTCCGCGCCTCGGTGTCCCGCCCCGCTCGGCTACGGTGATACGTCGGATGCGCTGCTCGATCTTCGCGATCATCATGCAGCGGAAGGTCGGCACGCGCTCGGGCTTGATCTGGCCCTTGCGCCGACCAATTCGCGGGCGGAATGTCGCGGACCTGGGATCTGACGTTGCCATGCTGAAAGGAGTGCTCGCGACGGCCCGCGCGTTTGTTGTCGCCGGTGGGCCCTGAAATTCGTCTCCGCAGGCCGAAGTCCGCGCTCTCCGTCGGTGAGCGCGCGAGCCGCCGTGCTCGAATACGTGAAGAATCCCAAGGACCGCGGCCACTTGCCGGCCGCGCTCATTCACGCGAAGGGCGCGAACACTACACTTTGCTGAATCATCGCGGCGATTTACGCCGCGGTGTGATTCAGCCACTATCTTGCCCTGCGTTTGACCCCACTCAGGCTACCTCGATTTCCCCCTGATCTCCGCCCCATCGTCATCGCCCCGAATTTTTCTTCCTAAGCCCTAAGCCCAACGATCGGAACCTCGCGCGGCTTGCCGTTCTTCGGCGGCCCGATCTTGCCCGCCCTCACCTGCCGCTCGACCCGGATGCGCCCGCGCGCCAGGTCGATGTCCCCCCAATCCAGCGAGAGGACCTCACCGGGGCGAAGACCGGCCAGCGCCGAGACGGCGAACGCGAGATCGATCGGCGCGGGCAACGCTCGGAAGACCGCGCCGACGTGTTCCTTCGGGAGGAACGGGGTTTCCCGCGGATCGTGCTTCGACTTCAGCCGCTCCTTTTGCTTCTTCGTCGCGCCCGCGAGGTACGAGCGGACCGGGTTCGTGTCGGCGTGCTTCTCGCGGATCGACCACCTGAAGAACGCCGAGATGAGGTGGACGACACGGGTCTTCGTGGCCGGGGCGATGTCGAGCCCACGCAAGAGCTTGTCGATCGCGGCGTCGTCGAGGTCTTGAAGATGCTTGCGCGAAAGCTCAGAGCACAGGAATTTCAAACCCAGGGTTTCCCCTTTCGAAGCTCCGAACCGCACGGCCGAATTCGGCCGCTACAATTGAAATCGCCGACCTGGAATGTTACTTTGCCGCCGTTTTGGCTGAATCCAGCCAGAAGGTTGGACCGATCTGGCGGGCACCCGCGCGGTCCTCCGGCACGAGCCGGGTCGCGGCGACGTTCCGATCGGATCAAAGGTGGTGGGCGATGAGCCCGGCGAGCGCGACGACGGGAAGCGCCATGGCGAAGGCCCACTTGAGGAGAGTGAACGCGGGCCCCATCCTCAGCGAAAGAGACGGGAGGTTGGGGTAGCGGCCAGCCATGACCAGATGGTTGGCATTCTCCGCCACGTCGAACAGGAGCGCGGGGGCGGCGAGCAGGTTGAGCGGGCCGAGGGGAGAGCCAGGGGGGAACGCGAGGCTGAGGAGCGCGGCGTACGCCACGCAGATGGTCGGACCGGGGAACCAAAGATCCATCTTGAGATAGAAGCCCTGCAGCGCTCTTCGCCCCGGGGCGCCGAGACCCTCGAGCAGGCTGAGCGCGTCGTGACGCCGCCAGGTCGGGATGTGCTCGTCGAGGAGCCTGGGCGCGAGCTCGGCGCCCTTGAAGACGCGGGCCTTCGCCTGCGGGACACCGTAGCCGTAAAAGAACGACGCCGCGACCATCAGGAGCGCGAACAGCCACCAGTGTCCAAGCGTGTGGCCAAGGCAATTCGAGATTTGGATCATTGGTCGGCTTTCCGCCGAGCGCTGGCTCGGTGACACTAAACGTCTTGTGTGTCTCACAGTGCCACGCCAGGCATTAGGTGTCAAGTGCCGCCTGAGGTAACCTCACGGCATGCCCGAAGGATTGTCTCTAGCCGCTTCCAGCCCGACGATGGCCGAACGCAAGCGCCGGGTCGTGCGCGAGGAACTGACCGAGGCTGCACTCAGCCTCATCGCGGTCGAGGGCTACGAGCACATGACCATCGAACGCATCGCCGAAGCCGCCGGCATGTCGCGGCGGACTTTCTTTCGCTACTTCCAGTCCAAAGAGGATCTGATCGTCGCATTTCTGGGGGACGTCGGCCGACGGCTCGTGGAGGCCCTGGCGGCGCGACCGACTCGTGAGACCCATGCAGTCGCCGTGCGTGTCGCGTTCTCGGGCTTCGTCGACAGCTGCGCTCAACACCCGGGAAGAGTCCTTCGCTTCACCGAGATCATCTTGGCGGACCCCTCGCTCCGCGGTCACTTTCTCGAGAAGCAATCCCAATGGCGCGCAGCGCTGGCCACTGAGCTGGCGCGGCGCGCGGGCAAGGACGTGAACGCCGACATGGGGCCGAGCCTCGCCGCCGCCGCCGCCATGGCGGCGTTCGACACTGCCCTCAACTGGTGGGCTGCCCACGGCGGCGCCGAGAGTCTCGGCGACCTATTTGACCGAGCCTTCTCTCAGGTATCAGGAGCCCTCAAAGCAATGTGAAGTCGGGCCAAAGGAAGCGGTCAAACGGTCTCGCTCGAGCTGGTCGACGCACGGACCCGAGAGCGGGTCGCCCGCCCGGGACGATGCTCTACCACCCTGCCGCCGGGGGCGTCGGTGGCCGTATTGGGTGTCGGCGCGCAGGGTCTTCCCGGGGTGCCGGAGCCGACTCAGGTGGACCGTTCTCGAGGGCATCGAAGCGAAGCCCCCGATGCAGTACGCCTTCAGCAGACAATCGAGGTTGCTTCGGGATCCAGATCGACCGGGCACTTGGCGCAGCGGTCGCCGAGCTCGAGCGGCGGCAGCCAGTCCTCTCGCGGTGTCTGCTCGCGCACCTACTGTCGCAGCGCCGGTTCGGCCTCGCGACCGAAGGGAGGTCATCTCAGCGATCGGCCGGTAGGGCGGGCACGTTGGCGACCGGCGTGCCAGTGAGGTCGACGCTGCCGGGATCGAGGCCGGGGGCGCTGGCGGTGACCGTGATCGTCCCCGGCGTCCGTCCGGCCCGCACCCAGGTCGCGAGCTGGCCGCCCTTCACCTGGACCACGAACGGCCCGAGGAGGGCGCCCGGCCCGGTGACGCCGAGGGTGATCGAGTCGCCGGCCGTGGGCACCACCGTCCCGTTCGCGTCGACGACGTCGATGAACACGAGGCGGCCGTCACTGCCGTCGGCGCGCAAGGAGGTGCCCTCCGGCCGGAGCACGATGCGGCGTGCTGCCTCGGGCGTGCGCCGCAGGTGCGTCGCGACCACGGCATCCCCGACGACGCAATCGGCGCGCAAGGTGCCCGGGGTGAAAGTGGCGAGGGAAAAATTGAAGGGCGGGTGGGCCAGGTTGGTGCCGGGGTCGGGGGAACGTGTCTCGACGAGGGTGCCGTTCAAGGACAGCGACACGCGAGGACAGTTGCTGTACACGCGCACTCGCGTCGGCGAGGTCGCCGTCCACTGGTTCGCGATGAAGACCATCGGCCCCGAGTCGACGCCGTCGATCATGACGCTCGGATCGCGCTGACTCTGCAGGAGGTAGTAGGACAGCTTGGGGAGTCGGTACATGTCCACCAGGCCGTCGCGCGTGATGCCGAAGTAAGTGAAGCCGGAGTAATCCGCGTAGTGCCAGTACCCGTCCGCCGAGAACCAGCTCACTGCCATGTTTTTGCTGTGGGAGTCCTCGATGTTGTTCGCCTGGATCAGCATCGCGTTGTCCCCGCCCTCCCGCGGCTGGTTGCTGGTCGAGGCCTGACCGCCGTAGTCCCAGCTCCCGTACTCGTCGATGATGGTCGGACGCGGATCCACCGAGTTGCGGACGCCATGCTGCGAGGCGTCTACGAGGATGTCGGCGCGGGTCCATTTCCAGGCGGCGGAGAACGCCTGATCGCCTGGGTACTCCTCGTGCACGATGGCGTGGGCGCGCGCCGCCCATTCGTCCGTGAAATTGGACTCGTTGAGGCTCGCCTCCCAGGCCACCACGCTCGGGTGATTGCGATCGCGGCGGATGAGATCGCGGAGCTCCTGGTAGGTCGCCTCCTTGAAGGCCGTCGTATCGCTGAAGTTCTGCCATCCCGTCTGCGGGTTCAACACCAGGACGCCGAGCGCGTCGCAGGCGGCGTAAAAGGCGGGAGCGTGGGGGTAGTGCGCCGCCCGGATGAAGTCGAGGCCCCCATCCTTGATCCGCTTCACGTCGTAGTAGACGGCGGAGTCGGGCACGGCATTGCCGACGCCGTACATCTCCTGGTGCATGTTCACTCCGCGCGCCTCGAAGCGCGCGCCGTTGATGACGAGCCCCCCGCTCCGGCTCCAGCCGATGCGGCGGATCCCGATGCGGGTGGTCGTCTGATCGACCGTGATGCCCCCGTCCTGCACGCGCGTTCGGAGCGTGTAGAGGTTAGGCGTGTAGGGGTGCCACAACGCTGGGTTGGCGATCGCGAGGCTCTGCACGAAGTCAGCGTCGGCGCCAGGCGCGATGGTCAGGGTATCGGCTGCCATCCCCGCGACCTGACCGGCGGCGTCCATGAGCTCGGACAGCACGGTGGCGGTCCGCGCGACCGAGAACTGGTTGACGACGTTGGTGGTGATCGCCACGGTCGCGGCAGTCGCGCTCACCGCTGGGTAGCGCACGAAGATGCCCCCCCCCGCGAGCTTGTTGGCGCTCACCGCGTCCGTAACGTGCAGCGGGTTCTGCACGTGGAGCGTGACGTTTCGGTAGAGGCCCCCGTGATACTGAAAATCCACGCCGTTCCAGCCAGGCGCCCAGGCAGGGTTGGCGTTGCTGTCGAGCTTGACGGCGAGGATGTTGTCCGTGCCGTCGTATCGGAGTCCGTCGGTGGCATCAACGGTGAAGGGCGTGTATCCGCCCTGGTGGCGCGCCGCGTGGACGCCGTTCAGCCAGACGTCCGCCGCCTGCATGGCGCCCTCGAACTCGATGAAGAGCTTGCTCCCGGTGTACGCCCGCGGCACCGCGAAGTGCCGGCGGTACCAGCTCACCCCGAGGTAGGCGTTGGGGCTCTCCGGCGTCGTGAAGCGGGTCGAGTGGGGCACGTCGACGTAGCTCCAGGCGGTGTCATCGAAGGCCGGGGCGTCGGCGCCGGCGACGTCTCCCTCGTGATAGCGCCAGTCCACGTTGAAGCTCAGGTCCAGCCGCTCCAAGACGGCAGCGGCGCCTCCGTCGACCCCGGGATTGATCAGCCCGGGGTCCGGCGGGCTGAAGCCGCCGGCGCCGCCGGTCCCCGCCGTGCTCGAACTGCCGCCGCTCCCCGCCCGTGCAGCGTCCACGCCGCCGTCGTTGCTGCCGAGACCGTAGCTCGGCTTCTTGGCGCACGCCCCGGCGAGGAGCGCGGCCAAGGCGCCGCGGAACAACATCCCTTGAATGTTCGGAGAACGACGTCGGCGCATGCGCCGTGATTGTATCCGGCCCGGGCCTTTCAGTTCAGCGTGAACGACTCCGCGGTCTCTTCGAACAGCGTGACGCCGGCCTTTTGCGCGCGCAGCACCAGATAGCATTTGGATCCCGTGGCCGGCGCTGTGATCGACAGTGGCTGCGTCACCATGGATCCCAGCGGCACCTCCACATTCAGCATTCCCATCGACGCGATGGTTCCCGTCGCGGTGTCCGCATGAACTTCCCAGACCAAGGTGACGGCGGTTCCCGCAAAGGTGTCGTTGAAGATCAGCAGGGTGCGGTCGCTGACGGCCCCCTTGGTCAGCGCCGGGATCGTCGTCGGCCAATCTCCGTTGCTGTTCGAGCTCTTGTTCATTTCCCAGTACGCCTGATCGGCGACCAGCACCGGACTGAAGGCGCGTTGCACGCGCATGAGGATCGGATTCGACCAGGGGTCGGGCAAATTATCCGTACCAAACGCCGGATTGCCGCCCTGTTCGATGGTCATGCTGGTGCGCGTGACGCCGGGAATGATGCTGGCCCACGACGACAGCAATGTATAGGGCCTGATCTCCGACGCATTCTGCCGGCGCATCGCCATGGTCGCGGTGCCGAACCACGCCAGCCCTTGGCGGGTGTTGTCCGCCGACCAGATGAACTCGCCCTGTCCAAAGGGGCGGTCCGTCCGGCTGGCGACCTGCTCGGTATAGACGCCGAATCCCCCCTGATAGTGGGCGAAGGTCGAGAAGTTGGCGTCGGTGATGGCGTCGTAGGGGGTGCTGGCTCCGCTGCAATCGGCGCTGATGGGCCGCGTGGGATCCAAGGCGTTCATCGCCGTGTAGAGGTCCCGTTCGAATTGCACCGAATCGTTGCTGACGTTGTTGGCTTCGTTGGACTGACTCCAACGAATCACAGACGGGTGATTCCGATCGCGCAACACCAGCGCGCGCGCGTGATTCACCATGTTGTCGTGGCCGGCCACGAAATCGGCGGCATTGTCGCTGCCACGAATCGCGGTTTCGTCGATGATCATCAGGCCCAGCTCGTCGGTGACGTCCAGCATGTACGGCGCGGCAGGAACCTGGTGAATGCGGTTCACGTTGTAGTTCAGCCTCTGGTAGTTCGCGACCGCTTGAGGCCAACCTGGGTTCTGCGCGGACGGAGGCATGAACCCTGGCAAGGTGTCGTAGGCATCGCCCTTGCCCCCGTTGTTGATGCTGTCGTAGTTGGCGCCTTGCAGATTGTCGCCGCGAAAATTCACGCGGGTGCCGTTCAGGTAGTAGTACACATGCGACGGATCGGCGCGCTTCTGTTCGACCTGGCGAAAGCCAAAACGAATCTGCTTGCTGTGCGTGACCTTTCCGCCGACCGCGATGCTGACGGTCAAGTTGTGCAACTTCGCCCTGTAGCCGGGCTGGTAGGGAACGTTGGGCCACCAATACGACGTCGTCCCCAGCCCCCACTTGACGGGGCCCACCGTCGCCGTTTGCGTGGCGCCGGCCGCCAC
>Ga0265342_10003877_pt1 | contig 12029 bp, 13 predicted proteins | sample 4CB327metaG_FD_203125 | JGI IMG/M metagenome (GOLD analysis project Ga0265342, IMG submission 203125) | Rhizosphere microbial communities from Carex aquatilis grown in University of Washington, Seatle, WA, United States - 4-CB3-27 metaG | ecosystem: Host-associated > Plants > Roots >...
ATGAGAGAGACGGTCATAATGACTGTAATAACGATCGTTTGAACGAGAAGGATCTCTCTGACCGGTTCAAGGACAACTCCAAAGACAACGACTGGTTCAACAACTGGTTCAACTTCTGAGTCAACAACCGAAATGACAACGGAAAATCACCAATTTTTTTAATCTTCCCTTTTTTCAGCTCGTTTGAAAATGTCAGTGCTGACGGTCCCCCTGACAACGGGAATCAGGAAGATGGTTCCGGCAACGATCATCCTGCATCGGGTGACCCCCGCCTCGTTCCCGGTTTTCACAATACCAGATTTCAGGCAGAGGCTCATTTCAGCTAAGAATTTTTTCAAAGCATATTCATAAAACAAGAGCTGCAGCGCTCCTGCGGGCTGCGTCTTCGGCCTGCTTCACCGCTGTGGCGCCCCTTCAAAGAACTGCGATAATGATCGTATGAGTATGGCGGATCTCTTTCAACAATTCCATTACAAAAACAACGACAGATAATACCTTTTTTTTGAGGGCATCCCGTTTATGCCGTCTCCTCTTTTAAGAGGTCAATCCCGGTTTTGACAAGACAAGATTTGCAAAGTCCGGTCGGGTTTATCTGCTTTCCTGAAGAGATAGTCAGCGGGTAGAGTGATACCCTCGGGAGGTGGATTGCCATCATTGAGAAAAACATTTGTCCATGCGATCGTATGGAATCTGCAAACCACATGCAGCACAATGCTCCACAGGTGAATAGCAGGGAAAGGATCCCATGCAGGGGAAAAGGACTCCTTCCTGCCATCCGCGAGAAAATACCCTCTAAAGTAAAAACCACAATCGCCCCATGAATCAGGTTCACGAAAAGTATGTCAGCACTGCAACATCTGGTGAAAAAAGGATGATGAGCCCCCCTATTGCCCGATACAATTTATCACTCCTCATTTTTGGATCATACGGTAGGTACAAGGACGTAACTGACGAGAACTATGCAGGGAAAACCGCGTCAATAAAACCATAAAAAGGGCTGAAGGAACATGCGAACAGGAAATTTCGAAAAAACCTCACCGAAAAAAACCAATGATCCGTCAACAACGGTCGAACCAGCAACAACTCTGCATGATGAAGGAAAATTCCTCCGCATCCTTACAGAACTGCCCGGCATAGCCGAAGAAAAGATCAAGATCGATCTTGAAAACCACGCAACATCGGTTACCATTATCGCATCCGATACCGCGGTACAGTACAAAAAAGTGATTACTATCCCCTTTGAAGTAAGATTCTGTAAAAAGCGGTTTTCCGAGGGAGTCCTTGAACTTACCCTGGAAAAAACAAACCCCGCACCCCATCTGACGATTGTCTGAAAAATCCCGGTTCGGTTTACCCGTTTTGAAGGTATTGTTTCAAAATTTGTTTCAAAATCTGCTTTTCTGGCGAAATCCTATAAGATGATCTTGTCAATACCAACTCAGGTGAGGTATATTCCCCTACTTGAAAACCCCGATGGACTCTTCATGGCCGGAGAAAGCCTGGATCAGGTCTGGCACGATTTTTCTCATTTGAAGGCTTTCCACCCGGGAGATCCCCGGGCGGTCCTCCCCTTGTATGGGACCGGGTGTCCCGCACAGGGCTGTCATACCTGCACGGATCCGGACTGTACGTATGCGGATTTTATCCGGCATTACTGGAACCACCCGCATTGTGATTAAGCAAAACGCGAGAGAAAAATTCCCCCGGCTTTTGGAACAGGTGATGGAATGGATACGATCGAACAGCTGAAAAAGGAACTCGAGGAGCAGACCCGTCAGGCAGAGGAACGTCTCAACCAGCTGAAGTATCTCCAGGCAGATTTCGACAATTTCCGCAAGTGGAGTGCAAAAGAGAGGGATGTGATAACCGCTCTGGCAAACGAGCGGCTGATCCATGACCTCCTGGTGATCCTTGATGACTTCGAGGTGGCGCTTCCCGCTATTGAGAAGGAGAAGAACAGGGAGGGGATGCAGATGGTGTATAAAAAACTCGTAAAAATCCTCTCGGAATACGGACTCGAACCGATCGAATGCATTGGTAAAAAATTCGATCCGAATTACCACGAAGCCCTCTGCAGGGAGCGGTGCGGGAAGGAGACGGATACGATTCTTGAGGATCTCGGGAAAGGATACCGGCTGAAATCGAAGGTCATCCGGCCCTCGAAGGTAAAGATTGCTGAACAGGTAACAGGAGACGAAGGAGATTAACCATGGGTAAGGAAAAAATTATCGGGATCGATCTGGGAACATCGAACAGCGAGGCTGCGGTCATGGTCGGTGGGAAACCGACGATCATCCCCTCCGCGGAAGGAGCAACGGTGGCCGGTAAGATGTTCCCCTCCTATGTAGCGTTTACGGCAGACGGCCAGCTGCTGGTCGGGGAACCTGCACGGCGGCAGGCCGTGACCAACCCGGACGGGACCGTCACTGCAGTAAAACGAAAGATGGGGACCTCCCACGTGTACAGGATTTACAACAAGGAGTACACGCCCCAGCAGATCTCCGCATTTCTTCTCCAGAAGATCAAGCGGGATGCAGAAGCGTTCCTCGGTGAGAAGGTGACGAAAGCCGTCATCACGGTCCCGGCCTACTTCAACGACAACCAGCGGACGGCCACCAAGGATGCCGGAAAGATCGCAGGCCTCGATGTGGTCCGGCTCGTGAATGAACCCACGGCGGCATCCATGGCCTATGGCCTCGACCGCGGCGGGGAATACAAGATCCTGGTCTTCGATCTCGGCGGCGGTACCCTTGATGTAACCATCATGGAATTCGGCGGGGGCACGTTCACCGTCCTCGCCACCTCCGGAGATACCCAGCTCGGCGGCACGGATATGGACAATGCCATTTACGAATGGATTGCCGCTGAGTTCAAGAAGACGGAGGGCATCGACCTCAGGAGCGACAAGATGGCGGTCAACCGGGTGAAGGAAGCCGCAGAAAAAGCAAAGATCGAACTCTCAACCGTGATGGAGACCGAGATCAACCTTCCCTACGTATCCGCAACGCAGGCCGGTCCGAAGCACCTGGCCTTAAAACTGAGCCGGGCAAAACTCGAGCAGCTGATCGAACCGATCATCAAACGCTGCCTCCAGCCGTTCGAAACAGCGCTGAAAGATGCGAAACTGACGAAAAATGACATCCAGAAAGTGATCCTTGTCGGCGGGCCGACCCGCATGCCCGTGGTCCAGAAATTCATCGAGGACCATGTCGGCAAAAAGATGGAGCGGGGAATCGACCCGATGGAATGCGTTGCCATGGGTGCTGCGATCCAGGGAGCAATCCTCGGCGGAGAGATCACGGATATGGTCCTCCTTGACGTAACGCCCCTGACCCTTGGTCTTGAAACGCTCGGCGGGGTGAGGACCGCCCTGATCGACCGGAACACGACGATCCCGACCAAGAAGAGCCAGATCTTTTCAACTGCCGCAGACATGCAGACCTCAGTTACCATCCACGTGCTCCAGGGTGAACGGCCCATGGCGGCCGACAACGTGAGCCTTGGCCAGTTCAACCTCGTCGGGGTGCCACCAGCCCCGCGTGGCGTCCCGCAGATTGAAGTCACCTTCGACATCGACGCATCCGGTATCCTCAATGTATCGGCAAAGGACCTCGGCACGGGAAAAGAGCAGAAGATGACCATCACCGCATCGACAAAACTTGCCGACAGCGATGTGAAAAAGATGGTCAATGATGCCAAGGAGTACGAGGAGCAGGACAAGGCCCGCAAGGAAGAGGTAGAGGCACGCAATACCGCCGATTCCCTTGTGTACACTGCGGAAAAAACAAAATCCGACCTGGCAGACAAGCTGAACCCGGAGATGGTTGACCGGCTGAACGGGGCCATCACCGGCGTCAAGGCAGCGCTGGAGGGCAAGGATACGGCACACATCCGGTCAGAGACGGAAAAACTCCAGAAGGTCCTCGGCGAAGCCGGGTCCGCTGCATACCAGGAAGTCAGCCGGCGGCAGGCCCAGCAGCAGGCCGGGCCGCAGGCAGCCCCTGAGGGCGGGGAGTCTGCCGGGAACGCACAGGGACCCGGCGGGGAAAATGTTGTCGACGCCGATTTCAAGGTAAAGGATGAGAAGTAATATTTTTCTTTGCACCTATGGCAGCGGGAGATTATTATGAAATTCTTGGCGTCAAACGGGATGCTTCACCGGATGATCTGAAAAAGGCGTTCCGGCACCTTGCACGGAAATACCACCCTGACCTGAACAAGGGCAGCAAGGAAGCTGAGGAAAAATTCAAGGAGATCAATGAGGCCTACCAGGTCCTTGGCGATCCCCAGAAAAAAGCCCAGTACGACCAGGTGGGGCATGCGGAGTTCAGGCCCGGGGATGCTGCCAGCTACAAACCACCCAGTTATGATGACCTGTTCCGGGATTTCGGTCTGGGTGATATTTTTGATGCCTACTCCGGCGTATCCAGGAGGACACGGCAGAGGGCAGGGGCCGATCTCCGGTATGACATCACGATCTCACTCCCAGACGCCTTCCACGGTACGAAAAATACCGTCGATGTTCCGCACCATTCAGAGTGCGGGACCTGTCACGGGACCGGAGCTGAACCCGGTTACCTGAGGGACTGCCCTGCCTGCAGGGGGACCGGCGAGATCCGGCACCCCCAGCGGGTGGGGAACCGCCAGATGATGAACATTGCCCAGTGCCCGGACTGCGGCGGGAGCGGGAAACGGATCGAGAGACCCTGCGGCACGTGCCACGGGAAGGGGACGCTCCAGAAAACGCGGCGGATCGAAGTGACCATCCCCCGGGGAGTAGAAGACGGGCAGTTCCTGAGAATTGCCGGGGAAGGAGAACCCGGGGAAAACCAGGGGCCGCCGGGGGATCTCTACGTGGTCGTTCATGTAAAAAAACATGATATGTTCGAACGGCAGGGTTCGGACCTGAGTACGGTTGCGGTCGTCGGGCTCCCTACCGCCCTCCTGGGAGGGGAGATCAGTGTGCCGACAGTAACCGGGAGTGCGATCCTGAAAATTCCCCGGGGTACGCAGAGCCATACCCTCTTCCGGCTCCGGGGGCAGGGTATGCCGTCCCTGAATTCCGATAACCGGGGAGACCTTCTGGTAAAAGTCATCGTGAAGATCCCCGCAAACCTGACTACGAAGCAGGAGGCGCTGATGAAAGAGGCTTTCGTAGGCGGACCGGTATGAGGTTTTCGGGAACAGGAAAATCAAAGGTCCGGCCCGGGATCTCGTTTGCCCGAAAGGTCCGGACAGGGCAATAAGAGGGAGGAAGACCATGCAGCAGATTACCAGCAGCAAAAAGTTCCAGAACGGGGTCCAGGTCTTCTGGACCGATGCAGGAAACGATCGTAATGATTTCTTCTCCTTTGAAGACCTCGTTGACCAGAAGATCAATGCACTGGATGTACTGAACAATCCGCAGATCTACGTTATCAATGTGCCAGGCCACAAAATTGAATCGTCCGTTGCAGGGTGCGGTTTTTCAACGAGATCATGCGAGGATGAGATCGTTATCACCCGCCTCTTCGATGCACCGCGTGAGCTTGCCTGGAGGGCATGGACTGAACCTGAGTTTGTCATGCAATGGTGGGGACCAAAAGGCTACACATCGCCCTCCTGCAAAATCGATCTCCGGGTGGGCGGGAGTAATCTCCGCTGCATGCGGTCCCCCGAAGGTAAGGACTTCTGGAGTACCGGCGTTTACCGGGAGATTAAAAAACCCGGGCGGATCGTCTGCACGGACAGCTTTGCCGATGAAAAAGGCAACATTGTCCCGGCGAGCTATTACGGTATGAGCACGGACTTCCCCCTCGAGATGCTCGTGACGGTGACCTTCGAGATACAGGCCGGCAGGACAGAGCTTACCCTCCGGCATGCCGGCATTCCCGCCGGGGAGATACGAGACATGACAAGAGCCGGGTGGATCGAATCGCTGGACAAGTACGCGGGCGTCCTGGGCCAGGCTGTGTATAAAAAAATGGAGTAACCCATGCAGCAGATGATGAGCAGCGAGAAGGTTCTGGACAGGACTCCGGTCTTCCTCCTTGCAGAAAATGCTGTGTTGCCGGTTCTGCCCGCAGCGAACCCCTTCGCCCGCGGCCGCTCCTCCGGAGGAACGGATCGGGGAGAGGTCCTCCTGCCCCGGATGACGGAACGGAGGGCTAAAGAAGATCTCAAATGGTATTTGATGAACAAGTACCGGACCCTGTTTACCGATAAACTCACCCGTGATGAGCTGGAAGAACTCCAGCACTGTCTCAGGCACCGGTATGATCCCAGACGCGGGTGGAACCGCGAATACCTGCGGCGGTTCGTCCTGAAGATGAAAGAGTACATGCAGGAAGAGACCCTGAAACGCGAGATCGCCGGTATCGAGGCGTTATTAACCCTGATGAAACCGGAAGATCTCAAGAGAGGAGAGGGATGATATACAACCCTGTCGCGTTGCGGGAGAGGATCCTGGTGCAGGGACACTTTTGAAATCATTGATGCAGTGATAAACCTCTGTCTGACCGGTGGGGATAAAATCCCGGTTCAGAACCTTTTCGGGTCCGTATCCACGTCTACGATCGCCGGCAGGTCAAGCGACATTGCCTCAAGGACTGCCGTTTTCAGGTCGCCCGGCTGTTTCACGGAAAACCCGGCGCCCCCGCACACCCGGGCATACCCGGCAAAGTCCGGGTTGAGGAGATCGGTTGCATAGTTCGGGTACTGCTCCATCATCTGTTCGACCTGGATCATGCCGAGCTGGCGGTTGTTGAGGACGATCACGACGAGGGGGAGGTGGTACTTGACCGCGGTGACAAAGTCTCCCATTGCCATCGAGAACCCGCCGTCGCCCGTGATGCAGAAGACCGGGCGATCGGGATACGCAATCTTCGCTGCAAGGGCGCCGGGGAACCCGAAGCCCATGGTGGCAAGGTAGCCGGACATGGCAAAGCGCTGGTGTTTCATCCGGAAGTTCCTCCCAAACCACCACTGGTTCTCCCCGACATCAAGCGAGATGACAGCATTGTCCGGGATGATTCCGGAGAGCACCTTCATGATGAACGGCGGGCGCAGGGGCGTTGCACTGCTGTCGGCCTCGCGGTCGCGCTGTTCGTCCCAGTCATGCTTCATCCGTGCAATAGCCCCCCTTGCAGGGTCCTGCTCTTTTTGTGCAAGCAGCGGGAGGAGGTAAGGGAGGACCTGGACGCAGTTGCCCCAGAGGCTGAGTGTCCCGGGGTTCCTGCCGAGCTTCAGGGGATCGATGTCCACCTGGACTACCGGTTTGTCCACGGGGACATTGGTATACTTCGAGAACCCGACCCCGAGCACCACCAGCAGGTCCGCTTCCCGGGCCAGTTTCCGGGCCGCGGGAGACCCGACATTCCCGAGGATCCCGATGACCCATTCGTTGTCTTCGGGGATGATCCCCTTTGCCCGGAACGTGGTGAGGATGGGTGCGGCGGTCTTTTCTGCGATCGCAAGAACGTCCTGCCCGGCGGCATACGCGCCCCAGCCGGCAAGGATGACCGGGCGCTTCGCCGCATTGATCCTCCGGGCAGCTTCCCGGAGGAGCCCGTCGGCGGGGAGGATATCCGTGCTGCTGACGCAGGACTCCCGGGTGCAGAACCGTGTATCCAGCGGCGCTTTCTGGATCGCGTTCGGTACCGAAAGCTGGGCAACGCCCCGCTCAAGGATCGCATGCTTCAGCGCACGCGAGAGCAGGAGGACTGCCGTTTGCGGGTCCGCAATGGTATTGTTGTAAACCGCGATCGGACGGAAGAAGGCATCCTGGTCGATCTCCTGGATCCCCCCGGACCCGGTATACTGGATCCCCGACTGGCCGTTCAGGGAGATCACCGATGCGTGATCTTCCTTAGCGTCGTAGAGCCCGGTTGCAAGGTTGGTAGCCCCCGGGCCGGCAATCGTTAAGCAGGCGGCCATCTCCCCGGTCAGCTTATGGTAAGCCGACGCGGCCATCGCGGCATTCCCTTCGTGCCGGAACACGAAATACTGTATTGCCGGGTTTTTTCTGAGCGCCTCCACCAGCCGGAGCGAGGAGGTGCCGGGGAGCCCGAACACCCGGTGCACGCCCCACGCGGCCAGCTCGGCTATCATCACGTCCGATACCGTGGTCACGGAACCGGCATGCGGGTCCTGTACGGGGATCAGGCTGAACGCATCCTTGCCGGCACCACAGACCGGGCAGGTCCAGTCCTGAGGAACCACTCCGAACGGTGTCCCGGCCGGTATACCGGCACTCACATCTCCGAGGGTCTCATCGTAAATATAGCCACAAACGCTGCACCGCCACTGTACCATCTCTTTTGTCTTCCTCCTGTTCCGGCACGAGCCGGCATCCGGTCCGGATCCCTGAGTCATGACTGCTGTCACACCAGGGAGACTGCCGCCGGAGTGCGGAACTACGGTTTATTATGGAAGTACCTCCCCCTAGTTCCTTTGCGATCGTTTCAGGAAATGTTTCAAAAATTGCACTACCGGAATAGCTTGATACTCCTGACAACGAAGATGAACCGCACAGATAGGGAGAGGACACGATGGTCAGGTGGTATTACCAGTCTATCTTTGACGAACTTGAGGATATGAGAAAGTACATGGATTCGCTGTCCCGGCAGATGTACGGGACCAGTCCAACGGCATTATTGCCCGGTCCTGTCGAGCCGGCAGCCAAGATGCTCTCAGAGACCCGGGCCAGTCTCCGCGTTGATGTGGCCGATACCGACCGGGAAGTTGTTGTAACGGCAGACATGATACCGGGTATTTCCAAAAAAGACATCACCCTTACGCTGATCACGCCGCAGGCACTGGAAATTTCCTGCGAACGCAAGGATGAGACAAAGGAAGATAACGAGGGATATTTCCTGCGGGAGCGAAGGTTCGGTTCCCTGACACGGATAATCCCGCTCCCGCGACCGGTCCTGGAAGAGGGATCCAGTGCCTCGTTCGAAAACGGGGTGCTCGAAGTGCATCTTAAAAAATCATTAAAAGAACTGAAAGGAAAAATCTCCATCGACTAAATCCCTCTCCGATATGCATGAACGTCCTGTGGGGATCCCGGCCGGGAAGGGCCGGGCCTGAAATCTATTCCAGTATTTTAAAAAAAAAGGACGGATGGTTGACAATGGACACCGAACAAAAAGAGATCCCGGAACTGATAAAAGATTTATCCCACCGGAACGAGGATATCCGCTGGGCTGCTGCCAGCGCACTGGCACAGATAGGGACCGCAGCAGTGGAACCCCTCATGGCCGCACTGGATGACAAAGACAGCGTCGTGCGCCTGAGAGCAGCATGGGCACTTGGCCGGATAGGCGACAAACGGGCTGCGGGAAAATTGATCGGCACGCTTAACGACGGCGACTGGTCGGTACGGATGCGTGCAGCCGAGGCGCTGGGGGTGCTTGGGGCACACGAGGCAACCGGAGCCCTCCTCCTCCTGCTCAGGGACAAGAACGCGGATGTGCGGAGGCACGTGATCGGGGCGCTGACAAAGATCAGGGACCCGGCATCCGCGGACAGACTCGTGGATACCCTGAAGGACGCAGACTGGAGGGTGCGGATGGGTGCTGCCCTTGCCCTTACCGCGATAGGGGACGAGAAGAGCCTGGAGTACCTTAAACGAGCATCCTGCGACGAGAACGAGTATGTCCGTCTGATCGCTTCGTCATCAGTGAAAAACGGGGAAGGGGAATCCTGCAAGAAGACCTGAACCTTGGCCCTGCAAAAGACCTGCCCGCCGGATCCATGAAAGCAGTACAGACCGGTGACCGGGAGATCCTGCTCGTGAACCTGGATACCGGGATATATGCCATCAATACTATCTGCACCTACCGCGGCTGCAGGCTCTCCGGTGGTTCGCTCGAGGGAGATACCGTCACTGCCCGCTCCATGGGTCGGCCTTCAATGTAAAAACGGGTAAGGTGGTGAAAGGTTCAGCAAAAACACCGGAACCTTCCTATACGGTTAGCTTGGTAAACGGCGAGATCCCCATCGCCTTCTGATTCTTTTTAGCTCTTTTATGTTCCAAATTTTGTTTCATAATCTGATTTTTACAAAAGAGCCTATACCAGTACATTGTGCATTTTCCTACAGGCAGGGAGCGGCCGGAACCGGCGGCTCCCTGGTGTCCTAGGAGAAAAGCATGGAAGACAGCAGATTTTATACACTGCCGAAACTGCCGTACGAATACACAGCCCTGGCACCTTACATTTCTGAAGAGCAGCTCAAGCTCCACCACCAGAAACACCACCAGGCGTATGTGAATGGCGCCAATGCAGTATTTGAGAAGCTGGACAAGGCACGCAAAGAGAACGCCGATCTCGACATGAAGGCGACGCTCAAGGAACTGTCGTTTCATATCGGCGGCTTCAAACTCCACAACAAGTTCTGGGAAAACATGGCTCCCGCGGGCAAGGGTGGAGGGGGTGTCCCGAAAGGGGGACTGGCGAAAGCTATCGACGCCGAGTTTGGAAAGTTCGACCGGTTCAAAAAAGAGTTCACCCAGGCCGCGGCAAGCGCCGAGGGCTCCGGGTGGGCAGCTCTGACATTCTGCCGGAAGACCGGCCGGCCGCTCATCATCCAGATAGAAAAACACAACACGAACGTTATCCCGGGTTACGATATCCTGATGGTCCTCGACGTGTGGGAGCATGCGTATTACCTGGACTATAAGAATGACCGGGCTAAATTTGTCGACGCATTCTGGAACATCGTGAACTGGGATAGTGTCGGGCAACGCTTCGACAAATGGAGGAAATAATCCCGGCGGGATCGGGATAAATCGCAAAAAAGGAGGATAAAAAAATGCCAGAATTTGTTAAACCGTTCAGCGGGATGGTCCCGGAACGGAAAATGACCACGGGAGAACTGGTCCGGGCACTGCGCCTCGACCTTGCCGCAGAACACGAGGCCACCCATACCTACATGGCCCATGCCGAGGCAACGGACAATCCCCTTGCAAAGGCAATGCTCATCGACATCGCGAATGAAGAGCGCGTGCATGTCGGTGAATTTGCCCGCCTCATTGCCCTCCTGACCGGTGACGAGGACGATTTCCTTAAAAAGGGCACGCTGGAAGTCGATACCATGGCTGCATCGCTCGCGCCTGCGGAACAAAAATCCCCGAATGCAACGGGTGAGACCACCATCGGATCCTTAAAAAAATCCTAGGAGATGAACATACAATGGAAAATGTCTATCTGGGACGCAGGGAAGCTCCCATCAGCGCCGAAACCTGGAAACTGCTCGATGCCACGATGATTGAAGCGGCAAAGAGCCAGCTGGCGGGACGGCGGTTAATCAGTATCGAAGGCCCGTTCGGATTCGGACTCAAGGTCATCCCCCTCAGCGACAGCGAGATCGCAGAAGGGGTCACGGTCAGCCCGGTTGTACCGGTGAACCTTATCACCACCTCGTTCTTCCTCAACAAGCGGGACCTTGCCGCAAGCGGGAAGGACCCGATCCTGGACCTGGACCCGGTTGCCAGTGCCGCGATAGCCTGCGCACGAAAAGAGGACGGGATCATCTTTTCCGGGATCCTGGACACCCCCGGGCTCCTGGGTGCCGAAGGCTCCAGCTCGCTGGCCCTGACAAAATGGGACAAAGTCGGCACAGCGTCAGACCAGGTCATCAGCGCAGTAACGAAACTTGACGGTGCCGGCTTCCACGGCCCGTACTGCATGGGGCTCGCACCGACCCAGTACAACCTGCTCCTGCGCCGGTACCCGCAGGGAGACGGGACCGAACTCGACCATATCCGGACCATCCTGGGAGGGGACGTGGTCAAGGCACCGGTCCTGAAGAAAGGCGGCGTCCTGCTCGCATCCGGCCGCCAGTTCTGTTCGCTCGTGATCGGCCAGGACATGAGCATCGGCTTCAACGGTCCCGCCGGGGATGCATATGAATTCAGCATTTCCGAGAGCCTCGCGCTCCTTATCCGGGCGCCGGAGTCGATCTGCGTCCTCACGTGATGCGAAAGGAAGCAAACGTGCCTGAGGTGAAAAGTATGCAGGAAAAAACACAGGAACTCTTAAAAAAGT
>Ga0265342_10003879_pt1 | contig 12026 bp, 8 predicted proteins | sample 4CB327metaG_FD_203125 | JGI IMG/M metagenome (GOLD analysis project Ga0265342, IMG submission 203125) | Rhizosphere microbial communities from Carex aquatilis grown in University of Washington, Seatle, WA, United States - 4-CB3-27 metaG | ecosystem: Host-associated > Plants > Roots > Rhizosphere...
CTCTCGGCCTACGTCGCCGCGGGCATCGGCTCCGACCACGAGTGCACGACCGCGGCCGAGGCCCTGGAGAAGCTGGGGAAGGGCATGTACATCATGCTGCGCGAGGGCTCGACGGCGCGGGATCTCAAGAACCTCATCCCCGCGATCAGCCCGGGCACGGCTTCCCGCTTCCTCATCTGCTCCGACGACCGACACCCCAACGACCTCATCGACGAGGGTCACATGGACCACGCGCTCAGGCTCCTCCTCGCCGGGGGCGTGGACCCGATCGACGCCTTCCGCATCGCCTGCCTCAATCCCTCGCAGTGGTTCGGACTCAAGAGCTCGGGCGCGATCGCCCCCGGCTACAAGGCCGACCTCGTCGCCTTCGACTCCCTCGAGGATTTCCGCGCGCGCATGGTCTTCAAGGACGGCGTTCTCGTCGCCGAGGACGGCCGCCTCCTCGTCGATTCGCCGGCGACGGTCCCCCCCACGCGGGACTCGGTCAACATCAAGTGGCTCACCGCCGAGGACTTCGCCATCCCCGCTCAAGGCGGCGCTCGCATCCGCGTCATCGTGGCGAGGCCCGACTCGATCGTCACGGGGGAGAGGATCGAGGCGCCCAAGGTGGCGGGGGGCCTGTGCGTCTCCGACGTCGAGAGGGACATCATCAAGGTCTTCGTCATCGAGAGGCACACGGGATCGGGGAGCATCGGCAAGGGCTTCATCTCGGGGCTGGGCCTCAAGCGGGGCGCGGTCGGCCTGACCGTCTCCCACGACTCGCACAACATGATCATCGCCGGGGTCGACGACCTCTCGATATTCAAGGCCGCCCGCCACCTCAACAAGATGAAGGGCGGCATGGTCTTCACGGTGGGCGACGAGGTCCTCCTCGACCTCCCCCTCCCCGTAGCCGGCCTCATGAGCGACCGGAGCGCCCCCTTCGTGGCCGAGCGACTTCGCGCCTTCGAGGAGCTCTTCATCAAGGAGGGCCTGTCCAACAGGACGCCGCTCATGACCCTCTCATTCATGGCCCTGCCCGTGATCCCCAAACTCAAGATCACCGACAAGGGCTTAGTCGACGTGGATCGCTTCGCGCCCGTGGGGCTGTTCGTGGACTGAAGGTCGACGAAGCGTCGACTAACGCAGGAGCATCCTGATAAACCAGGGCCTCGAGATGTCCACCGCGCCGTGGGCGCAGAGCTCGTGGCAGCAGAAGCAGCGGATGCAGCCGCGCAAATCGACCTCGGGCTTGCCCTCTTTCATCGCGATAGCCTTGGGCGGGCAGGCCTTGGCGCAGACGCCGCAGCCCAGGCACTTCGCGTGGTCGAACTCGGGCCGGGGCTTCAGGAACCGATCGACGCGCCTCCGGAGGAATTTGGGGATGAAGATCGCGTAGAGGTTGAATGCGACCTTGACCGTCGGCTTCTTGAAGTCGGCGACGCGGACATCGTCGACCCTCTCGCCGAGGACGACGATGTCTTCCTCGAGGGGGCAGAGCCCGCGCTCGATGGACTTGCGGATGGTCGGCACCTGAGCGGCCTTGAGCCCGATAGCGTCGGCGGCCACGACGTCGAGGGCGAAGGGATTGGCGCTCGATATGACGAGGCCCACTTTCCGCGGACTGCCGTTCGTGGGGCCGTAGCCCTCCATGCCGATGATCGCGTCCATCACGGTGAGGCAGGGATGGGCGAAGAGGCAGAGGTCGAGGAGGAGGTCGGCGAATTCCTCGGCATCCTCGAAGCGGAGGTGGTACTCGGCCTTGTAGCTGCCCGGGATGATGCCGAAGAGATTCTTCACCGCGCCCGAGTAGACCGTCATCATGTGAGTCTTGATCCTGGGGATGCTTATGATCTTGTCGGCCTCGAGGAGGGGCCTGATCGTCTTCACGAGCTTGATCACCCGCCCGGCCGGATAGGGGACGTCGACGGCTTCGGTATCGAAGTTGAGCTCGGCGCCCGAGGCCTCGGCGGCCTCGGTCATGCCGCAGGTGTCGTACACGGCCTCGAGGGTCTTCCGCGTGTAGAAGTGGTAGCCACCGGGGCTGTCGCCGATGACGGGTGAGCCTCCCGCCTCCCTCACGAGCTCGGCCACCGCGCGGACGACGGCGGGATGGGTGGTCGTGGCCCTCTCGGGCTTGCGCCTCATGAGGAGGCTGGCCTTGAGGAGGACGCGCTCGCCCTCCTTCACGAAGCTCCCCATGCCGCCCAGGAGCTCGATCGATCGCGCGACCGCCTTCTTCACCTCGGAATATTCGTAGTCGCCGCAGCGGGCGATCGCTACCTCGTTCATGGTTCTCTCCTCATCCGATGATATTCAGCACCGCGTCCGTCGCGAGGCCGGCGGCTATCGCGAAAGCGAGATTGAAGGCGACGTACAGAATGAAATTCCGCGTCCCGAGGAGGATCTTGACCGCCCCGAGGTTGGTGAGCTTGGTGGCCGGGCCCGAGAGCATGAAGGCCAGGGCGGAACCCGGCGACATGCCCATCCCGAGGGCGGCGGCGATGAGGGGGATCGTGCCCCCGCCGCAGAGATAGGCGGGCACGCCCACGGAGGCCGCTATGATCGGGCCGAAGCCGTTTCGGGGACCCAGGCTCTCGGCCGCCCATTCCCTCGGGAAGTACTGATCGAAGAGAGAAGTGAGGAGGATGCCCGCCAAGAAATAGGGAGCGGTCTTGGAGAAGCCCCGCCAGAGGCTCGCACCGAACTCGCGGAGGCTCCGCTCGCGGCCTTGGCCGCCCGCATCCTCAAAGGCGCTCAGGGAGAAGAGCTCGCGGTTCCCGAAGAAGGCCCGCACCAGGAGGCCGGCGGCGATGCCGCCCAGGAAGCAGGCGCCCAGCCGGAGGAATGCGATGGGCGCTCCCAGGGCGAAGCTGAAGGCGAAGAGATTCGGGTTGATGAGGATCGAAGAGATCATGAAAGAGCCCAGGACGTACTGCGGCGCGCCTCCCCGGGCGAGGGAGGCGATGAGCGGAATAGTCCCGTACATGCAGACGGGCGACGCTGCGCCAAGGAGGGAGGCGACCGCGCACTTCAGGGGCGCCCAGCCTCCCCTGCCCGAGCGGGCTATCGCGGCCAGAATGCGGGAGGAGAGGAGGACCGACACGAGGGAGCCGACTATCGTGCCGGCTATCCAGTAGGGCCCTATCCGCACGAGCTGCAGGGCTAGAAGCTCGGCTATGCGCTCGGCATCCCCCGCTGCGATCACGAGCGCCTCACTTCTTCTTCTTGAAGCTGCTTTGGAAGTCCATCTTGATCGCGCCCAGGTCGGCGCCCGCGATCTTGATCCTCGCGAGATCGTAGTTCCCCAGGCCTTCCTTGGCGGCGAGCCGGAGGTGGGGAACCTGGTCCAGGGTGAAGCCCATGAAGGTGAGGGCGACGACGTCGGCCGCGAGGAGGTCCCTGCCCGCTATCACGATCTCCGACTTGACGGGCCTGTTGTACATCGGGCCGTAGCCCTCGCCTCCCATGACGCCGTCGATCACCGTGAAGTCGGGCATCCGGATCTCGTTGAGCTCGACGATGATCTCGGAGAGGGGAAAGCTGTGGAGGCCGTTCTTGTCCCCGTAGCCTCCGTAGATTTTTTCCGAGGGCACGCCGAAGACATTCTTGATCGAGAGCGAGACGACGGCCTCCGGGAGGAAGTGCGTCTTCATCTTGGGCGCCTCGATCACGACGTCGGCGTCCATGTAGACCTTGGGTATGAAGAGGCTCTTGCCGCTCAAGAGGCTCTTGGGCGAGCGGAGCTCGTAGCAATCCTTCTTCTCGCAGGCGTTGAAGTTGAAGAACTCCACTCCCTGGATAGTCCCGTACTTGTTCTGGGCCAGGGCCGCCTTGTCGAAGGCGTCGCCCGAGAAGCAACCCTCGGCGATGATGATCCGCGAGGGGCCGAGTTCCTTGACCGCGTCGACGATCGCCGCCACCACGCGGTAGTCCGTCGTCTTGGGGTCGTCCGGCTTCGCGCCCGTGCAGAGGTTGGGCTTGATGAGGACGACGTCGCCCTTCTTCACGATTCCGGCCAGGCCACCCGCGTTCAGGATCGCGTCGCGGGTCGCCTTGGCGTGGTCGCCCCCCCTGCCTATGCCGATGAGGGACTCGGAGGGGACCGCCGGCAGCGGCTTCACGGTCGGCTCCGCTCCCGCGACGAGGGGAGAGAGGCAGAGGGCCACCGTGATGGAGAAGGCGAGGGCGGACTTGATTCTCTTCGGCATGCGAGTCCTCCTTACACTTGGAAAAACGCGGAGAGTCCGAGCAGGAATGCCCAGGCCGCGAAATAGGCGAAATATCGCAGGAAGCCCCGCTTTCTCAGGACGAGGGCCAGGGCCGCGAGGGAGGAGAAATCGCTCAAGACCGCCACGATGCGCATCGTGATGAGGAAGAAGGGGTTCACCACGTTGCGCGTCGCGAAGAAGCCCGGGATGAAGGAGGCGGCCGGATTCGTATAGGCGAAAGCCATGATCGCGGCGAGGAGATAGCGCTTGAACGCGGCATCGGCCAATGCTCCCGCGGCGAAGTAGGCGGCGCCGATGCCCAGGCTCGCGAGCGCATCGCGCGCATGAGCGCCCGAACCGACGCGCTCTCGGTAGTCGGGGCGAGCGCTCCTGAGGGAGGGCAGGGCGCCCGAGCGAAAGGAGAGTAAGGCCGCCTCCCTCGCGCGGAGGGCGAGGAGGCCGCCGATGATCCCCGCGGCCAAGGCGAAGAGGAAGCGGAGGTAGCCCGTTCTCCAGATGAATGTCGGGTCCGCGAAGGGCACGAGGGAGTCGAAGAACAGGTTAGTGCAGAGGAAGGAAATCGCGAGCTCGGCCCCAAAACCGAGGCTCAGTGCGGCTGCGGCTATGGGTACGGCGCCCGCCGGCCCGAGGGGAAGCAGGGAGCCGACGAGGGCGGAAGCGGCGACCGCCGCCCAGGCCGCGGGCCCCGAGGCTGGCCCGAGCCGGCCGCCGAGGCGGGCGCCGAGCCGTCCGAAAACGGACAGGCGGCGGAGGAGGAGGGCGGAAGCGAAACCGGCGGCGAATTGGACGATGCTCGAGGCGAAGGCATCGGCTGCGGTATACAGGAAAGCGGACATGAACGCGACCCCCGGGCGCGGAATGAATCTATTTCCGTCGCGAATAGTATAGGCCAATTCCGCGCCGCAATGAACATTTCTTGCTGTTTGTCGCGCATTTGGGTACAATTCCAGCGCCCGCGAGTCATACTGGAGAGGATCGGACGAGCTCGAATGCCCAGGAATTCCCCCATCGCCAAGATCGAGCTTCTCATCGAATACGTTGAGCGCAATATAAAGAAACCCCTGAGCCTCGACGAGATCTCCGGCCAGGCAGGGCTCTCGAAATACCACTTGAACCGCATCTTCAGGGCGATGACCGGCCGACAGCTCATGGACTACGTGCGCAACCGCAAGCTCTCGCGGAGCGTCCTTGATCTCCTCGACGCGGACTACAAGGTCATCGACGTCGCCATGGAGTACGGCTTCGCCTACGAGCAGTCCTACATCCGCGCCTTTGGGCGCGCCTTCGGCATGAGCCCGGACCGGTTCCGGAAAGCGAAGGCCGAAATCCGCGTAACAGAGAAGCTGGATCTCGGGTTGCTCGAGGCAGTGGGCGAGGAGGGGATGATCATCGAGCCCGCCATCCGCCTGAGGCCGGCCTTCTCGATAGTCGGAGAGCCTCACGAGCTGAGCGTGCAGGAGGACAGCGTTGCCCATACGGCCAACCGCCTGGGCAACGACTTCTACTTCAACAAGAAAAAGCTCGTGCCCGACGCGAGGGACCAGGGAACCTACATCGGCTACATGACGCTCTTCCCCGACGAGCCGGACAGAGTCATATATATGCCCTCGGTGATGGTATCCTCCCCGCCGGGCGCGCCCTACGCGCCGCCGGAGGGGATGACCCGCATCGACCTGCCGACGAGGAAGTACGCGGTGTTCACCTACATCGGCTTCCATCACCCCCGCTACGTCAACGTCAACGAGTACCGCCACGTCTACGAATACATCTACGGCTCCTGGTTCCCCGCTTCGCCCTACCGGCTCGGGGGCGACTTCCGCTTCGAGAGCATCGACGACGAGATCGAGCGGGAGGACTACTGCGAGGTGGAGCTCTACCTCCCGATCGGGGCCAAGGAACAGAGGGCGGGCGTTGAAGACGCTAGCGCCGACATAGTATAAGTCTCCATGGACTTCGACCGAGTCATCGACCGCTCGCGTACCTATTCCCTCAAGTGGGACAATCCCAAAAACTCGCCCGGCCTCCCCGACATCATTCCGCTGTGGGTGGCCGACATGGACTTCGCCCCTCCCCCGGCGGTGACCCAGGCGATAAAGAGGCGGGCCGAGCATCCGGTCTTCGGCTACACGAGGGCGATCGGCGACTACAACGAGGCCGTGGCTGCCTGGTATCGCGAGAGACAGGGACTCGAGCTCTCCCCCTCGGACATCCTTATGGCTCCCGCCGTGATGCCCGCCCTGGCCGCGGCGATCCAGGCCTTCACCGACAAGGGCGAAGGCGTGATGATCCAACCGCCCGTGTACCATCCCTTCTATTCCGTAGTCGAAGAGAACGACCGGGTCCTCGTCGAGGCTCCCATCGCCCGCCTCTCCGACGGAAGCTGGGAGATGGACTTCGAGCTCATGGAGGCCGCGGCGGAGAAGGCGGCCCGCGATGGCGTTCGCCTAAAGGCGATCCTCGTCTCGAGCCCGCACAACCCGGTGGGCCGCGTCTGGTCCGAAGCCGAGCTGGAGAAGCTCCTCATCTTCGCGCAAAAGCGGGGCGCCGCCGTCCTCTGCGACGAGATCCATTCGGACATCATCCTCGGCGAGAGGGATTTCCTCAGCATGGCCGGCTTCGCGGGCGAGGACGCGCGGAAGCTCGTCGTCCTCAGCGGGCCGAACAAGACCTTCAACATCGCGGGCCTCCATATTTCCCAGGCTATCGCCCGCGACGAGGGTACGCGAAAGGCCATGAAGCGGGCGATTTCCGCCGGAGGCTTCGGCCTGCCGAATGCCTTCTCGTTGACCGCCGCCCTGGCGGCATACCGCGAAGGAGGCGCGTGGCTCGAGGAGCTCCTCGCCTATCTCAGGGGCAACCACGGCTTCCTGCTCGAGTTCCTCGGGAAACGCCTGCCGGAAGTCGGCGTCTCGCCCCTCGAGGGGAGCTACCTCGCCTGGCTCGACATCCGCGCCCTCCTCGCGAAGAGGGGAGAGGGAATCGACGAGAGGCCGCTGGCGAGCTCCCTAGAAGAGGAAGGCCGAGTACGCCTGTCGTCGGGGAGGGATTTCGGGAAGGAAGGCTCGGGCTATCTCCGCCTCAATATCGCGACGCCGCGCTCGATACTCTCGGAGGGCCTCGAGCGAACGGCCAAGTTCCTGAAGGGCTGACGCGTCGCCTCGTTGGAAAAATGGCCGAGGCTTTACTTTTACATCCCGCCGGGACACAATGGCCGGCTATGTTGAGCTTGAAGCCGCCCCGCGCGCGCGGTGGACCGCGCGCCGCGACGATCCTCTTCCCCCTCGCCCTTCTCGCCGCGGGCTGCGGCGGCAAGGCGCCGCTCGTCGAAAGGCCGCGGGCCGAACGGGGACCCATCGTCGACAAGATCCTCATCGAAGCCAAGACCCAGGAAGATATAGCGATCAAGGACGTCGCCGAGGGTAAAAGCGACATCTTCTGGTACTCGACCGAAGGGGCCACCTACAAAGGCCTGCCGAGCGAGATCAAGTCCAAGCTGGAGACCTACGCGGTCCCGAGCGGCTCCTGGTCGCTGCTCTTCAACCCCTACCCCAATAAGGCTCCCTATACCGTCCGCACGAAGGCGGGAGCGACCGCCTTCAATCCCTTCGCCGTCCGCGAAGTCCGCTTCGCGATGAACGGCCTCATCAACCGCAAGCGGATCGTCGACGAGATCGTCTCGGGAGCGGGGCAACCCAAGTACACGCCCGTCACCCTCGGCCAGCCCGACTCGGGCCGCTACGCGACGGCGGCGAGCAAGCTCGGCATCACCGAGTCCGGCGACGAGGCCAAGGCCCTCGCCGACATCGACGCGTCGATGAGGAAGGCGGCCGCCCTGAGCGAGAACGAGGGTCGCCTCGCGAGGAAGGGCGCCTTCTGGGCTTACGACGGCAAGGAGGTCGAGGTCAACTTCCTCATCCGCGTCGACGACCCGAACGGCCGCCTCAAGGAAGGCCGCTACATAGCCGACCAGATCGAGAAGGCGGGCATCAAGGTCAATCGCCTCGAATACGACCGCGCCAAGTGCTCGAAGATCTACCGATCGGGCGACCCCAAGAACTACGAGTGGAACCTCTACACCGAGGCTTGGATCGGCGGCCAGACCTACGCCTTCTGGGACACGTCGATCGCCCAGCACTACGCGCCCTGGTACGCGCAGATGCCCGGCGGCGGCAACGCGGGCCAGTGGAATTACGAGAACGCCGAGATCGACGCGCTCACCAAGGCGGCGGTCACCGGCAACGTCAGGGACGCTGACGACTACTACGCCAAGTGCCTGAAGGCGGTCGAGCTCGGGCTCAAGGACGCCGTGCGCGTCTTCGTCGTCGACACGACCAGCTACTACCTCGCCAACCGTTCGCGCTTCAACGCGCGCATGGCCTACGGCATCGGCGACGGCCTGGACCGCCTCTCCGCCCTCACGGCGGACGTGAAGCCGGACGCATCGGGTCCCGACAAAGGCAAGAAAGTGCTCCGCGTCACCGAGTTCTCGGCCCGCGGCAGCCTCTTCTCAGCCGCTTGGGACCCCATCGGTCCCGACGGCTTCGCCGACAGCTACTCCCACGTCCTCATCAGCCCAGCCTCCGACATGGAATTCGATTTCAGCCCGACGAACGGCCAGTGCAAGAGCCTCCGCGCGAGCTACACGGGTTTCAAGGCGGCGCCCCGCTTCGAGGGAGGCAGGATGCTCGGCACGATAGCCGTGCCGCCCGAGGCGGCGATCTGGAACGCGCAGAGCCGCAAGTGGGAGTCCGCTCTCGTCTATGTCGACAGGGGCGAGGGCAAGTTCGGCTACGCGAAGGCTTCGAGCAGGCCCGAATACGGGAAGGCGGTGGCGACCGCGACTTTCTCCTTCTCCTACGCGAAGTGGCATCATGGCCGCATGATGGGCCAGAACGACTACCGCTACGCGATAGCCCTTCCCTACGATCTCTCGTTCAAGAAGGGCGAGGGCGACAAGACCTACGAGGCCTCCTACGCCGCCGCGGTGAACTCGAGCCTCGCGCGGTCGAAGGGCTTCGTCTTCAACGCCGACGGCGGCATCACGAGCTACGGCGACGCCTACTACCCCATGGACCCGGTCAACAACGCGGCCATGCTCTGCCCCGCCCTCATGGTCGAGGCTTCCAACTATCAAGCCGTCCTCTGCTGGGAAGTGCTCGAGGCCATCCTGGGCCTCGTGGCCGAGGGCAAGTACGTCGTCAACTCGAACGGGGATTACGGCGAGGTCGACGTCATCGCCGAAAAGTGCGTGGCCGACATCCGTTCCAAGCTCGAGGAGTACGTCGCCTCTTCTCACGTGCCCGACAGCCTTAAAGGCTACGTGAAGAGCGAGGAAGCGGTCGCCGACTACAAGCTCGCCATAGCCTTCATCGACGCGCACAAGCACGCCTACATCTCCAACGGCGGCTTCCTCATCGACTTCTACGATCCGGCTACCAATTCGGCGACCCTCGTCGCCACCCCCTTCGACGACTACCCGATAGCCAAGGGCGAGATGATCGAGAAAGTGGCGACGAGCTACGCGCGCATCAACTCGATCAAAGTGGGCACATACAGGAAGGGCGCCGATCTCGCCGTCGATTTGGTGGTGGCTGAAGTCGCCTACCCCGCCAACAGGGCGAAGCCGGCCGACAAGGCCAGGGTCCGGGTCACCCTCGTCGCCGACAGGGACCGCGTCTACGAGGCCGCGGAGGCCAAGGCCGGCATCTACCGCGCGACTATACCCGCGGCCGACCTCGCCGCCCTCAAGGAAGGGACCTACACCCTCATAGGCGGGGCGAGCCTGGGCGGCGAGGCCGGAGCCGTGGGCGCGGCGACCTTCATGGTATTCTAGGCAGCGCGCGGGGAAAGAATGTACAACCGATACCTGATCAAGCGCTCGATCTACGCTCTCCTCATGTACGCGGTGATGATCTTCACCTACTCCGCGCTCTTCAACAAAGTCGCGGAGGAGACCCTGCGCGCGCAGATCGAGGAGGAGGTCGCCCAAGCGGCGATCCAGTACAAGAACCTCTCCGCGGACAGGCTGCAGGCTATCATCGCATCGGAGCGCGCGGCCAAGATCCACCGGCACCACCTCGACCAGAGCTACGCGCTCCGGGTATTCTGGCGCGCCCGCGACAGCCTGGCCTTCGACTTCGGCGACTCCACGATCATGCGCGCGCCCAACGGCGACCGGAGCGTAGTCGGGATCATCGGCGAAGCCCTGCCCCGCACCATCCTCCTCTTCAGCTCGGAGGTTATCCTCGTCGTCGTCCTCGGCGTAGTCCTCGGGCTCTATGCCGCGCGCAAGCCCAACGGCCTCCTCGACCGGAGCATCTCGACGAGCACGATGATCACGAACGGCCTGCCTTCATGGTGGCTGGGCATGCTGATGATAATGGCCTTCTCCTACGCGCTGCCGATATTCCCCTCGGGCGGGCTCCGCTCCAATCCCGCGCCGATCGGCATCATGGCGGCCGCGGACATCCTCCGGCACCTCGCCCTCCCCCTCGCCACGCTCGTTTTCCTCGGCGTCTGGGGCTCGGCCTACCTCATCCGCAACATCGTCCTCTCGAGCCTGCAGGAAGACTACGTGATGGCCGCCCGGGCGCGCGGCATCCCCGAGCGCAGGGTCCTCTTCGGGCACTGCCTCCGGACCTCGCTGCCCGCGATCCTCACCCTCGCCGTCCTCTCGCTCTTCAGCTCGATAGCCGGCAACATCATAGTCGAGGGCGTATTCGGCTGGCCGGGCATCGGCAACCTCTACTTCATCGCGGTCCAGCAGAGCGACATACCGGTGCTCATGGGCACCCTCTCCATAGAGACCTTCATCAACATGCTCGGCTTCGTCCTCCTCGACTTCATCTACGGGTTCCTGGATCCGCGGATCAAGACGGGAGGCGCGGCGTGAACCTCAGGGACCTGCTCGAGGGACTAGGGGACTTCTGGCGCGAATACCGAAAAGTCGGCTCAGGGCTCGTCGGCCTCGCCATACTCCTCGGCTTCCTCCTCCTGGCCCTCTTGGGCCCCGGACTCGTGCCCTTCCCCGGCGCGACCGAGCACTGGCAGGACATAGCCTACTGGAAAGACAATCCCCGCGCGGCGCCGCCCGCGTGGACCAACTGGCTGAGCGCGGAGAAGGGCGCGGTGTCGGCGCGGCTTGCGGCCTCGAAGCTTCCGCGAGCCGATTCGGGCGGGGAAAGGCGTGAAAAGTACTCCTTCGCCTACGACTACCGCGCGGACCGGCCGCCGGGCGACCTCATCTTCCGCTTCAAGGGCTCGGGCAAAGTGGGCCTTTCCCTTCAGGCGACGCGGCCCGACGGATCGGGGGCCGAGCTCTACCGGGCCCAGACCGAGCTCGGCGCGGACTCAGGCCGCATCTCGATCGAGCATGACGCGAGGAGCGGCGTCTTCGCCCTCGTGAGCTCGGTCGACGAGTTCATCGGTTCCAGCCTCGATCCCGACGAGGCGCTCGCCACCACCCTCCTCTTCTCGCGGGTCGACGAGAACATGGAGGATGCGCCCCGGGCGCTCAAGGGGAGCTACGGCTTCACGCTGACGGTCGACCTCCTCTCGAAGGACGCGCGGGTCGAGGCGCCGGAGCTCCTCGTCTCCGGCGAAGTGTCGGGCATCATGGGCACCGACGCGACCAAGCGCGACATCTTCACGGGCGTCGTCGTCGGCATCAAGTGGGCCCTCGTCATCGGCTTCCTCACCTCGATCATCACCGTCGTCGTCGGCGTCATGCTGGGCGTGATCGCCGCTTATTTAGGAGGCGTCGTAGACTGGCTCCTCACGAGGCTCTACGAGTACGTCTATCTCCTCCCCGTCCTG
>Ga0265342_10003880_pt1 | contig 12025 bp, 11 predicted proteins | sample 4CB327metaG_FD_203125 | JGI IMG/M metagenome (GOLD analysis project Ga0265342, IMG submission 203125) | Rhizosphere microbial communities from Carex aquatilis grown in University of Washington, Seatle, WA, United States - 4-CB3-27 metaG | ecosystem: Host-associated > Plants > Roots >...
AGGAGGGATAAAGAATTAAGAATTGCGAATTGGGAATTACGAATTAACATATATTTACACCATCAGACTGCTTAACTGGAAGAAGAATTTAATTAGCGTAGGCTCCATAGGAGCCAGATATTATATAGAGAACCATTAAAAAAATAATCAGCCCTGTAGGGGCGACATATGACAATTACAGATGAAATAAATCGAATTTATAACTGTCATACCGCTTTGGGCGGGCAGACGGATACTTTACCAAAACAATAATCAAAAAATATCATTTAAATATCATCGGTCCAATTACGGCAATAATTTTATCGCTGGTAGTAGGAGCAATATTTATTTTTGCAATCGGCAAAGAACCGCTTGCAGTGTATTCAATGCTGTTTGTTGAAACGCTTGGCAATACGTACGGAATCGGTCAGGTATTATTCAAGGCAACGCCGCTGATATTCACCGGTCTTTCGGTAGCTTTCGCTTTCAAAGGCGGATTATTTAACATAGGCGCAGAGGGACAGTTAAATATAGGCGCGCTTTGCACAGCGTGGGTGGCTTTCACATTTGTTAATCTGCCGTGGCCGGTTCTGATTCCGCTAAGCGTGATGACGGGATTTTTCGGCGGCGCAATATGGGGTTCGATCGCTGGATACCTTAAGGCGCGTTTCGGCTCGCATGAAGTAATCAATACTATCATGTTAAATTTCATCGCGCTTGCGCTGGTTAATTATTTTGTGAATGTGGCATTTAATGTTCCGGCAACCGTTCATACGCCTGAAATTTCTACGTCTTCTTATTTACTGCGTTTTGATTCATTCACCGGAATGTTTAAAGGCTCGCCGTTTAACCTAAGCTTTTTGATAGCTATTGCCGCCTGCATAATTATGTATTACTTGCTTTGGAAAACTCCTTTCGGGTATGAAATTAGCACGCTTGGTTCAAATCCAAACGCAGCTAAATATGCGCGTATGAATGTAAAGAGATTAATAGCGCTCACAATGGCTCTTTCGGGCGGATTTGCTGGACTTGCAGGCTCAAATTTTGTTTTAGGTTACAAGCATTATTTTGAACTGGGTTTCTCCGACGGCGCAGGATACATCGGCATAGCGGTAGCGCTTATTGCAAGAAACAATCCTTTCGCAATTATTCTTGTCGCCGTCTTCTTCGGGATACTTGAATACGGCGGGTTGACGATAAACACAATAGTACCAAAAGAAATAGTAACTATGCTGCAAGCAATTGTTATCATATTTGTCATCATAATTTCACAGATCACTCAGAAACTTAACAGGAAAATAGCCGCCGAACCCAATGCCTGATAATTTAATAAGCATAGCATTTTTCTTTCAAACGCTGAGGATAACAATCCCCTACCTGCTGCCTTCGCTTGGCGCGACTTTTTCTGAAAAAGGCGGAGTGGTGAATATAGCTCTTGAAGGTATCCTGCTTATCAGCGCATTTTTTACAACAGTCGGGACATTCTATTATAATAACATTTTTATCGGGGTTATTTTTGGAGTTGCAGCCGGAACTGTTGTTGCCTTAATACATGCCATTACAACGGTAACATTCAAAGCGAACCAGATTGTAAGCGGAATTGCTTTAAATCTTTTAGCGCTTGGCCTCACGAAATTCTTTTGCAAGATTATTTTCAACAGCTCAAGCAATTCCGAGAGAATTCCGGGGATTGAATCTGTTCAACTTCCATTAATTGGCAATCCGTTCATTTTGTTATGTATCATTCTGCTAATATTATCACAGATTGTAATTTTCAAAACTAAATTTGGGCTAAGGCTAAGGGCAGTCGGCGAAAATCCTGCCGCGGCGGATTCGCTGGGTATCAACGTCAACAGGATCCGGTATGCAGGCGTTCTCATCAGCGGAATACTTGCCTCGCTTGGCGGATGCTGGCTGGCGTTTGACCAGCATAGTTTCACCGACGGTATGTCTGCCGGCCGCGGATACATAGCTCTTGCGGCAATGATCATCGGAAAATGGAACCCTTATAAAGCGGCTGTCGCATGCCTGGTATTCGGATTTGCTGAGAGCTTTTCTATCGAATTTCAAAATACGGTAATTCCTACTCAATTCATTCAAATGCTCCCTTATGTGCTTACCATTATTGTACTTGCCGGATTCATCGGGAGGGCCACTCCCCCTGCCGCCGACGGGATTCCGTATGAAAAGAATTGAGATATAAATTCTGAAGATAAATGATTAAATTTTTTTATAATAAATAATTAATATCTCAAAAATCATGAAAACACTAATATTATCAATTGCGTTAATGATTCTTCTGCTTTCGGTCAAAGCCAACGCTCAATATGAGTGGACCGGTTTACAATACCATTATCAAACAGGCAGCGTTCCCCCGCCGTATTATTTTGAATATGACATATACATAAGCCCGACAGGAAGCGGCTCGATAGCATATCACGGCGGCTATGAGACCGATACAACGCGAAAAGATTACAATTCTGATTTTAATATAAGTTCAGACGACCTCGCGGCGCTGGATGAACAAATTCAAAATAGCGGGGTCCTTACCGATAATTTTGAGGAACTGGTAAAACATCCAATCGGCGGATCGATGAATAAAGTGTATATTACAATGCCGCAGGATCCCAGGCTTGACCACAAGCCCCCAAGGATAGAAACCCCGTATTTTCCAAAATCAAAAAAACAAAAAGCCGCGCTTGGCAAGCTTTACGAAAAAATAAGATCGCTGGTTCCTCAAACCATTTGGGATGAAATAGAGAAATTAAAAAACAAATAAGTTTTAAATGAGTTGGCTTTTAAGATCGGTAAATACTTCGGAAATTTTAAGGTTGTTAAAGACGGCAAATATGTATTACTGATCAACATAGCCGACAGAACCTTTTCATTTGTCATATTTCTGTTACTTGCCCGAAATTTTGCGCCCGGCGAATACGGCGAAGTGATAACGCTGTTCACTCTTGCAACCGTATTTGTCACCATTTTTGATTTTGGGCTTTCTTTATTCCTTCAGCGTGAAACCGCTTTTAACGTTTACCGCGCAGGCGAACTATTCAGTAAGGTATTTACGATTTCATTAATTCTGTTTGTTGTTTACCTGCCAGCATTATTCGGATTTGCTTCGGTTTTTTATCCTGATATTCCCGCCGGTTTAATTATTATTGTTGCGGTAGCGATGTATGAATCGTCGTTCATAAGTATATGCAACAAGTCTCTTTCGGGAATAAACAATTTTAAAAGCCAATATAATGCCCTGTGGGTATCAAGGCTATATATCCTCCTATTCTTCATTGCCGGGTTGTTCTTCCTGCATTTCGATCTGGATTCGCTGGTCGCGATTATGCTTATTGGATTTTTCTTAAACCTGGTACTGCTTTTCAGGTTCCTAAACAAAAATGATATACATTATACATTAAGGCATTTTTCGTTCATTGAAGCAAAAGCAATTCTGAAACTTTCGATTCCGCTGGGACTGGCCGTCCTGTTTAATTTCATGTACGATAAAATTGACGTTTTGCTGATATCAAAGCTGAAAGATTTTTCCGAGGTCGCATACTATAATGTGGGATACGGCGTATTCAAATCAGCAATGATGAGCTATTCGTTCATGCTTGCGGTTGGGTTTACGCGGGTTTCAAAGCTGAGCAGAAACAAACGCGCCGTCAGATTGTTCTTTGAAAAATATTTTACGGTTGTGCTGAGTATATCAGGAACAGTTTCAATCCTTCTGTATTTTTCATCTAATTGGCTGATCAAGTTTATTTATTCGGTTAAATTTATTCCTTCGATCCCAGTATTGCAGATACTCTCAGCGGGGCTTATTGGCGCGGCGTTAAACAACCTCACAGGTATCATACTGAACGGAATTGGCTTATTTAAAGCGGTTATGTATATTACTTTGTTTGGTTTGATAGTAAATATCATTCTGAATTTGGCTTTTATTCCAACTTATGGCGTATTGGCTGCCGCAACCGTGACCGTTTTTACGGAATATTTTATCTTTTTCTTTGAGCTGTACTACATTTTGAAAATATTGAAAATAAAGACTACCTGATTGGGCACTTCTAACTGGCAAAATATTTCATATGTTATAGATCTTGTGAGAAAGATTAATCCACAGAGCGTCCTCGATGTGGGCGTTGGGTTTGGCAGGTGGGGAATCCTATTCAGGGAGTTTCTTGAAATATGGGAACATTCTAAATACGACGGCGCTTGGGAACGTGTTATTGATGGCGTTGAAATATACCCGGGTTACATAAAAGATTATCACAAGTATTTTTATTCCAATATCTTCCGGCAGGACGCGCTTGAATTTTTACGAAGTACTGACAAGCGGTACGAACTCATAAATTTCGGCGACGTAATCGAACATTTTGAAAAAAAGCAGGGGGAAGAAATCCTGAAACTTGCTTTGGAAAAAGGGAAATATGTTTTGGCGACAATTCCAATCGGTAAACACTGGCCGCAGGGGCCGACTGAAAATCCATATGAAGAGCATAAAAGCGTTTGGTATAACCGGGACTTCTTAAAATATAAACACTCCAAAATAAAAAGTTTTAAAGATTTCACAAACAGGAATTTCAGCGTTGTTCTTATTTCCAATGAAAAGATAAAATACGATAAACGTTTTGGGAAATACTTCCGCTCTAAAAATATACTGAAACACTCGCTTGGCCTGAAAAAAATTGTGGAAGGTTATGAAAACCGCAAAAAATAACCTGAATGTCGTGTACATGGGAAGGTATAACAATTCCGAAATACTATCGGGGCCTGAGAAGACAGCGAAGAGAATTTTTGATCTGCGCTCGGCAGAAACCGGATCATCTTTCATTCAATATTTTTTTGACGGGCGGAAATTTGGTTTTTTCAAAAAACTTTTCGGGATGGATTCGGTCGCGCTTGACGATAATGCGAAATTATATACAGCGGGGCTTGTCAGGATTATTCCTTTGCTGTTTAAACTTAAGCCTGATTTAATACATGTGATTACATACGAAAGATTTGCAGTTATTGCAGCTATCTTTAAACTGTTTTCGCGGGTGAAAATTATTTACAATGTGCACGGCATAATAGCTTATGAAAATTCTGTAATAAAAAAAAGCCCGCTGTTCTACAGGATTAAAGATAAATACTGCGAATGGGCGCTGCTGAAGTTTTCCGATAAAATTGTTTTTCTTTCGGAGCTATCGATAGATATTGCACAAAAATATTATCAGATCAGTGAATCAAAGGCTCTGATCCTTTCGAATGGAATAGATGAAGAATATCATATAGCCTGCGCTGGAAAATTAGTTAATAAGTCCCATATAATAAAAGCAGTTATACTAAACGGGTCTGAGTACAACAAAAGCGGTATTCGGTTTTTGATAAAGGCTTTCTCAGGGGCTGAATTGCCCGTTGACTTATTTATAATTGGCGCTAAAATTGACCTGGTCATCTCAAATGAAAATTTAGAAATTCATTACCTTGATAAAATGGCAACTTCTGCACTGGCAGATTTTTATAAAGACAAAGACGTTTTCTTATCGTTAAATGATTTTGAAACGTTTTCAATCGCTACGGCGGAAGCTATGGCTGCAGGGCTGATACCTATAGTAACCGTACAAACCGGTATGTCAAGATTTATTATAGACGGCGAGAATGGGTATATTATTAAATACGGCGATTCAGAAAATCTGAGAGACTCACTTGACAAAATCTCAGAAGAACCCGAACATAGAAATGATATCAGCGCAGGATCTTCCAAAATTTATTCAATACTTTCATGGCCCGAAATTTATGAAAGCTATAAGAATGTTTACGAAAGCGTGGGGTTATGAATATTCTATTTTTGGCAAATGAACTGAGATTTACCTGCGGCGTTACAAATCATTTGCTGCATCTTGCCGGCGGCCTCGCTAAAAATAAAAATAATAATATATTCATAATTACCGGCGGCGGAAACGGAATTGACAGGTTTGATAACCTGCATGTAAAAGTTCTGGAAGATAATAAATTTCTGCATGAAAGCAGAAGCTCGCTTAATTATATTTCAGCCGTAAATGTGCTGGCAAAATTCATCAGGCAAAATAAAATTGATATAGTGCATTCACATTCTCATTATGCCGCTAATATCGCGGCGCTTGCTTCGAAGCTCAAAAAATTTCCAAAGATCCAGACAAATCACGGACTTTTGGAAGACACAGGAAAGCTGAAACATTTCATAGCAGATAAATACGTGGCTATCAACGGGCATATCTACGACTACATAATCAAATGCAAAATTGCAAAACCGGCAGACGTTGTCTTTATTCGCTGCGGGATACCTGTGCAGCCTGAGCCTTCCGCCAAAAAAGATAAACCCATCAGTGTGTTGGCCGCATCAAGGTTTATTCCCGCGAAAGGGTTGGATAACTATGTAAGAGCGGTTAGTCAAATTCCCAAAGAAGTTCGCTCAAAAGCTTTATTTTATATAGCGGGCGAAGGAGTAGAGGAAAGTAATTTGGTAAAGCTGAATAAAGAGCTTAAAAGCGGGATAAAATTTCTTGGCAGGGTAACCGATCTTCCGGCGTATTTAAAAGACAATCACGTATTTGTCTATCCTTCCCTGTCGAAAAACGAAGGCTTCCCTGCTGTGATAACTGAGGCAGGCGCCAATAATAATTTGCTCATCACTTCTGATTTTCTTGGGGCTTTAGATACGTTAAATCATGGCGTTAATTGTCTGATTTATCCGGCAGAAGATGTTGATTCTTTAAAAACTCTGATCGTCCGGGCAATAACAGAATACCATAAGCTCACTCATATCTCAGTAAACTTATATAATAGAGTAAAAGACCTCTTTAACCTTGATAATATGATTGCCAAACATCAGGAATTATATGACTTATGCCTGAGAGCGTAAAGAACATTTCTGTACTTATGCCCGCTTATAACTGCGGCAAATATATTGCGGTGTCAATCCGCAGTATTCTGAACCAGACATTTAAGGAATTTGAATTCATTATTATAGATGACGGCTCGACCGATAATACATCAGAAATTATTAATTCATTTAAGGATCACAGAATAATTTATAAGAAAACCGAAAACAAAGGGACCTCTGCCGCGCTTAATTATGGGTTAAGCATAGCTTCTGCAGAATGGATTGCAAGAATTGACGCCGACGACATTAACGTCCCTGAGCGCTTAGCCAAACAGGTTAAATTTATCGAATCAAATCCGGAATATGATATTATCTCAAGCTGGTCAGTTTACTTCGCAGACCCGGCAAAAGTACTCTTTTTGCTGAAAGAACCGCTTGAACACGCCGATATTTATGAATATTTGAATTTGCATAATCCAATAAACCAGTCTTCTGTTATCTATCGGAAAGAAAAAATTCTTGCCGCGAAATACAATGAACAATATTCTGCTAATGAAGATTTTGAATTATATCACAGAATAAGGGATGATGTGCGTTTCTGTAACATACCTGAATTCCTGGTTTATACAAGGGTCAGGAAGAGCTCAAGAACATATTCGGCGGGTTCGCGCAGCGCTTACGATTTCCTATATCCGTTTGCTTTCAAAAATCTTCTCGATTCAAAATCAAAGAGCGACTACTTTTACTGGACAAGCGCCCTGGCATGGGTGAATTTTTTCTTTGGGAACAAGAAAGAGGCGCGAGGATTTTTCAAAAATTCATTTTCTTTAAAGAACCTGGCCGCTTATCTTTCCACCTTTTTACCTCAGAAAAGTTTCGATAAATTGATAAATCTAAGGCCAAGATACAGGCTCCGGAATATTTTTACAAATACTAATGCATACAGACAGGAATTAATCAAACTACTTGGGCAAAATGCAGGAAACTAGACGATTTACGGTTTATGTTTTGATAATCTTTGCAATATTTACAGTCGCGCTGGGTTTAGCGGGTTATTTCCAGATCGGCCTTTTATCAGATGATTATATAGATATAAACGGCGCTGTGCATTCAACGCTGAAAGATAAGCTTACAGGCAACATGCCCTTCACAAACTCTTATCATTTAAGAACGACCGTTTATCTGTCGCTGCAATCAAGCGCAAATCTGCATAACATACTCGGTTTTGCCTACGATGATTTTCTGCTGTACCGGATCCAAAACCTGCTTCTGTTCCTGGCGCTTGCATATATAGCAGGCAGAATAATCCTCTATATAACCAATCATCTCTCGCTGGCTGTTTTGATAAGCGTATCAACTATAATTTTTTCTAATAATATAAATAATATTTGCTGGACCGTTGCGCGCGTTGATCTGCTTTGCGGCATATTTTATCTGCTCGCCATGTATTTTGCATTCAAATATGTAAAAGAAAAAAATCAAACTTCTTTTGTATGCAGCATTTTATCTTTCATATTTGCGCTTCTTACAAAAGAAACTGCTTTAACTATACCATTGATAACGGGGGTATTTGTTTTCGCAATATACGGAAAAGAAGATCTGCTCAAAAATAAATCTCTTTTTGCAGTACAATTCTCTCTAATTGTAATCTACATCTTTTACAAGCTTGTAATTCTTGGTAATGATGCCGGAGAAATGCTCACAATGTACCAGTCATCGCCTTTCGCTAACGCTCCCGGAATTATTGCCAGGGCCGCTATTGCGCTTTCAATACCGCTTGACTTCCTCACGCTAAATCTTTTTCTCAGGGAACGGAACCACCTCCTGGTAGTATACCTTGCCTGTTTATACGGGGGATTGTTTTATCTGATATCAGTTATGATCAGAAACGAGATCTACAAATACATCAGTTATATGGCTGTATCGGCGGCAATACTGATACTTCCGAATATTTATATCGGTTACATAAGAACCCAGATGATTTTGATACCGTTTATTATTCTCGCGATCTTATTGTTTTGGGCCTATGACCACCAGCTAAAGAACAGTATTCATATAAACAAGATCCTTCTTAAGATTTTCTTTTTCGCCGCGCTGTGTTACTGGAGCTTTACAAGCTTTGAAAATATTTCCGATTGGTCTTATTCATATACGAAATCGAAAGAGGAAGTGAAAAGCCTTGTTAGCTCAGGTGAAGTTGTAAACCGTTCAATAATAATCGGCAGCCCGGGCAGATACAATCAGGCTTTTTTGTTTGATAATCTTACAGGGGCATACAGCTACTGGAAAAATAAAGATTTTGTTGTTACCGATACAATAAACGACATAGTTCAAACAGGCGCGCTCGACCGGGCTTCTCTCTCGGCTCCTCTTGATTGTAAAGAAACTTCTCCGGGGGAATATGAAATAGCGGCAACAGGCCCGGGGCAATATTTTTATATTGAGGGGTATGGCAATGAAAAGATAAAAAACGGTTTTAAGAACAGGGAAATGTCAGTGGATTTTAAAGATTTTAACATATTAAGTAAACCAACAAAACTGACGCTCAGGCTGCTTGATCCTGCGGTCAAATGTTATCTATGCGGAGATTTTAAATTTACAAGGATTCACTAAAAAAATGCGGTTAAATATTCTTCATATAACGCCAGATTTTAATTACGCCTGCGGCAGATCGTATTACGTTTTCCTTCTTCTGAAATATCTGAAGAAGGAAAAACACAACGTAATGCTTCTTACAAACGGGGGTGATTCCCTGGACAGGCTTGAAGATGAGGGGATCAGGTATCTTATAGTGAAAGACCTGCACTCAAAAAACATAATCCCTTTTATCAAAAACGTTAATTATATAAAATCCATAATCAGGGAAAACAATATTAGCATAGTCCATACTCATCACCGCTTTTCGGAGTTCCTGGCCGTTCAGGCGGAAAGATTGACTCGCGGCAAAAAAGTGAAAACAATACTTACTTCGCTAAGCCTTGTCGGCACAAGATACAACATTGAATACAAATCAGATAAAATTATCGCCGTGAGCCATGCAATAAAAGACATGCTAACCAGGAGGTTTAAGGTTGCCGAAAGAAGAATAACAGTCATTCCAAACTTCACAGATACTGATGAGTTATATCCTTTTTCTAAACGTTCCCGTGCAATGCCCCGCAAAAGCGGACGGACATTTAATATTTTGGCAATAGGCCGGTTTCATCACGAGAAGAATTTTGAGATATTATTGAAAGCTCTGAATTTACTAAAAGATAAAAAGCTAAGACTTGTGCTGATCGGCGAAGGCGACATGCAGGACGACTATAGAACTTATATACATCGTCATCATCTAAATGTTGAGATAGTTGAGCCTCAAAAAAACCTGGTTGATTATTACCGCTGGGCCGATCTTTGCGTGCTTCCATCGTCGCGCGACCCGTTTCCGAATTTCATGATCCAAAGCGGCTTGCACAAAAAACCCTTCATTGGATCAAATGTAGACGGTATTGCCGAGCTGATCTCTGACAGGAAAAACGGTTTGCTCTTCAAAAGCGGAAATTTTCATGATCTCGCGGAAAAGATTGAATTGTTTAAAACAAACAGTTACTTAGCGCAAAGATGCGCCTCACGGCTTCACAACGAAGTTATTAAACACTATACGCAGGAATTTATTATCCCTAAAATAGAAAAGCTTTACAGGAATTAGCCGGTATATTATTGGCATTTGAAAACATAAATATTTTCGGGCTGAGAATTGATAAAGCAAATTACAATGAATTACTTGCTTTTGTGGAAGATTCGATAATAGCTGATTCACATTCCTGCATCGCATATGCGAATGCCAACCTGCTGAACTTAGTATATAAAGATAACAAACTAAGGGAATGCATAAATACATTCAGCGTGATTCACCCTGACGGCGTAGGCGTTTATCTCGCCTCAAAAAGGCTTTATGGAAATAACGGGATCAAAGCCAGGTTTACCGGCTCTGACTTCTATCCGCTTCTTGCTGCAAAAGCAATTGAAAAAAAACGGAGCGTTTTTTTCTTTGGACATAGCGCTGAGACTCTTGAAAAGATCAGGACCAATATCCCCGGCTTAAACATAGCCGGCATGAACGAAGGGTATGATTTTGACGAAAGAGAAATAATTGAAAAGATAAACAGGTCAAAACCGCAATTGTTAATAATAGGATTGCCTTCGCCGCAACAGGAATTGTGGCTTTACAAAAACAGGGATAAAATTTCTTTTGGATGCGCTATACTTACCGGGGAAGGAATAAAAGTGTTTGCGGGTACAAAGATACGCGGCCCCAAAATTATCCGCGCGCTTGGGTTTGAGTGGTTCGTCAGATTGATCTTCAATCCTGCAGTATATTGGAAAAGATACCTGATTGGTATTCCGCTATTTTTATATAGAATTGTTAATAAAAAATTGGCTATTTTACATAAAAACCGTTAGATGAGCATAGGCAAAGGGCTACTGGTTTTACTTATTTTAGCTAATATAAGTTTCGGGCAAAACTACAATTGGATAGTCCCCAATACTACGTACCTGAAACTATATTTGGCAGACGACGGCATCTACAGAATGGCCAAAACTGATTTTACCCAGGCCGGTATTAACACATCGAACATTGATCCCCGAACAGTAAAAGTTTTCTATAAAGGCGCACAGGTTCCTATATATTTTGAAGGCGAGCAGGACGGCTCGTTTGATGATAATGATTTTTTTGATTTTTACGGAACGCGCAATTACGGCGGTTTGACAAATACATATTATGACAGCCTGGGGACAAACGTGGTACAATATGTAACCGACGAGTATTTCAACCAGTATTCCGATACAAGCGTATATTGGGTTGGCTGGGGCGGCGCTAACGGGCTCAGGTTCACGCTTTCAACTTTTACATCGCAAACGCCTTTCACTCAGGGATTTTCAAATGAACGCGTTCATATTGAAGTTGATTCTGTTTATTCGCTTGGCGAAACGCTGAACCCGAATTCCGATTTCAGGTATTTCAACACAGAGCGCGTAACCGGCGAGGGATGGTTCTGGAAAAACCTTACGCCAAATAACGGGAACAATATCTTCACTTCATTTTTATCGCCGGATCTGTATTCATCGCCGCAAACATGCACGCTGAAATTATTTGCATTCCCTAATTCGGAGGATTCGTTTACTCAAAATGAGCACAGGATAAATATCTTAATAAATAAT
>Ga0265342_10003882_pt1 | contig 12018 bp, 12 predicted proteins | sample 4CB327metaG_FD_203125 | JGI IMG/M metagenome (GOLD analysis project Ga0265342, IMG submission 203125) | Rhizosphere microbial communities from Carex aquatilis grown in University of Washington, Seatle, WA, United States - 4-CB3-27 metaG | ecosystem: Host-associated > Plants > Roots >...
TGCCTACGATGATGCCGGCCAAGAACATTACACTCTTGGCGCTCCACATTCCAGCACCTCGAGCCCAGCGTGCCGTCGGGTCGGGGACCGGCGCGGTGGTGTGCAGGATGCCCCTTGGCTGTGTCCGCCGTTTCCGGCTTCGTGCCCGCTTAGGGGCTCCATCACTCCGTCTCCGGCCCCCGCCACATCGAACGTATCCATTTGGAGGAGCGCGTGGGGCGGCTGAGCGGAAGTTGGCGCAGTTCTGGCAAAGTCACGCTCGTCGCGCGAGACGAAGGTGAGCCGCCGCTTCCTCACGCGTCCGGGAGCAACTTGCGCAGCTGTCCGATGGCTTCAGTGTGCAATTGACACACACGCGGTTCGCTCACTTTGAGTATGCCGGCGATCTCGCGATAAGTGAGATCCTCAATGTAGTGCAACGACAGCACCAGGCGCAGGCGCTCGGGCAGCTTTTCCACCGCCTCAGTGAGTCGGCGCACCGCTTCGGCGCGCAGTACGCTCGCGTCGGTAGTTTCGCCTCCGGCCAGGGTGGGCAGGATAGAATCGAGTGGCAGCGGTGGCTCGAGCAAGGCGGCCATGTCGCTCGCCTCTTCCACGTCAACGCCCAGCTCGCTCGCCACCTCTTCCACTGTGGCCTCGCGGCCTAAATCGCCGGACAGCTTCTTGCGCGTCTTGACCAGATCGTCGGTGCGATTGCGCAGTCGTCGCGGCAAGTGGTCCAGCCGGCGCAGCTCGTCCAGCATGGCGCCGCGCACGCGGTGCTCGGCAAAGGTGGCAAAGGAAGCGCCCCGGCTCGGATCGAAACGCCGACCCGCCTCGATGAGGCCAATGGCCCCAGCTGACCACAGATCGTCGTAGGCACTGCGCAGCCCCGTGCGGGAAATCAGCCGCCGGGCCATACGCTCGACCATGCTGCCGTATTGTTCGAGGATCGTGGTGTCGTCCAGAGCCGGTACGGCCCCGCCATTCGCGTAACTTGCTATTGCCCTATGCATGGTGATCGTCCTAGCGTGGGACTTCCGCTTCTCTCATCAAGCGCTGCCACATCATCTTCATCCCGCCTTCCAGAATCTGCGGCGCCGGCTCACTGAACAGGCGCGCGGCCACTTCCACAATGGCGCGGCTGGCGGGCGCCATGGGAAAGAGATCCACGACTGGCCGTTGCGCCATGACCGCCCGATGCACGTTCTCGTCGCGCGGGACATAACCCAGGTGGCGTAGCTTGGCCGTGAGAAATCGGCCGGTGACAGTGGACAGTTTCTGGAACATGTCCCGCGCCGACATTTCATCGACCACGGGATTAATGACCACGGCGAAATTGCGAATGCCCGCCTGTTGCGACAGCACCTTGACCACCGCGTACGCATCCACCAGCGAAGTGGGCTCGGGGCTCAACACCAGCACCACCTCCTGGGCCATGCCCACGAAGAACAGCACGTTGTCGCCGATGCCCGCGCCAGAATCGATGATGACCAGATCGAAGTGGTCCTCCAGCCCGTCCAGTGCGGCCACCAGGCGCAACTTGTCCTTGCGCTCCAGTTCGGTCAGGCGCTGCACGCCCGAACCCGCGGGCAAGATGTGAATGTTGGGCGCCGCCTGGATCAGCACGTCCATGGCTGACACGCCCGTCTGCAGCAGATCGCCGATGTGGTGCATGGGCTTGACGCCAAAGATGATGTCGACGTTGGCCAGCCCCAGATCCGCATCCAGGATCAACACGCGCTTGCCCGCACGCGCGGCCAGCGCGGCCAAGTTGGCCGACATGTTGGTCTTGCCCACGCCACCCTTGCCGCTGGTGACTGCAATCACCCGCAAAGGTTCACGCGGGGCTTCGACCAGCGGCGGCCGATTGACGAGACGAAGGCGAAGGTTGTCGGCTTGGTCCATGGCTAGTCTCCCTTGCCCATGGCCAGTTCGAGCAACAGCGCTGAGGTGGCGGGATGCACGTCGTCGGGCACCTTCTGGCCGTCCGTCACGCAGGAAACCGGGCAGGTCAACTCGCTGGCCACGGACAGCACGCCCGCGGGGCCATCGGTCTCGTCCAGCTTGGTGAAGATCACACGGCCCACGCCGCGCGCTTTGAAACGCCGGACCACGGCGCGCAGCTCACGGCCACCGGTCGCGGCCGATAACACCAGGTGCTGCTCCGCCTCGGGCGCCGCCTTGAGCAACTGAGCTTGCGCCTCCAACGCCGCCGGATCCGATCGGCCCGCGGTATCGATGAGCACCAGCTGCGCCTCCTTTTCGGCGGCGATGGCTTCGCGCAGCCCCGCTTGATCGCGCGCCACGTGCGTGGGCACGCCCATGATTTCGCCGTAGCGGCCGATGTGATCCTTGGCTCCGATACGATAGGTGTCGACTGTCACCAGCGCCACCTTGAGCTTGCTTTCCAAGAGCGCGCGCGCCGCGATCTTCGCGATGGTGGTGGTCTTGCCCACGCCAGGCGGTCCCACCAAGGCGATCACCCGGCGGCCTTCGCCTTGCCAGGGCGGCAGGGCCGGGGTCAGACGCCGGCGCAGTCCTTCGCGCAGAGATTCCATGATTTCGCGTTCGCCATAGCCCGCGGCTGTGCGCACAGCCGCGCGCACCAGCTCGTCGGCAAGGGCCGGCTCAGCGCCCCGTTCCACCAGGCGGCGCATGACCGCGGCGGCTGCGGGAACCAGGCCATCGTTGGTGCGTGCCGAGGCGATACGCGGCTCAGCCTTGTTGGACCGCACCTCGGCGCGCAGTTGGTCGACGATGCGACGCAGAGCCAAGACCTCACTCTCCAAATCGAACGATCCACCCGCGGAGCTGGGCTCGCTGCGGCCCGCGTGCCTGGCTCTGGCCTCGCCTTGGCTCGAATAGTTGGAACCGGATTCGCCGCGGCCTCCATGGGTCGCGGTGATCTCGATTTCTTTGCGTCCAAAGAAGCCACCCACCTCGCGGGTCTTGAGAATGATGGCTTCCTCGCCCAGGGCCGAACGAACGGCGTCGAGGGCTGTGCGGGGATCGGGACCGCGGAAGGTTTTGACAACGGCGTTCATCGGATTTTTCTCCTCATGCGGCCTTGGTCCAAGGCGTGGGTGACAAATCGAGAGTGCCGACCGGCTCGACTTGCGTGCCTGGCACCAATTCGCGCGCCGTGATCACCCACAGGTCGGGCACGAAGCGCGATGCGAACTCGTACAGCGGCCGGCGCAAATCGGGCGGCGCGATGAGCACAGTGGGGTGGCCGCCAGCGGCCAGTCCCGAGGCATGAGCCTCCAGCGTGCCGATGAAGCGTTTGGCTGTGGCCAGCTCCAGTGCCAAAGAGGCCTCGCCGTCGGTCTGGCCCAGCGCCTTGCGCAGGACATCCTCGGCCGCGCGATCCAGGGTCAGGGCGTGCACCGTGCCCTTGGCGTCGGACAGGCGCGAGGTGATCTGGCGGGCGAAACGCCGACGAACCTGCTCCACCAAGAAGGCGGTGTCCTTGCTGCGCGGGGCTGCGTCGCCGATGGCTTCGAGCACGCTGCGGAAGTCGCGAATCGACAGACCCTCACGCAAAACACCGCGCACCACACGCACCACTTCACCCAGGGTGATGGTGTTGGGCACCACGTCCTCGACCACCTTGGGCGCTTCCTTCCCACAATGAGCCAGCAGCTCCTGAATCTCTTGTCGTCCCACCAGCTCGTGGGCGTTGTGGCGCAGCACCTCGGACAGGTGGGTGGTGATGACCGACGCCGCGTCCACCACGGTCAGGCCGGCAGCCTCGGCGCGCGCGCGATCCCCCGGCAGCACCCACAAGGCCGGCAGACCAAAGGCGGGTTCCTTGGCAGGAATCCCGTCGAGACCTGGCAAGTTCGGCGTCTTGCCCGACTGGTCCAGCACCATGAGTCGGTCGACGTAAGCCACGCCGCTGGCCAGATCCACCCCGCGCAACTTGATACGGTATTCGTTGCCGTCGAGACGCAGATTGTCCCGCAGGTGAACCGCGGGAATGATCACACCCATGTCCCCGGCAATCTGCCGGCGCAGGTTGGTCACCCGGCCAGGCAGCTCGCCACCCTTGTCTAGATCGATGAGCCGCAAGAGCCCATGTCCCACTTCCAGTTCCAACGTGTCGAGCCCGATGAGATCGCCCAGCTTCTCGCCCGCGCCGGCCTGAGCCTGGGCGGCCGCGGCCTGCTGCGCTTGCGCCGTAGCCGCGGGCAAGGCGACGCGACGGCGAGAGACCAGAAAGGCCGCGCCAGCCAGAGCGGTGAAGACCAAGAACGGCATGCCCGGCAGCAGGCCCAGCACGAAGAGCACGCCGGATGCGTGCATCAACGTGCGGCGCTGACCGAAGATCTGCAGAGCCATTTCGGTTCCCAGGTGCGAACCCGAGCTGGCGCGAGTGACCGTGATGCCGGCCGCGGTCGACACCAGCAAGGCCGGCATCTGGCTGACCAGGCCGTCGCCGATGGTCAGGATGGTGTAGGTCTCGACAGCTGCCGACAGCGACATGTGGTCGCGCGCCAGGCCGGCGACCAGGCCGCCCACTATATTGATGAGAGTGATGATCAGGCCGGCGATGGCATCGCCGCGTACGAACTTGCTGGCGCCGTCCATGGCGCCGAAGAACTCGATCTCGCGTTCCAGGTTGGCCCGGCGGGCGCGCGCCTCGCGGTCATCGATGATTCCGGCGGCCAGATCGGCATCGATGGACATCTGCTTGCCGGGCAGGGCGTCCAAAGTGAAGCGAGCCGCGACTTCGGCCACGCGGCCAGAACCGCGGGTGATGACCACGAAGTTCACCACCAGGAGGATGAGAAAGACGACCGAGCCGACGATGAGGCTGCCGCCGACGGTGAACTGACCGAAGGCCTGAATGATGTGGCCCGCGGCGCCGGTGCCTTCCGAACCTTGCAGAAGAATGAGCCGGGTGGTGGCCACGTTGAGGCCTAGCCGGAACAGGGTCACGATGAGCAGCAGCGTGGGGAAAACGGAAAAATCGAGGGGCTTGGCCACGCCCAGCGCGACCAGCAACACCAGCAACGCCACGCCGATGCTGACAGCCAGCAGTCCGTCGAGGGCAAGTGCCGGCAAGGGCAGAATCAGAAGGGCGACCACGCCCAGCACGGCTACGGCGAGCAGCAGATCGCTGCGCGAACCAGTGCCAGCGCCTGAGGCCGGTTCGACGGCTGGGGCGGCAGAACTCATGCGGCGCCTCGCGCGGCCCGGACTTGAGCGGCGCCATTACGATTGAGCACGCGGTAGACAAAGGCGAGAATGGCGGCCACGGCCCGATAGGTTTCCGCTGGCACCGCACGACCCACCTTCACCCGGCGATACAGCAGCCGCGCCAGCGCGATGTCCTCGATGATGGGGATGCCGTGCTCGCGGGCCAGCTCGCGCATGATCTCGGCCAAGCGGCCCTTGCCCTTGGCGGTCACGCGCGGCGCTGCATCCTCACCTGGCCGATAGCGAATGGCCACCGCCACGTGGGTCGGGTTGACCACCAAGGCGTCAGCGCGCGGAACCTCGACCCGGGCGTGGCCCTTGGCCAGCTCGCGGTGGCGCCGGCGGCGACGCGAGCGGATCAAGGGATCACCCTCTTCCTCACGATGGTCACGTTTGGCTTCTTCCTTGGTCATCTTCATGCGCTGGTGATAGCGATAACGGGTCAGTGCAAGGTCCAGGCCGGCCAACAGGCCCAGCGCCGCCAGAATCCTGACGAAGCCGTGGGCCAGAGGGCCATAGGTGGACTGGAGTTGCGCGTCCGGCGACTGTTGCAACATGCGAGGCAGCGTCAGGAAGTCGTCATGGAACGCGCTCCAAACCGCGTACCCCAGGGTCATGGTCTTGACAGCGGTGAACGACAGATCGACCAGCATCTCCTTGCGGAAAAGCCGACCCAGGCGTCCCCCGCCGAAGACCCGTGAAAAGTCAGGCATGGCCAGTTGAGCCCAAGTGCCCAGGCGGGTCTGCGCAGCCAAGGTAACCGCTGCGCCCAGGGCCACGGAAGCCGCCACGGTCAGGGCGATGAACAAGGGTCGCGACAACAAGGGAATGAGGCGACCCGGCGTGGTCTGGGGCAAGCCGTCGAGCGCGGCCCACACCAGATTCACCAGGGCGTCGCGCAGCGCAGGCCCCACCGCGGTCAGCGCGCCCAGCCCGGCGAAGAGCGCCGCCCACATGGCCACGTCGCGACTGACGGCAATGTTGCCTTCTTCCTGCGCTTGCTGCAGCCGTCGCTGACTCGCTTGTTCTGTCTGGTCTTCTCTCGCGGTGTCAGCCATGGCGCTCTCAATGGCCGATCAAGGCCGAACGCGCGGCCTCGGCCGCCATCAAAGCGGCAGGCGGCGCAACCAGGTAGAGCGCCCCGGCACCCGCCAGCAGGGCCACCGAAAAACCGATGTTGGAAAGGCCGAGTTGCGGCGTGGTGCGGTTGAGCAGGCCCAGCGACAGATGTCCGATGGTTACCGCGGCGAGAACAGGAAAGGCGATGCGTATGGACAAGGCTATGGCGCCAGCAGACTGGCCCACCACGCGGGAGGCCAGCTCGCTCATCGAGATGGGCGAGCCGGGCGGGATGTCGACAACCGAGCGACACAACCACGCTACGGCTTCGCGATGGATGCCGCCGGCCACGGCAAAACCCAGCGCCAGCAGGGAGAGAACTTGCGACACCGAAATGGACTCAACCCCATGCACCGGATCATAGGTTGCGGCGATGCTCAGACCCATCGACATGCCGATGGCCGATCCGGCAGCGGCCGCGGCGTCGAGAACCAGCCGCGCGGCCAGACCGGCAGTCAGCCCGAGCATGGTCTCGGCGATCGCTGCGACGATGAACCGGTCGGCGTGGTCCCAGGCAGCAAAGGCCGGCGCGCCTGCGCCCAAGTATGCCGCCACCGACACCGCCAGGGCCGCGGACATGCGCACCCGCGCGGGAATGGCGGGCAGGCCGAAAAGCGGCACCACGGAGAACAGGCCGGCACAACGAAGCACGACCAGGATGAACGCGGCGGCCAAGGGCGAATAACTGAGCGCCATGGCTGCCTCACAAGTGCTGCGACATCCGCTCCATGGCGCCGGCCAAGAACTGGGCCATGCGCTCGACGGCCCAGCCACCGGCAAACCAGGCCACCAGCAACGCGGCCAGCACGCGCGGCAAGAATCCCACGGCTGGATCGTTGATTTGGGTCGCAGCCTGCAGCAGGCCGACCACCAGTCCCACGGCCAGAAGCGCGCCCACGAAAGGCCCGCCCACCGTGGCCAGCACGGCGAACCCCTCACGCAGCAGAGCGGAAGGCAGGTCGAGCGACATCAAAAGCTCCGAATCAGGGAAGAGACCACCAGGTGCCAGCCGCCCGCCAGGAGAAACACCCCCAGCTTGAGCGGCAGCGCCACCATGGTCGGCGGCACCATCATCATGCCGAGCGACATGAGAATGACGGCCACCAATAGATCGATGAGCAGCATGGGCACGAAGAGAAAGAGGCCCATGCGAAAAGCTGTGCCCAGCTCGGACACCATGAAGGCTGGCACCAGCACGGTGAACGGCACCGTCTCACCGCGCGCGGGCCGCGCCGAGGCTGACACCTCGAAAAACAGGCGCAGATCTTCCTCGTGCGTCTGCTTCAACATCCAATCGGACAACGGTCCCTGGGCCCGCTGCAAGGCCTCGCCCATGGAAATCTTGTCGTCCATGAGCGGCTGAAGAGCCTGCTCGTGCACCCGCCGAACCGTGGGCGCCATGATGAAGAGTGTGAGAAAGAGCGACAGCCCGATGAGCACCTGATTGGGAGGCAACTGGGGGGTGCCCAGCGCCTGGCGCAGAAATGACAGCACAATCACGATGCGGGTGAACGATGTGACGGACAGGACCAGCGCTGTGCCGAACGACAGCGCAGTCAGGATCAGGAAGATCTTGATGGCCGAGGAACCACCGCCACTGGCTACGGCCAGCTCATTGCTGGCACCCACGGCTTTGGAAAGAAGCTGGGTCGTGGTCGGGCCGTTCATGAAACCTTGCCCGAAAGCCCCTGGGCCAGCTTGTTGCGTAGTTCCTGATCTTCGTAGCTTTCTTCCAAGAGCTCACGGAAGGCGGCGGCGTCTCTCGCCGAGGAATCCTTGGGCCGGCGGCCAAACAGTCGGCTGAGCACGCCCATCTCGCCCTCGGGCTCCGACGGAGCCTCAATCGTCACCTCCGGCTCAGAGGCGTCAAACTGTTCCTTCACCGCAGGCAAGTTGCCCATCACAGCTGCGACCGGCGCCTCGGCCTTGCCTTCCAGCGATCCCAGAAGAGCGATGCCCGCCTCGCTCGCGCCCAGCACCATGGTCTGGCCATTCACCCGCGCCACCAACAACGCACGCTTGGGCCCGATGGCTGCCGTTTCCAAGATCTGGATCAAACCTTGACGTCGCGTGCGCCGACGCGTGAGCACCAGCACGCCGCCGCCTATGGCCACCAGCATGACGACGGCGAGGACCAACGATGAACTGCCGCGGCTGGCACCGGCGACCGCGGCCACAGGAACAGAGGTGTTGTGAGCTGGGGCTGGAGTGCTGATGGCAGTGGTCGGCGCCGCGGCTGCTGCCGCCGTCGCGGGCGCCGGGGCCACCGGCTTCGCCTCTTGCCTGGCAGGCTTGAGCGGCGCGATCGGCGCTGGCGCTGGTGCGGGGATTGGGCGCACCGCCGGCTTGGCTGTTGGAGCAGGCAAGGTTGTGCGTTCGACGCTGGGCTTGGTTTCGGCCGCTGGATTGGTTGCTTGCGGCTCGTCTTCTTCAGTTTCGGTCTTGGCAGCAAAAGCCGTCTCTGCCGGCAGAGCCAGCGCAGCGGCGAGCAACTGCTGCGAGGCGGTGGCAGCCGCGGGCTTGGCGATTTGGCGTCTGTCCACCGGCTGTCTGCCCGGCGCTTCGGCCGTCGCGGTGGCACCAGCGCTCGAGCCACAAGAGAACTGCACACGCAGCCCCGACTCCAGGGTTGCTACGCTCGCGGGCTCGCGGCAGTGCATGCCGGGGTCCAGGGGAATCTCCAGCTTGGTGTAACGCGTGCGTGTGCGAGCCGCGACCGGGTGGTCGCCGTTTTCGAATACCGCACGCTCCGGGGTGACGCCGTCGACGAACACGTAAAGCAGGCGATCGCCAGTCATAGGCCGGGCCACGCGGGCGGGGACCGGCTCCGAGGTCGCGACATCGATGACCACGTCGCTGTCGTGGGATTCGCTGGTGACACCCGTGACAGTAACCGCGAGAAGCGGAAGCAAGGCCAGTTGGGTCAACATCACGAGTCCTCCTCAGCGTAGACGTGCGATTCGTTCCGATGGGCTGACGATGTCGCTGATGCGAATGCCGAACTTGTCATTGACCACCACCGCCTCGCCGCGCGCCACCAGGCGACCGTTGATAAGAATGTCGAGCGCCTCGCCCGCAATCTTGTCCAACTCGATGACCGAGCCGGGACTCAGGTTGAGCAGGTCCTGGATCGACATGCGCGCCCGCCCCAGTTCCACCGAGAGATCGAGCGGGACGTCGAGCAACAGCTCGAGACGTCGTCCTTGCGTTGCGGAATCGGTCGTGTTTGGGGTTTCTTCGGCCATGGTTTCCTCGTGCTGGGATCGTTAGGCGGCTGCCTGGGTGAAGGTGTGCGAGCCCGGACGCGCGGGACGGCTGGAAGCCGCGGCCTGCGTCATGGACTTCAATACTTCGACGGCCATTCCGCCCCCCACCACCTTGGGCAGCGCGGTCATCTTGGGACGCTCCTGCACCATCACCGGCAGAGGCGAGCCCTCGCTGGTGTTGAGCGTGACCACATCGCCGACCTTGAGTCCGAGCAAGTCAGACAGGCGCAAGTGGTAGCGCCCCATCTCGACGCGCAGCTCGACCTCCACCAGCTCCAGCTCGCGCGCCAGCGCCTGTCCGAAGCGGGCGTCGCGCTGTCCGCCCAGGCGGGGCGGCGAGCTCAACAACTTCTTTGCCGCTTCCACCGCGGCGTAGGGGATGGCCAGCATGAGGCGGCCGTCGATGGGGCCGGTGACTTCGAAGGCACACAGAATCGCCACGTCGCTGGGCGTGGCAATAGCGGCCATGCGCGGGTCGGATTCGAAACGCACGGCCTGCGGCTTGAACGACAGCACGCCCTCCCACGAGGTGGCCATGGCATCGGACAGCATGTTGAGCACCTGGCGCAGCACCACCTTTTCCACGTGGGTCAGCTCCGAGCGCGCATCGCTGGGTTCGGACTTGGCCTTGCGATCCCCGAGCGACGCGGCCAGCAGCGACTGGGCCAGCGGCCCCTCGATGATGACCAGCGCCAACCCATGCCCGGCGCCCAGGCTCATCACGGCGACGGCGTTCTTGCCATTGAGGAAGCCGTTGATGTCGGCAAACTTCATCAAGCTGGCGGGCGCGGCCGTCACCCGCAATTCCAGGCGCGTGCGTCCCGACAGGGTGCGACCAAAGAGCGAGGCGATGCGATCATTGATGGAATCCAGAGTGGGCATCTGACCGCGAATGATGCGGTCCTGGCTGGTCAGGTCGTAGGGCACCACCGGTCCCTGGGCGTCGGACGCGCCGGCTTCCGGAGGAAGCTGACCCTCCTGGATGGCCTGCATGAGGGCTTCGACTTCTGTTGGATCGAGAGGAGATGCCATGAAGAGAACCCTTCGCTTACTGAATGATGAAATCCGTGACGTACAAGGCATGCACGCGACGACCGGGCACGATCTCGTCCAGGCGTTTCATGAGGGCGAGCTTGGTGCGTTCGATGCCGTCGCTGCCGCGCAACTCGTCGAGCGTGCGGTCAGAGAAGTAGGTGATCACGGAGTCGCGGATCTGCGGCAGGTGCGCCTGCACGACTTCCTTGTCGACGTCGGCGGTGACTTCCACGTCGAAGGCCACGCGCACGTAGCGGTCCTGATCGACCCCGCGAAGCTGGATGACGAAATTCTCGAGCTTGAGCACCGGCCCGGGTGCTGGAGCATGCCCAGCCCCACTGGCAGCCCCTGCGGCCTCGCCGTGCGCGCTGGGCGCTGGCGCCTCCGCAGCGACCGGGGCAGGAGCCGCCGCGGACGGCTTCCTCATCACAAAGAACATCACCGCACCCATCATCAGCACGTTCACGCCGAGGATGAGGGGAACCAACTTGTTTGAACTGCCTGCTTTGGGAGCTGCTGCTGCTGCTGCCGCTGCCGGGGCTGCCTCTTCGTTCTGTGCCATAGCGTTTCTCCAGCGGATGGTTCAGCAAGCCGCGTGCCTGTTCGATCGCAATGATCCCGCGGAGTTCTGCGCGTCAGGCCACTGACGCGGCCACGGCTTGGCGTCAGGATGGTGGCGGGGAGAAACCGCGCCACCCGTAGCGCGGCCCGTGTGAACGGTCGCGACCGGCGGCCCGCGGCTTGCGTGGGCGGCTCGGTTGAGCGCGACGGGCGAGCGCGAAGCGTGAGGGGTGGGCAGGGTGGGTTGTCCGTCCCGAAGCCCCCTTGTGGGGTGAGCGGGCCGCGGCCCAGGGACCACACTTTCGACCACTGCTTTCTTCCCCGCGTCTCCCACACGAACTCGCTCACGCCCTCGCCCACGCGACCCGCGATCCGCGAACCGGCGTGGCCCGCAATTTCCCCACAGACCCTGGCTAAAGACTCAGCGTCATTGCGCCGACACATAGATCATGCCGATTGAAAGGGTTCCCATGCCCTCCCGCGATGGTGCGCCACGCGCAGCGCTGGCGAAGCCGGCGGGCTCCCCACGCGACTGAGTGGGTGCGTCTATGAACATGTCTCAGTCTCGCCACAACCATCCTGAGGAGCCGTCCATCGAAACCTTCGAGCCCGGCATCCTCACCCGTAGGATCGAAGAAATCGCCCTACGGGCGGTTACCGACAGCAAGGCGATCCAGCGCAGCCTGCCTGACGTAGCGGCTCACGTGATCGAGCTGTGCCAGCTCAACACCACCGACGCAGCCCGGGTCGAAAGCACTGTCGGCAAGGATCCCTTTATCAGCGGCCAGCTGGTTTCTGTGGCCAACTCCGCCATGTTCGCGCCCCGGGTCCCCATTGTCGGCGTGCGCGATGC
>Ga0265342_10003883_pt1 | contig 12015 bp, 9 predicted proteins | sample 4CB327metaG_FD_203125 | JGI IMG/M metagenome (GOLD analysis project Ga0265342, IMG submission 203125) | Rhizosphere microbial communities from Carex aquatilis grown in University of Washington, Seatle, WA, United States - 4-CB3-27 metaG | ecosystem: Host-associated > Plants > Roots > Rhizosphere...
CTCCATCGTTCCGTGATAATCGAGGTGGTCCTGAGTCAGGTTGGTAAATACTGCCACGTCGAAGTTGATCCCAGCGGCCCGCCCCTGGTCGAGGCCATGGCTTGAGACCTCGGTCACTAGCTCGGTGGCGCCACGGCTGACGCCCTCGGCCATGAGTTCAAAGAGATCGCGCGATTCGGGCGTGGTATGCACGGATGGGCGCACCTCGCCGGCTACATGGTATTCGATGGTGCCGACGAGGACAGTTTTGCGGGCGGCCGCGTTGAGCAGCGCTTCGGTGAGAAAGGCCGTGGTGGTTTTGCCGTTTGTTCCAGTGATTCCCGTTGTTGCGAGCTTGTGTTCCGGATGGCCGAAGAAGGCGGCTGAAGCTTGAGATAACGCGCGCCGGCCGTGCTCGACCTCAAGAATCGCCAAACCGGGCTGAAATACGAGAAGATGGTCGAAGGAGGGCGCGGAGTCGGTGATGACGCCCAGCGCGCCCGCCGCAATAGCCCTGTCCACATAGCGGTTGCCGTCGGTCGAACCGCCCTTCATGGCCACAAAGACCGAGCCGGGCAGCACACGACGGGAGTCGTACTCGACGCCGGTTATGGGCTGCTCGGAGTTCCCGCCAGCGCCTACGGCAGTAACTTCGTCGATGAGTTCTTTCCACAACATCTCGTGGTCCATTGTAGAGCGTAGAACGGCTTTCAAAATATAGTGTTTCATGATCGCCTAGCATTGGATCGGAATGTATAAACGGGACTGTCTATGCGCCGTGATTGAACTCAATGTGAGATTAAAAGGAGAATGATGGCTGAATCTCAGTTTGTGTATGTGACGTTTATTCGCACCACGCCGGAGAAGCTGTGGCGGGCGCTGCTCGAGCCCGAATTCACACGCCTGTTCTGGATGGGGACAACGCAGGAATGCGAATGGAAGCCTAGCGCGTTATGGCGGATCGTGAAACCGGATGGGAAGACTGCCGACAGCGGCGAAGTAGTCGAGATCGAGCCATACAAGCGGTTGGTGCTGAAGTGGAAGAATCACCTCTTTCCCGAGATGACCGCAGAGGGCTACTCGCGCATGACCTATGAACTCGAACCAAAGGGCGACTCGGTCAAGCTCACCGTCACGCACGAGATGGACAAGAGTGAGTCGAAGTTTATCAAGGCAGTCTCGGGCGGATGGCCGATCATCCTTGCCAGCCTGAAGAGCCTCCTGGAGACGGGGGAATCGCTGGAGGCGACCCGGCGGTGGCCGGGGAGCATGTGAAGGCTGCTGATAGGCGCTGTTGGGGTTCGTGGTTTCCCACCCTTTCACCAGAAAAAAGACGGAAGGATGGGGCACGGAACTGATTGAGTTGAACGGGAAAGGGAAAAGCAACCGCAGGTTCCCTTCGACTACGGTCAGGGCAGGTTTTCGACTTGCTGCGCTCGCTCTGGGTGACAGCTATTATGGGTGTCCGCAACGAACCACGATCTGCGTTCCAGGGGCGACCATGGTGCCGGGCGCTGGCGCTTGCTCGCGCACCGTGCCGTTGCCGGTAATCTGTACTTCCAATCCCGCGGCGCCGGTCACTTCGATGACCTTACGCACCGGCAGCCCGACGAGCGATGGAACGCGAAGGGTTTTAGGGTCCACGACCATAACCGTCGTCGTCTGCTGCTCGGGCGTCTTCGTTTGCAGATGCAGAGGGGCGGGTTGCGGCACGTTCGATGCAGCCTGGGATCCGTATGGTTTGGGCTTGGCATCTGGGATTGAATTTGCAGCTTGTTTCGCAGGTTGTGTTGGTGTTGGGTTAGTGATTCCTGATTGGCCTGCCCCTGCGTGCAGCGGGTCATCGGTGGGTAGCTCGTTTGCAGCCGCATAGAGCGCGCCGATATCGCCGCTACGGTCGTGCGCATCGTCTTCCACCACGGGGGCATCGCCTTTGGAGGGAGCGCGGGCCGCACGAACGTCAATGTCGTGCGGTATTCCCAGGTACTCGAGAATCTGCTGTGCCACCTCGGCAAAGACCGGCGCGGAGACGCTGGCGCCGTAGTAGTCTCCCTTGGGCGAATCGATAATCACGGCCACAGCGATCACCGGATTATTGACCGGCGCGATGCCGGCGAACGAAGCGATGTGCATGGTCTTGGAGTAGAGGCCGGTGGCCGGATCGATCTTCTGCGCCGTGCCCGTCTTGCCACCAGAGGAGTAGCCGTTGAGTTGGGCCTGCTTGCCGGTGCCGTAGAGCACTACGCTCTCCATCATCTTGCGCATTTGGGCCGCGGTCAGAGTGGAGAGTACGCGGTGCGCGCCAGCGGGGAGCGGATTGGGCAGATCGCCTCCGGGCTTAAAGGGCGCTGCCTGCAATGCAACTGCCGTGCGCTGAGCCGCCGTTACCTGGCTGTTGGCGGCGAGCTCTACCTGCCCCGGCATGAGAACGTGCGGGGGCAGGTAAACTCCCCCGTTAGCGATGGTGGAGACCATTGAGACCAGTTGCAGCGGCGTGACGGCTATCTCCTGGCCGATGGCAATGGACCCGATCGACGAGGAACCCCAGCGGTTTACCGGCCTCAGGAGGCCGCGCGTCTCGCCAGGCAATTCAGCGCCTGAGCGCGCGCCAAAGCCGAAGTTGCGAATGTATCGATAAAAACCGTCCGGGCCCACCTTGAGGGCGAGCTTAACGGCGGCTACATCACTGGACTTAGCCAGCGCCTGCGTCACTGTAACTTTGCCGAGGCCGCGATCGCTCTTGTCGTCGTGAATGACGCGGCCGGCCAGAGTAATCTGGCCGCCCTGGCAGTCGATCATATCGTCGGGCGAGGCGACATGCTGCTCCAGCGCCGCCGAGTAGGTGACCAGCTTGAAGGTCGAGCCCGGTTCGTAGACATCGCTGACTGCGTGATTGCGCAGCAGCTCCGGCGTAGTCCGCCGCGAGAAGTTGGGATTGAAGGTGGGGCGGATGGCAAGCGCCAGAACTTGTCCGGTATGAACGTCCTGCACCACCACTGTACCGCTGGCGGCCTGGGTTCGTTGCATGGCGTGGTCCAGCGCCCGCTCGGCGAGGAACTGGATATTCTCGTCGATGGTCAGCACCAGGTTCTGCCCTGGCTCCGGCTCGCGTTCGCTCGATCCCATGACCTTGCGGCGCGCATCCATCGCCGTAAACATACGTCCCGGAACCCCATGGAGTTGCGCCTCGAACTTTTGCTCCAGGCCGCCCAGGCCATTGTCGTCCGTGCCCACATAGCCAAGCACCTGCGCGGCAATCTCATTGTCTGGATAGAAGCGCTGAAACTCCTTCTGGAGGTAGATGCCCTTGAGAGTCCCCGACTTGATGAGTTCTTTCACAGCCGTGGCCACTCCGGGGGTTACGCGGCGCGCCACCCAGGCAAAGTTGTGCCCGCTAGTGAGCCTGCCGGCAATCTGCTCCTCGGTGGTTTGCGCATCCTCAGGGTCGGTATGCACCAGCGCGGCCAGGGCATGCGCGGCTGTCTGCTTGTCGTCGATCTCGGTGGGCGAGGCGTAGATAGAGTCCACCTGCACGGTCATGGCCAGCTCGCGCAGGTTGCGGTCGTAAAGCACACCGCGGCGTGGCACGACCTCAAAGGTGCGTTGCTGCTGCCTCTGGGCGCGTTCGACGAACTCCTGGTGGCGCACGACCTGAAGCCAAAACAGGCGCGCGGCAATCGCCAGCGCCCATAGCAGAAAGAAGAGGCAGACGAGCCAGAAGCGCGCACTCGGGAGCGGTATGGAGCGCGCTGTAGTGGTGCGGTTCCGGTTGGCTCGAACAGCTGCCTGCATGGCGAATCGCTCCGGGGATAAGACTGTGCCGCGGGCTTACTGCATGGCGGGCGCCGGAGGAGCTGCTTGAGCGATGGCAGGAGCAGCGGCATCAGGACCGGCGGAGGGATGAACCACCTGGCCCGGCTGCGGTTCAGAGAGGCCCAATTGCCGAGCCATTGAATCGATACGGCCCGGCTGTGTAAGTTGCGCCTCGGCCAGCCGCAACTGCCGGTTCTCCTCGCGCAACTGATCGCGTACCTGCTTCTCCGACTCCACGCGGTAACCGCCCTCAATGGCATAGAAGTGTTGCAATCCGTAAACCATTACCAAAACGAGGAGCGCAGTAACCGCGACTGAAAACCAGCGCATATGGCGAGCCCGCGCCGAATCAGGCGCCTTGACCAGCCGCGAATTGTCAAAATGCTTGACAAAGCAGAACTCCGGCGTACGCACACCCCGGCGGCGACGCGCCTGCTGGGCCATGAGATCTTCGTTCCGCTCCCTTGCCTGCGCGCTCAAGCGAATGCCTGCCTCAAAATACGTAGGCGCATATGCCGCCATGGTCTCCTCCCGAGCTGTTTACTTTCTTTCCGCCGCCCTCAGCTTTGCACTTCGCGAGCGCGGGTTGCGCTCGATTTCATCTTCGCCGGCCATTACAGGTTTCTTGGTCAATATCTCCCAAATCCCTTGCCGCGCCCCTTCACGCAGGCTGTCTTTTGCGATCCGATCTTCGAGCGAGTGAAAGCTGATGACCACCAGTCTTGCAGAGGACTTAAGCAACTTCGGTGCGGCCTCCAACAGAGCATGAATCTCGTCCAACTCGCGATTTACATAGATACGAAGGGCCTGAAACGTCCTGGTAGCAGGATGAATCCGATCGCCTTTCATTGCCGGGGCGGATGAAGCGACAATCCGCGCTAACTCCGCCGTGCTTGTCACTATCCGCCCCGCAATGGCTCTGGCGATTCTCCGCGACCTCCTTTCTTCTCCTAATGTGTAAATGAGGTCCGCCAACTCACGTTCGCTTAACTCATTCACCACTTGTGCGGCGGTCGGACCGGAGCGAGGATCCATCCTCATGTCCAACGATCCATCCGCCGAAAAACTAAATCCTCTGCGCGCCTCATCTAACTGAAGGCTGCTTACTCCAAAGTCGGCCAGCAATCCATCCACAGAGGCCGGCTCTACATGCCGAGCAATGGTGCTGAAGGCCTCGTCAATCAACGTCACCCTGGGCGCCTGGCTGCCCAACTCACTGCAAACCTGGTCCAGCCGAGCCTTTGCCAGTTCAAGCGCTTCAGGATCCCTGTCAAACCCGATCAGATGACCCTTGGGTCCCAGCAACCGGGCTACCCCGGCTGCATGCCCCCCCAACCCAACCGTGCAGTCCACATACGTTCCGCCGGCCCGCACCCTTAAAAACTCGATCGCGTCCGCGTACAACACCGGCACATGCCGTTCTGCCGGTTTGGTTAACTGCTTCCCAGAGGCAGCCTGCGCGATCATTCCCGCCCGCTCAGGACCGCCGACATCCTCTTGCGGTACTCCTCCGTCAACCCATCGGGCGGCAGAGCCTTCTCAAAGACCTCCCGGTTATGAACCTCCAGATAGGTCCTCATGCCAATGACCGTCACGTCTACGTCGTCCAGCCGTGCCTTATTGCGCAGAATCTGGGGAAGCAGCACGCGCCCCTGGTCGTCGATCTCCACCTGGTGGCCGTAGTAGTTCACCAGGTTCATGTAGGTCTTCACGGCGTCGTCCATGGTGCTGACGCCAGCCAACCGGTCTTCTACCTTCTCCCACTCCGGCAAAGGCCAGATCTCGGCGCTGTTGCCGTCGGCGCTGGTGACGTAGAACTGCTTTACATTTGCCGCATCCATCAACTTCTTGAAGGCAGAGGGAACCTTCAGGCGTCCTTTGGGGTCGACCTTCGCCGGATGGTTGCCGCGATACATTGGGTTACCTCGCGCCGTTCAAACTGGCCTTACTGCCAACTAAGTGCCTGAGCTTGGCGTGTTCGGTTTCCTAGCTTGGTTCCCCAGGCATTTCTAGGCCTGGAATTCCAGTGGCGCGGAGAAAAATGGGGTATTCTTGCGTTGAGTGACGGATGCACGGGCCACTTTAATCCACTTTTGACCACCACAGAGACGATAGTACCGCCGTTCCTGGCTCACGCCAAGAAAAAAATGCATTTCAAGATGGCTTGGAGGGGAACGGCTCGGGAAAGGTCTGCTAATAGGTGAAAGTTGTGCGGCTACCACAAGATAGGGTGTTTATGGGTTTGGTTCAGGGGCTGGACGGGATTATAAAAGCATGATAGGGAACAAAAAGCGAATATGAAATCACGGGGCTTTTCTCCTTGCCCAAGAAGCATAACCACCCGTCAGGTTGTATCCTCTCCTGGGCCGAGTGGAGACTTACCGCGTGCCGCAACCAGCTTTATCAGATAGAAAAAAACCAGTGCGTTGACCACCAGCAGGCCCACTCTGGGCATTGTCAGTCTGCGAAATACCTCGAAGATCTCCCAGGGCAGGAAGGAGGCGGTGATGGCGAGTGTCAAGTACTCGGCCCATACTTTTTCCAGATACAGACCGATTCCCTCTACTAGATCAAGGCCGGCGTAAATGAATACGACTGCGCCGATACGCCGAAGCAGCCGGTCATCGAGGATCGACACCCTGTCGAGAATGAAGTTGACGAAACGCGACTCCGGGTTGAAGCGCAGATGGTCGGCCAGATCGGCAAAAACATCGCCGACATCCTTGTGCAGCAGCCGCAACGCGCCCACTCCAATGGCGGCAAAGAGGAGCGCCTGCGCCAGCTTGAAGGCAGCGATGAGAATGAGCCATCCATTGCGGCTTCGCGGCTTCGATAAGGAATCTGAGGGGGAATCGGCCATGGGTTTGTAAAACCTGAGCAAAACACCTGCTACCTACTACGTTATCTGAATCAGGACAGTTTTGCTGGTCGTGAGCAGGCCGTCGGCCCAATACACAGGGATTACCATTGAGTCCATGACGCAGCGCTTCGAGAGTCGCCAGTGGGCGCCGTTCCCGGTGGAGCTGGTCTTCGCATTCCTGGCCAACCCGGCGAATCTTCCCTACCTGATGCCTCCTAGGCTCAAAACACGGATCGAAGATGTGCGGGTTCAGCCGCCGCCGCCCCGGCCCGTGACGCAGGACCCGGCGCGGCGTTTTCGCAGCGTGGCCGCAGGCGAGGGGTCGGAGATACTGGTTAGTTTTTATCCCGTCCGATGGGTGCCGCGCCGCGCCAGCTGGATGGTTCGCATATACGAGTTTGAGTGGAACAGCCATTTCCGCGATGAGCAGGTACGCGGACCGTTTGCCGAGTTCCGTCATCGCCACGAGCTCCGGGCCGAGTACCGCGAAGGGGTCGAGGGCACGCTGATTGCCGATGAGATCGAGTATGCCCTGCCTTATGGCTTCATTGGCCGCCTGGGCGGTGTGCTGTTCCAGAGAGAGTTGGAGAAGGCATTTGCGCACAGGCAGAAGCGGCTGCCGGAGATTCTGGCGGCGGCGGCCAGGCAGGCGGCCCGGCGGTCGTAAGCGAGGGGCTATTTTCTGAGCGTCAAAAGCCTGTCACGGTCCACTACATTACCGTCCATGACGATGCCTGTGATACGACGCGCATTCCAGATATTCGCAGTCGGATCGGAATCTACTACGAGAATGTCGGCGCGGCGGCCGGGGGCGATTTGGCCCAGCTCATTCCAGCCGAACTGAATTGCGTAGTTGTTGGTGGCCGCGGCCAGAGCCTCGCGCGGTGAAAGTCCCAGCCGGACCAGCAGTTCAAGCTCGGTATGCAAGGAGATTCCGGGCATCGTGCCCATCGCGGCCGCGCCCGAGGCCGCCAGGTAGTGCGGAAAGGCGGCAAGGATTGTTTCATTCATGCGCCACCAGAGCATGGCGGACTGGTCGGCCTTTTTACGCTCGCCGTCTTCCATCCAGCGTTGCGAGGCCGGGGGCAGACGGCGCATCCAGGGGAAAAACGGATAGATCATCTCGCCGGTTGAGCGATTCGATGGCTGGAAGATATGGGCAGGGTCGAGCAACGAGGCAGCCGGCTCCTTCCACAGGTTGCGATGTTCCGGCAATTGCAGGTAGAAGAGGCTGAATGCGGGCATCAGCGCGGCATGGTGCGAGGCCAGAAAGCGGGCATAGGCGCGCATATGCGGGTCGGTAGGCGGCAGTTGCTGGGAATAGCCGTAGGCCGTGGAGGCAGCCGTTCCATTGGGGTTTTCAACCAGAGGCTGTTGCAGCTCATCGGGGATAACGCCAAGCTCGTAGCGGCTCATGTGGGGGAGCGCGTCCACGCCGGCCTCGATGGCCACCCTATATGGCGTGGAAATGAACTCCCCGTATGTGACGAGCCCCATCTGGTGAGTATGGACAATAATCCACTGGGTATTGGCCGCAGTGAGATTGTGGCCAAGCCACAGTACACGCGTCCCCAGCCGGGCGGTATCGGCAAGCTGGCGCGCCGTATCTTCGGGGCTCAGCTCGACAGGATGCGCGCCCTCCCGGAGCTTAAGGGCCCACTCCGGGCGCTTGGCCAGGAGACTCCAGTTGTCAGTCGAGCCGATCGAGTCCACGAGATAGAGATGTGGACTTGGGCGGGCGGTGAAATCGATCGAACCATGCTGCATATCGCTGCGGACCACAACAGTGGTGACACCCATATAGAGATAGGCGTTGGCCTGGCCCTGGGAGTTCATTCCGGCAAGGCCGTCCACGAGGCCTGGGATGAGGTATTTTCCGGAACAGTCGATTACCCGCGCGCCCTTAGGAATGGAGACAGCCATGCGGGAGCCCACGTCGGTGATCCGCCCGTCACGCACAATGACGATCGCATCCTGTAGATCCTTTGCCGAGTGGCCCCAGTCGGTAACGTCCACAACGGTACCACCGGCAAGAACCAGCGGAGACGAAGCCGCGGTTTTTGGAAAAACCGGAGGCCCAGCCTGAGGCCAGGCCAAAACGCCGGCTAGAGCCATTCCACCCATACCTGCTAGAACGAAATGAAAAAGTCGCATAGAAAAGCCGGTCTGATGTGGATTGTCGCACAGCCGTTGCGGGGAAACGATCATAGTGCTTACTCCGCCGTAACGGGCCGAGGTAACTTCTGCGCCAGACCCCGGCGTCTTTGAATGCTAGTGCTGCCGTTTCTTCAAAGAGAAGAAGCGGTCACCGAGGATCGAACGAATATGCCATTTTAACTGGCCATCAGCGTGGGTCGCTTCCGGTGCGCCAATAAAGGCAGCACCTGGGAGAGCGCCTCGTCCACGGTGACGCCATGCCTTGCGCGCAGCTCGTCTACGTTGCCGTGCTCGATGAAGCGGTCGGGCCAGCCGATACGCACCACCGGGACCGTGCTGCCAATCTCTTGCAGAGCCTCGACCACCGCCGAGCCGAAGCCACCCATCTTCACATGATCCTCGAAGGTGACGAAGGCGGCCACGCGCCGGGAATACCGTTCGAGGATTTCACGATCCAGAGGCTTGACGAAACGAGGGTTGATGACCGCGGCAGAGAAGCCGCTGTATTGCAGCCGCCGGGCGAGCTCCCGCGCCAGGGCCACCATCGGCCCCAGGCCCAGAATCGCTACGTCTGAGCCGTCGATCAAAACCTCTGCCTTGCCCACGGGGATTGCCTGCGGCTGGGCTTTGCGCGCCACGCCGGACACAGTGCCGCGTGGATAACGGATGGCGCAGGGGCCCGGAAGCTGGAAGGCGGTGGTCATCATATCGGCCAGCTCGTCTTCATCCTTGGGAGCCATCAACACGATCTCCGGAATGCCGCGCAGATAGGCGATGTCGAACAACCCATGATGAGTGGGACCGTCGTCGCTGGAGAGACCGGCGCGATCCATGCAGAAGATGACCGGCAGCTTCTGCAAACAAACATCGTGCACTATGGGATCGAAGGCACGTTGCAGGAAGGTGGAATAGATGGCGCAGACCGGCCGGAGTCCCTGGGTGGCCATGCCCGCGGCAAATACCACCGCGTGTTCCTCAGCGATGCCCACATCGAAGTAGCGTTTGGGAAAGTGGGGGCGGAAGAGGTCGAGGCCCGTCCCGTTGGGCATGGCCGCGGTGATGGCCACAATGCGCTCGTCCTTGCCGGCCAGATCGGCCAGGGTGTTGGCGAAGACCTCGGCGTAGGTGGGCAGGCCGGCCGGCTCGGTCATGCCGGTCTCGGGATCGTAAGGCCCCAGGCCGTGAAATTTTTTCTGCTTATCCATTGCGGGTTGAAAACCGCGGCCTTTTTGCGTGAGCACATGCAGCAGCACCGGGTGATCGACGCTCTTGAGAAATTTGAAGGTCTCCACCAGCAAGGGGATGTTATGGCCGTCGATAGGGCCGAAGTACTGAAGCCCGAACTCCTCAAAGAGCATGGAAGGCCAGAGCAGGCCCTTGGCGGCCTCTTCGGCGCGGCGTGCGACAGTGGCCGCGGTCTTGCCGGCCAGCTTCTCCAGGATGCGATGAGCCGAGTCGTGCAGGTTTTTGTAGTGCTCGTTGGTGACAATGCGATGGAAGTAGCCGGCAATGGCGCCCACATTGCGGTCGATGGACCACTCGTTGTCGTTGAGCACTATGATCATCCGCTTGGTCTGCTCGGCGATGTTGTTGAGCGCCTCAAAGGAGATTCCATTGGTGAAGGCCGCGTCGCCGGCTACGGCGATTACGTGCTCCTTGCCGCCGGCGAGGTCGCGGGCGACGGCCATTCCCAATGCGGCCGACAGGGCAGTGCCTGCGTGGCCGGCTCCGTAACAATCGTGCTCGCTCTCAGTGCGGAGCATGAAGCCGTTGAGTCCGCCCGGCTGGCGAATCGTATCGAGGCGGTCGAGCCGCCCGGTGAGTATTTTGTGGATGTATGCCTGGTGGCTGACATCGAAGAGCAGCTTGTCTTCGGGGGTATTGAAGACCGCGTGCAGAGCCAGCGTCAGTTCCACGACTCCCAGATTCGGACCTAGGTGACCGCCGGTCTTGGAGAGGGTCTGAACCAGGAATTCGCGGATCTCCCCCGCCAGTTCAGCCATCTGCGCGAAGGTCAATCGCTTGAGATCGGCGGGCGAGTGGATGGACTCCAGCAATGTACCCATGTACTTCCTTCCCCCGGGAAAGGCCGGGACTCCAGGAAAAAAGCCCCCTGAAACGATGGGGCTTTCCAGGCAAACTCCGCCAACTGCCAGTATACCTATGCGGCAATTTCTCCGGCTGAGCAATTAGACGATAAGTGGCGAGAAACCGAGCAATTTAGATTAACTGGAAACTCGCCGTCTACGGGTTTTCGGTTCACCAACCTTCAAGAATGATTCGGGGTTGGGGATGGCGGTCAGGTCGACTTTGCCTTCGGCCAATTGCATCAGGAAGTCCTGGCTGGAAAAAAGCGGGGCATCCTTGAGCAGTTTGCGGGCGCGGAGGTAGCTGCCATCGGGCTGCTGTAGGCGGGCCTTGACGGTATCGGCCAGATAAGCGGGCAAAATCTCGTCGTGGATGCGAGCCAGGGCTGCCGGGTCGCGGACTGGGAAGGCTACCTCGCAGCGCTCGAAGAGGTTGCGAGGCATCCAGTCGGCAGAGCCGAGATAAATTTCGTTGTTGCCGCCGTTGGCGAAGTGGAAGATTCGGGAGTGCTCCAGGAAGCGGCCGACGATGGAGCGGACCCGAATCCGTTCCGAGAGCCCTTTGACGCCTGGACACAGGATGCAAAGGCCACGGACGATCAAGTCGATCTCGACGCCCGATTTCGCGGCCTGGTAAAGGGCTTCAATGACGCTGGGCTCAAGCAGGGCATTCATTTTAGCGACGATGTGCGCAGGGCGGCCAGCCTTGGCGTGCTCCTGTTCGCGGCGTATGAGGCCCAGGAAGCTCTCGGCCATGGTCAGGGGCGCCACCAGCAGCGGACGATAGTCGTCGATCTCGGCGTGGGCGGTCAGGTAGTTGAAGACCATGTGGACGCGCTTAGTGATGCGTGGATCGCATGTAAGTAGACTCAGGTCGGTATAGAAACGAGCGGTGTCGCGGTTATAGTTACCGGTGCCCAGGTGGCAGTAGCGGCGGGTCTGGCCATCCTCGTCGTGGCGCACCAGCATGGCCAGTTTGCAGTGGGTCTTCAGGCCCACCACGCCGAGGAAGACCTGCACGCCGGCGTCCTCCATGGTGCGCGCCCAACTGATATTCGAGGCCTCGTCGAAGCGGGCCATCAACTCCACCACCAATGTGGTCTCCTTGGCTGCGGCAGC
>Ga0265342_10003888_pt1 | contig 12009 bp, 12 predicted proteins | sample 4CB327metaG_FD_203125 | JGI IMG/M metagenome (GOLD analysis project Ga0265342, IMG submission 203125) | Rhizosphere microbial communities from Carex aquatilis grown in University of Washington, Seatle, WA, United States - 4-CB3-27 metaG | ecosystem: Host-associated > Plants > Roots >...
ATTTCCAAAGCAGCTCTATCGGCGCGGAAGGCGTCCGAGTTACCGCTCCATACGACGCTTCCCTTCTCAATTATGTAGTGCCGATCCCCGACGACGAGCATCTGGTCCAACTCCTTGTCGACGATGAGCATCGCGAGGCCTTGCGTCTTCAAATAGGCGACGGCCTCCCAAATGGTCTCGCGAACCAAGGGGGCAAGACCCTCGGTTGCCTCGTCCAAGATCAGGATCGAGGGATTGGTCGCGAGCGCTCGCCCGATCGCAAGCATCTGCTGCTCTCCTCCCGAGAGAGCACCTCCAAGGGTATCTGCGCGTCGTTTCAGATTGGGGAACAGTTCATAGACACGATCCGCAGTCCACGATCCCCGCGAGGAGAAGGCAACGAGGTTCTCGCGGACCGTCAGTGTCGGAATTATTCTGCGCCCTTCGGGCACCCACCCCACTCCGAGCTTCGCGATCGAATGGATCGGGGAAGCCGCCGTCGGGCGTCCGGAGATGCGTATTTGCCCGCCACGCGGCCGAAGTATTCCCATCATCGCCTTAACGATGGTGGACCTGCCCGCCCCGTTTCGGCCCAGAAGACAAACTGCCTGGCCAAATTCGACCGACATAGTGACGCCGTGAAGAACCTGAAGCTCTCCGTAGCCCGCTTGGAGATCTTTGATTTCGACCAAGGCACCGGCGGGTAAGTTCATGCTTCACGGCCCCCCAGATACGAAGATCGGACCTCTTCATTCCGGCGGATATCATCGGGCGTTCCGGTGGCTAACTTCTTCCCGTAACTCAGGACAGTGATGCGATCAGCGAGGCTGAACACGGCCTTCATGTCGTGCTCCACCAAAAGGATCGGCGCAATTGTCCGAAGATCGGCGATGAGTTGGACGATCCCCGACGATTCCGCGGTGCTCATGCCCGCCAGAGGTTCGTCCAGAAGAAAGATTTTCGGACGCATCGCGAGTACGATAGCGATCTCAAGCTGTCTACGTTCGCCGTATCCAAAGCTGTCGACCGAGGTCCTTGCCTTAGCGCCGAGTCCGACCTTCGACAACGCAGCGTAAGCTTCGTCATCGAGACATCTCTCGTCTTCGAAGCGGCTCCAGAAATTGAACCGGCCCGTTCGCCCTGCCTTCAAGGCCAACTTCACGTTTTGAAGAGCTGTGAATTCCGTCAACACGGACGTTACCTGAAAGGACCGGCCCAAGCCCGCCAGCGCGCGACGATCGATCGAAATATCTGATACGTCCCTGCCGCTTAGGATCACTCTTCCCTGGTCCTGTCTAAGTTCCCCGGTAAGCTGTTTGATGAGCGTCGTCTTGCCGGCGCCGTTAGGCCCGATCAATGCGTGGATTTCATTCGCCCGGACATCCAAATCCACGCAATCGGTCGCGAGGAAATGGCCAAATCTCTTCGTCAGTCCCCTCGTTTGCAAAACAGGAACGTTCATGATCGGTTTCGCCGGACGAAAGTCCAAATGCCATTTCTGGAAAAGACACTTATCGCGATGATCAGGATTCCAAGATAGGCCGGCCAATGTGGGCTCACACCTTTCGTCACCTCTTCAATCATCAAAAAGGCCGCGGCACCGACGATTGGGCCACCGATCGTCCCGGCGCCGCCGAGGACGACCATCAGCATGAGCTCCCCTGACGCCTTCCAGGATCCGTAGGACGGAGAGGCGAATAGCGTGAGATTCGCCAACAGAACGCCGCACACGGTACATAATCCACCGGAAATGACGTATGCGGTGAGCCGATAAAGCAAAGTCGGATATCCCAATGCCTTCATTCGCTGCTCGTTCGCCGCGACGCCTCGAAAAATCGTGCCGAAGGGCGAATGCAAAAGTCTTCGTTGGAACAACACGACGGCAGCCAGAACAGCGAGGGAAACGAAGTACAGGACGTTGTTGTCGCTCAATTGCACGCCGGCGATCTCGCTTCCAGATTGCATATTGAGCCCCTCGTCCCCGCCGAATTGCTTGAGGCTAACGAGAAGGAAATACAGCATCTGGGCGAAGGCGAGCGTCGTCATGATGAACGCAGTCTCGCGGGTCCTCAGTACGACGAGACCCGTAAGCAGCGCGAGGCTGCAGCCAAGTGTAAGAGCCAGCAAGACATGCAGCCAGGCGCCATTTACTCCGTATACGGTGGGCACGGCCGCGCAGTAGGCGCCGAGGCTCAGGAACATGGCATGACCGAAGCTGGCCAACCCGCCGAAGCCGAGCACCAGATTCAGGGAAACCGCAGCAAGCGCGTAGATTAGGATCCTTGTGACGAAAACAACGTAATATGAAGCATCCATCGCGTGCGCGACGATTGGAAAGGCCGACGCCGACACAGCCGCGATGACGCAAAGCACGAGCTTAATCGCAGAAGCAGACCTGTCATCGTTCAATATTTGGGCCAGTTCGCTCACCGCCATCACCTGACCGAAAACAGACCTTGCGGTCGCCAAGCAAGAACAACGGCCATGACTACGTACACGATGATGGATGCCAGAGCCGGCCCGGCCGCTCCGGAGATCTGCTTCGTCGCAACGTTCGCGAGCGAGGGGCCGATAAAAACGCGGCCGCAGGTATCTATGCAGCCGATCAAGATCGCACCGAGGAAAGCTCCTTTTATCGATCCGACGCCGCCTACGACGATCACGACGAGCGTCAGAATAAGAACTCCACTCCCCATTCCGGGCTCGATCGAAACGATTGGAGCCGCCAATATTCCGGCCAATCCCGCCAAGCCGCATCCTATCGTGAAAACAAGCGCGTTAAGCACTTTGACATTAACGCCCATTGCGGCCACGATTTCCGGATCGTGAGAACTGGCCCTTATCAACATCCCGAGCCGGCTTCGGTGGATAACGACATAGAGGCAGGCAGCGAATGAAATCCCTACCGCGACGATCATCAAACGGTACGTCGGAAACGGAACGCCGGCGAGATCGAAAGAGCCGGATAGCATCGGGGGCACCGACATGTAATAAGGAGCAGGCCCCCAAACGGTCTTCGCCAGTTCATCGAACACCAGAATGAAGCCGAACGTCGCCAAAACCTGATGCAGATGGTCGCTGCGGTATAACCTCCGAAGCACCAACCGCTCGGCAACCGCTCCAACGATCATCGTCGCGAGAACCGCACCGACTATCGCCAACAAGAAAACTCCGGTCTTGTTGTAAACCGTCGCCCCCACGAAGGCGCCTAACATGTAATAGGCGCCATGCGAGAGGTTCATGAAATTCATGATCCCGAATATCAACGTGAGGCCGGCCGCAAGAAGCGACAGCATTACGCCGTATTGAATTCCGTTCAGAAGCTGGAATGCGATAAACGATGGAGCCATGCTCGGTCCAGGCAAACGCGACGATGCTTCGGCAGGACCGGGGCACCGCCGGATAAACTGCTGTTACGCGGGCTCGCCGATCTTCTCTTTGCCGCCAGCCGTTTCGATCGTCCTGTATTTGCCTGGCGAAGTGACCTCGATCATTTCCAGATCTTCGGACCAATCGGTGACGCTATGGATCAGTCCCGGTGGGATCACATGGCAAGAGCCGGCCTTGAGGGTGTGCGTTCCATGACCCTCGTACCAAAACGAAATGGAGCCCTTGATCACATACACGAAAAGAAAGTCCAGTTCGGTGTGTTTATGCTCCTCGATCGGCGGCTTGCCGTCGGGCACTCCCCTTATGACGTGCGCGTTGAATTCGCCGCCGGTTGCGGCATCCACGTTGAGCTCTCTATATGCGAACTGAGGCCGAAGACCCGTGTTTTCGAATTTCGTATCCTCGGGATGGGTAACCAGAAGCGATTGCGTGAATTTTCCGACCTGCATAGAATTTGCTCCGTGGGACTATAGTGGCGATCGGATATTCGCAGCTAGACGACCTCCCAGCGCCTCCGATCGGGCCGCAAACGTTGTCTAAGCGGGCCATCTTTGGTGCTTGGCGGACAAACCTTTCATTGGCACGCTGTTTGCTTGATCACGAACGAGAAGCGAGGTTCATGACGTGCTGGTAGTTCAGACAGACACGATCGGGATAGCGCCGCCCGCTTGCCTGACGTTGCAGGCCTATGAACAGATCCGCGAGACGGCTCCTCCTCCATGCCAGGTCGCGTCGGACGAGTTTTCGACCGTACTCACTGCTGGTGGTATCAGGTCCTTTGATGTGCCATGGCATTCGCATGATTGCCTGATGCTTCTGCTCCCATGCTGCGGAGCCATCAATTTTCGGGACGAGACCCGGCGTTCCGGAACTTGGATAAGCGAAGAGAGGTTCATCGCAGTCCCGAAAGGACATATCCACGCGGGCCAATCCGATAATGCGCCTCACGTCGTGCTCTATCTGACGGACGCGATGATCGCGCGCATAGAGGATGAGCACGGACCATTTCAGCACCTGCCCAGGAAATTGAAGCTTTCCTCCAGCTACGCGGTCACGCCGGAAATCCGCGCGCTACGGGATCTCTGCCGGACGGCGACGGCCCGCGACCGGTTGACGAAGGCGTCACGGAACCACATCGTCAGCGCGCTGGTGTTGAGACTGATGTCTCAAATTGATGCTTCGGCGGCTCTCACCAGCGGAGGCAACTGCAGTCACGCCGACGGTCTGGTCGCCGAGATTTGCGCCTTTCTGGAAGCTCACCTCACGAATGAAGTGTCTCTCGATGAGATAGCCGAGACCTTCAGATTCTCGCGGCGTCACACGACCCGTCTTTTTCGGCGATGCACAGGTTCTACGATAGCCGAGTACCACGAAAAGCTGCGGATCCGCGCAGCCTGCGAACTCCTAAGCGAGACTACGTTGCCGGTGGGTGAGATTGCCGCGCGCGTCGGCTTCGAATCAGGCTCCGCGCTCGCGAAAGCGACCAAAAGAGTACTCGGTAAATCTCCGACCCAGCTCCGCGGAGAACCGATCTCTAGCCGAAGGCCAAGCTGGATCATGTCCAGCTAAATCAGAACTGTTGCCACCGAGGTCTGGCGCTTTACACCTAAGGTCGGTTGCGGCGCACGGACCGCGCCTATTCATCTCTCGCACTCGGAGAGACGCAATCGGCGATTTGTATACCCACGAGTAAATCTCAGCGGACGATAAAGTGCTCTAACGTCTGGGAGAAACATCCTTTTAAGTAGCGCTTTCTTGACCCTGGGAGCTCAATTCAACGAACCAGCCGGCGGTGCAGAACAGCCTCTACGGCTGAAACTCGCAACGATTATAGCGTTATTGTTGCTCTGTCTTCATCCCGCCGCGTTTGCGATCTGTTCGAAGGGGCACTTTCTCATCCAAGGAGCTCAAGTGACCGATCGGCATACCGGTCTCATATGGCAGCGGTGTAGTCTTCCTTCAGTCTGGTCCGACGGCCGCTGTCAGTCGGCTGCCGAAACAATGAGCTTAAGGAAAGCTCGCGAAGCGGCTGCTGAGCTGGGAGATGGCTGGAGATTGCCCACTGCGGTGGAGCTGATGGGATTGATCGACGAACGCTGTGGAACGCCGCTTCTGGACTTGCGCGTGTTTCCCGATCTCGTGAGCGATGGCGAAGGCGGATTTCGGTACTGGACCGATAGCCCTGGAGAATTCGCTGGCATGGCCACCTTCGTGGATTTCGGCAGCGGTCGTGCCGACTGGCACAGTTCAAGAACTCCTCTGTTCGTCCGGCTCGTGAAAGATCGACGATAAGGATACATCGGCATCGTCCATGCCCTTCCAGCTATGATCGCTTGCGAACAGCTAACCTGACCAGCGCCCCTGGCGAGATTCTTACGACACGCGGTGAGATCCTTTGCGACTTCGTCTGCCCAGCAATCAAAGCTATCGAGCAGATTTTTCAGAATGTATACCCGCAAGTGAGTTGAACCACCCATCCCACCGTTGAGGATGTCCAGCCAAAAGCACTCGTTATTTCGACTATTCTCGAAATAATGTTTGACGTAGCGAGGAAAGCGGTGCTCTCTGTATGCGTGAAACTCGAAGATGCAGCAGCTCGCCTGGAGGCCCTAGGCAACCCGACCAGGCTCAGAGTCTACAGGACACTCGTGAGGGCGGGTCGTGCTGGGCTGCCGGTCGGCCGGTTGCAGGGGAAGCTCAAAATACCGGCTTCGACGCTCTCCCATCACGTCAAAGCGCTCGTAACGGTAGGTTTAGTTACGCAGCAGCGCGAGAGCACCACGCTGATCTGCCATGCCGAATACGAAGTCATGCGGGGCTTGGTCGGTTTTCTCGTCTCCGAGTGTTGCGCAGACGAAATTCACGAAGAAGGCAATGGCCGCTGCAAAGCATCGGCGTGAAACTTCCGCGACATATTTCGATTCTTCTAGAAGGAGAGATGACATGAAAATGCCAGTCGTAGTAATCGGCGCGGGACCGATCGGGCTTGCCGCGGCCGCCCACCTCATGGAACGTGGGTTGCAGCCAATTGTCTTGGAAGCGGGTCCGAATGTCGGCCACGCCGTGAGACGATGGTCGCATGTAAAACTCTTCTCTCCCTGGGAAAACAACATTGATCGAGCGGCGCAACGATTATTGGAGCCAACCGGGTGGAAGCCGCCCAAGCCGAGCGACTACCCGACAGGCGGAGACTTGGTGGACCGCTACCTAGTTCCACTCGCCTCGAAGACCGCGCTGCACGAACACATCCGAACCAATGCTACCGTCACCGGCGTCAGCCGCGTCAGGTTCGGCAAGATTATGACGCGAGGAAGAGAACGCGCACCGTTTGAAATTCGTTATCGCAACGGCGCTTGGGAAGACAGTTTGATCGCCAGCGCGGTGATCGACGCTTCAGGTACTTGGTTTTCGCCCAATCCTGCCGGGTCGAACGGACTGCCCGCGATCGGAGAGCGCGAGCTCCAATCGCGGATCTCGTATGGCATGCCCGACGTACTTGGCAGAGATCGATCTCGTTATGAAGGAAAGCATGTGGCTGTGCTCGGCAGCGGGCATTCAGCTATCGGAACCCTCATTGATTTGACCTCCCTTACGGAAAAAAACTTACGAACTCAGGTGACCTGGCTGTTTCGCGGTAAGGACCTCGCAAAATCTTTTGGCGGCCGCGCCAACGACAGATTGAAGGCGCGAGGCGAACTTGGTCTAAAAATGGAAGGCATCTCGAAGAACTCCAAAATCGCGATCGAGCTTGGATTTCACGTTTATAGAATCGCTCGAATGGAAGACCGATTGGGAATCGTCGCCGAATCGGATGGGGGGGCCCGACAGGTGATAGTTGATGAGCTCATCGTCGCCGCGGGCTTCCGCCCCGACCTAAGCGCTCTCACCGAAATTCGCATTGAGCTCGATCCGGCACTCGAATGTCCCCCCGCATTGGCGCCGCTAATCGACCCGAACGAGCATTCTTGCGGAACCGTGCGTCCCCATGGCGCACGTGAACTTGCACAGCCTGAGCCCGGCTTTTACTTCGCCGGGATGAAATCCTACGGACGGGCGCCGACTTTCTTGATGCTGACAGGATACGAGCAGGTACGCTCGATCGCCGCCGAATTGGCGGGCGACAGTGCGGCCGCGCGAGCAGTCGAGCTGGTGCTACCCCAAACCGGGGTCTGCAAAGTCACCTCATCCACCAGCGTCCCGCCTGCAATGTCGGCGCGCGCGGACGCCGGTTGACGGAATAAGTCCGCGGTCAAGCGGTCAAGTCAAGATGCGGCAACATGCCAAGCCCCACATGGCGTCGCTGACCGTAATAGGCGACGGGCATCAAATCGCTGTGCGCCAACATTCTTCGAAATCATCAGGGTTGGGCAGACTCGCGCAAGTCATTCGCGTCCGGGCGTGAATAGACAACAGGAGTAAAGCGAATGCACGGTTTCAACGCATCGGAAAAGCGTTTCGTGCATTCTGTGGTTGCGGCGCAGTTTCTCGTACAAATCGGCGCATTCACATTGCCCGCCCTGTTGCCGGGCTTCATCACCGACTGGAAACTGACGAAAACCGAGGCGGGGGCATTAGTCGGTATTTTCTTCGGCGCCTACGTACTAACCGTTCCCGTCCTTGTCGCCTTGACCGATAGGGTCGCGACCCGCAACGTTTATCTGGTGGGCGCGGCGCTCACTGCGCTCTCGCATTTGGGCTTCGCCTTTCTGGCGGACGGATTTTGGTGGGGTTTGTTTTTGCGGGCCGCGGCCGGCGTTGGCTGGGCTGGCGCATATATGCCGGGCCTCAAGGCTATCGCCGATCGTCTTTATGGCGACACGCAGTCCAGAGCCGTTTCGGCTCATGCCGCGGGCGTTGGCGTCGCAGGTGCGAGTTCCTACGCCGTCGCTGGCGTGCTCGCAGATTGGCTAAGTCCGTCAGCCTCATTCCTTTTCGGAGGTGTCTGCGCACTCGCAGCGTTCGTCATAGCGCTTTTCGTGATACCGAATACTCAGCCGATCCATTCGAAGGCTAGCGCGAATTCCCTGCTGGACTTTCGACCTGTCTTTCGCAACCGCGGAGCCATGGCATGGATCGCCGGGTACACGTTTCATACTTGGGAAATGGCTGGCCTCAGAGCGTGGGGTGTCACGTTCCTAACGATAGCAGCGGCGCGAGCCGGCGCACCGCAATGGTTTCCCTCCCCGACGATCGCATTTACGATCGCGGGCTTCATCGGGGTGGCGGCGTCGATTTTAGGCAACGAGATTTCACGTACCTTCGGCCGCATCCGGATCATAACGATAGCCATGATTGTTTCGTCAGGTCTGGCTGCCAGCGTAGGCTGGACGCTCAATTTATCCGCGGATCTCAGCACGGCGCTGATCATCTTATGGCTGGCGTCGATCTTCCTCGACAGTTCCGCGCTGACGGCCGGCACGGTCCAAGCAGCAGATCCTTCGGTACGCGGTGCAACAATGGGGCTGCATAGCATGGGTGGCTATCTTGGCGGCTTCATCGGGCCCCTCGGCGTAGGCTGGGCCCTTGATCTGGCAGCGCCGAACGTACAGCTGGGATGGGGACTGGGTTTCCTGCAACTTGCCGTTATCTCGAGCGTCGGGCTGATTTTCGTCAGACGCCTCGGTTGACGGACAACACCGCGCGTACACCGTACAGCATACCCGTCGAAGTGGGCGACGCCGACGCACCTCGATACTGAATTTGAGTCCTTCCGCGGTTGCTACCATCGACGCGGCGAGGACGTTACGGAACCGGTGTGGTGTCAATGCAGAGGACACTCTCACCTTCGTTGAATTTCCCGGCAGCGAACTCCCGCCTTCTTCGGAGAGGGTTGCCGACCCGGTGGCCACTCGAGCGTTGACGAAAAACCTACTTCGAGTTGTGTGTGGCGTTTTCGGAGCAACCGGTTTTGCGGAGATCGCCAAGACGATTTCAACCGCGGGGAGACAGGAAGGTTGATCGCCTTCGCGACGACTGCAGTCACGCCTTTTATCAGAGCCGCCTTTTCCTCAAACGAAAGTCTTCCCGAAGGTAATGTGTAATTCGACCAGGGGCGCTCCGAAGCCCGTAGGTTGTTTCACATCCGCGAAGCCATTCGAAATCCCGATGACGACGCTCGCGACAGCTCCGGTAGTTCCCAACATGGCACGTCGACTTAGCGGCAGCGGGGTCGACACCCGATCGGTACCTTTGTCCTCCTTGCTCACGTAAACCTCCCCTACCTCGATGGCTGATAGATGTTGCCCGAAAATCCCCAATTTCCGTCAGGAACGTCGGTAATGAGAACGTCGGTCGGTGCGGAGGCCGGCCGCTGTTCGACCTCGTGGATATCTTTCACGATCGCCAGACGTTGGGCCGGCGTAAACATGTCCGCCGGCACGTAGACCTTTGCAACTGGCATCCCTTTTTCCTTCCCAATTCAGTTGACATCGTGCGACGCCCGGCCGGCATAATGTCGCACTTTCGTCGTCGTGTTCGCGACACAAGAGATGGCAATGGCTGGTAAAAGCGCCTCTGCGCCAACCGATGTAGCGACCGGATACGCCTCCGACACACGAGTTTTATTTCGTATCAGTGAAAACGAGTTCAACTGACATCAGAGGGTCGATGATTTAGCGGCACGTGCACTGCAAGCGAATAGGCGACGATCCTACCCGATCGCGGATGGATCAATTCGGTGCAAAAAGTTTAAGCGTGCATGCTCCGGGAAACAGATCTTCACTTTCGACGTTACGGTCGAACATCCCCGCGGTTCGATCATCTAACAGCCGACCACCAACTTCGCCTTACTGAAATACCGACGTAGCACGAGAGCCAACGCAAGCTCGGCCTTATGAAAATTGCCATCGATACCTTCCTGATTCCGCCCACGCGGATACTCGTATCCGCCGCGACGCGGGCTGCAAATCCAAGTTTCGGCCATACAAGGCGAGAACAGCCGCCGAGAGCGAGCCGTCCAAAACGCTCGAAATCTTAGCGATGCGAAAAGCACGCGCGCTGCGACGCGGAACACCGTTGAGCGTCAACCGCGTCTCGAGAGGGCGAGTCCGACCCCATCCTCAAGTTTTCCGACTCATCCATTTCGGTCGCAGCACTGTTCATTTGCTTTCTCCGATTCTGCCGGGCGGCTCCGGTCCCGATGCTCCAACGCGACGTGATGCACCAGGCCATCTACGATCGCTGATCGGTACACCAGCAAGTATATTTATACAGGAGCTACGACCGCCTATGACGGAGGGGAGAAACACCTCAGGTGCGGATTTCGGTTTGAGGAAGTGATGGGTGAGTTCGCCGTAAACTACGATACCATCCAAAACGCCCTTGCCTCGATTAGGCGCGTAGTAACGAGGACGCCTATCTTGACGAACCAGGACCTCGACCAGCTCGTGGGAGGACGTGTCTTCGTCAAAGCTGAAAACCTGCAGCGAACAGGTGCGTTCAAGTTCAGGGGCGCCATGTACCGCATTTCATCGCTCAACACGGATGAGCGAAAAAAGGGTGTTGTCGCTTTTTCGTCGGGTAATCACGCCTTGGCGTTGGCGGAAGCCGGCGCTCACCTAGAGGTGTCGATCGCCGTTATAGTGCCCAAAGATATACCCGCCATAAAGCTCTCAGCAATACGAGCGCGGGGGGCGGAAGTGATCTTCTTCGATCGCTCGACCGACGATCGCTTCGAGATGGTGGCTCGTATCGCCAGCGATCGGGGCTCAATCATCGTTCCGCCTTACGACGATCGCCATATCATTACCGGTCAAGGCACGCTGGCAGCGGAGGTCAGCGAGCAACTCGAGCTCGAACTCGGAGTGCGTCATTTGGACCAAGCGATCGTCTGTTGCAGCGGAGGCGGCTTAGCTGCAGGCTGCATTACGGTATTGAAGGAAAGATTTCCTGAAATCGACTTCGTAACCGCCGAGCCCGACGGCTTCGACGATATGGCGAGATCATTGGTTTCCGGCAAGCCGGAGACAAATAAGCAGAGAGACGGCTCGGTCTGCGACGCCCTTCTGGCGCCTACTCCCGGATCCATCACTTTCCCGATCCTGCACGCCAAAGGAGCGCGCGGGGTAAGCGCGACGGACGAGGACGTAATGCGGGCGATGCAGTTCGTTGCAGCCAGTTTCAAAATGGTCGTGGAGCCCGGTGGCGCTGTCGCCCTCGCCGCCTTGCTGTCCGGCGCGATCGACGCCAAGGACAAGTCGACGCTCGTAGTCGTGACAGGTGGAAACGTGGACCTGGATACATATTCACGTGCCATGTCTTGGACGCCAAAGAGATCGGACTGAGCCGTACTCTCCAAAGTATTACCGAGAGATCTCGATCGCACGGCCGATAACCGACGGTGTTCTCAATAGAGGCAATAAACTTGATGCTTGTGGCTTCGCCACTAAAAGGAGGGACACTGGAATAACGGTATCGGCATTTCAAGGTCACACTAAGTAGCGGAACACCCCCACCAGTTTCGCCAGATGTTTATCGCGCTCCGCGAATTCACTCGCGGTCGGCGCCTATGCCAGTACATCAGCGCCGCTAACGACGTGGTGTTGCGCCGCCGACAACGCACCTACTTCGATCATGTTATTTCGGCCGCTATTCGGAACATCTAAATTGCGTCGATAGTGCAAGCGCAAATAATTCGTATCT
>Ga0265342_10003891_pt1 | contig 11996 bp, 10 predicted proteins | sample 4CB327metaG_FD_203125 | JGI IMG/M metagenome (GOLD analysis project Ga0265342, IMG submission 203125) | Rhizosphere microbial communities from Carex aquatilis grown in University of Washington, Seatle, WA, United States - 4-CB3-27 metaG | ecosystem: Host-associated > Plants > Roots >...
AACGGCCGAGTTTTGCGGAACTCCCGGGCTGACTATTAATGCATCGCTTTCAAAAACTTTTGGACTGTGGCCCCCAAACTCCGTATTAATGTCTTTTGCCCTGATCTCAGCCAGAAGATTCTTATTGACTTTTTCTTCCGGATTCGAATCGCTTAAAAGGACTTTGAAACCCTTTTTCTTTAAAAGCTTAACCGCGGCTACGCCGCTTCTTGCCGCCCCGATAACCGAGAACGACCTGTATTTTCCGAAATCAACTTTATGCAACTATCATCTGGGGAACGTAGCCCCAACGTTTAATCCAATTCCCTGGTATCTCTGGTCGTCAAATTCTCGCAAGTAATTGAAATATTTCAATTCAACCATTATGTTGAAATCGTAATTCTTGAAAAAAGTTGTGCCTGCAATAATGTTGAGTCCCATTCCGCCTCTTGCAGCGATCCTTGTGCCGTTAACGCCGTCATCCCTGCCGATGAAATGAAGCCCAAGTCCGCCGCCTACATAAGGTTCAACTTCTGATTTATTTTTGGGACCCAGGAACGGGTACAAAACGTTTACATCAATCCCGATATCCGTAAACGCAGGACTAGTTTTGAATCTGAAAGGAAGGCTAAGCTCCGCAAAGAAACCTTCCCCTACAAATTTTCCAAATGCTTCTAGCGCGATCATCTGGTTCCCGCTGAAATCGCTTTGAAGGAAGAACATTCCTATCTTTCCGCCCGGAACGAAATAAATTTTTTTGGTCGGCTTTTGCAATGTTCCTGAATAATCCTCATCTGAATTCAAACTTTGGTTACCATAACCCGTTTCCGCCTGATGTTTCGGGTTGAGCTTTAAATCGCTTATCAATGTTTGCGACTTAACGTTTATTGAAAAAAATATTACGCTGAATATCAGTAAAGCAGCCGTTATTATTTTTGATTTATTAATCCTCATAGTTATATATTTTAATTTGCAAATTATCTGAACTTGAAAGTCGCCAGCGTAACAATCGCCAGTATCACCGCAATGATGTAAAAGCGCGTTACGATCTTTGGTTCAGGCACGCCTGACATTTCAAAATGGTGGTGCAATGGCGCCATCTTAAAAATTCTTTTCCCTTCTCCGTACCTGCTTCGTGTGTATTTAAAATAATATCTTTGAATTATCACTGAAAGCGCCTCGGCAAAGAAAACGCCTCCAAGTATCGGCAGAAGAAATTCTTTCTTAACTAGAATGCACATAGTGCCTATTGCGCCGCCCAGGGCAAGTGAGCCGGTATCCCCCATAAAAATCTGTGCCGGGTATGAATTGAACCAGAGAAACCCGAATGAAGCCCCTACCAGCGCGGCGCAATAAACGGTTAGTTCCCCGTTGCCGGGTAAATAAATAATACTTAAGTACCTGCTGAATATTTCATTTCCCGAAACATAGCTTACGAACCCAAGCACAATGGCTGATATACCCACGCAGCCAATTGCAAGCCCGTCAAGGCCGTCGGTCAGGTTCACAGCATTCGATGTAGCCGTAATAATAAAAACCATGATCGGTATGTACATGTACGAAAAATCAAATTCGAGCTGCTTAACAAAAGGAATTGTTGTTATCGAATTAATTGATTTAAACTCAGGCAGAAAATATATCAGGCATGCTATAACAAGTCCCAATCCAACCTGGTTCATCAATTTATACCGGGCAACAAGTCCTTTTTTCATCTTCTTGAAAACTTTCAGGTAATCATCAGTAAACCCAACAGCGCCCATCCAAACCGTAGAAAGCAAAATCAACATAATGTATGTGTTCTTCAGGTCGGCCCATAATAGAACCGGAACCAGAACAGACAGCAGAACAATTACCCCGCCCATGGTTGGGGTTCCGGCTTTTGTCTGATGGCTTTGCGGCCCGTCGTGCCTGATTTCCTCGCCAACTTTCTTTTCCTGCAGCTTCTTCAAAATTTTCGGACCTATCCAGAAACTTATGATCAAAGCCGTCATAGCTGCAAGCGCCGAGCGCCAGGTAATGAATCTGAACACGTCAAATCCCGGGGGCGCAAATTTCTTATTAATATATTCAGCTAGGTAGTATAACACTTTTTCATATTGTTAAAATTTTTCTGCAGAATAATTTTTTCTCAATTTTTTGATTTTCAAAATAATCAAATTTTATAGGCGCCGCTTATTCCGGATACAACATCTTCCATTTTCATTGAGCGCGAACCCTTCACCAGCACGAGGTCATTCTTTTTTACTGTATGTTTTAACATTTCGGATATCGATTCCTTATCGTCAAAAAAGAAATTATTCTTAATCCCTTTTGCAGCCTTAAATGTATTAAAAGATTCTCTTCCGTATGTGTATAGATTTTCAAATCCCATTCTCTTTACCAGTATGCCGGCTTCTTTATGTTCTTTGGCGCTTTGTTTGCCCAGCTCAAGCATATCCGCCAGTACAATGTGCTTCTTCCCTTCGGTTTTGAATGCTTTCAGATTTTCAAGAGCCACTCTTACTGAATCGGGGTTTGAGTTATATGTATCATCTATTATCCAAACCCCGCCGGCGCGCTTCAATTGATTTCTCTTTCCTGTATCAGGTTTAAAATTTCTTAAAGCAGACTTTATTTTTGCCGCCGGGACATCAAAATAAAATCCAACTGCCGCGGCGCATAAAGCCGAATTGTAGCTCTGGCTCCCGATCGTATTTAACACAGTATTAATTTTTTTCTTCGCGCATTTGATTTCTATTTCAGGATAAAATCCTTTATACCTTAATATTCGTCCCCTGACATCAGGAGTGCCTGCCGAACCGAAAGTAAAAGCGCTCATTTCCTCATGCGCAGCCTTTTTTACAAGATGTTTATCATCTATGTTCAAAAAGTACGTTCCGAAATTTTCGCTTAGATATTCTATCAATTCGCTTTCTTCTTTTATTACTCCCCGGATATCTTTCAGGAACTCCAGGTGCTCTTTGCCGATATTAGTAATCAGTCCAAACTGCGGCTCTACAATATTGCACAGATTCTTAACTTCGCCAAAATGATTTGTCCCAACTTCCATCACGCATATTTCATGTTTTTCGTTCAGCCTGAATAATGTTAACGGAGTCCCGATAGCGTTGTTAAAATTGGCTTCAGTCTTTAATACGCTGTACTGGGCCGATAGAACATGCGCAATAAAATCTTTTGTCGAGGTCTTTCCGTTACTGCCCGCGACTGCAACAACCGGTATTAAGAACTTCCTCCGGTAATTTCTTGCCAGTTCGCCAAGCGATTTTATTGAATCATCAACAAGAACTATGGATCTATTTTTAAAAGAACGTTTTTCTTTACCGCTTAATTTTTGGAGCCATTTTTTTTCGGCAACAACTACTTTAACTCCCCTGCCGAAAACATCTTTTATAAAACTGTGCCCGTCAAATCTTTCGCCTTTAATTGCAAAGAACACTTCGCTTTTTCTGCATTTGCGCGAATCAATTGATACGCCGCTAAACGAAACCCCTTTAATTCCATCCGGATTTACAACCCTCGACCTGCTTAATTTCAGTAATTCACTGCCTGTAATTTTCATTAACTAAAATCTTTCAACAATTTCCCTGTCGCTTAAATGATGTCTTACGCCTTTTATTTCCTGGTATGTTTCATGGCCCTTGCCCGCAACCAAAATAACATCGCCCGTTGAGCTCATCTTAACAGCCTTTCCAATCGCTTGTTCCCTGTTTTCTTCCACCGAATAATTATCCGATTTTATTCCCGCTTTAACATCTTCTATAATACCCATCGGGTCTTCGTCCCTGGGATTATCAGAAGTAATGATCGCATGGTCGCTGTACTTAGTCGCAATCTCTCCCATCTTTGGTCTTTTGGTCTTATCTCTGTTTCCGCCGCACCCAAATACCGTTATTATCTTTCCCTTTGATCCGCTTGCGGCTAAGATCTCTTTAATAGTTGTGAGCGCCTTTAATAATGAATCAGGCGTATGAGAATAATCGATTATAGCTATCGCTTTGTTTTTCAGCGCCACCTGGTTGAATCTTCCGTCAACAGGACTAAAATCTTTTATAGCGTTGACTGTATTTTTTATCGGAATCTTCATCGCCTTCAAAGCGGCAGCGGAAGCCAAAATATTATATACGTTGAACTTCCCGATGAGCTTTGTAGAAACATTTATTCTGTTTATTCCTTCGCCGTTTAACGGGACCAGCATATCAAAATTCATCCCGTCAAATCCCATTTTCAGATTCTCAACCGAAAACATTGAACGTTCAAAACCAAAAGAAACACGTTCCGCTTCGGAACCGTTAATAATTCTGGCTCCGTAAATATCATCGGCATTATAAATTACAGAAGTATTGTTTCCTTTTTTATTAATTCTTTCAATTGAATCAAACAGAATTTTTTTCGAGCTGAAGTAATCTGCCATGTTGCCATGAAAATCCAGATGCTCAGGCGTCAGGTTAGTGAACACCGCGGCGTCAAAATCGATGCCATATACCCTGCTTAAAGAAAGCGAGTGAGAAGAAACTTCCATAGTTACATATTCCACTCCGGCCTCAGCCATATCTTTCAAAAGTTTATTCAATTCAACCGATTCAGGCGTTGTATAAGCAGTCTCAATAAATTTCTTATTGATGAAATTTCCGTTGGTGCCAATCAGCCCGGTTTTCTTACCGGCTTGCTCCAGAGTAAAATTTATTAACGATGAAATTGTTGTTTTGCCGTTTGTGCCGGTAACGCCAATCATCTTTAATTTAAGAGACGGGTATCCGTAATAAGCGCCGCTCATCATAGCCATAGCCTTGCGCACGTCATCCACTTTATGAATTCTTTCATCTCTTGTATCCGGATACTGGTCTGTAATCGCCGCACCCGCGCCTTTATCAAAAGCGTCGTTAATATATTTGTTGCCGTCGCTTTTAAATCCTCTGATCGCAAAAAACACATCTCCGCTTTCAACCAGCTTTGAGTTATAGCAAAGCTTGTTGATCTCAAAATCAAAAAGCTGTTCAGTAATCAAGTTCAATTCGGCGTTTTTTTCAATCATTTCGGAGAATTTCATTTCATTAATTTGTATTCTCGCAGTTAACCGTAATTAACTGGTTCTTGTTCAGCTGCGCACCGGGTTCAGGTTTTTGGCTTAGGACCTTTCCCGTTCCGTTTATCTTAAACTCAAATCCCAAAGATGAGATCACATTAATGCATTTTCTGATACTCATTCCTTTAATATCCGGCATTACAACGTCAGATTCCTTTATAGATTTTCCGGTTTCGTGCTGGTTATTTGTAACAAGCTTTATCTTTTTGCCTGCGTCGCTTTCGTTAACCACCTGCTGGTCTATAACGTATGCGTTTTTCTTCGGACCCTCTATTTCGTATTCGACATTCTTATCTTTGAGTATTCTAACGGCGTCGCTAATTTCAAAATTAATCAGGTTCAGCTCGTCTGTCGTTTTCTTTTCATCAGGCTGCTGGTTATAATTTGTCATGCTTATATTGGCGCCCCCCTCAAGCTCGGGATGCGAATATTCATGAGAGCCTGTCAGCGTAATTATCCGCTCTGCAATCTTTTTGAATATCGGCGCGGAAACCGCTCCTCCGTAATAGCTTCCTGACCTTGGCGCATCGAGTATAACCGAGACAATTATCTGCGGGTCATCCGCAGGGAAAAATCCGATAAATGATGCATTGTAATTCTGTTTTGAATACTGGCCGTTAACAAGCTTCTGAGATGTTCCGGTTTTGCCTGCAACCTTCATTCCGTCTATCTTCGCCGCTGTGCCCGTGCCGCGCTCTACTACTCCAACCAGCAATTCAGTTAAAGTTTTAGCGGTTGTGTTTGAAATAACATTCCTGATAATCTCCGGCTGGTATTCTCTTATAAGCGTCCCATCGGGCGCCATTTCTTTTTTGATAATGTAGGGCTGCATCAAAACGCCGTCATTGGCAACGCATGCATAGGCGTTTGTCATTTGCAGCGCCGTTACAAGAACTTCATAACCGATTGAATTAAATCTCAGCGATACAGGCGAATACTCAACAGGACGTTTCAAAATCCCCTTTACTTCGCCGGGCAGATCGATCCCGGTTGAAATGCCGAAGCCAAAATCTCTTGCGTACTTGTAAAATCTTTCCGGCCCAAGCTTTACGGCAACCTGTGAAACGCCAATGTTGCTGGATTGCTCTATCACCTGCTGGAAAGTCAAACTTGAAAACTTATGATCGTCTCTCAGTTTTATTCCGTCAACATCGTACTCACCCCCGTAAGTTTGAATAATGCTGTTCCTGTCTTCTATCTTCTCCTGCAGCGAAGCCGCAGCCGTCACAACTTTAAATGTTGAGCCCGGTTCATATAGGTCGGTTATCATCGAAAGCTTTCCAAAATTCTCGACGCCTTCTGTGTTTCCAACTGATGCCATACCCAAAATCTCGCCCGTCTTAACAGACATTACAATGCACTTCCCGCCATCGGCGTTGTTTGCCAAAACCCCTGCCGCAAGCTCTTCTTCAATAACCTTCTGAATGTTCATATCCAGCGTCAGAACGTAGTTATCGCCGTTAACGGGTTCGCTTCTTGGATATTCAACCGCGGGGCGCTTTCTGCCAAGGCCGTCTTTCTGCATCACAACAAAACCGTCTTTGCCTCCAAGCATCTCGTTGCACTCAAGTTCGATCCCGGTTACGCCGTTGTCGTCAATATCGGTGTGCCCTATTATCTGCGAAGCGAGATTATCATAATTATATTCGCGGTAAGATTCGTTTATTTTTATTACGCCTGAAAGATTAAGGTCCTTCAGCTTGGGTTCAAGCTCAGCGCCCACTCTTCTTTCAAGCCACACAAAAGAAGTATTCTTCGAGTTGAGCTTATCCATGTAGTAATCTTTATCCTTATTGAATACGCCGGCAAACAGGCTTGCAACAGAATCTTTGTTATCTATCATATTCGGATCGGCGGCAAATGAATAACGCGTGACGTTTGAAACAAGCGCGTTCATCTTCCTGTCAAATATTATTCCGCGGGCAGGCTTAAGCGATATTCTGCTTTCATACTGTTTCTTTGCGGCAAGGCGGTACTTTGAACCGTTAACAATCTGGATATCGAAGAGTTTTATGTAGACGACTAAGAGCAGCAAACCGAATATTACCATGAAGAAACTTATCCTTCGGCTGATATTAGGCTGTTTTGTATTTTTTTTCCCTTCGTACATTTATTCGCCCATTCAGGTCATTGCTTTAAGTTTTCCAATTCCGACTTTCCAACAGTTATTTTTTTGGGCCTGTTGTTTGTGTAACTAAGTTTAAGCTTATCGACGGCAACAGGTTTGATATTTTCAAAATTCGAGAGGCGTTCAATTTCAGTCTGGAGGTTATTATTAATAGTGACAGTTTTGTTAATTTCATTCTGAGTGTCGTTTATCCCCAGCACAAGACTGTTCACCACTATTATATTATTAACAAAGAAGATGATAATGGCGGCTGCTAAAAATAAACCTATCAGGACATTGAACAATGAAATTTTTCTTTCTTTGTTTTTCCTCATATTTTTTGGGCCGCTCTTAATTTCCCGCTTCTGGATCTTACGTTCATGCCGATCTCTTCATCATTCGGCTCAACAGGTTTTTTTGTTATTACTTTCAGTTCCTGGCTTGACCTGAAAAAATTCTTTACTATCCTGTCTTCAAGCGAGTGGTACGATACCGCTACTATTCTGGCGCCCTGCTCAAGATTCCCGGCCGCATCAACAAGAGCTTTTTTAAGATTGTCCAGTTCGCCGTTTACTTCTATCCTTATCGCCTGGAACGTCTTTGAAAGATCTTTGTTCAGGAATCTCGGCGGAATCTTCTCTTTCAGCGTTTCAACAAGGTCAAAAGTAGTTTCAAATCTTTTTAGCTTCCTTGAGGCTACAATATCCCTGGTGATCTGCCTGCTATACTTAAGCTCGCCGTATTCTTTGAATATCCTGTGCAGCTCATCCTCGTCATAATCATTCAGCACGTCCGAAGCTTTTAGGCTCTGGCTCTTATCGGCCCGCATATCCAGCGCAGTATCTTTCTGGTAGCTGAACCCGTCCTCTTCGTTAAGCTGGTAGCTTGAAAGACCAAGGTCCATCACAACTCCGCTAACCTTATTAATAGAGCGGGAACTAATAATATCAGTTATCGCCGCAAAATTATCCTGAACGTAAATAATTCTTTCAGAAAAATCTTTTAAAAGAACTTTGCAATATTCAATTGAGTGAACGTCTCTATCTATTGCAATTACTTTAGTATCCGAAGAAGTTAACTCTAAAATTTTTTTTGTATAACCGCCGCCTCCAAGTGTGCAGTCAACATAAACTCTGGATAAGGTATTATCTTTATTGTTGAGCAGGTACTCTGTTGATTCGCTAAGCAATACCGGCTCATGGTAACGGGAGTCCATCCCCTTAAATCTACTCGGCTTGCGGAATATTTTTCAGCCCGCTCATTACTTTCTGCATGACATCTTCGTATGAATCCGAATTATCTTTCAGGTAATCAGCGTAAACAGTTGGATTCCATATTTCAATCCTTTCGAGCTGGCCAAGAAGCAAAACTTCTTTTTTAATATTTACCATTTGCAATAATTCCTGCGGTATGAGAAGCCTGTGCTGTGAATCTGCCGTTAACTCATCCGCGTAATAAAGCATCTGCCTTTTCATCGCTACTTCATCTTTTGTATAAGGGTTCACTTCGTTCAACGTTAACAAAACGTTTTGCCATTGGTATGAAGGAAACAGCCATATGCATTTATCCCTGCCAAGCGTAACGTTTAAAATACCGTTAGCTTCTGGCAGTATATGCTTGCGGAATTTGGAAGGAATAATTATTCTTCCTTTTTCATCAAGATTTATATTTGCGTGGCCCTGAAACATTAATTAATTTTTATCTATTTTTGTTGAGTGATTTCAGAAGGCTTTGGGTGGACCGATAAAGATAATCAAATTCCTCCACTTTCCTCCACTTTCCTCCACTACAAAAATACAACAATTTTGCGTAAAGTCAAGAAGAAAATGCGTGAATTTTCATTTTTTTTGGGGGCTACCGTGTTTGGGGGTTATGCTGTGGCGTAAAGTGGGTGAATTAGGATGAAACTAAACCTAAATGGAAGCGTTGAGTCAGAACAAAACGAGTGTTTCAATAGAGATTAAAGATCGAGCCGGTCGCTTTGAAGAAGAGAAATACGCCGAGGGCAATCAATATTATGCCGGCAGAAATATTAAGCACGCTCATTGTTGAGTGATTTATTCTTCGTCTGTTCACAATTATTAATTTCAAAAGCGTATAAAACCAAAGAGTGGTTCCGGCGAACGCGCCGACGGAAAAAAGAAATCCTCCCCAGAAGGCGCTGTTAATAATTCCGAATCCTTTTATGTATCCTACAAAAGCGATCCAAGAAGCAGGAAGCGTGATGGATGAAAGACAAAGCAGAATTCCCATTGTGAAAAGCCCAAAGTGATTTGACTTGCTCACCTGGTTAACTACCGGCACGTGATGCGATTTTGCAAAATCGCCCGCACGGGTATCCAGCTTGATAGCTTTCTGTTCTGCCGTTGTGATTTTTTCTGATTGGTATGACTGCATCTCTTCGTAACTGATCCTGGTCTTCATTATCCTGATGCCGTAAATAATAACTATGAAACAACCGGAGTAAGTAAGGATTATTTGAATAATATGAATATTCTCGCCGTAAAATTTTCCAACCGTTGAAGGAAGCAAAGAAATAATAAGAGTAATACCGCCAAATGCGACAAGCGCATAAACAAAATCCATAAAGGCCGCGCCAAGCGCAATGCTCATACCTTCTCTCACTTCCTGTTTAAATCCTTTGGATATAAGCGCAAAAGAAATTGGCCCGAGCGGCGGCACCGAAACTACGTATCCTGTTATTACACCGACGATAAAAGTTATTAGCATCCTGCTAAATCGTAAATAAACGTATCGCTAAGTGATGCATCCTCACCCCGTCCTATCGGACACCCCTCTCCTTCGAGGAGAGGGGAAAGCTCGCCTTTGGCGAGCTGGGGTGAGGTGAAAACAAGTAAAAGTTGTTCTATGTTCAAATATGCGAATAGTTAAGAAAGAATAAATGAATCGGTAAATTTACTTAATCTTAACTACATTTAAAACAAAGAAATGGCGCTACACGCGCATAATGGAATGCGTGAAGCCGGATCACCCGTTAAGGATCTTCAACACTTCGTCGTGGAACTTACCGTTTGTTACAAGCGCATTGCCGCCATAGATAGTATTGTTTCCTTTCATATCGGTTAATACTCCGCCTGCTTCTTCGATGCAGATCTTAGTTGCGGCAATATCCCATGGGGCAACATGCGGGTCGATCATCATCTCAGCCATGCCTTTGATAATAAGCGAGTGCCCGTGGCAATCCCCGAATCCCCTGTCATAATTTGCAAGGCTTGTGATCGTAAAGAATCCTTCCCTGAACGGCTCATCAAGTATATAACCAAGTCCGCCGTGAATTAAATAAGACTGCGAAATAGTTTCAACCTTGCTTACTTTTGCTTTCTTCTTATTTGAATAACAACCAAATCCTTTTGCCGCATAAATACATTCTTTCAGAGCCGGCATTGAAATTACTCCAAGAACAATTTCATTTTGATATTCAAGAGCAAGCAGGGTTCCCCAAAACGGGTAATGCCTCATATAGTTTTTTGTTCCGTCGATTGGATCTATTATCCATTTGAACTCCGACTCGTTATCAACCATACCGTTCTCTTCCGCGAGAATATTATGAGATGGATATTTTGAAATTATTTTCTTCGTAAGGTATTCTTCGCATTTTAGGTCGGCAATGGTTACGGGGCTGAGGTTCTTCTTTAACTTATGTTTTATCTTTGTTTTGAAATATTTCGCGGTGATCTCATTCGACCTTTTTACGATCTTAAGCGCAAATTCCAGGTATTGTTCGATGTGTTTCTTTTTTAGTCCCATATTTAATGTAAAATTATAATTAACCTGTTAGGATTGATTTAGAAAATTGTTCGAATAGCGTTACAAAAATAGCGATAAATCGGGCTTTATAATATTACATTCACCCGCTTTTCACCATTTCTTAACATGGAAGGCCTAATTTGGTAATGTGGAAGATCATAAACTTCATATCGGCATTAAGATAAAACTAACTGCGGGGTTCGTTTAAATTTCTCTGTGAAGCCCGGGAGCTTAAATAATTTTATTTTAAAAGTTACATTTCAAAACTAAGAAAACCGGTAACTGAAATTTAATAAACTAATAATACTGTAACATGAAAATAATTCATATATCAGACCTACATCTGGATGCAGTATATAAACAGGAAAATTATACCAGGACCGTACAGCTTCTGGAATATATTACCGCGACCGGCTTCGATCACCTGGTTATAACAGGGGATGTTACAGAGAACTCGGATAAATCGGCGCTCAAGCTTGCAAGAAGAGTTTTTAAAAAATTCGGACTGCTTGACGCGAACAAAACAACTATTATAATCGGCAATCATGATATCTTCGGCGGCGTACACCTTGCCGAAGACGTGCTTAACTTTCCGAAAAAATGCAAAACAACCGACTACAAACAAAAGGTAGAAGATTTTACTTCGGCATTTGTTGAAACATATGAGAACGTAAAATCAGGTTCACAAAAAAGCGCTTACCCGTTTGTAAAAGAATTTGATGAATTTGTTTTACTGGGATTGAATTCGATTGCAGAATACTCAGTCCTCAAAAACCCGTTCGCGTCTAATGGCACTGTATCAACAGAACAAACCGATGCCGTTGAAAAAATGTTCTATGCCGGGAGATACGAAAACAAAAAAGTTATTACGATGATCCATCATCATTTCTGCAAAGAGCCTGTTAAGTCTAATCCATCCGAAAGCTCCATGTGGCAAAAGATAGAGAAACAAACAATGAAGCTTCGCAAAAAGAAAAGCCTTATCAAATTTTTCAAGAGTATAAATTCCGAATTAGTTCTTCACGGACATTTGCATGAATCAGCTGAATATATGCGTAA
>Ga0265342_10003892_pt1 | contig 11996 bp, 10 predicted proteins | sample 4CB327metaG_FD_203125 | JGI IMG/M metagenome (GOLD analysis project Ga0265342, IMG submission 203125) | Rhizosphere microbial communities from Carex aquatilis grown in University of Washington, Seatle, WA, United States - 4-CB3-27 metaG | ecosystem: Host-associated > Plants > Roots >...
TGCCGGGCAATCGATCGCCACCATCCTCCGCTTCGATGATCCAGGCGGCCTGACCGGTCAGGTGGCACTGTCGCCGTCGGCGATCATCGGTCCAGGCGCGGATGACGCCGGTCAACGAAAGTTCCGCCAGCCGTCGGCGATCGCCTTCGACAGTGCGGGCAGCTTGTGGTTCGTCGCGACGGAGAACGCGCTCCGCTTCGATCACCCCGAAGGCATCAACGGGGAGGTGACGCCGTCGCCCGCTGCGGCCATCGCCACCGGCGACGCGTTCGCGTCGGTGGCCTTCGACGGGGATGGCTCGATGTGGCTCACGGCCGCGAATGGCGGCTATTTCGTCGTCCGGATCGGGAACCCGGGGGCGCTGGCCGGTGCCATCGCGCCCGCCTTTGCCGCGAAGGTTCATCTCCCTTCGGCCGGTACGCTGTTCGCAGGGGGTATGGCGTTCGATGGCGACGGGGCGCTCTGGGTGGCGATGAACGATCGAATCGTCAAGCTCGACCAGCCGGGGAGCCTCGGGGGCGAGGTCTCTCCCGATCCCGACGTGACCCTCGGGGTTACGGCGTCGCCGGATCTCAGCTCGAAGCTGCTGTTTCATTGAGCCGGTGGTCCGGGGGAGCCGCGTGAATCCTGGGCGCTCGCCCCGGGCCGCGAGGGCGCCTCGAACCCGGCTCTTCGGGACGGGGGGGATATCGGAAGGTCGCCGTCGATGAGGACGGCCTCCTTGCGCTCGAGATGCAGCGTGGCGCTGCCGGCTCCCTCGGGCGGGGACTCCCTGGCGAGAGCTCGTTCACTTCCATCTCGACGCGTCGAGTGTCTCCCTGGCTCACCCGCGCGCCTCGCGTCGCGCAGGCCGCTCTTCGAGCGCGCCATCGAGGCGAGCAGGGAGGCCTTGATCCCCATGTTGTAGGCGTTCTGTGCGAGCGCGAGCGACTTGTCGATGTAGACGAGGCTGGCAGCATAGTCCTGCTTGGTCTCGGCCAGATACCGGGCGACGTTCGCGTACGAACGCCATGTGTCGTCGAGGGCCTTGATGCTCTCGACGATCTGCGCTCGGGTGTGAACCCGGATGGGGATCGAGAGGCGGACGTTGTCCCACTCGAGGTCGAGCGATGCCTGCTCGTCGCCGACCTCCGAGAACAGGAACGTCAAACGCTCCCGGTGCGGCGCCGCTTTCGGCGTGACGTCGAGGCGCACGGCGTCCAGCTCGGGCTTGTAGTCGTGGCCCGCGTCGATGAGGCTCGGATCGCGGTTTACGATGAGAGTCCACGCGGTCGCGCTCGGGACCGCGAGCAGGGAGTACACGCCGGCGGGGACCGTTTCATCGCCGAGGGCCACGGGTTTGCCGAAGCTGATGCGCCACCCTGGGTTTTCCTCCGCGCGCCACACCTTGCCATAGGGAACGGCCGCGCCCCACAGGCGCCGCCCGCGCACGGCGGGGCTGTAGTACTCGACGGCAATCTCCGTGAGCCCGACCTGCTCCGACACCTTGGCGCGGGGGCTCCGGCGCGGCAGCTCCACCTCCGCGCGCGCGGTCACCGAGCCGAGCGCCACAACCGCCGCCAGCGCCATCGATGTCCGTCCCGTTGAGGCGGTCGTTCGCTTCCTCTTCTCGTGTGGACCCATGTCCTGTATACTAACACGCCCGCTCGCGAATGTGAGCCGGCCGGATGGCGGGCAGCCAATCGTCGCGGCGCCGAATCGTCCGATGAGCCGGGCGAACTGTCTGACGACGTCGGACGACCCGACCTGGCGACGGCGCCGAGGGGGACGGAGTGGGCGCGATTTCCGCGGCCCTCCGCGCCGATCCGGACGAACGGAGGCTGGTCCGCGAGTTGCTGTGACTGGGGAAGTGGAGGCGACTTTCACAGGAGGAACTCGAATGACCAGAACGACTTCGTGGCTTCTCATTATCAGTGGTGGCGTGGCGGGGTTGGCCGCGGTGCTGTGCGCCGGTTGCGCCCGGCCGATGCTGGACGCGCGCGGCAGGGCCGCGCTGGAGACGACCGGCGCGCGTCCGATCATGACCGGGCCAGGCCGTTTGCTTCACGCACCGGGAACGGGTCGCGCGCTGATGACGCGAGAGGAACGTCAGGGTGTGGCCGCTGTCCAGCAGGCTGAATTCGGAGGGAAATCATCATGAGACCAGAAGCCGGAGTTACGAGGAGATCGTTGCTGGCGGTTTTCGGAATCGTCGCCGGGGGACTCACCATCGGCAGCCTGTCCGAATGCACGACGAGCACGACCGACTCGACCTGGTTGACGCCGCCGACGACCGCGGCCGCGCTCGTTGCGCCCTTCGGAGCGACTATCAAAGCGCATTTTCACGCCACCGGGGCCCAGGTGTACACCTGTACCGTGAGCTCGACGAGCGGCGGAGGACCGGGTGGCGGCGGAAGCGCGACGCCAGCCTCGCCGCCGTACGGGTGGGTTCTAAAGGGGCCCGACGCCCAGCTGTTCGACGAAGCCGGAGCCGTGGTGGGCAGACACAGCGTCGGACCCACGTGGGCCTCGTCTCTCGACGGCAGCTCCGTCGTGGGAACGAAGGTGGCGCAGAGCACCGCCCCGCGGGCGGGTGCCGTCCCGTGGCTGCTCCTGCGTGCGAGCTCGACCTCCGGCGCGGGCGTGTTCTCGACAGTCACCTTCATCCAGCGCGTCGAGACCGTTGGTGGTGTCGCGCCCCCCGATGGCTGCGACGCACACGCGGTCGGATCCGAAACCCGAAGTGACTATTCGGCCGACTACTTCTTCTACGAAGGCGGCTCGTCACCGAACGACGCGGCGGCCGGCACGCCCGGTTGATCCCAGGAGTAGACGGATGGTGGCTTGTAGGCTGCAAGTTGCAATCGTCGCCCGTTCGGGGCGATGCTGGAGCGACGATGCACTCGGACCCCGAGGTGTTAGCTATCATAGCGACGCTGCGGCGTTTTAGGGAGCTGGATGGGTGCGTCATTGGCTACGAGGGGGACGGCGAGTGTCGTGTGGTGGATTCCGGTAGCCTGCGCGCTCCGAGATCGCCTTGCGTCGCAGTAGTCATTGAGGAAGTGGCCGCCGGGCCAGCTACTAGCTCAGAGTTGGCCGACCTCGCCAGCTCTGCCGTCGAGGCATCGGGCAACCTTGCTCAACCGAGTCTCATCACCAACGAAAGTCGGGTTGGCCCTGAGTTGATAGGCGCAGGCGTGAGTTGCAGCCTGACGATTGTCTCCGCGGTAGGGGTAGCCGTCGGAGCGGCGGCCGAGGTTCCGTCGGGGGGAGTGTCGACGTTCCTGGTCGTCGCCTCGTGGACCGGCCTCGCGACTGCCGGCGTCCAGTGCCTGAACGGCCTCGTGCGGGTTGGCGCGATCTTGGCTGCCCCGCGTGCGAATACTCTCCAGCGCTGGGATTCGAACCTTACATATTCGATGTCGATTCTGATCGTTGACGCGATGGGGATCGCTACCGGCGTCGCATCATTGCCGTTCGCGGCCCGCAATCTATGGGCCGCGCTGGCCCGCCAGCGGGCGTTCGCCGCGCGGGGATTGTCCTTCGCCACTCTGCGCGCGATGAATCGCGGCCAGCGCATGCAAGCCATATCGGAAGTGTTCGAGGAGGCCGCGCGCTCACCAGAAGGAAGAGTGGCTCTGGTACAGGCTGCGCGGGATGCCGAAATCGGTACGACCAGCCTTCAACGGGCGACCGGCGTCTCCGTGCGACATGCAGAGTTGCTCCGGCGGATTATCTCCGACGAAACGGCTCGACGCATCACGTCTTCGCTGCGCGACGTGTTGGGCGGGCTCTCGGGTATAGCGGGGAGCGCGACGCCCGCCTCTCTGACGGGCAGCGCCAGTGGTTCGGTCAACTACCTCATCAACCTGGTGGACGCCGGCCAGCCCGCTCAATGATGGCGGGGCTTGCTGATCTTCTGCGAGAGCGCCCCAGTGAACGCCGATCCGAACAGGAATGCCGGCACGCCGAATATCGCGAAAGCGGGGATCTCCAGCATGATTCCGGCGGCCGCGGCCCCTATCCCAAGTCCGGCGACAGCGGCTGAGATGACGCGCGCGCGTCGCGATCCGCGTCGTGCCACCGACAGCGGCGCCCCGAACACGCCGACCAGCAGGGCGCAGAGCTCGTCAGCGTGATCGAGTTCCGCTACGAATTTCCATCCCGCCGCGGAGGTGTAGACGCGCGCTTTGCGGCCATCGATCGTCCACGCTCGGACGTCTCGAACAGCTATTTCCGTATCGCTGTCACCGACCTGCAATCGGCTGCCATCTGACCGGAGGAGACACCGTCCGAGAGGCCGCCGAGCGCTCGCCAACACGACCATCGTTGCAATGAACATACACAGGGCGGCGACCAGCATGGGAGCAAGCGACATTCGTCGGGCGATCACGCCGGCCACCGCGCAGCCGGGAACGAGTAACAGGCCGACCCGGGTTCGGCTTACGTCGATTCGAACGGCGCGTGCCAGCATGATCAGGGTTGATGCGACTATAGCCGGAGGAGGGGAGCCGCGCAGCCTCAGCGATCGGCTCCGCAGCGCCGCCGCTCCGGTGAGGCGCACGGCTCAGGGCTTGCGCGGCCTGATGATGTTGTAGCTGTTGAGCCGCAGCACCAGCGTGCTACGCGCCATGCCGAGGGCGGCGGCGGCGCGGGTTTGATTGCCCCCGTGCTCGGCGAGGACACGCAGGATTTTCTCGCGCTCGGACTCCCCGGCCGGGGGCGGTGCGGCCGACGCGGGGAAGGTGGGCGAGGTCGGCGAGCGAGCCCACGGCGCAGCGACCGACGAATTCCAGACGCCCGCGCCGATGCTCTCGACCGACGGCGCGGGGCTCCTCGGCTGGACCATGGACGAGGCGACCGTCATCGCTTCGAGGGGAAGGTGCTCCGGCAGAATCTCGTCGCCCGCACAGAGGAGCGACGCGCGCTCGATGACGTTCCGCAGCTCCCGGATGTTCCCAGGCCACACATAGCTTTCGAGGAACCTGAGCGCCTCCGTCCCTAGCCGCAGCGGCCGGCTGCGGCCGAGCTGACCCGAGAACTGTTCGAGGAACGTCTTCGCGAGCGGCTGGATCTCCACGCGGCGCGCGCGCAGCGGAGGAATCTGAAGCATGATGCCGTTGAGCCGAAAATAGAGGTCGCGCCGAAACTTGCCGGCCGCCACGCCGGACTCCAGGTCGCAGTTCGTGGCGGCGACGAACCTCACGTCGATGGGGCGCGGCTTCACCCCACCGACCCGCATCACGATGCGGGTCTCCAGCACGCGCAGCAACGTGGCCTGCAGGCCGAGCGGCAGCTCGCCCACCTCGTCGAGGAATACCGTGCCGCCGGGCGCCGTTTCGAGCAGGCCTGGTTTGGCCTCGACGGCTCCCGTGAAGGCGCCGCGCTCGTGCCCAAACAGCTCGCTCGTGAGCAAGCTCTCCGACAAGGACGCGCAGTTGAGGCAAAGGAACGGCTTGCCGGCGCGCGGCGACAGCTTGTGAATGCGCTCGGCCATCACCTCCTTGCCCACGCCCGTCTCCCCCACGATGAGGACGTTGATGGTTCCCTTGGCCGCCCGATCGGCCAGGCTGTAGAGGCGCTCCATCAGCGCGTCCTCCACCACCACCGCGTTCGACCCGTCCTCGCCGCCTCGTACCCGCGTGCACGCCACCCCGATCAGCTCCTCCGGACTCTGGCCGTCGCGCGGAAAGATGGCGATGCCGGTGCGGCTCTCGAGCCCGGCCTCGCGCAGCTTGGCGATGATGTCCTGGGCGATGGCGGACGCGAATGGCGCCTCGGTGTCAGCCAGCAGCACCTCGTATTCGCCGGGGGCGTACTCCGCCAGCATGTCGGGCAAGCGCAGCGCCATCCGGATCAGCTCGGCCACGCGCGCCGGCGTTGCGGACCCTTGGACGTGCACACGCACGACGGCGAACGGATCGCGCGAGGACTCGGCGCGCGCGCACTCTTCCTCGAGCCGCGCCTCGAAGTATCCGTGGGGCCACAGGCGCCGCGGCCGAGGCAGGACCCCGCCGCGCTGCTGGATCATCAGCATCGTCGACCCGATCGAGAACGCCTCCCCCGGGGCCACTGCCGTTCGTTGCCATGCGGCGAGCGGGGCGTCGCGCAGGCGGGTCTTGTTGCTGCTGTCGAGGTCCTCGAGCTCGAAGGTCGCCCCCACGTGCAGCCGCGCGTGGCTGCGCGATGCCAGCGGATCGGCCAGCCGAACGTCGGCCTGGTCACCCCGGCCAATGGTCAACGTGCCCGAAATCGGCAGCGGATGTGTAACGAACCGCTCGGGGTCCATGACCAGCAGCTGATAGCCCCCGGTGCTCGGACCGACACTGCTATTCTCCAACACGGTTGCCGGGACTGGCACGCAACGCCTCCGCTACAAAGGTCGGGCCAAATGCGAGGCAGGTCGTCACGCCCCGCTTGTCGGGGCGATTATTAGCATTGCCGCCGCAATTCGCACAATCAGTCCGGAATGGTCGGTCGATCTGTCCGAGGCGGTTCGACCGACGATCGGCGCAAGCGTCCGGCCATTGCGAAGAAGCGTCTGGCCACCGTTGGCATGATCCCCGCATTGCGGTGCTTCAGGGTGAAGAGATCGATCCCATTTCAGCCTGAACGGACGTTCTGATAGTGCGCGGTTGGGCGTTCGAACGTTCCGCATTATGATGGTGACAGAAAGACCGATGGCGCGAAGACCGAGGGTGAATGGACAGCGACTGGCGGGGGTGCTGGCGCTGGGAGCTATCGGCGCGACCGTCGCGGCGGTGCTCGTGGACCGCCGGGCTGAATCCCGGGACGTCGCCGCGCGGATGGGCCGTGAGGCGGCGCAGATAGCGGCGGTTGCCGCCGCGAGCGCCGGTCGCGAGATGGCGACAGAAGCGGCCACGGCGTCCACGGTGCCACAATTGCGGGCGGCGCTCGCCAGTCGTGTCGACGCGGCGACCATCGAGGATCTGTTTGCAAGCGAGGATTGGTGGCTTCCATACCGCGACCGCGGTGTCGCGATCGTGCTGTCCGGCAACACCCTGGTGGCGCGAGCCACGTCGACGGTCCAGCCGGAGAGCGACCTCGCGGCGCGGGCACAAGCCGGCGCCCCCATGGCGGTAGTCAAGAAAGCGGGCAACGGGGTCGTGGCGGTAGGCGCGGCGGTCGTCGGCGGGGTTCCCGACGGGCCGGTGCTCACCCTGGTCCGTCCGCTCGATCACGCGCTGCTGGCCGACTGGTCCCGCGCCGCCAACGCACCCCTGGCGGTCACCGACGGGGAACGGGTGCTGGTGACCAGCGAGAGCTGGGTGGCGTTGCCCTCGCTCGCCGGACACGAACGAGACGGGACGAGATCCACCGACGGGGCCCTGGTGGCGGCTGCTGCCGAGATGGGCAACGGGCTGTGGCTATGGGTGGAGCGACCGCTCCCTGCAACGCCCGACAGTCCTCGAGGGCCGCTGCTGGTCCTCGCCGCCATTGCGGCCCTGGCGGCGGCCGGGGTGATGTTCGTGGCAGGCCGGAGACGCGGCGGGTCGCGCGTTCAGCCACAGCCCGAGATCGTCCGTTCTCCCCACGGGGCCGTGTCTACCATCGAGGTGGAGCGTGTGTCGAAGACCGTCGGCGGCACCGGGGAACGACCGGCCGCAAGGCCCGACGCGCCGACCTTGATACCCAGCAAGCCCGGACAGATGTTCGGCCGCTACGAGCTCATCGAGCGTATCGGAGAGGGGGGCATGTCGGAGGTGTATACGGCCAGCATGCGGGGCGCCGAGGGATTTCAGCGCATCCTCGTGGTGAAGCGATTGAGGCCGGGGCTGGCGCAGAACAGGTCCGCCGTCGATCAATTCATTGACGAGGCACGGCTGGGATCATTGCTGAACCATCCCAACATCGTCCAGGTCTTCGACTTCGGGAAGGTCGACGATGGCTACTACATGGCGCTCGAATACATCCACGGACGCAACATGTTTCAGATCGTCAAGCGGCACATCGATCTGACCGGTGAGCCGCTGGATCTCGCGACGGTGCTGTTCGTGGCCCACGAGGTGCTGCAAGCGCTCGCCTACGCCCACCAGCGGACCAGCGACGACGGGGAACGCCTCGGGATCGTGCACCGAGATGTCTCGCCTGGAAACATCGTCGTCAGCGCGACGGGAGACATCAAGCTGATCGACTTCGGCATCGTCAAGGCAGAGTCTTCCCGTCAGTCGCGCACGAACATCGGGAACGTCAAGGGCAACCCGGCGTTCATGGCCCCCGAACAAGCCCGGGGCGGTGTCGTCGACGCGCGATCGGATCTCTTCGCCCTCGGCCTGGTCATGTACTACGCGCTCACGGGGGAGGTCGTGAACAACGGCAGCTCGCCGGCAGAGATGATGTTTCGGGCCGCCAACGGCCTGACCCCGGAGGATGTCGCGCGGGTGCGTGACCTTCCCACGCTGGCGGCGCAGGTCGTTGGGAAGGTGCTGGCGCTCGACCCGCGGGAACGGTACCAGACCGCCGAAGACTTCGCGGCGGCCTTCGCGCCCGAGCTCGCGCTTGGCTCTCGCGCGGCGATCGCGGCGCTGATGCAGGCGCTGTTCGGCGCGGAGCTTCGTCCGCCGGGCGACACGGATCGCTATCGTCGTTCGATCGGCCTGGCCTGAACGCTCGGCGCCCCAGTCTCCTCTTTTGCCGTGAACGTCTGTCCTGTATACTGTCTCCCCAGTCGATGAGGGAGACAGACAGGAAAACGGCCATTGGAATCGTCCTCGGGGTGACCGTCGTCGGGGGGCTCGTCGCCGCGCCAGTCCAGGCGGATTCGGAGCTGCCCGGGGCGACTCCCGTCGCGCAGGTCACCCAGCAGATCGGCACCGCGGAGGTCGCGGTCCAGTATGGCAGCCCCGCCGTCCGGGGCCGGCGAATCTGGGGGGCTCTGGTCGCCTACGACCGACCCTGGGCCATCTCGCCGGATCAGCCGACGCTGGTCAAGCTCAGCGAGGATGTCTTGGTAGCGGGTAGGCCGGTGGCCGCCGGCACGTACCGCCTGTCCAGTGTGCCGGGCAAGGCGAGCTGGATCATCGTCCTCAGCCCCTATTCCACGAAGCAGCCGGGCCCGCAATTGGAGCCGGTCGCCAGCGCGGGCGGCGAGGTCGTTCAGGTGAAGGTTCCCGTGAAGTCAGCCCCGTTTCGCGAACGCCTGGCGTTCCTGTTCTCCAACTTCGACGACGAGCACGCGTCGCTCGATCTTGAATGGGAGCGGGCGCGCGTCTCGATTCCCATCGCGACCCGGACGGGCGAGCGCATCGGCGCCGAGATGAAACGGCTCGACGGCATCTGGCGGTCCTACGCGAACGCCGCCCGGTTCATGCTGGAGAGCGAGAAGGACTTCGACGCGGGGCTGAAGTACGCGGACCAGTCGCTCGCGCTCAAACAGGATTGGTACACTTACTGGATCAAGGCGGCGCTGCTGGCGGCGAAGCACGACTACCGGGCCGCGTTCGAGCAGGGCCAGCGGGCCCACGATCTCGGGCGCCAGCAACTCGGCGATGGGTTCGTCTCGGAGCGCGAGCTCGAGCGGACGCTCGCCGTGTGGAAGCGGGCGCTGCCGGCGCGGCACTGAGCACGAGGACACTGGTGATCCGCGGCCCGCGCGGCTCACATCTTGCGGGCGTAGCCGATTGTCACCGAGGTCGCGCAACCGACGGAGTCGCTGAACGTGCCGATCTCCTCCAGCGCGAGATCGTCGCCCGTCAGGGTGAAGACGTCGTCCAGCCACGCGGTGGTCGTCGTCGCGGTGTCGGTGACGACGGTGCAGGTCTGCTTGCCGTCCAGGGAGGCCGTGTCGCCGGCGATCACGTAGGAGTAGACGCACGGGCTCGCGGGGGCGCCCGTCGCCCCGAGCGCGATCAGGTCGAGGTCAGTCGAAACGCCCGCTTGAAAGCGCAACGAGGAGGGAGCGATCGCCCTCGTCGTCTCCACGCCGGCGCAGCGCATCCGCGCGGTCTCCGCGGGAGCTTGCCACGTGCCGACGAAAGCGGCGGCGTTCTTCGCGGCGGGGTCGCCTGCACAGCCGATCCACAGCCAGCAGCCGCCGACCAGGGTGAAGCGGAGCCTGCGGGTCACTTCCGCCGCCGGGTCACTTGGCGCCTCCCGCGGGCACCGGCGCCGCCGGGAGCGGCGGCGCCGGCGGTGAGGTCGACGGCGGCCGCGGTGAAGCGAGGCAGCGCGCGATGTGCTCGTCCGTCTTGGCGAGATCGACGCGCGGCTCGCGGACGCGATGGCCAAGCGGGGCGAACAACTGCGCGAGATCGAGCCGGCCATCGCGCAACGAACCGACGGCGAGCCGGGAGACGCGGCCAATGATGCTGCGAATCGGGACGCTGCCGCCGCGGCCGTTGTTCCAGGCGCGCGAGTCGTTGCTCTGTCCGCGATCGTCTCCCATCACGAAGACCTCACCCGGCGGAACCCTGTAGTCATCGAGCTGGGTTTCGTCGAGCGGCATGCGCACGGTGAGGTACGTGCGGTCCTCGAGCAGCTCGACCGCCAGGCGACCACGCACGGTGGTGGTGCCGGCCGTGCTCACGAACGGGCCGGCGTCGCACGAGGGGACGACCCATCCGTTCACGAAGGGGACTCCGTTGCGAAAGGCCACGACATCTCCCGGCAACCCCATGACGCGCTTGACGAGGGCCTTCGGCCCGGTGCCGTCGCCACCCGCGGCCTCGCTCGGAAACACGATGACGTCGCCTCGCCGCGGCGCCCGCGCCCGCACGACGCGCTCCGAGAAGGGAAGCCGAAGGCCATAGGCCAGACGGTTCACCACCAGGCGGTCGCCGACGTTCAGGGTGGGGACCATCGACGGGCTGATCACCCGATAGAGCTCGACGACACGCGCGCGGATGCCGAGGGCGCCGAGTGCCACTGCCCCGAGCAGGGCGGCGAAGTGAAGGCGGCGAGCCGAGCCGCGCGTCGCATCGGCACCGCTCCCGGTGCGAGCATCCCACGCGTCCCCGCGGACGAGGTGACGACGCCAGTGCTTCGCGGTCGCCGAGAACATGAGGAAGAGCGCGAGGCCGAGCAGCAGCGGGTGCTCGTCCCCGGCGCGCGCGATCCAGGCCCACCACCCGCTCGCTCCCCCTGCCATGCGCGTGGGCACGAGGAAGTGAATGACCGCGAGCGTGGCCGCGAGCGGCACCACGAATGCGGAGAGGGTGAGCAGCCCTGCCGCGAGCGCGCCCGCGTACCGCGGGCGCGGGTCCTTGCGCGGGGTCATTGGCCCACCAGCTCGCAGTGGTTGTAGGGTGGCTTCGGGCTGAGACCCCGCGAAAGCTGGTCCACGTAGAGGAACACGGCCAGGCCGGCGTTGATGGCGCCGCGGGCCGCCCAGGCATCGGCCGCCGCCGAGACCAGCGCGCCCCCCTGGCCGACCTCCGTCGGGAGTTGCCACGCGAGCGGCACAGCGCCCGTGTTGGGATCGGGATCCCCGGTGCCGGCGGCGAACAGGGCAGGGGGGCAGTAAGGAAGCGCGTTTTGGCCCCTCACGAGGTAGCGGGTCCGAAAGGTCTCCGCGAAGTTGGCCTGGGTTCCCGGTTGCGTCGGATCACCCGCCGGCTGTCGCAAGCAGGTCGGAAACAGGTTGTCGGGGGTGATGCCCTCGACGATCTCGCCGCGGTGGTTGAGCACGGGCCAGCTCGACGGGTACACCGGCTCGCCGTCCGTGCCCTTGCCGTCGCCCCAGAACAGCGACCGTCCCAGATCGATGGCCACATTGATCGGGGCCGTGCTGTCCGTCCACGGGCCGAGGGGGACGACCACGCGAACGATCGGCCGGTTGTTGAGGCGGCAGACCTTGAGCCACAGCTCTGCGTCGCCGTTCTTCGCGATGAGGGCGCTGTTCGTCCAGCCGAGCGGCCCGTAGGTGAAGAAGTTGGAGCTCCCGGCGGGGATGGTGTCGAGGGGGCCCTTTCCGACCAACGTGTTCGCGCACAGCTCCTGCGCGAGCTGCAGCATGTTCGCCGAGGCGGAGGTGCCGACCGCCGCCCGCTTTTCTCCAA
>Ga0265342_10003894_pt1 | contig 11990 bp, 10 predicted proteins | sample 4CB327metaG_FD_203125 | JGI IMG/M metagenome (GOLD analysis project Ga0265342, IMG submission 203125) | Rhizosphere microbial communities from Carex aquatilis grown in University of Washington, Seatle, WA, United States - 4-CB3-27 metaG | ecosystem: Host-associated > Plants > Roots >...
GCGCGAGCGTACCCTGTCCATCGTCAAGCCCGACGGCGTGGCCCGCGACCTGATCGGCGAGGTCTATCGTCGTTTCGAGGCCCAGGGCCTGCGAATCATCGCCGCGCGCATGCTCAAGCTCTCCGAGGAGCAGGCGGGCCTGTTCTACGCGGTACACCGCGAGCGACCGTTCTTCCGGGATCTGGTGCGCTACATGAGTTCCGGCCCGGTCATCGCACAGGTCCTCGAGGGCGAGAACGCGATTGCGAAGCATCGCGACATCATGGGCGCCACGGATCCAAAGAAGGCAGCGCCCGGCACGATCCGCGCCGACTTTGCGCAGAGCATCGAGGCCAACGTCGTGCATGGATCGGACGGAGCCGCGACCGCAGCGATGGAAATCGCCTTCTTCTTCAATGGACTGGAGATCTGTCCGCGGCCGTAGCGACACGGCGGGACCTCATCCGATGAACGAGCAGCCGAGCAATGCTAACGAGCGCGTGAACCTGCTGGGGCTGCCGCGTTCCGACCTTACGGCGTTCTGCGCCTCGCTCGGGTCGCGTCCGTTCCGCGCACGCCAGCTGATGCATTGGCTCTACAAGCGCGGCTGCGGCAATTTCGACGAGATGACCGACCTGTCGCGTGACTTCCGCCGCGAGCTTGGGCAGCGCGCCGAAGTGCGCGCGCCGCAGATCCTGACGGTACAGCGCGCGAGCGACGGCACCTGCAAGTGGCTGTTGCGAGCGGACGCGACCCAGGCGTTCGAGATGGTCTACATCCCCGAGACCGACCGCGGCACGCTGTGCATCTCCTCGCAGGTCGGCTGCGCGCTGGACTGCGCGTTCTGCTCGACGGCGCAGCAGGGATTCAACCGCAATCTGTCCACGTCGGAGATCGTGGGACAGGTATGGCTCGCCAACCGGGAGCTCGGATTCCAGCCAGGTGGCGACCGGATCGTCACGAATGTCGTGCTGATGGGCATGGGCGAGCCGCTCGCGAACTTCCGCAACGTGGTACCGGCACTGAACCTGCTGCTCGATGACCTCGGACTCGATCTGTCGCGCCGTCGCGTGACGCTGTCCACCTCCGGGCTGGTGCCCCAGATCTACCGCCTGGCTGCCGAGACCAACGTCGCGCTCGCGGTCTCGCTGCACGCGCCTGACGATGCGCTGCGCAGCCGGCTCGTGCCGATCAATCGCCTGCATCCGATTGCCGAGCTGCTCGAGGCCTGCTGGCACTATATCGACGAGCGCAATGGGCGCAGCGTGACCTTCGAATACGTGATGCTCGACGGGGTCAACGACTCCCCGGCGCAGGCGCGCGCCGTGGCGCGGCTGCTCAAGGGGCGGCCAGCCAAGGTGAACCTGATCCCGTTCAACCCGTTCCCGGGGAACGCATTCCGGCGCTCCGGGGACGCGGCGATCGCGGCATTTCGCGATGAGCTGGTGCGTGCGGGAGTCATCACGACCATCCGGCGCACGCGCGGCGAGGACATCGACGCGGCCTGCGGGCAGCTGGTGGGCCGGGTCCACGATCGCACTACCGTGCGGCTGGGCGCGCGCGCCCAGGGCGCGCCGGTGCGCGATGGCGAGCGGGTCGGGGCATGAGGGGCCCGGCACTCGCGCTGGCGGCGAGCCTGGTGCTGGCGGCGGGCCTTGCCGGCTGCGTGAATTCCACGGCGGACGAGCCCACGCGCAAGGGCGATGCGGCCCGCATCAACGTGCAGCTCGGCCTGGGCTACCTGCAGCAGGGCAATCTCGGGATCGCGAAGGAAAAGCTCGAGCGGGCGCTGAGCCAGGATCCGGACAATGCCGACGTGCACGCCGCGCTCGGCCTGCTCGATGAGAAACTCGGCAAGGACAAGGAAGCCGACCACGAGTACCACCGCGCGCTCTCGCTCGCGCCCCAGGATCCCTCGATGCTGAACAACTATGCGGTATACCTGTGCTCGCACGGGCGCGAAGTGGAAGGCGTAAAGTACTTCGAGCAGGCTGCCACCAATCCGCTGTATCGCACCCCGTGGGCCGCGTACACCAATGCCGGAGTGTGCCTGCGCGGCGCGCATCGCGATGCGGAGGCGGCGCAGCGCTTCGCCCGTGCGCAGCAGTCCAATCCCACCTACTCGGAGGCCGTGCTCCAGGCCTCGGACCTCGATCTGTCGCTGCAGCGCCTCGCCCAGGCGCGCCTGCGCATCGACCTGTTCCTGCTGAACAATCCCGCGACTCCGGACCTGCTGCTGCTCGCCTGGCGAGTCGCGAGCGTGCAGCCGGATCCCCAGGCTGCGTCGCGCTATGCCGCCCGGTTGCAGAGGGAATTCCCCAATTCCGGCCAGGCGCACGCGCTCGCTGCGCAGAACCCCAATCCGAGCTGAAAGATGAGCGAGGGGGAGACGGCGGCTGTGGCAGTGGTGGGCCTGGGGAGCCGACTCGCGGCCGCGCGCGAGGCGGCCGGCCTGTCGCTATCCGAGGCGGCCGAGCGCCTGCACCTGGACGCCGCGACCCTCGGCGCGCTCGAGCGCGAGCACTTTCAGACCCTCGGGGCCGCCGTGTACGTGCGCGGCCACCTGCGCCGCTATGCCGAGCTGCTCGGTCTGCCCGTCGCGGAGATCGAAACCGCTTATGGCCTGACCTCCGGAGCGGTGTCGGGCATGCCCGACCTCCGGCGCGTCGCGACGCCGCTGGAGGCCGCCGGCGCTCCCTCCTGGGCGCTGCGGCCCGGCCCGGCTGCGGCCGTTGCGGTACTGCTTGCCGTCGCAGCGCTGGTCTGGTGGGCGATGCGCATGCCGCACACCGCGCGCAGCGCGGCCCCCGCCAGTAGCGCGCCGGCGGTGCTCGATTCCACGGTGTCCACGCCGACCGGCGAGCCGCAGACCCCGCCGGCTGCGACCCCTCAACCTGCGTCCGTACCTGCCGGCCGGCAGGCAGCCCCGCCGATCCAGAGTGCACCGGCGGGCTCGAATGTGGCGCCGGCGGCCCCGGGCCCGGGCAGCGTCCGTCTCGCGCTGCAGTTCCGTGAGAACAGCTGGGTCGAAATCTATGACGCGTCCGGCACGCGGCTGGCCTATGAACTGGCCGCCGCCGGCAGCGAGCGCACCCTGCGCGGTGGCGCGCCACTGCGGATCCTGCTCGGCAATCCCGGCGGCGTGAACCTTGCCGTTGATGGCCGCCCGGTGAGCTTTGGTGAGCCGGTGCGCGGGGATTCGCCGCTTCGTCTCTCGCTCGACGGCAGCGGGCGGGTGCTCGAAGTGCGCGCCGCGGTCACCGCGGGCGCCGCGGCCGGACCTGTCGGCGCGCGTCCTTAAAATACAATCCGCGACCGGTTCCGGAGGCACCCTTTCCCATGCAGATTCAGCCCGTGCGCGGCATGAACGACGTCCTGCCCGGCGAGATCGTCGCCTGGCAGCACCTTGAGCGTGTGGCCCGCAGCCTGTTCGAGTCCTATGGCTACGAGGAGCTGCGTGTGCCGGTGCTGGAGCACACCGAGCTTTTCAAGCGCTCGATCGGCGAGTTCACGGACATCGTCGAGAAGGAGATGTACACGTTCCAGGATCTCGGTGGCGAGAGCCTCACGCTGCGTCCGGAGGCCACTGCCGGGGTGGTACGCGCGGCGATCTCGAACGGCATGCTGCGCGGTCAGCGTCACAAGCTCTGGTGCGCCGGGCCAATGTTCCGCCACGAGCGCCCGCAGAAGGGCCGCTATCGCCAGTTCTACCAGCTCGATGTCGAGGCGCTCGGGTTTGCCGGACCCGACGTGGATGCCGAGCTGATCGCGCTCAGTGCACGCCTGTGGCGGGAGCTGAAGCTGCGTGGAGTACGCCTGATGGTCAACTCGCTCGGCACCGCAGCCGAACGCGCGCGCTATCGCGAGCGCCTGGTGGCATACCTCATGCGTCACCAGGACGCACTCGACGAGGACAGCCGCCGCCGCCTCGACGGCAATCCGCTGCGCATCCTGGACAGCAAGAACCCACAGCTGCGGGAGCTGATCGCGGCGGCGCCGCTGCTCGCCGAGGATCTGGGCGCGGAGTCGCAGGCGCATTTCGATGCGCTGCGCGCGGCCCTGGACGCCATCGGTGTCGGCTACGAAGTCAATCCGCGGCTGGTGCGCGGACTGGATTACTATTCCCGCACGGTGTTCGAGTGGGTCACCGATGCGCTCGGCGCGCAGGACGCGGTGTGCTCGGGCGGTCGCTATGACGGACTGATCGCGCAGCTCGGCGGGGAGTCGACTCCGGCGGTCGGATTCGCGCTCGGCATGGAGCGCGTCGTGGCGCTGATGCTGCAGGCGGGGGAGGTGCCGGCGGCGCCTGCGCCAGCGATCTACATCGTCGCGAGCGGCGAGCCGGCGGAGCGGGCCGCCTTCGCGCTGGCAGAGCGGCTGCGCGACGCGTTGCCCGGACGCGGGGTATGGCTCAATCTCGGCGGCGGAAATTTCAAGGCGCAGTTCAGGCGCGCCGATCGCAGCGGTGCCACGGTGGCGCTGGTGCTCGGCGAGCAGGAACTGGAGCGCGGCGTCGTGGCGGTGAAACCTTTGCGCAGCGAAGCCGGTCAGAGTGAGTGTCCGCTGGCGCAGCTGCCGGCGCTGATTGCGACGCTGCTGTAGTCGTTGCAGTACCTGGGCCTGGTGGGAGAACAGAGCAGTGTCAGAGTATGTGGATGAGCGGGAACAGTGGGAGCGAGCGGTTGCCAGTGCGAAGGAGACGGCGCCGTGGGTGCTCGCCGGCCTCGTGATCGCCGCCGCGGGGTACGCCGGCTGGCAATACTGGCAGCAGCGCACCGCGCGTCTGGCGCTCGAGGCTGCGTCGCGCTACGAGCGCGCGCTGGACGCTTTCGGACGCAATGACCTCAATGGCGGCCTGGCGCTCGTGGACGCTCTGCTCCGGGATTTCCCTGCCTCCCCTTATGCGCTGCAGGCGGACCTGGCGGCGGCACGGGTACAGGTCGAAAGCGACGCGCTCGAGCAGGCGGCGGCGCGCCTCCGGCACGTGCAGGATTCAACCACCGATCATGAGCTTGCGCTGCTCGCGCGCCTGCGGCTCGCGCGCGTGCAGCTCGCACAACACCTGCCGGATCAGGCGCTGGCCACGCTCAATGGCGTAGATGCGGGTGCATTCGCCGCCCGCTTTGCGGCCGTGCGCGGCGATGCGCTGCTGGCCAAGGGGGATCGTGAAGGCGCGCTGCGCGAGTACCGCACGGCCCGGGCGAGCGGCGCGGATACCGTCGATGGCGGGCTGCTCGACCTCAAAATCAGCGACCTGGCGCGCTCGTGAGGCGCTTGCACGCCACGCTCGCGCTCATCGGGCTCGCGGCGCTATCACTCTGCGGCTGCAGCCCGAGCAAGGAGAAGCGGGCCGAGCGGCCGATGGCGCTGGTGCCCCTGGTCAATCGGATTGCGATCAGCAGAGCCTGGAGCACGCAGGTCGGCGGCGAGGCGCCGAAGCTGCAGCTCGGGCTCGGCGTCGCGGTCAGCGGAACTCGCGCCTTCCTCGCCAGTTACAAGGGCGAGATCATCGCGCTGGACGTCGCCAGCGGCAGGCGGCTCTGGCAGCGAGCGCTGCATGTGCCGATTTCCGGCGGCCCGGGCGCAGCCGCGGGCCTGGTGGTGATTGGAACGTCCAAGGGCGAAGTGATCGCGCTGTCGGACCAGGATGGAGCGCCGCGCTGGCGCGTGCGCATCAATGCCGAGATCCTGTCCGCTCCGGCCGTAGATTCGGACATCGTCGCGGTACGCAGCGTCGATGGTCGGCTGCACGGCCTGGCGGCCGCCGATGGCAGCGAGCGCTGGGTCGTGGACCAGCAGGTGCCGCGGCTGTCACTGCGCGGCACCAGTGCACCGACACTCGCGGGGGATCTGGTGGTGTGCGGATTCGACAACGGCCGGGTGGTGGCGGTGATCCGCTCCAACGGCACGACGGCGTGGGAGGCCGTCGCCAGCCAGCAGCACGGTACCAGCGAGCTGCAGCGGCTCGCGGACGTGGATGCGACGGTGATCGCGGATCGGGACGACCTTTTTGCAGTCGGCTATCAGGGGCGCATCGTGCGCATCACGCGCGACACGGGCGAGGTGGTGTGGGGCCGGGATCTGTCGAGCTATCGCGGGCTCGCGGTCGACACCGAGGCCGTCTACGTCGCGACCGCCGACGGCGATGTCGTGCGCCTGGATCGCCGCAACGGATCCGAGCAGTGGCGCCAGAAGGGCCTGGAGCGCCGGCAACTCAGCGCGCCGGTGATCTACGGCGGACGCGTCGTGGTGGGCGACATGGATGGCGCCGTGCATTGGCTGGACGCTGCGACCGGCAATTTCCTGGCCCGTGAGTCGATCGGGCACAAGCACCGGATTCGCGTCGCGCCGGTGGTTGCCGGCGCGCAGCTGCTGGTGTTCAGTGAGAATGGAGGACTCGCGGCCTTCCGCGCACCCGCGTTGCCGTCGGCGACGGTCGCGGCACGGCCTTAAGTTCCAGGCCACCGTACAGGAGCCCGCCGCGGGGAGTGGCCTTCCGACACCCGCAACAGGCCACAGCATGCTGCCGATTGTCGCCATCGTCGGCCGACCCAACGTCGGCAAGTCGACGCTGTTCAATGTCCTCACGCGCACGCGCGATGCGATCGTCGCCGACGTGCCGGGCGTCACACGCGACCGGCAGTACGGCTACTCACGCGTCGGGCGTGTGCCGTGCGTGCTGATCGATACCGGCGGTCTGATCGAGCACCCCACCGGCCTGGATGCGCAGATGCGCATACAGACCGAGAAGGCGGTCGCCGAGGCGGACCGCATCATCCTGCTGGCCGATGCGCGTGCCGGGCTGACCGCGCAGGACCAGTTCATTGCGCGCGAGCTGCGGCGCACGGCCAAACCCGTCACGCTGGCGCTGAACAAGGCGGAGGGGCTCGATCCGGACCTGGTCGCGGCGGATTTTCACGCGCTGGGGCTCGGGGCGCCGCTGGCGATTGCCGCCAGCCACGGACAGGGCTGCCTCGAATTGATCGGCACGGTGCTCGAAGGGCTCGAGCCGGAGCCGTCGCCCGAAGAGGAGAACGGGGCGATCCGCGTCGCGGTGATCGGGCGGCCCAATGTCGGCAAGTCGACGCTCGTGAACCGGCTGATCGGCGAGGAGCGCGTCATCGCGAGCGAGCAGCCCGGCACCACGCGTGACAGCATCCTGGTGCCGTTCCAGCGCGACGGCCGCGACTTCCTGTTCATCGACACCGCAGGGGTGCGCCGCCGTGCGCGCGTCGAGGATCCGGTCGAACGCGCCAGCGTTGCCAAGACCCTGCAGGCGATCGCCGAGGCGCACGTCGTGATCCTCGTGCTCGACGCCCACGATGCGATCGGCGAGCAGGATGCGAGCGTGCTGGGCCAGGCGCTGGAGCGCGGGCGCGTGATCCTGATTGCGGTCAACAAGTGGGACGGAATCCCGATGGCGCAGCGCGAAGAGATCCGGCGCCAGCTGGGACTCAAGCTCGATTTCGTGCCCTTCGCGCCGCTGCATTTCATCTCGGCGCGGCACGGTACCGGAGTTGGCGAGTTGGCGCGTGACGCGATCCGCGGGTATGACTCGGCGATGCGCGCGATGCCGACGCCGCTGCTCACGCGCACGCTCGAGCGCGCGCTCGAGGCCCATCAGCCACCGCTGGTGCGCGGCCGGCGCATCAGGCTGCGCTATGCCCACCAGGGCGGACGCAATCCGCCGCGCATCGTGATCCACGGCAATCAGACGACTTCGGTCCCGGAATCCTACCGACGCTACCTCGCCAACGTATTTCGCGAAGCCTTCGGGCTGTTCGCGACGCCGGTGGCGATCGAGTTCCGCACCGACGCGAATCCCTACGATCGGGTCAAGGCGCGCTCGGGGCGTCCGGCGCGGGCGGCAAGAACAATGCCGGGTCGACGAAGACGCGGTTGAGCGCCACGCCGAAGTGCAGGTGCGGCCCGGTCACGCGACCGGTGGCGCCGACCAGACCGATCGGAGCGCCGGCGCGCACGTGATCGCCCTGGTGCACACCGATGGAAGAGAGGTGGCAGTACATCGTGATCAGCCCCTCGCCGTGATCGATCAGCACGGTATTGCCATTGAAGAAGTAATTCCCCGTATCGATGACCTCGCCATCGGCCGCGGCCGCGATCGGCTGTCCTGAGGCGGCCGCGATATCCATGCCGGAATGCGGGTTGCGCGCCTCGTTGTTGAAGAAGCGGCGCGATCCGAACGAGCTGGTGCGCACGCCGCCGACCGGCGGCTGCAGCAGCAGCGTCGGCGGGGGATGTTCGTCGAAGTTCGCGAGCGCGGCGTGCAGGCGCTGCTGCTCGCGCGTGGCGCGCTCCAGATCGGCGCTCGACAGGTCCACCTTCGATGGGGCGACGTTCAGCCGCTGCACCACGTACTGCTTCGGTCCAATCTGCAGCGCGACGCTGGATGCACCGGCCTGCGCGCCGCGGCGGACGCTGAGCACGACGCTGCCCGGCGCGGTCCCGAGCGGAATGCCGACCACGGCGAGCCAGTGGTCGGTGGCATCGAGAACCATGACCCGGCTGCCCGCCAGGCTGACGATCGGGGCGATGCCCGCATCCTGCGCGCTCTTCGGCAGGCTCTGCAGCGCGACTCCGCCTGGCACCAGGCTCGGACGCGGCAGGTCCAGCGCGGCACTGCTGCAGGCGTAAGACAGTAGCAGTGCGCACAGCAGCGCCTGCGGCGCGCTCCGATGCTGGCCGCGGCTCACGGTCTGCGCCCGGTGACGGTCGCCAGCAGACTGCCCCGGCCGAGGCGCGCCTCTACGGTCTCGCCGATGGCGACCCCATCCGCAGCAATGAGCAGCGCGCCGTCACGCTCGCGCGTGACCACCGCGAATCCACGCGCCAGCGTCGCCAGCGGGCTCACCGCCTGCAGCGCGCGCGCCGCGAGCTCGAGCCGCGCTCCCAGGGCTGCGAACCGCGCCTGGACTCCGAGGCGCAGGCGCACCTCCAGCTCATCGAGCCGCTGGCTGTGCTGGCGCAGGCGCGCACCGGGGTGAGCCTGCTGCAGGCGACTGGCGAGGGCCGAGACCCGCAACTGCTCGGCGCGCAGTGTGCGCCGCGCGGCCGACTGCAGCCGACTGGTGAACTGCCCAAGACGCTGCCGCCAGGCCGCTGCGTCCGGCACCACCAGTTGTGCCGCACCGGTCGGAGTAGGAGCGCGCAGGTCGGCCACGAAATCCGCTATCGTGACGTCGACCTCGTGGCCGATACCGGTCACGATCGGGATCGGGCAACGGAACATCGCGCGCGCGACGCGCTCATCATTGAAGGCCCACAGGTCCTCGAGCGATCCGCCGCCCCGCGCCAGGATCAGTACATCGCATTCGGCGCGCACGGTCGCCAGTTCGAGCGCAGCGACGATGCCGGGCGCGGCCGCCGCACCCTGCACCGGGACCGGATAGACCAGCACTGCCGCGGCCGGAAAGCGGTACGCGAGCACATGCAAGATGTCGCGGATCGCCGCCCCGCTCGGCGAGGTGATGACGCCGATGCGGGCCGGAACGGCCGGCAGCGGCCGCTTGTGTTGCAGCGCGAACAGTCCTTCGGCGCCGAGGCGCGCCTTGAGCTCCTCGAACGCGCGCTGCAGCGCTCCGCTGCCGGCATCCTCGAGCTGTTCGATCAGCAGCTGGTAGTCACCCCGCGGCTCGTACAGGCTCACGCGGCCGAAGGCATGCACGAGCTGCCCCTCGCGCGGCACGCAGCGTGCGAGCACGTTACGCTGCCGGAACATCGCGCAGCGCACCTGGGCGTCGCGGTCCTTGAGCGAGAAATACCAGTGCCCGGAGGAAGGGCGCGCGAGATTGGAGATCTCGCCCTCGACCCACAGGGCCGTGAGACCGGATTCGAGCAGACCGCGCACCGCGCGATTGAGCCGCGATACCGTGTATACGGAGTCCGCTCGCTTGAGGTCGGCGGCCCCCTGGGCAGCGCGGGCCGGCCCTTCGGGCCTCGGGTCTGGAGTGTTCATGGCATGGCGATGATCGCATGGCGGAGCGCGGTTTACCGCAACGGCGCGAGGCCGTACAATGCCCTGCTTCTTTTATCGGCCTTCCGGAAGGGCCCCAGGGGCGGCATGCGAATCCTCGAAGAAGCACTGACCTTCGACGACGTCCTGCTCGTTCCGGCGCGCTCCGACGTGCTTCCCCGCGAGGTCGACTTGTCCACGGCGCTCACGCCGCGGATCCGGCTCGGACTGCCGATCCTTTCCGCCGCGATGGATACCGTCACCGAGGCGCGGCTCGCAATCACGATGGCGCAGGAAGGCGGCATCGGCATCGTGCACAAGAATCTGCCGATCGAAGGACAGGCGCGCGAGGTGGCGCGGGTCAAGAAATTCGAGAGCGGCGTGATCACCGATCCGATCACGGTACGCCCCGAGACGACGATCCGCGAGGTCATCGAGCTCACGCGCGCGCGCGGCATCTCGGGCGTACCGGTCGTCAGCGGAGGCAAGGTCCTCGGAATCGTCACGCACCGTGACCTGCGCTTCGAGCGCGCACTCGATGCACCCGTGAGCGCCGTGATGACACCGAAGGCCCGGCTCATCACGGTGCGCGAGAACGCCCCGAAGGAGGAAGTGCAGGCGCTGCTGCACAAGCACCGGATCGAAAAGGTGCTCGTGGTCAATGCCGACGATGAGCTCAAGGGCATGATCACGGTCAAGGATTTCCAGAAAGCGACCGAATTCCCGCGCGCCTGCAAGGACCCGAGCGGCCGGCTGCGGGTCGGTGCGGCCGTCGGCACGACCCCGGACACACTCGAGCGTGTGGCTGCGCTGCGCGAGGCCGGTGTCGACGTGGTCGTCGTGGATACCTCGCACGGCCATTCCCGTGGTGTGCTCGAGATGATCGCCCGCCTGAAATCCGAATGGAGCGACCTGGAAGTGATCGCCGGGAACATCGTGACGCGCGACGCGGCGCTCGATCTGGTCGCGGCCGGCGCGGATGCGGTCAAGGTTGGCATCGGCCCGGGATCGATCTGCACCACGCGCGTCGTGGCCGGCGTCGGCGTGCCGCAGATCACGGCGGTCGCCAACGTCGCCGCCGCGCTGGAGGGTCGGGGAGTTCCCGTGATCGCCGATGGCGGCATTCGTTATTCCGGTGATCTTGCGAAGGCGATCGCCGCCGGCGCCAATGCGGTGATGATCGGTGGGCTGTTCGCGGGCACCGAGGAGTCGCCGGGCGAGGTCGAGCTCTACCAGGGAGCCTCCTACAAGGCCTATCGCGGCATGGGTTCGCTGGGCGCGATGTCGGACCGCCACGGCTCGGCGGATCGCTATTTCCAGGACCAGGCCACCGAACTGGAGAAGCTCGTGCCCGAGGGCATCGAGGGGCGAGTGACCTACAAGGGCAGTCTGGTGGCCATCCTGTATCAGCTGGCCGGCGGCCTGCGCGCCGCGATGGGCTATACCGGCAGCAACGATATCGATCAGATGCGCACGCGCCCGGCCTTCGTGCGCATCACCAGCGCGGGCGTGCGCGAGAGCCATGTGCACGACGTCACGATCACGAAGGAGGCGCCGAATTACCGCGTCTCCTGAGGGCATCGCAGTGCTCGATGGCGAAGCCCGTGCCGCCAGCCCGGACATCCATGCGCACCGGATTCTGATCCTCGACTTCGGCGCGCAGTACACGCAACTGATCGCGCGGCGCATCCGCGAACTCGGCGTCTACTGCGAGATCCGCTCCTGGGACCTGCCCGACCGGGAGGTACGGGCCTTCGGGGCGCGCGGCATCATCCTCTCGGGCGGCCCCGAATCGGTCACTGGCGCGAACGCACCAGCCGCACCGGCCGCCGTGTTCGAGAGCGGTGTGCCGATACTCGGCATCTGCTACGGCATGCAGACGATGGCGGCGCAGCTCGGCGGACGCGTGGCCGCCGGCGAAGTACGTGAATTCGGCTACGCCGAGGTCAGCGTCGACGCCCCCGGCCGGCTGCTGCACGGCATAGCCGACCGGCAGTCGGCTGGCCGCGCGCTGCTCGACGTCTGGATGATCCACGGC
>Ga0265342_10003896_pt1 | contig 11989 bp, 11 predicted proteins | sample 4CB327metaG_FD_203125 | JGI IMG/M metagenome (GOLD analysis project Ga0265342, IMG submission 203125) | Rhizosphere microbial communities from Carex aquatilis grown in University of Washington, Seatle, WA, United States - 4-CB3-27 metaG | ecosystem: Host-associated > Plants > Roots >...
CGCCGTCCACGATGCCGGCGGCTCCGACGTCCAGGAGCTGGCATTCGCGTTGGCGCTCGCTGTCGCTTACTTGCGAATGCTGGAAGACGGCGGCGTCACGCTTGATGCGGCCCGCTCGGCGATCTCATTCAGGCTCGCAGCCGACGCCGATCAGTTTTTGACGATGGCAAAATTCCGCGCGCTGCGCTTGTTGTGGGCGCGTGTTGAAACGGCTTGTGGACTTACGCCGAAACCGGTCTTTGTGGCCACTGAGACCGCCTGGCGGATGCTGACCCAGCGCGATCCTTACGTGAACATGCTGCGCGCCACGATGGCGACGTTTGCGGCGGGACTTGCCGGCGCAGACGCGATCACGGTGCTGCCGCACACCCTGGCGCTCGGATTGCCGGATGCCTTTGCGCGGCGTGTCGCCCGTAACACGCAGCTTGTCCTGCTGGAAGAATCCAATCTCGCGAAGGTATCCGACCCCTCCGCCGGCTCCGGCGGCATCGAAAGCCTGACACGGGCCCTTTGCGAAGCGGCATGGGCCGTGTTCCAGGAAATCGAAAAGGCCGGCGGCGTGTTCACGGCACTTGAACAGAATCTGATTCAGCGCCAGGTCGCCGCGGTCAGGGCAAAGCGCGAAACGAACATCGCCAAACGCAAGGATGTGCTGACCGGCAGCACCGCTTTCCCGAACCTGAACGAAGCACAGGTCGCAACGTTCGACGTGAAGGCCTTAGCGCTTGCGCCCGACGACGGCGGAATCACGTTCGAGCCGCTGACGGCGATGCGGCTCGCTGCGCCGTTCGAGCGCTTGCGCGACCGCTCCGATGAAATGCTGAAAAAGAACGGCGCGCGGCCAAAAGTCTTCCTGGCCAACCTGGGCACGGCGGCCGATTTCACCGCCCGCGCGACGTTTGCGAAAAGCTTCTTCGAGACCGGCGGCATCGAAGCCGTGGCGCCGGACGGGTTGACCGAACTGGCCGCGATTTCGACGGCCTTCAAGGCTTCCGGCGCGGCGCTTGCCTGCATCTGCTCGTCCGACACGGTCTACGGCGAACGCGCCAGGGATGCGGCGAAGGCCCTTCAAGCGGCCGGCGCCAGACATATCTATCTGGCAGGGCGTGCGGGCGAACAGGAGGCTGCGTTGCGTGCAGCCGGCGTTGACGAGTTCATTTTTGCCGGCGGGGACGCCCTCGCCGCCCTCCAACAGGCACACCAGCTTGCGGAGACAGTATGAGCGACGCCGCAAAACCAGTTCTGGCCGGTGGCTGCCAATGCGGCGCGATCCGCTTCTCGCTGTCGGCCCCACCGACCAAGGTCAGCATTTGTCACTGCCGGATGTGCCAGAAAGCGTCAGGCGCGCCGTTTGCTTCCTTTGCCGAAATTGAAAAAGGCGATTTCGCCTGGACCCGCGGCCAGCCGGCCGCGTTCCGCTCTTCCTCGATCGCCGAGCGCGACTTTTGCCGCGACTGCGGTACGCCGTTGAGTTTCCGCCGCATCGACGGCCCCCGCATCGAGATCATGACCGGCGCCTTCGATCGGCCGGACAGGCTGGTTCCGATCCGTCAATATGGCACGGAAGCCCGGCTCGGCTGGGTGGTGGCGATCGCCAACCTTCCGAGCCAGACCACGCTCCAGAATTATGGCCAGGAGAAGCTGAGCGGCATCGTCAGCCACCAGCATCCGGACCATGATTAACGGCTCGATTGTGATAGAGTGGCAACGATGAGCCGAATACCGAGCTTCGCGAATGTCCCTTTCGAGCCCGTCGCGGCTACCGCGACCGCGGGCAAAGCCGAACCTTGGCTGACGCCCGAAGGCATTCCGGTCAAACCACTCTACGGCGAAGCCGATCTTGCCGGCATCGACTTCCTCGAGACCTGGCCTGGCATCGCGCCTTTTCTGCGCGGCCCCTACCCGACCATGTATGTCAATCAGCCGTGGACGGTTCGGCAATATGCAGGGTTCTCGACGGCGGAAGATTCCAACGCCTTCTATCGACGCAACCTTGCCGCGGGCCAGAAAGGCCTTTCGGTCGCGTTCGATCTCGCGACCCATCGCGGCTATGACAGCGATCATCCGCGCGTCTCCGGCGATGTCGGCATGGCGGGCGTCGCGATCGACTCGATCTACGACATGCGTACGCTATTTGCCGGCATTCCGCTCGACCAGATGAGCGTGTCGATGACGATGAACGGCGCGGTACTGCCGATCCTGGCGCTGTTCGTCGCAGCGGCCGAAGAACAGGGCGTGCCGCCGGAAAAACTCTCGGGCACCATTCAGAATGACATTCTGAAAGAGTTCATGGTGCGCAACACCTATATCTATCCGCCGACGCCATCGATGCGGATCATCTCGGACATCTTCGCCTTCACCTCGCAGCGGATGCCGAAATACAACTCCATCAGCATTTCCGGCTATCACATGCAGGAAGCCGGCGCGACGCAGGACCTCGAGCTCGCTTATACGCTTGCCGACGGCGTCGAATATCTCCGCGCCGGGCTGAACGCCGGGCTCGACGTCGACCGCTTTGCGCCCCGGCTGTCGTTCTTCTGGGCGATCGGCATGAACTTCTTCATGGAAGTCGCCAAGATGCGCGCCGCCCGGTTGCTCTGGGCGAAACTGCTCAAGCCGTTCAATCCGAAGGACCCGCGCTCGCTGTCGCTGCGCACGCATTGCCAGACCTCCGGCTGGTCGCTGACCGCGCAGGATGTCTTCAACAATGTGATGCGCACCACGATCGAGGCGATGGCGGCGACCCAAGGCCACACGCAATCGCTGCACACCAACGCACTCGACGAGGCGCTGGCGCTGCCGACCGACTTCTCCGCGCGGATTGCGCGCAACACGCAGCTCTTCCTGCAACAGGAAAGCGGTACCACCCGCATCATCGATCCCTGGGGCGGCTCGTATTATGTCGAGCGGCTCACACACGATCTCGCGGCCAAGGCATGGGGACATATCCAGGAAGTCGAAGAACTCGGCGGCATGGCGAAGGCGATCGAGGCCGGCGTTCCCAAGCTGCGGATCGAGGAGGCCTCCGCCAAGACGCAGGCGCGGATCGACGCCGGCAAGCAGGCCGTGATCGGCGTCAACAAATACAAACCGTCGAACGAGACCCCGATCGATATTCTCAAAGTCGACAATTCCAACGTCCGGCGGCTTCAGATCGACAAGTTGAAGCGACTGCGAAGCGAACGCGATCAGAAAGCCGTCACGGCGGCGCTGGCGGCGCTGACCCGCTCGGCCGGAGAAGGCAACGGCAATCTGCTGGCGCTCGCGATTGACGCCGCACGTGCGAAGGCGACCGTCGGCGAGATTTCAGACGCCATGGAAAAAGTGTTCGGCCGCCACCGCGCCGAAATCAGATCCATCACCGGCGTCTACAAACGGGAGGCCTCGACCATGTCGAACCGCGTCGAGAAGGTGCAGGCGCTGATCGACGCTTTCGAGGAGGCGGAAGGACGTAGACCACGTATCCTCGTCGCCAAGATCGGCCAGGACGGGCACGACCGCGGCCAGAAGGTGATCGCGTCGGCCTTTGCCGATGTCGGCTTCGACGTCGATATCGGGCCGCTGTTTGCGACCGCCGACGAAGCTGCCCGGCAGGCGGTCGAGAACGACGTGCATATTCTCGGCGTGTCGTCGCTGGCAGCGGCGCATCTCACCGCCGTGCCCGAGCTGAAGGCTGCGCTGAAGAAGCATGGCCGCGAGGACATCATGGTGATCGTCGGCGGCGTGGTGCCGCCGCAGGACTATGACGCGCTGTACAAAGCCGGCGCGGAAGCGATCTTCCCGCCCGGCACGGTCATTGCCGACGCCGCCGAAGAACTGATCCACAAGCTGAATGCGCGATTGGGACACAGCGAAGCGGCGGAGTAAGCTAGTCGCCCTCGCCGAACGGTCCCATGGCGCCAAGCCGCACCGTGAGCAACTCGACATCGGTGACGGCGACATGCGGACCCTGGCGGGTTTGAGCCGGCGTGGTCCAGAACGTGCCGGCCTCGCAGCGTCTACCGCCGGTCTCGATCGTCCCCGACAGCACGAGCACATATTCATCGGCAGGGTGGGTATGAACCGGAATGACCGTGCCCGCGGCAAGACGGGCGCGATGAATGGAGCCTTCAGGCACAGGCTGGGCCAGCGGCAGCAGCTCGACGCCCGGGAGAAAATCGATTCTGAGCCAGCCTCCCTCACCCGGATCGATAAACGTTTGATGGCTGGTCATCCTCGGCTCTCCTCACCTGTTAATAGACGCTGTATAGTCGAGCCGTCATGTCATCAGGAATCACGTTTCGCGGCGCTCCTGCTTCGCGCAAGCGCCCGGACAAGAGAATGAGTCCAGTCCGGAATCCAGGATTCAAACAATGCATGCCAGCGCTCGGCATCATCAGGTTCGGCCTCGAGCGCCACCGACCATTCGATGAAAGTCCGATTGCCTTCGATGATCGAACGCACACTCATCGTGCCTTCATAGCGCACCGGCGATACCGGTTGCGTGGATAGCTCGATCGGATACGGCAGCGGCTCGAGACCTGCATAAGTCAGCGAATGTGCCGCGTCGGAATGCGCAGCCAGACGCTGTCGCACCCAGAGGCCAAGGTAACAGAAGCGCCTGATGGCGCCGACCTCGTCACCGCGCCGCTCATCCTCGATCACGCTTTCGCTGACCCCCTCGATATAGGCTGGGTAGTTGTTGAAATCGCGGATCAACGACCAGACGGTGTCCAGCGGGTGGTCAAGTACGGTGCTGTAATAGGCGGTTGTCATGTTTTGCTCGTTTATCTGTCGGCGCCGGTCCTGATGCGACCGGTGAGGCGAACAAACCACCCGATTTCCGATCCCCGGAATCACGGTGGATGCTGCCGACCATGGCCTCGCCTGCGCCGCGAGGCCGTTGTAAACCAAGCCATGAATTCACGTAAAAGCGCTTCCCCAGATATCGAGACCCTCGCCAGGGATCTCCGCGCCGGCCACCACGCGGCACTGGCGCGCGCGATCACGCTGATCGAGAGCCGGCGCGGTGATCATCAGGCGGCGGCGCGCGACCTGGTCCAGAAGCTGCTGTCCGAGACCGGCAAGGCAATCCGGGTCGGCATCACCGGCTCGCCAGGCGTCGGCAAATCCACCACCATCGATGCGCTCGGCATGTTCCTGATAGAGCGCGGCCACAAGGTTGCGGTGCTGGCGGTCGATCCCTCCTCGGCACGCACCGGCGGCTCCATTCTCGGCGACAAGACGCGGATGGCGCGGCTCTCGGCATCCGACAAGGCCTATATCCGCCCTTCGCCTGCCTCCGGCACGCTCGGCGGCGTCGCCGCAAAGACCCGCGAGGCAATGCTGCTGTGCGAGGCCGCGGGGTTCGATGTCGTGCTGGTGGAGACCGTCGGCATCGGGCAATCCGAAACCGCCGTCTGCGACATGACCGACTTCTTCCTGGCGCTGATGCTGCCGGGTGCGGGAGACGAACTCCAGGGCATCAAGAAGGGGCTCGTCGAACTTGCCGACATGATCGCCATCAACAAGGCCGACGGCGACAACATCAAACGCGCCAATCTGGCAGCGGGCGAATATCGCAGCGCGCTGCATATTCTCTCGCCCCGCTCCGTACATTGGCATCCGCCGGTCGTGACCTATTCGGCCTTGACGGGCAAAGGCATCGACACGCTGTGGCAGAACATTCTCGATCACCGCACCGCCATGAACGCCTCGGGCGAATTCGCCGCCCGCCGGCAGCAGCAGCAGGTGAAATGGATGTGGTCGATGCTGGAGCAGCTCACCATGGCGCGGCTGCGCTCGGATACCTCGGTCCGCGCCAAGGTGAAGCGGATCGAAGCGGAAGTCGCCAGCGGCCGCGTCTCGCCCGCGCTTGCCGCCGAACAGATCGCCGGAATGCTCTGATGGGCGAAGCTTTGCGGATTCTCGTCACCGGCTTTGGCCCGTTTCCCGGCGCGCCGTTCAATCCAACCACGCCACTCGTCAAGCGACTGACGCAATTGCGCCGGCCGGCACTCGACGGCGTTACGCTGAGCGGCCATATCTTTCACGTCACCTACCAGACGGTCGATCGCGAACTCCCCGATTTGATCAAACGACTGCGCCCGCAGGCGCTGTTGATGTTCGGGCTTGCCAGCCGCACGGCTCACCTTCGCGTCGAGACGCGTGCCCGCAACGCCGTTACGACCCACCTGCCGGACGCCGACGGCAACCGTGCACGGAAAACATCGATCGTGCGGGAAGCGGATGCGCTTGTCTTCGGCCCACATATTGCCAACTTGCTGCAAGCCGCGCGCTCGACTGGTATCGACGCGCGGCTTTCGCGCGATGCCGGCGCCTATCTATGCAATTACCTGAGCTGGCGCGCGATCGAGGCGACACAACAACCAGATGGACCGGCGCTCGCTTCGTTTATTCATGTTCCATTGATTGCGCGCGACGGCACAGCACGCGACGCTGCATCCGACATCACGCTGGAACAACTGGTCGATGCCGGCGAAGCCATGCTGATGGAAATGGTAAAGCTGACGCGGCGCGCGGTGATGCGCGACCAGAATCTCGCATAGTATTAACCCTACCCCCCAACAATCCGCTTCGCGCCCAAGCCCATTACGCCGGTATCGGCGCTTTTCTTGCTACCTATGGAATCGCAACACAGGCCTGTGCGGCCGAGGTCTAAGCCATCATGGATGTCAGTCGCCGCCATTTTATCGGGGTCGCCGCCGCTGGCGCTGGCGCTCTCGCGATGACACATTCGGCAACAGCCGCGCAGCCGGTCTCCGCTCTGGGCCGCGACGCCACGCAATTTGGTGTTCGTCCCGGCAGCCCGGACGACCAAACGAAAGCCCTGCAACGCGCGATCGACGAAGCCGCGCGCACGCAGGTCCCGTTGGCCCTGCCGCCCGGCGTCTATCGCACCGGTCTCCTGCGCCTGCCAAACGGCGCGCAGCTTGTTGGCGTGCGCGGCGCAACCCGGCTCATTTTCACCGGCGGCGCCTCGATGTTCACAAGCGAAGGCGCAAGCAGCGCAGGCCTCAGCAATCTCACCCTCGATGGCGGCGGCATTCCCCTGCCCGCCCGTCGCGGTCTCGTCCATTGCGTGAGCGGCCGCGACATCCGGATCGGCGATTGCGAAATTGCGGCCAGTGGCGGCAACGGCATCTGGCTCGAGAATATCGCGGGCGACGTCAGCGGTAATATCCTCACCAAGATCTCGGTCACGGCGATCACATCGTTTGACGCGCAGGGCCTTACCGTTACGCGCAACACGATCAGGGACACCAACGACAACGGCATCGAGATCCTGCGCACCTCGATCGGCGACGACGGCACGCTGGTCGCGGACAACCGCATCGAGGACATCAAGGCGGGGCCGGGCGGCTCCGGGCAATACGGCAATGCCATTAACGCGTTTCGCGCGGCCAACGTGATCGTACGCGGCAACCGTATCAAGAACTGCGACTACTCGGCGATACGTGGCAATTCGGCTTCTAACATCCAGATTATCGGCAACAGCATCACGGACGTGCGCGAGGTGGCGCTCTATTCGGAGTTTGCGTTCGAAGGTGCTGTCATCGCCAACAACACCGTGGACGGTGCGGCGCTCGGGGTCTCTGTCTGCAATTTCAATGAAGGCGGACGGCTTGCGGTCGTGCAAGGCAACATCATCCGCAATCTGCTCGCCAAGCGGCCGATCGGCACCGCGCCGGATGACGATGGCGGTATCGGCATCTATGTCGAGGCCGACACCAGCGTCTCGGGCAACGTGATTGAGAATGCACCGTCGTTCGGAATCGTCGCCGGCTGGGGCAAATATCTGCGCGACGTCGCAATCACCGGCAACGTGATCCGCAACGCCTTCGTCGGCATCGGCATCTCGGTGACACCGGGCGCCGGCACTGCGCTCGTCAATAACAACATGATTTCAGAGACCCCGCGCGGCGCGGTGGTCGGCCTCGATCACGCCCGCCCGATCACGCCGGACCTGTCTACCGAGGGCGCGCCACGTTTTACGCAAGCTGCCGTGGGAATGAACGCGGTCCGCAAGCTTCCCTAAGAGGTCGGCCGCTCCGCATCACAGTGTGTTGCGCAGGATCGGATAGCGCGCGGCAACCGTCGCGACATCCAGCACCGCGGCGAAGGCTTCCTCCGCCGGCGGCTCGGCAAAACCCTCCTCGCTCACGACGACGTCTTCTTCGGGAAGGACCGTTATCTGCGGCGGCGCTAACGGAACATCCGCGATCTGCGGCAAAGCGACGGGACCGCGTCGAAGCTCGTTCCGCGGAATCGGGGTTCGCGCGCGTCCAAGCCAGGACAGATCAATCGGCATGTTGTCGCGCGTCCCCTCGCGTGACATGAGCTCGCGCCAGGTCTCCACCGCGACCTTGGCTTCGCGAATATTCTCGAGAAACGCCTCTTCACTGTGAAAGCGGCGCCAGCGCCCGCTATCAAACAATTCGGTGAGATATTCGAGGCGCTTTTCAGCGAGATTGCACCAGCGCGCGACAATTTCGCGGCCTTTGGCGACGTCCAGTTGAGATGCCATAAATCTGCCCGCAAGAAGGAAAGGACGCGGACGCAACCGGAACGAATCAGCCAAACGTGACGAATATATTTTGTGGAAAACTCGGACAATGTCTAGCGACATGCGTCCGAAACGGAATCGGACGTCGCTGCATCCCGTGATCGTATGGTCCTCTGAAAAGAAGAGACCCGCCCGGGGGGACAACCGGACGGGTCAAGCCATATGGCGCTTGGGGTGGATGGGCGCTCGCGCCAGATATAGCTGTTAGGGAGGGATGACCGCTCCCCACGCATATAGGTCGGGCGAGGCCAACGGGACGTTCAAAGCTCGTTAAGAAATTTCCCCCGGGCCACTTCACGACCGCGCGAGCAAAATTCAAGGTGCCTCGGCCTGGTTTGGCTCACCGCCGGCCGAGATCGCTGCCTTAGGGCTTCTCGGCAGCCATGGTGGGTGCGGACAGGTCCCTGGTTGGCGCCGGCTGCTCTTTCCGCGTTTCGGATATTTCGCCTGCTGCCGGCTTCCCGGCGGCGGCAAGCGGCACCGATGCGGCGGGGACCGCCGACACTGCGGCAAAGGCATCGGCCTCACCCGCACCGAACTGATCATCCGGCCCGGGCGGACCGAGATCACGCGCCGTTTTCAGCAACACCGCTCGCACCTCGTCCGGCTTCAGCGACGGATTGCGCGCCAGCACCAGCGCGGCAAGGCCGCTGACATAGGCCGAGGAAAACGATGTGCCCGAGGTGATCTGATATTTGTCATCGGGCGCAGGCAGGAACAGATCGACGCCCGGCGCCGACAGTGCGATGTAGCTGCCCCGGTTCGAGGCCGCAAATAGCTTGTCCTGGGAATCGGTGGCGCTGACGGCGATCACGCCCGTATCCGCCGCCGGGTAAAGCGGCGGCGATTTGGGACCGGCGTTGCCTGCGGCCGCGACCGCGACGATGTTGCGCGCCGCCAGCGCCGCAAGACCGCGTGAAATGATGGTGTCTTTTGGGCCAGCGAAACTCATATTGACGATCTGCGCGCCATGGCTCGCAGCAAGATCCAGGCCCTTGAGGATCACGAACGAGGTGCTTTCCCCGCCTTTGCCGGAGGCGCCAAAGGCGCGGATCGCCAAGATATGCGCCGCCGGCGCACTTCCCATCAGCCGAACATGCGAAACGATCGCACCGGCAACGCCTGTGCCGTGGGCGTGCGGCCCTTCCTTGCTGTCAAGCGCATCGAACGGCGTGATCGTGACACCGGCAAACTCGGGATGCTTGAGATCGATGCCGGAGTCGATCACGGCGACCGTCACGTTGGCGCCATCGGCGATCGCGTGCGCCTCCTGCAATCGCAGCCTCAGACGCGCATATTGCGAGGGGTCGCCGTAGCCTGCGGCGGTTTTCTGATCCTGGAGAACGTAACGGAAGTTTGGCTGGACCGCGAGAACGCTGCCATCTTGGGCAAATTCACGGCTCGCCGCTTCCACCGTCTTGCTGCCCGCAATACGGAAAAGGCCTACCGTGGTCCCGATCAGTTCAAAGCTTTGGGATTCAACGCGCCTCAGGCCGTGACGCCGTGCCAGCGCGTCGACTTGCGCATTTGTCAGCGCACCGTCGATTTCTGCGACGATCTCCCTGGCGATGGTGCGCGAATTTACGGACGCCTGAAGCGAATTGCTCCGACCTGTCCCAACCTTATTTTTTTGACCATTGTTGCCGTTACCCGCCTGCTGCAAGCAATTGCCGCTGCTATCGCGTTCGGCGGCAGTGCAGGATGGGCGAATGCGAAGGGTATCGCCGTTCAATCCGGTAACCGCGCGCCCGGCAATGTTCGGGTCGATGCGCGGAATACGCGACGAGATGTTGAGATTGGGCGAGCGCATGATGCTCTGCGCCGAAGCTGGCGCACTGCCCCACCCGGTCGAGAGAAAACCGGCCAGAAACGCCGCCATCGCAGGCAGTATCTTCAGCCGCCAAATCTTGCCAGCTCGCATCACTGGATTTCCGGCTTATGAGCGAGCCGGTCCGCTCATGGCGTCGCCACGGCGAGACTGATGATCCGCTCGTTTTGCAATCGGCCTAACAGATTTGCGAACTCGTCCTTCGACATCGACCCATTGGCAAATTGCAGACGGAACATGCCGCCTTTGGTGCCGTCGACGATCGAAGCCTGATATTTGTCGAGCAATGCCGTGATGTCACCGACGCGCGCATCCGCCGCAAATCGCACCAAGGCCCGCGGCGGCGCTGCGGCCGAAAGATCGCGCGTAATCGACTGCTGCTCGTTCATGCTCAACGAGGCCGTCTGGAACGAGGTGGGCTGACGGCTCATCAGCACCGTGCCGATAAAACCGGCCTGCACCAGCAAGGCGACGGCCGCAAGGCTTCCGGACCAGGCCAGCGTTCGTGGTGAAAGGCTCGCGAAGAAACCGGAAATTCGTCTGCCGATGCCGAGCGAAGCCGATGGCTTTCGCGCCGGCTCCGCGTCGATGGCAGCAAACAGCTTCTGCATGGCGCGCGTCGACGGCGCACCCAGGCTCTCGTTCAGATCGATGGTTCCGGCATATTCCTCGCGGATGACAGCGTATTGCCGGGCGAGCTCCGGATCGCGCGCCAGCGCATCGTCGACCTTGCGGGCATCGCGCACGTTCAGCGTGCCGGCCGCGTGCCATGGCAGCAGCAATTCCATCTCGCTCGGTTCCTGCTCGACGATTTTTTTGCTCGCAGCCATCATGGCCAGCCTCGTTCTATACCGGCTGCCTTGAGCAGCTCGGCCAGTTTCTTGCGTGCGTAGAACAGGCGGGTTTTCACTGTATTCTCCGGAATCCCAATGATGCCAGCCACTTCTTCAACAGACTTCTCGTGATAGTACACGAGATCCACGATCTCCCGATGCTCGGCCGAAAGCTGGACCAAACATCTACGCAACGCGTCACCAGTATCCTTCTTCTGTACGCTCACCTCGGGATCGTCGGACGTGTCCTCGATCGCGTTGGCGGCCTCATCGTCCAGTTCCGCGTCCTTCCTGCGGCGAAGCGCCGACAGAGCCTTGAACCGCGTAATCGCCAGCAGCCAAGTCGAAACCGCGGACCGGCCTTCAAATTTCCCGGCCTGGCGCCACACATCAAGGAAAACCTCGCTGATGAGGTCTTCGGCCACCTGCTCGTCCCGAACGAGCCGCAGCCCGAATCGAAACACCCTGACGTGATGGCGCCCATAGAGCACTTGCATGGCGAGCCGATCGCCCTGGGCGATCCGAGCGATCAGGTTGTCGTCGGAAGCCGCCTGTGTCGCACTCAATGGCCGTCTCGCAAGGTTGGTCGGATCAAATCGGGGCGTGGTTCGATCAGAAAGGCAAGATTCCTCAAATTATAGCAATAACCCGCCGGACACTGTGATCTTCCCCACAGAAAAGCCTTTTCCTTCATTGGAGGTACTGACGTCAAAACGGTATCTAAATACATCTTACTTCAAGATCAATCGACCCTCAGCGGCT
>Ga0265342_10003899_pt1 | contig 11979 bp, 8 predicted proteins | sample 4CB327metaG_FD_203125 | JGI IMG/M metagenome (GOLD analysis project Ga0265342, IMG submission 203125) | Rhizosphere microbial communities from Carex aquatilis grown in University of Washington, Seatle, WA, United States - 4-CB3-27 metaG | ecosystem: Host-associated > Plants > Roots > Rhizosphere...
TCATTCGTTCCTGCACCTGCAGGCGGCGTGCGTACATTTCTACTATCCTGGGAATTTTGCTTAACCCAACAATCTTCCCATTCGGTATATACGCAACATGGCACTTGCCGTAAAACGGAAGAAGGTGATGTTCGCATAAGCTGAAGAAATCAATATCTTTCACAATAACCATCTCATCATAATGCTCGTTGAATATGGCGCCGTTAAGCACTTTTTCCGCATCTTCTTTATATCCCTTCGTGAAGAACTTATAAGCTTTCGCAACTCTCAAAGGAGTTTTCAGAAGCCCTTCTCTGCCGCCATCTTCACCTAACTCACTCAGTATCGCCTCAACGCTTGATTTGATATTCTCTATAGAACTGTCTTCCGCGCCGTTGCCTTCAAACTTATTATCATCATCGTCAGTTAAGATGTCTTTGTGAAGTTTTTTATTCATTTTGTTTTTCCCGTGTATTCAACTATGTTCTTTTCTGTTTCAAAAAGTTTAAGCGAATGAAGTTTTCTTGCAGCAGTGTTAACTTTGCTCTCCAGCCGTTCCCAGAACTTTACAACAATGTTTTCAGTCGTAGGGTTAACGCCATTCATAAAATCAACATCAATATTGAAATTTCTGTGGTCCACTTTAGACATCAGCTCATTTTCAACTATATCGTTTAGCTCTTTCAGATCCATAACAAAACCGATTTCAGGGTTGTTCTCTCCGGCAACCGTCACCTCGAGAATATAATTGTGCCCGTGACCGTTTGGGTTGGCGCATTTGCCATATATTTCTATATTTTTCTCATCGCTCCAGTTGGGATTATGCACCCTGTGAGATGCGCTGAAATGAAATTTCCTTGTAATATATAACACTATACCGCTTTAATTTTCTTCTTCGCTGAAATGTAATGATAAATAATCAGGCATATTAATAATAAGTTCCACAATATTAAATTCACAAAAAAATACAGGTCAAACCTGCCAATTAAAGCGAAAATGCAAATAAAAAATATATGCGTACCGATTGAAAGAGAGCTTGCCGCGGTCAGGAATGGTTTGTTCGCGTACCAGAACACATCGATTTGAGATTTGAGATTCGGTATTTGAGATTTCTTCAAATCAGAATTCATCGCAAGTCTTTTATAAAAAAAATTATCAAGCGAGGCAAACAGCTTATCCTGCCAGCCGTAAATGATCATAAATATCTTCTGCAAAAACAGCGTCCATTTATCCTGTGTCTGTATATCTTCTTCGGTAACGCTTTCAACAAGGCGGTTAACGGTCTTTTTACCTGAGAGCATAATAAATGATACTTGGTAAAATATAAAATAAGAACATTGCAGCATTGAACAAATCATAGCCGCCAGTCCAATTACAAAAACCCAATTTGAATTATAAGTAAGATAAAGCTTATAACTCATTGCTGAAAATGTGGCAAGCGTTACGATGAAGTCAGAAATTGAATCGTAGAATCTTCCGCGGCGGGAGTCAAGTTCTTTAGCTCTTGCAAGCGAGCCGTCAACTTTATCAAGAACATTTTTATAGAATAACAATACAGCGCCGGCTATTACAAGCGCAATGTTGTTTTGAATAATAAGGTATGCCGCGGTTAACCCAAAAACCATAGAAGCAAAGATCACCTGGTGAGGCGTAACAGAGGTTCTGTAGAGGATTTTTGTAATTTGTTTAGATGTGATGAAGAAAAAAGATTGCAGGTTCAGGAATGTATCATCCGGTTTTGTCTTTAGAGTTTTTTCGTAAGAATAAGTCAAGCAGTCGCCAGTTAGTAGTTAATAGTTAGTAGCGTTTTAATTTGTTTGTACCCCCTGAAGGATTCGAACCCTCACCATCAGGACCGGAACCTGACGTGCTGTCCATTACACCAAGGGGGCGTATTTTAACTTGTTTTCATTGTACCACTGAAGGAATCCTCCGGAGGAGTCCCTAAGGGAGAACCATCAGGACCGGAACCTGAAGCGCTGTCCATTACACCAAGGGGCTTGTTAGTTCCAAATATAATAATTGGCTTGTTCTAAATGCATGTAATATTAATTCGCTTTGAAGACGCTCTTTTTAAAGTTTCCGGTTATAATGCCAACTGGACGAAAAGATAACCCCTGAATAACTTTAAAAGTACTCAAAATATCACTGCAATAAATATTAGACCAATATATAGACCTCAAGAACATCAATTAATCAATGAACCTTCTAATTCTTTTTGTCCTAATTTTTTTTATACTTTCATGGGATTCCCGCTTACGCGGGAATAAACTATCAGTGATAAATAAAAAAGGCAGGCTATAGCCTGCCTCATAGTACCCAACCGTTTGGCCGTTACATAAAATCCGGCCTTGCAGTTCAGGTTTTTTTATTTAAGTAAAACCATTTTCTTCACTTCAACAAAACTTCCCGTCGAAGACCCGACCTGGCGGGCTTCGATACGATAAAAATAAATACCGCTGGCAAGGTTGCTACCGTCAAAGTTAACTTCATAATTTCCTGCCGGCTCTACGGAGTTAACCAGCTTAGATACCTCACGCCCGATAATGTCATACACCGTCATTTTCACAAGGCTGCTTTTCGGAATCGAGTACTTTATTATAGTCACCGGATTAAACGGGTTTGGATAATTTTGTTTAATCTCAAATTTCCGCGGTATGCTAAGATCGCTTATCCCTATTATAGAAGTATACTGCATTATCAGGCAATATCTTTCTACGTGGCCGGTATCAATATCTGCATCATCGTTCACTCTTAATATCCAGGCGCCGTACATTTCCTGCCCGTTGAATACCGTCATTGGAATATCAGGCTTAAATGTTCCTGTGAATGGCGCGGTTCCTTCTGAAATATGTGTGGTTGCTGAATCATCAAAGACCGTATTAATATAATTTTGTCCGCCGCCGCCGTGGTTAGCGCTTAATATGACTGCCTGGCCTGAAGGGGATGTTATTGTGAAACTAACGTCTCCATCGTAAGTATGGATTAGCCTCTCCATCTTAAAATTGAAATCGGTGATAGTTCCGTGCGATGAAATAAAGAACGTGTCGGCAGTTGTTTGGTTATCTCTTATAGGCAAATATGTATCTTTGCAAAAACTTGATGATGTAAGGCTAGTTATCATAAATGCGTAATGTCCGCTTGCAGGCGATTGACATAAATTGTGCGCGGCCGAGTTATCTTTAGCTTTAATTACATAAAAAATTGAATCACCTGCCGTAACTTCTGAATTAGGTGAATTAAATACGGCAGAAAACGAACTGCCGGATATATTTATTAATTTAAATTCTTTAGATGAAGCAGGCGTGTTCTTATACCACTCGACCCAAACGCTGTCTATGCCAATATTGTCGGTCGCAGTGCAGTTCACAGTTGCGGGCCACATAGGCTGCCCTATATTTCCAACCTGTGTATGGGTTATTACAGGAGGAGTCAAATCAGGCTGCGCGTTAAATGAAAAATAGTTTGCAGGAGCGCCGCCGGGTAAAACGGCAATTCTGTTCAGTGCATCGCCTGTTTTAATGTAATACCTGTATGAAGCTTCAGCGCCATTTCCCGGAATGTTTGCTGTCCAGTTGTTACCTCCGCAATTTGTTAATGAAACGCTATCGGTGAAAGAAGTTCCTCTTGTCCAGAATATTTTTGTTTTCAACGGGTCAATCGTAGAACCTGCGGGTGTTATAGAACAATTTACTACATACGGACCGTTTAGATTTTCAGTATTCGGAAGCGGGGTATGAGAAATCATTGGCCCAAAAGCCGCCTCATATATAGACGGATCCCCAAAACAATTATACATCTCAAAATATCTTCTGACGTCGGATGTAATACCGCCGTAATACAGCGATAGGTAATACTTGGCCATAACCATCATCGGGGTCGTTTTCTTCAGATCATCTACAAACATGCTCCTTATAAGCCTCTTCTCAAGAATATCATCCTGGTCCCAATATGAAGTAACCGATGAGCCCCAGTAAACAGATGCTCCGTGCGTTCTTCTGATAAATGTTTCAGCCATACATTCAGGAACCTGATATGAACCCGTCAGGCATGAGAACACATATACAAAAGGATAAACCGTGTTGGTTAACGCGTTTACATTTGACTGTGTAAATACCGGGCCGTCTGCCCATTCAGTTTCTCCGCCATGACCTGAATAAATTGCAAATGACTGGTTTGCATTAAATGCATCTGTAAGCTGCTGGGTCGTGGCATTGTAAGTATGGCAGTATAATTTCACATTGTTATAGTTGCCCGGCATGAAAAAACTATCTATAACAAAATTATGCGTGCCTTCAGATATCGTATAATTATCTTCAGACGCCATGTATATATTTTTCTTCGGAAGATTGTTTATATTATCTTCCATAAAAATCGATTTTGTAATAATATTAGTCAGCTCAGCGGAGCTTGATACCGAAAATCTTCCAATGAACGCATCAGCATACGCATCATTTCCGTCAAGCAATGTATAATTCAGATCGGTATTGGGATTATCAGGGCCAATACCAATCCAGTTAGGTATCTTATCAACATCCCCTACCAGCAGAATAAATTCCGGACGCGTTGTAGTGTTGTTATAACGCTGCTGGATATAATTCAGAATGGCCGAGTTTGTTGTTCCGGTTACCGTTGTGTTCGCCATAAATACGCTGTAACCCATATTCTGCTTATGGGTCACAAAAGCAGCCATACCGGATTCATATTCAGGCGCGGTTATAATTAAGTAATTATTGGTCGGCGTAACATTTACAGCGTTATAATTGAGAAAGAAATTTCTGAACATTTTATCAAACGATTCAGGGACGCTGTTAATAACAGCCGGGTATTTCAGATCAATTTTGAATTTCGCGTTTTTTGTAACTATCAGTTTATTGGTTGTAGGGTCATATGCAAAAGGGAAAATAGTTACTGTAACGCCTTTTACGCCTGCAATCACAAACGGCTCGGATATCTTTACCAATGGATTATCGATACTGCCTTTGGTAAGATAATAATTCCTGTCTATGGTAAACGGCCTGTCGCCGGGGTTTTTATTTTTTTCCCATGGCGCCTGCGTAGGATAGACCTTGGCGTTTAAGAATTTAGTTTCTGAATTCCGGCTTTCAACTTCATAAGCGGGGGTTTTTTCATTTGTATTAATAAATAAGTTAAACGAGATCTGCGGAAGCATAGGTAAACCCGCTTCAGGAGTTATACCATAATTATCCAGATTAATTTTTATAAATGGCTCGCCGTTTTGGCTAAGCGAAGCAGTTGAGTAACCGGGTAAATTAAGATCTATGTAGTAACCGTCAGATGATTTTGTTAATGAGATTCCGTTTGAGTTATTCTGCGGGAAAGCATTATTATTGATTACAACAAGGCACAATATAGAAACAAAAGCAGCAAGAATATAATTCTTCATAGAAAATGCTCCAAGAATTTAATGAAGTTATTAGAGAACGTTTTGTTATGCTACAAAAATAGTCTGAAAATTGAAAAAAGGATATATAAATATTTCATCACAACCATCAAATACCGTGCCAATAATATTAGAAAGAGCTATCTTTCAATTTTATTTAGTAATCTTTTTGCTTCTAATCCTGCCTTAAGGTTATTATAATTCCGATACACCATATTTAAATATTCAATTCCATCTGATTCATTATAGTATGTTTCAATAAGTTCTACGCAATTATTCAGAACGAGGGCTGTGGAAGTTGAATTAGGCTTTCGTTCAATAAACCATTTACAGTCGCCAATTATCAAATCTGCATAATGATATTCATAAGGACCGAGCCTAATGCTAAGATATAGCTCAAAAGCCTGATCCATATACGGGCTTTCAGGATATTTATATACAAAATATCGGTACATCAGTGAAAGGTCTGTAGAAGGTTCTACTTTATATATTTCCCTTAATTCATTTAATGCATCGCTATTTGAACCTGAGGGTCTTATAACATCAAACGTCAATGTATTTGAATTTAGATTATAACCGAATATCGCTTTGTCACTGTAAAACGAGACTGTATAATTACCTTCAGGCAAATAGAACCGTTTACTATCATTGTATGCTTCTTGCTTTGCGTCGCCAAAACTGTTATTCAGCATAAACTCATATCTTCTTTCTTCTCCCGGTTTAAATAACACGTAAGAATTTTTGGCAATACCATCCACCATCCCTCTAAAATCAAGTCGCAATTCCCCTTTTTTTAAAACAAAAAGAGGATGCATTTCGATATCGTAAAAATTTCTTAGCGAATCTATCTTGTCTGACTCATTTTTTATATTAAAATTCAATAGAATGTATTCATTTTCTAAATAAACATTTTTCTCCAAAGAAATATCGATATTAAAATTACTTTTATCCCTGATCTCATTAGCTGATACGTTCTGGAATGATGTTGCAGGGATGTTGCAGACATATAGGGAAATCATTTGGATAAAGAACCCTGTAAGAAAATAATTTTTAGGCATATAATTTAGCCCCGTAGGGGCGGCATATTTGTAGAATTGTATTTGACAAATCATCAAGCCCCGTAGGGGCGACATATGATCTTGCTATCTAAATATTTGTGAATAAAGTTCAATCAAATGTAAACAAATACCTTTCGTCATAATCAACATCAAACTTCTTCAAAAAATCAATATACTCTTCTCTGAACGTTTTCTTTTTATGATGCTTCTCCTGATTGCGAATATAATTAATAACTGCGCTTAATTGCGATCTCGAATAAGAAAATGCCCCGAAACCCTCCTGCCAATGAAATTTAATTTTCAGCCATTTCCTATCATTTATGAATCCTGATGAATTTGATTTGATATCTCTCATTAAATCTGATATAGACATTTCAGGTCTTAATCCAACAAGAATGTGGACATGATCTGATACGCCGTTTATAGCGATCAATTTTTGCTTCTTGATTGAAACAATTCCGGTAATATATTTGAATAGCTCATCTTTCCATTTTGGATTTATGTGGCATGCTCTTCCTTTAACGGCAAAAATCAATTGAACATAAATCTGAGAATATGTGTTTGCCATAGATCATATATCGCTCCTACGGAGCTATTATTTTGAGATAAGATTTACTACAAATATAACGCTCCTAACGGAGCTAAAGAATAATAATAATTTTATCCAAATTTGTTTTGAAATTAATCAGAATATATGTAAATCGCGCATATATTTGAGATGCTGTGAATTGAATGTGATTATTTTAGCCCCGTAGAAGCGATATATTTGTAGTCACTATCATACAAAGATAAATAGCCCGAAGCGGCGGGGTATATGCAGAAAATCTCTAGAAAAAAATATAGCCCCTTAGGGGCGAAATATTTGTAGAAGATCTCAAGAGAAAAAATAGAGCCCCGCAGGGGTGAAATATTTGTAGAAGACCTCAAGAGAAAAAAAGCCCCGTAGGGGTGATATATTTTTAGTCACTGTCAGACAAAGGTAAACAGCCCCGTAGGGGCGAAATATTTGTAGAAGATCTCAAGAGAAAAAATAGAGCCCCGCAGGGGCGAAATATTTGTAGAAGATCTCAAGAGAAAAAATAGAGCCCCGCAGGGGCGAAATATTTGTAGACGTTATTCTAAAAAATTATGCGAGCCCCGCTAGGGGCGAAATATAATTCCCATAAAATAAAAAAGGGCGTTTCATCAACGCCCTCTTAATAAAACAAATGAATCTTTTTATATGGTCTTCAATTCTGTGCAAAGTTTTTGAAGAACATCTTTTGCATCGCCGAATAACATTCTTGTTTTCGGGTCGTAGAACAGATCGTTATCAATACCCGCATAACCCGGACGCATGCTTCTCTTGTTAATAATAATGTTCTTTGCGTTCTCAGCTTCAAGTATCGGCATTCCGTAGATCGGCGAATTAGGATCTTTCTTAGCCGCCGGATTCACAACATCGTTAGCGCCCAGTACCAGCGCAACGTCGCAGTTATCGAACTCGGAATTAATATCATCCATTTCGCGGAGCTTCGGATACGGAACATCTGCTTCGGCAAGAAGCACGTTCATATGTCCGGGCATTCTGCCCGCAACCGGATGGATTGCATATTCGACCGGGACTCCTTTTGACTCAAGTATTTTTTCAAGCTCATGACAAGCATGCTGCGCCTGTGCTACCGCAAGTCCGTAACCCGGAATAATAATAACTTTGTTAGCATAGCTCATTAATATCGCGCAATCAGATACATTGATCTCTTTAACAGGCGGTTTCTCGCCTGCTTCCGTTTTAGATGCGGCATTCTTCTGCGAGAATGAACCGATGATCACGTTAGTAAGCGAACGGTTCATTGCTTTACACATAAGAATTGTAAGTATTGTTCCGGAAGAACCAACAAGTATACCTCCAGTCAACATCACCTGGTTGTTGTAAAGGAAACCGCCGCAAGCGGCAGCCATACCGGTGAACGAGTTAAGAAGCGATATAACCACAGGCATATCAGCGCCGCCGATCGGGAACACAAACATGATTCCGTAAACGAGCGACACAGCAACCACAACATAAAGCAAAGTTACATTTGCAGTGGCCATTGTCATAATGTAAGCCGAGAGGCCAACCATAACTATCACAAGGATAATGTTAAATATCTGGCCCAGCGGAAGCGCGAAATCGCCGAATTTTCCTTCGAGCTTTCCCCATGCAATAATACTTCCCGAAAATGAAACGCACCCGATCATGAGGCCAAGCATAATAGTAAGAACCTGCCCGTTCATCATATTAGCGCCGGGATGATTAATACCGTAATGTGTAAATTCAACAATTGACATAACTGCAACGCATGCGGCGCCCATCCCGTTAAAGATAGATACCATCTGCGGCATTGCGGTCATTTTAACTTTCTTGGCTGCGAGAGTTCCCACTACTCCGCCAACAATCAGTCCGCCGAATATCCAAAGATAATTTCCTATAGCTTTTCCGTGTTCGTTCTTATATAAAAATATCGTTCCAAGAACGGCTAATGTCATACCTGCCGCCGCGATCAAATTTCCTTTGCGCGCCGAATCAGGATGACCCAATAATTTAAGGCCCATAATAAAAGTAATTGAGCCGATGAGATATATGAATAATAAAATATAAATTCCTGACATATTTATCTTACCTTACTTAGCCTTTCTTTTGAACATTCCGAGCATCCTGTCGGTAACAACAAATCCGCCGACTACGTTCAGAGTTCCTAAAATTACAGCAAAAAATCCGAGCACAAGAGCCGGAGTGTCGTTGGGATCGGCAAGTCCCATTACCAAAATAGCGCCTACTATAACTACTCCGTGAATGGCATTAGCGCCGGACATCAGCGGTGTATGCAGAATAGAGGGCACCTTGGATATAACCTCTACACCCAGAAAGATCGAAAGGATGACTACATATATCATCAGGATGTTTTCACCGATAAAATTTAATATACTTTCCATATTATCAAGCTGTTTTATTTATTAATTCCAATGTTGGTTTATGAACTATCTCGCCGTTATGCGCAATGCATGTTCCTTTTACAAGATCGTCCTCAAAGTTCAGGTTCACGTTCCCGTCTTTCACGATAAGTTTAAGGAAATTCAAAACGTTCTTCGAGAACATTTTGCTTGCGTCAGATGGCATAGTTGAAGCAAGGTACGAGTTGCCAATAACTGTAATGTCATTGTAATTCAATACTTCGTTATCTTTAGTAACTTCGCAATTACCGCCGGTTGATGCGGCAAGATCAACAATAACCGAACCTTTTTTCATAGCGTCTACCGTGGCTTTTGTAACAAGAAGCGGGGCTTTGCGTCCCGGGATCTGCGCCGTTGTAATTATCACATCGGCTGCGGCTGCATGTTTCTGGATAAGAGCGGATTGTTTCTGTTTATATTCTTCCGTTTGCTCAACGGCATAACCGCCCGCTTTTGAAGCGTCGGCTGCGCCTTCCACCTCGACGAATTTTCCGCCGAGCGAGAGCACTTCTTCTTTTACCGCGGGCCTTGTGTCAAATACTTCAACAACTGCGCCCAGCTTTCTTGCCGTTGCTACAGCCTGTAAGCCTGCAACGCCGGCGCCGAGTATTAACATTTTGGCAGGAGTAATGCTTCCTGCAGCGGTTATCATCATCGGGAAAAATTTCGCAAGATGCGTGGCCGCCATTAAAACGGCTTTATAACCGGCAACGGACGCCTGTGAAGACAGGATATCCATCGACTGCGCGCGCGTCGTTCTCGGGATAACATCAAGCCCGAATACTGTTACTTTTTTTCCGTTGAGATTTTTTACGAGATCTGGGAATAAGAGCGGCTGAATAATTGATAGCAGAATTTGTCCGGGTTTTAAAGCGTTCACTTCATCATCTGTAGGCTGATTTATCTTTATTACTAAATCGCTTTTTTCAAGAACGTCTTTTTTACTGAATACATCGGCTCCCGCATTTTTATAATCATCGTCGTAAGCAAATGAATTTTTTCCCGCATCTTTTTCTACAGCAACCTTCAAACCCAACTTTACAAATTGCCCGGCAACTTCCGGAAGAACCGCGACCCTTCTATCTGGGCCGGATTCTTTTAAGATTCCGACTAACATAGTCTATAGTATCCTCTCCTTGTGTAAGAACAAATAAGTTTAAAATAATTGATATGTGTAACCCTTCCATCTTACAAAAATACTAAAAAAATCATAAAATTCACAGTTATTTATTTTTACCTAACAAGCGTTAAGTTGCACAATTTTCGTTTGGCGCCATAATTGCTGGGTGTTTACTTTTAAAATAAATAATGTTTATATTGGGTTAAATTTTCCTGAAAATTCAGTTATTAAGTAAAAAATGAAGATAAAGACTAAAGGTCTCATATTCATTTTTGCGGTGGCAATTGTAGTACTTGCGCCCAGCAGCGGCAGGTATTACGAAAATTCTGTTGTTGTTCCGAAACTAACACTGAGTCCGACCTTCGGAATCGGCGTTCAAAGCGGAACGACAGTAACGGGAATTCCATGGCATGGCGCCAACGGGATAACTGAAACAGTGAACAGTATTATGGAGCGTGAAAGAAAACATCCAGTTCATTGGGATGGAAACGTACGCACGCCGAAAGATGAAGAAGACGAAGAGCTTCCGCAATTGCAGCAGAATCCGGATGCGCCTGAAATACCATACTGGCCGTATGATGCAAATTCGAAGAACAACGGAGTAACCGAAGGTAATGCGCCTCAAACTGTGGGAGTTTCATTTGACGGAACGCAAATTGGCGAGACTGTTGGTTATGTGCCGCCGGATTGCTGCGGTTCGGTAGGACCAACTCAAATTGTAGTGACATCAAACGGAAGATTAAAAGTATTTGATAAGACCGGCGTATTAGGCGCACTGAACACTACAACGGATAATTTTTTCGCATCGGTTCGATCAGCAAGCACATCAGATACTCACGTAAGATACGACAGGCTAACCCAAAGATGGTTCCTTACCGTTATCGACGTAGCAACTCCGGACAGAGTTTTAATAGCTGTAAGTTCAGGCTCGACAATTACAGGCGCGGCAAGCTTCACTTTCTTTTTTTTCCAGCATGACCTTGTGGGAACGACGCCAAATTCGGATACAGGCGGTTTCGCTGACTACGATACTTTAGGATTAGACAAATACGCTTTATATATCGGCGTCAATATTTTTAACGCGGCGGGAACTTCGTTTTTAGGTACAACCGGATTTGTTGTAAATAAGGCAAATCTCATTTCAGGAACTTTGACTGTTACCGCATTCAGACAGATGGGGACATCCTCAACCGGAATTTATACGCCACAGGGAGTAGATAACGATAACCCGAATTCGACTGAGGGTTATTTTATCGGAACTGATGTGGGAGTTTATAGTAAAATAAATATTATCAGGATAACAAACCCCGGGGCTACACCTTCCAGCTCCGGTAACATTAGCATTACAACACCTACAACATATGCGCCTCTGAATCAATCGGCGCTTGGCAGTTCGCATACTCTTGACGCACTGGACCACAGATTATTTGCCGCGCAGCTTAAAA
>Ga0265342_10003901_pt1 | contig 11976 bp, 8 predicted proteins | sample 4CB327metaG_FD_203125 | JGI IMG/M metagenome (GOLD analysis project Ga0265342, IMG submission 203125) | Rhizosphere microbial communities from Carex aquatilis grown in University of Washington, Seatle, WA, United States - 4-CB3-27 metaG | ecosystem: Host-associated > Plants > Roots > Rhizosphere...
GCGACTGACGGGCCGCGCTTTCGAGAACGTGGACCAGCCACGCCTGTCAGCCAGCTCCTGGCGGCAGGTCCTAATGCCTGCGAGCGGAGCCCCGCCATCGCCCGGGTGCCAAAGGCTACGTTCGCCTCCGGCCCGCGGTGCCGCATCAGTCGACGGCGGGGTTTCCCCGCTTGGCCGACCCGGTGAGTTCTGAGCCATATCTCCGGCCCTCCCTCACCGCTGCTCCGTCTTCACGGCGTCCCATGACGACGCCCCTCGAAGAGCAGGACAGGACGATAATCCACATTCCGACGAATGTGTCAATCGTCCTATATCACGAATTATTTCAAAATAACGGGCGAGCCGCCGCCGGCGATCGATGTCGAAACGGACCGCGCAGGCGCAAAAGGTCACTTGGCGGCTTGTTCGGTCGCCTTCGCAGCCAACAGCAGCCCCCAGGCGTTCCACATGACAAAGGCAAGCTGGGCCAGGAAAAAGAAAGTCACGATATACATGCCCCCGCCCGCCCCGAACGCGAGACTGAGCGCACCCATGATGCCGACGATCGCGGTCGCCGGTACGACATAGGCTCGCGGCGGGAGTCTTCTGAAACCGGCACGCCGCAGCAGGACGATCCCCCAGATATAGATCGGCACCAGCAGAGCTATCAGCACCAGAAGCTCGACGCTGAGCGCGATCCGGCCTTGCGGAACAAGGACGAGCGCCGCCTCGACCACGAGGAACACGATCAGGAACGTGTTGAACCCGGCGCGGGAGCGAAGGATTTTACTGTCGATGAGGGTCTCGGCATTCAGCGAGGTTGCGATAAAAAGCAAGCCGGCCAATGCCGCGCATGCGCCGCAAAGGGCGACATAAAGCTCGTGCCAGGCTTCCGGATGATAGGCGTTCTCCATTTGCGGACTCTCCCCCGAGCCAATCGCAGCGCATCACGAAGCGCGCTTCCGCAACGCTCGATTTATCTTAGCCGGGAATCCGACACCGTCCATCGCTGCGCCGATGAGGCAGAGGCAAACGGTGGCAGAAACTGTCCGGAGAGTCACAGACCCTTCGAGGCCCGCGCGCTTCGCACGCGAGCACCTCAGGGCGACGAGAGAAGCAGAGTTCATTCTCTCCGTTCATTCCCGCGAAAGCGGGAATCCAGCGCTGAGCAGCCCAGCTGGGTCCCCGCTTTCGCGGGGACGAACGGACATGGGGGTCGAAGCGTGACCCCCACCCGCCGCCTGCGGCGGCGCCCTCCCCCGCAAGCGGGGGAGCGATGAGTGCGCGCTCACATATGGATAGCGCGCTTGTCGACCGCGAGCGCCGCTTCCTTGACCGCCTCGGGCAGCGTCGGATGCGCGTGGCAGGTGCGGGCGATGTCCTCGGCCGAAGCGCCGAACTCCATGGCGATGCAGGCTTCGGCGATCATGTTGCCGGCATCGGAACCGACGATGTGCACGCCGAGCACGCGGTCGGTCTTGGCGTCGGCGAGGATCTTCACGAAGCCGTCGGTTTGCTGGTTGGCCTTGGCGCGGCCGTTCGCCGTGAACGGAAACTTGCCGGCATTGTAGGCGACGCCCGCGGCCTTCAATTCCTCTTCGGTCTTACCGACCGAAGCGATCTCCGGCATCGTGTAGACGACCGCCGGGATGACATCGTAGTTCACGTGCCCCGCCTGGCCGACCAGGATCTCGGCGACCGCGACGCCTTCGTCCTCGGCCTTGTGCGCGAGCATCGGCCCGGCGATGACGTCGCCGATGGCCCAGACGCCCGGCACGCTGGTCGCGTAGTAATGATCGACCACGACGCGGCCGCGCTCGTCCATCTTGACGCCGAGCTCCTTGAGTCCGAGCCCTTCGGTGTAGGGCACGCGGCCGGTCGAGACGAGCACGACGTCGGCCTCGATCGTCTCGGCCTTGCCCTCGCCTTTGGCCGGCTCGACGCTCGCCTTCAAGGTCTTGCCCGACGTGTCGACGCCGGTGACCTTCGACGAGAGCTTGAACGTCATGCCCTGCTTCTCGAACAGGCGCTGCGCAGCTTTGCGCACCTCGCCGTCCATGCCGGGCAGAATGCCATCCATGAACTCGACGACGGTGACCTTGGCGCCGAGGCGGCGCCACACCGAGCCGAGCTCGAGGCCGATGACGCCGGCGCCGATGACCAAGAGATGCTTCGGAACATCCGGCAGCGTCAGCGCGCCGGTCGAGGAGACGATGCGCTTCTCGTCGATGTCGATGCCCTTGAGCTTCGCGACGTCGGAGCCGGTGGCGATGACGATCGACTTCGACTCCAGCATCTGCGTCTTGCCGTCGGCGCCTTTCACCTCGACCTTGCCCGGGGCGACGATGCGGCCGGTGCCATTCACGCTGTCGATCTTGTTCTTCTTGAACAGGAAGTCGACGCCCTTGACGTTGCCGTCGACCGCCTCCTGCTTGAACGCCAGCATCTGCTTGAGGTCGAGCTTCGGCGCGGGCACGCCGATGCCCATTTTCGCGAAGGCGTGGCCGGCCTCCTCGAACAGTTCGGACGCGTGCAGGAACGCCTTGGACGGGATGCAGCCGACGTTGAGGCAGGTGCCGCCATGCGTCGCGCGCTTCTCGACGACGCAGGTCTTGAGACCAAGCTGCGCCGCGCGGATGGCGCAGACATAGCCGCCGGGGCCGGTGCCGATAACGATGAGATCGTAGGACATGGGGCAATCACCTATCGATTGTCATGGCGGGGCTTGTCCCGGCCATCCCGCTTAGGTGAGCACAGTGCCAAACTAAGCGGGGTCGCCGGGACATAGCCGTTTTGAAGAAACGCCGTTCTTCGAACGGCTATGCCCGGCGACGACAGAAAAAATTACAGATCCAGCACCAGCCTTGCCGGGTCCTCCAGGCACTCCTTGACGCGCACCAGGAAGGTGACCGCCTCGCGGCCGTCGACGATGCGGTGATCGTAGGAGAGCGCCAGATACATCATCGGCCGCACCTCGATCTTGCCGGCGACGACCATCGGCCGCTCCTGGATCTTGTGCATGCCGAGGATGCCGGACTGCGGCGCGTTGAGGATCGGCGTCGACATCAGCGAGCCGTAGACGCCGCCGTTCGTGATCGTGAACGTGCCGCCCTGCATCTCGTCGATCTTGAGCTGGCCGTCGCGCGCGCGGCGGCCGAGGTCGCCGATCGTCTTCTCGATCTCGGCGAGCGACTTGTCCTGCGCGTCGCGCACCACCGGCACGACGAGGCCCTTCTCGGTGCCGACGGCGATGCCGATGTGATAGTAATTCTTGTAGACGATGTCGGTGCCGTCGATCTCGGCGTTGACCGCGGGGATCTCCTTCAGCGCCTGAATGCAGGCGCGCGTGAAGAAGCCCATGAAGCCGAGCTTCTGCCCGTGCTTCTTCTCGAACAGGTCCTTGTACTGGTTGCGCATGTGCATGACCGCGGTCATGTCGACCTCGTTGAAGGTCGTCAGCATGGCGGCGGTGTTCTGCGCGTCCTTCAGGCGCCGGGCGATGGTCTGGCGCAGCCGCGTCATGTGCACGCGCTCCTCGCGCGCGGCGTCGTCGGCGGGCGACGGCGCACGCATCTGCACCGGCGCAGGCGTGGCGACCTGCGTCGGCTGCGCCGCGGCGCGCTCGATCGCGGAGAGCATGTCGCCCTTTGTGACCTGGCCGTGCTTCCCGGTGCCTTCGACCTTGGCGGCATCGACGCCGGATTCGGCGGACATCTTCTTCACCGACGGCGGGAGGGGCATCGCCGCCGACGCTGCAGCGGGAGCCTGCTTCGGCGTTTCGGCCGGCTTGGCGGCAGCAGCGGGCTTTGGCGACGCGGCGGCGGCGCCGCCTTCGCTGATCGAGCCCAGCAGCGCGCCGACGGCGACAGTGGTGCCGTCCTTGGCGGCGATGTCGCCAAGCACGCCGGCGGCGGGCGCCGGCACTTCCAGCGTCACCTTGTCGGTCTCGAGCTCGACCAGCGGCTCGTCGACGGCGACGGGGTCGCCCGGCTTCTTGAACCATTTGCCGACGGTCGCTTCGGTGACCGATTCGCCGAGGGTGGGAACGCGGATGTCAGCCATGACTGTTCTCTTGCCTTGGATGTTTCTTGTCATGGCCGGGCTTGTCCCGGCCATCTCGCTTAGGGACGCACGGTGCCCTCCTAAGCGGGGTGGCCGGGACAAGCCCGGCCACGACAGATCAAATTACCCCAGCGCCTCGTCGAGGAACTGCTTCAACTGCGCCAGGTGCTTCGACATCTGCCCGACCGCGGTCGAGGCCGAGGCCGGACGGCCGGCGTAGCGCGCGTGCCTGTGCTTGGCACCGATATTGTTCAGCACCCACTGCAGGAACACGTCGACGAAGAACCACGCACCCATGTTGCGCGGCTCCTCCTGGCACCAGACGATCTCGGCCTGCTTGAAGCGCGAGAGCTCCGCCACCAGCGCCTTGGTCGGGAACGGATAGAGCTGCTCGATGCGCAGGATGTAGATGTCGTCGAGGCCGCGCTTCTCGCGCTCCTCGTAGAGGTCGTAATAGACCTTGCCGCTGCACAGGACGACACGTCGGATCTTGTCGTCGGCGACGAGCTTGATCTTCTCGCCCTTCAAATACTGCGCGTCGTCCCACAGCAGGCGGTGGAACGAGGTGCCGGTCGCCATCTCGTCGAGCCGTGACACCGCGCGCTTGTGGCGCAGCAACGACTTCGGCGTCATCAGGATGAGCGGCTTGCGGATCTCGCGCTTCAACTGCCGGCGCAGGATGTGGAAGTAGTTCGCCGGGGTCGTGCAGTTGGCGACCTGCATGTTGTCCTCGGCGCACATCTGCAGGAAGCGCTCGAGGCGCGCGGAGGAGTGCTCCGGACCCTGGCCTTCGTAGCCGTGCGGCAGCAGGCAGACGAGCCCGGACATGCGCAGCCACTTGCGCTCGCCGGCGGAGATGAACTGGTCGAACACGACCTGCGCGCCGTTGGCGAAGTCGCCGAACTGCGCTTCCCACAGGGTCAGCGTCTTCGGCTCGGCCGTCGAGTAGCCGTATTCGAAGCCAAGGACGGCTTCCTCCGACAAACTCGAATTGAGAACCTCGAAGCGCGCCTGGCCTTCGCCCAGGTGATTGAACGAGGTGTGGCGCTCTTCGGTTTCCTGATCGAACAGCACCGAGTGGCGCTGCGAGAAGGTGCCGCGCTCCGAGTCCTGGCCGGACAGCCGGACCGGCGTGCCTTCCTTCAGCAGCGAGCAGAAGGCCAGCGCCTCCCCAGTCGCCCAGTCGATGCCCTCGCCCGTCTCGATCGCTTTGGCGCGGTTGTCGAGGAAACGCTGCACCGTGCGGTGCACGTGGAACCCATCGGGCACCGCTGTGATCTTCTTGCCGATCTCGCGCAGCACGTCCGGCTCGACGCCGGTATTGCCGCGGCGCGGATCGTCGGCGTCGGCGGCGGCCTTCAGGCCGGCCCAGCGGCCGTCGAGCCAGTCGGCCTTGTTCGGCTTGTAGCCCTGCCCCGCCTCGTGCTCGGCCTCGAGGCGCGAGCGCCAGTCGGCCTTCATCTTCTCGACTTCGCCTTCGGTGACGACGCCCTCGCCGATCAGCTTCTTGGAATAGATCTCCAGCGTCGAGGGATGCGAGCGGATCGTCTTGTACATCAGCGGCTGGGTGAACGAAGGCTCGTCGCCTTCGTTGTGGCCGAAGCGCCGGTAGCACCACATGTCGATGACGACCGGCTGCTGGAATTTCATCCGATATTCGACCGCGACCTTGGCGGCGAAGGTCACCGCTTCCGGATCGTCGCCGTTCACGTGGAAGATCAGCGCGTCGATCATCTTCGCGACGTCGGACGGATAGGGCGACGAGCGCGAATAGCGCGGGTACGTCGTGAAGCCGATCTGGTTGTTGACGATGAAATGGATCGAGCCGCCGGTGCGGTAGCCCTTCAGGCCCGACAGGCCGAAGCATTCCGCCACGACGCCCTGGCCGGCGAAGGCAGCGTCGCCGTGCATCAGGAGCGGCAGCACCGCGGTGCGGTCTTCCGGCGGGCAGTGATGCTGGTCCTGCTTGGCGCGCACCTTGCCGAGCGTGACGGGATCGACGATTTCCAGATGCGAGGGGTTCGGCGTCAGCGACAGGTGCACCTTGTTGCCGTCGAACTCGCGGTCCGACGAGGCGCCGAGGTGATACTTCACGTCGCCCGAGCCTTCGACGTCTTCCGGCGTCGCCGAGCCGCCCTTGAACTCGTGGAACAGCACCCGGTGCGGCTTGCCCATGACCTGCGTGAGCACATTGAGGCGGCCGCGATGCGGCATGCCGATGCAGATTTCCTTCACGCCGAGATTGCCGCCGCGCTTGATGATCTGCTCGAGCGCCGGGATCAGCGCCTCGCCGCCGTCGAGGCCGAAGCGCTTGGTGCCGGTATATTTGACGTCGAGGAATTTCTCGAAGCCTTCGGCTTCGACGAGCTTGTTGAGGATCGCGCGCTTGCCTTCACGCGTGAATTGAATTTCCTTGTCGCGGCCCTCGATGCGCTCCTGGATCCACGCCTTCTGTGCGGCGTTGGAGATGTGCATGAACTCGATGCCGACGGTCTGGCAGTAGGTGCGGCGCAGGATCGAGACGATCTCGCGCATCGACGCGAACTCGATGCCGAGCACCTTGTCGAGGAAGATCTTGCGGTCCATGTCGGCTTCGCCGAAGCCGTAGGACGAGGGCTTGAGCTCTTCCTCGTTGGGCTCGGACTGGATGGCGAGCGGATCGAGCTTGGCGTGGAAGTGGCCGCGAATGCGGTAGGCACGGATCAGCATCAGCGCGTGGATCGAATCGCGCGTCGCCTGCATCACGTCGGCGGAGGCGAGTTCGACGCCCTTCGCCTGCGCCTTGGCGGCGATCTTCTCACCCAACTTCTTTTCGGTCGCGGCCCAGTTGCCGTCGAGCGCGGCGACGAGATCGTCGTTCGGACGCACCGGCCAGTTCGGCGTCTTCCAGGACGCGCCTTCGGCGCTCTTGGCGACCGCCGCGCGATCGTCCTTCAGGCTCTGGAAGAAATCCCGCCATTCGGCGTCGACAGCGGAGGGGTCCTTCTCGTAGCGGGCGTAGAGGTCTTCGATGTAGGCGGCGTTGCCGCCGTAGAGGAACGAGGTGCGGGCAAAAAGGGCGTTGGCGTCCTGGCGGGACATGTCTGTGCGGTCCTTGGGCGCGGGGTCGGGATTACGCGCGGGCACCGGACCGGGCTCCTGGCAGACCCGGTCGGCGCGGTGACTTGTAGCTCTATTTATGACCTCTGTAAGTCAACGAAAGACCAAGGAGTGAATCCAGATTCAGTGACTCGGGTCCTGATCCGGACAGGTTTCTCCCCGGAATAGAGGCGGGCCGGAGCGCAGGTTCCGCGGTGCGGTCGACGCGCTGTCTCACAATGACGTCCGGGTATCGCGTCTGTTCCTTGCGCAAGGCAATGCACGACTGTTGCCGTTATGGCCGGGCTCGCCCCGGCCAGCCACGTCTTTCTCGATCGATGAAGCGCCCAAGGACGTGGATGCCCGGCACAAGGCCGGGCATGACGTGGCGGAATACCAGCGAACTGCGCTCAGGTTGGCGCCTCAGTGTCGATCGGCGAATTGCCGACGCGCGCGACCCGGCTACTTGACGGACTCGACAACCGGCTTCCGGCCGTCGCCGAGCGGCTGCGCCGTGCGCTCCGGCAATGTCGGCCGCGTGTTGCCGACGGGATCGCGCGCCGGCGTGCCGCAGCCGGCGGTCGGGAGGATGAGCGTCCCGCACTTCTCCTTCTTGAGCCTGTCTTCGCTCGCGCGCCGTCTGTCCCCGTCGCGGTCGCCGGGGCACGGCGCCTTGATGCACACGATCACTTTATTCCTGTGCTTCTTGCGATGGTGCGACCGCTCGTGCGACTCATGCTTCCGGTCGCCGCCCTTGTGGGTCTTGTGATCCGCGTGGCTGACGGACTTCGCCGCGGCGACCCCGGACGTGACGGTAAGAGTCATCGTGCCTGCGAGCAGGATCGTGAGCGCCGTGACGGCGGATCGCATCGTCTTGATCATCGTTCACTCCATTTGAAATTGGAATTGCTGGCGTGCGCCGCTGTGCCCTCGCGGGCATCCGGCCGGTGCGGCGAGCGCGCTCCGGCCTGCTATTGCTGGGTGGTCGTCGACGTCTTGGGCTCGCCGGCCCCGGGCGTTCCCGGCTTCGGGGATCCGACCGACAGGACGTCCTCGGCTCCGCGGCCGACGGCCTTGCCGGCATCTACGATCGAGCCGCCGAGGGCGCCGAGGAAGCCGCCTTCGGGGCCGCCGGTCACGTGACCCGGCGCGGCCGCCGCGGGAGGCGCCGCAGGCGCCGGAGGAGCGGCGGGCTTTGCGTATACGGCGCCCGGACGGATCGCCACGGTCACGTCACCGTTCGGGTGATCGGCGCGGTCGATGGACACGCCGGGCGAAACGATCTTCGCGCCCGAGACGTTCACCGAGCCGCCGGACAAGGTCACCGATTGTCCGTTGTCGGCGCGCACGAGAATCTTGCCGGGCTCGAGCGTTTGCACGACGACGCCGGCGCCGGCGCCGTGCAGGATGGTCGCCGTGACGCCGTTCGACACGACCACGTCGCCCTTCGCCGGCCGCAATCCGCCCGTCGGCGTCGTGACAGGCTTGTCCTTGTTCGCATCGCCCGCCTGCTTGGTCTTGCCTTTGCCGGAGCGGCCGCCGCTGCCGGTCGGACACGGCGCCTTGATGCACATGACGGTCTTCTTCTTGTGCTTCTTGCCGTGATGCGGCCGCGTGCTGGACGCGTGCTTGTCGTCGCGATCCTTGTGGCCCTTCTGATCCGAATGGTTCTGGCCTGCGCTCCGCGCCGCGGCGTCGCCGGACGCGACGACAAACGTCGTCGCACTCGCCAGCAGGATCGTGAGCCCCATGCAGGCCGCTCGCATCTTCTCGATCATCATTCACCCTGTTTGCACGTATCGCGCTGACGCTCGGCCGCCGCCTGGAATCGACAGAGCGTTCGGGCCTCGCGGCACTGACTAGTGCCGGCCGCCGGCCGGGGGAATGATCGGACTGCCGAATTTCTTGATCGCGCGTCCAAGAGTTGCGCGCAGACGAAACGGCCGGGACAAGTCCGGCCATGACGTCGATCGAGATGATGTGAGGCGAAGCGCGTCTAGCGCTTGAGCACTTCCATCAGCGTCTTGCCGATGCGCGCCGGCGACGGCGACACCTTGATGCCGGCGGATTCCATCGCCGCGATCTTGGATTCCGCGTCGCCCTTGCCGCCGGAGATGATCGCGCCGGCATGGCCCATGCGGCGGCCCGGAGGCGCGGTGCGTCCGGCGATGAAGCCGGCCATCGGCTTCTTGCGGCCGCGCTTGGCTTCGTCCTTCAAAAACTGCGCGGCGTCCTCTTCGGCCGAGCCGCCGATCTCGCCGATCATGACGATCGACGTCGTCTTCGGATCCGCGAGGAACATCTCGAGCACGTCGATGAACTCGGTGCCCTTGACCGGATCGCCGCCGATGCCGACCGCGGTGGTCTGGCCGAGCCCTTCGCGCGTGGTCTGAAAGACGGCTTCGTAGGTCAGCGTGCCGGAGCGCGACACGATGCCGACCGAGCCGGCCTTGAAGATGTTGCCCGGCATGATGCCGATCTTGCATTCGCCCGCGGTCATCACGCCCGGACAGTTCGGGCCGATGAGGCGCGACTTGGAACCGGAGAGCGAGCGCTTCACCTTGACCATGTCCATCACCGGGATGCCTTCGGTGATGGCGACGATCAGCGGGATCTCGGCCTGGATCGCCTCACAGATCGCGTCGGCGGCGCCGGCCGGCGGAACGTAGATCACGGAGGCGTCGGCGCCGGTCTTCTCGCGCGCCTCGGCGACGGTGTCGAAGATGGGCAGGCCGAGATGTGTGCCGCCGCCTTTGCCGGGCGACGTGCCGCCGACCATCCTGGTGCCGTACTTGATGGCCTGCTCGGAATGGAAGGTGCCGTTCTTGCCGGTGAAGCCCTGGCAGATGACCTTGGTGTTCTTGTCGATGAGGACGGACATTACTGGGGGCCTCTCCGCTCTTTACCTCCCCCTGAAAGGGGGAGGTCGGCGCGCCAGCGCCGGGTGGGGGTCATTCCGGACAATTGAAGTTCAGCGACTTTCGCCGCAATGACCTCCAAGACACCCGGAACGTTTTGGACGACATCTGAATTCCAGAAGCGCAGCATCGTCACGCCGCGCTCTTCGAGCCAGCGCGTTCGCGACCGATCACTGGCGATCGTCGTAACCTGCGCATGTTGTTCGCCATCGAGCTCGACAGCGAGACGAACAGACGGTGCGTAGAAGTCGAGCACATAGCTGCCGGCGGGGTGTTGCCGGCGAAAATCAACGCCGAGCTGACGATTACGCAACTTCTGCCAAACCTTCATCTCGACGTCCGTGAAATTGCGCCTCAGATTGCGCGCTCTCAGCGTCTTCAGCCCGGTACGATCAAATCGGCTTGGCTGCATGACCCCCACCCGGCGAGCCTTGCTCGCCGACCTCCCCCTTTCAGGGGGAGGTGAGGAGTCATTGCCGCTGGACCTGCGGGCGATCATCACGCCGCGGCCTTCACAGCCTTCACGATCTTCTGCGCGGCGTCGTCGAGGTCGTCGCCCGACGTCACGTTGAGGCCGGACTCGGCGATGATCTTCTTGCCGAGCTCGACATTGGTCCCTTCCAGGCGCACGACCAGCGGCACCTTGAGGCCGACTTCCTTCACCGCGGCGACGACGCCCTCGGCGATGACGTCGCACTTCATGATGCCGCCGAAGATGTTGACCAGGATGCCCTTCACGTTCGGATCGGAGGTGATGATCTTGAACGCGGCGGCGACCTTGTCCTTGGTCGCCGAGCCGCCGACGTCGAGGAAGTTCGCCGGCGCCATGCCGTAGAGCTTGATGATGTCCATCGACGCCATGGCGAGCCCGGCACCGTTGACCATGCAGCCGATCGAGCCGTCGAGCGCGATGTAGTTGAGGTCGTATTTCGACGCCTCGACTTCCTTCTCGTCCTCTTCGGTCAGGTCGCGCAGCGCGACGATGTCGGAGTGGCGGTAGAGCGCGTTGCCGTCGAAGCCGACCTTGGCGTCGAGGCAGATGATCTTAGCGTCCTTGGTGACGACGAGCGGATTGATCTCGAGGAGGCTCATGTCCTTCTCGGTGAACGCCTTGTAGAGCTTCGGCAGCAGCGCCTCGATCTGCTTGGCGAGATCGCCGGAGAGCTTGAGCGCCTGCGCCACGCGGCGGCCGTGATGCGGCATGATGCCGGTCGCCGGATCGACCGAGAAGGTGAGGATCTTCTCGGGCGTATCGTGCGCGACCTGCTCGATGTCCATGCCGCCTTCGGTCGAGACGACGAAGGCGACGCGCGAGGTCTCGCGGTCGATCAGCGCCGAGAGATAGAACTCCTTGTCGATGGCCGAACCTTCCTCGACGTAGAGGCGGTTGACCTTCTTGCCCTGCGGGCCGGTCTGATGCGTGACCAGGGTCGAGCCGAGGATGCGGGCCGATTCCTTCTTCACGTCGTCGACCGATTTGACGACCTTGACGCCGCCGGCCTTGCCGCGGCCGCCGGCGTGGATCTGCGCTTTCACGACCCAGACGGGGCCGCCGAGATCGTTGGCGGCCTTGACCGCCTCGTCGACCGTGAAGGCCGGGATGCCGCGCGGCACGGGCACGCCGAATTCGCGCAGCACGGCCTTGGCCTGGTATTCGTGAATGTTCATGCGGCTCTCCCTACCTCCTCGCGCTGTCATGCCCCGCGCAAGCGGGGCATCCAGTATTCTCAGGTGCCGCGTCGTTTGCTTCGACGTCAGCGTTTACTGGATCGCCCGCTTGCGCGGGCGATGACAGCAATAGACTTCACGCCAGGTTCGGCGCGATCTTCTTGCAGGCTTCGATCAGGCCCTGCACCGACGCGGCCGACTTCTCGAAGGCCGACTTCTCGGCGCCGTTGAGATCGACCTCGACGATGCGCTCGACGCCCTTGGCGCCGAT